>Ga0334892_1000706_pt1 | contig 36272 bp, 38 predicted proteins | sample GraSluR3_MG_4_FD_207213 | JGI IMG/M metagenome (GOLD analysis project Ga0334892, IMG submission 207213) | Sludge microbial communities from methane-producing bioreactor in Wageningen University, Netherlands - Granular Sludge_15_04-R3 | ecosystem: Engineered > Bioreactor > Anaerobic >...
ATAGTATGGAGGAGGGGTAGTTAGTAAAATTGATAAAAAATTTAACAAACGAGATATGGAAAGATATTAAAGGCTATGAGGGATTATATCAAATAAGCAATATAGGAAGAGTTAAGTCTCATCCAAGAATTAAAGGATGTATATATCATAAAGAAAAGATACTTAGTCCTCATGATAACGGTAATGGGTATTTATGTGTAGACTTATATGGTGGGAATAACAACAGAAGAAGATATTATATACATAGGCTGGTTGCAGAAATGTTTATCCAAAATCCTAACGATTATCCAATTGTAAACCATAAAGACGAAAATAGAAAAAATAATATAGTTGCAAATTTAGAATGGTGTACATATAAATATAATTTAAATTATGGCAATGTTAGATATAAAATGAGTAAGGCACATAGGGGTAAACCTAAACCATTACCTACAATTATGGTAGTAGATGGGAAGGAATATACAAGAACAAGTGTGATATGTTTAACTACTGGCGAAGTGTTTAAAACAATAAAAGAAGCAGCTAAATATTATAATATCGAAAATCTCCGTTCCCATATAAGTCGTATGTGTAAAGGTACTCGACAATATAGTTATTTGGGTACATTACCCGATAAAACACCATTAAAATGGATGTATTATGTAGATTATATTAAGCAAAAGGAGAATTCCGCTTGAGTAAAATAAAACTCTATGACATTCTAAAGATAAATATTAAAGATATTCTTGATGCAAAGTCTGACTTATATATAAGAAAAGAAGAAGAATATAAATATTTAATTAGACAACAAGAATCTCTCTTATTTGACCAAATTAGATTAGTGAGGGGCTACGATACTAAAAGAATTAATGAATTAATATTTGTTGTTGCAAAACACAATAAAAAAAGAAAACCATTATTAGAAAAAATATTAAGAGAAGGGTTTAAATATAATAATGTTCAATATATTAGGTTTGGTAAGTCTAATTCCCAAGCAAAACAAGGAGTAACAGTTTTTATAGAAAAAGATTTTTATGAAGAAATAATAGAAAGAAGTAAATTGGGTATAGAAGTTGATAAATGTGTAATTTCTAAATATGAAAGTTATCGAAGTTTGATATTTAGTGCTTGTCGGTTGGTAAATGAAAAATTGCCAAATATTGTTTTAGTAGACGAATATACAAAAACATTACCTAGACAACATGTCAGATATGCGGTAGAAAAAGATATAGAATACATAGATAAAAATACTGGCGAGAAAAAAATATATAAAAATCAAAGAGTTATAGAAGAAGGGTATCATGATATTAAAATATCACCTTTTGATGGATTTGGTTGTCATACAGAAAAAATAACCCAGATGTTTGCTAAATATTGTGGTAAAGAAAAATATATTCCTATTAGTTATCAAATTAGATTACCTTTTTTAAAAGGTATTAGCATCCAAGCACCGATAAAGGAGTTTTATGAAGAAAGAGGTATTACTGAAATAAAGGATGTTTTTGGTAAAATACATAAAGTAAAAGATATTGATTGTCTTTGGAATGTGAGCATGTGGAAAGCGTATGATATTTTTAAAGATAAGTTTGGTAATAATGCCTGGAACGAATATATACGTAGGATTAATAAGTATAATTATAAACTTGGCATCAGTAAATATAGTCACCATACAGATGACATAAATCTATATACGAGGGCTAACTTTCAATATTTACAATGCTTGGATTTAATCAATCCAAAATATGTAAAACAATTTAAAGAAAGAAATAATAAATATAATATACTTGATACAAAAAACTATGGAAAAATTATAAAAGTTGCAAGTTACTCAACTTCATTAATTGGGAGAATAATTAATGGTGATAAATTTACTGTTTTAAAATTTCTAGGCATAAATGATACCGAAGAAGATTCAATCAATAGTAAATATATAGATGCTGTTTTAATTAATGATATTATGTTAAAAGACCCATGCATAAGGAATATGCTACGTAGAAAACTTCAAAAAATTATTACACAGATGAAACTTGGAAAGATTTACGTAGAAGGATTTTATCATACGGCGGTTGGAGATATTGTAGGATATTTAGAATATGCTGCGGGAGAAGAGGTAAAGGGTTGTTTAAATGGTGGGGAATTTTATTGTGACACTATTCCGTTAGGTGATTGTTTGTCTTTTAGAAGTCCTTTGGTTGATCCTTCGGAAGTTAATAAAGTAAAGATTGTACATAACGATACTACTAAAAAATATTTTTCACATTTTAAGAATCAAGATGTTTGCATGGTTAATATGTATGATTTAACTATGCCACAACAAGGCGGTTGCGACTTCGATGGCGATTCTCTTTTACTTTGTCATAATTCCATATTACTTAAATCAAAAATTGATAAGCCTATAGTTGTAGACGTTGATGATAAAAAATCATCTCTTGCAGTTGAGTATAATCAAGATAATATAGTTCATTATGAACATAATAGTAGAGACGATAGAATAGGTGAAATAACAAATGTTGCCACAAGTATAATTAATCAATATACCGAAGATGAATATTGGCAAAAGGTTAATGCAGATAAGATTAGTTTACTCAGGCTTTATCAAGGCAAAGAAATAGATTTTTTGAAGGTTGGATATAGGTGGGTATTAAATAAGAGTCTGCGTAAACATTTAAAAAAACTACCTTATTTTTTATTATATAACTATCCTCAAAAATTAAATGTATACAATCAAATTCGCAATATAAATAAAGGTAATAAAAATGGCGATAAAATACCATATAATGCTTACTATTCCCCTTCTCCATTAAATGAGTTGTGTAATTATATAATCCAATGGGAAAAAAGAAAAATAATATGGAATAGAGATGTAGTCAACACTGGTTATCTATTAGTTGATGATACAATTGATGTATCTAATAAACATATAATAAAAAAAATAAGGTTAATATATGATGACTTTAAAAGAGATTTTCAAGAATATCTAAAAAATAAATCCGAAGAAGATAATATTAACCAGTTAGATATTCTATTTGATGAATATAAAAAGAGGATATTTGAGATTAAACTAAATTATAAAGAAATCGCTAATTATTGTATTAGTGTGGCATATAGGAATATAAGTGAAACCAAAACTTTATGTTGGGCGTTGTTTGGAGATGTGATGTTAGAAAATTTAAGAAAAAATTCTTCGCAACAAAAACAATATATAATTACTGACGCAAATAAAAAGGAAGGACAATATGAATTTCTTGGTAAATATTATAATTTTACCGAGGTTTAGGGGGTTAAATTGTTTTTAAATCATATATTAGACGAATATAAAGAAGTTGATGATAGTGAAAAAGATAGAATATTAAATGATTTTATTGGATGTCTTTGGAATAGTAAATGTTTTTTTAGAAAATATAAAAGATATTACACATACGACATTAGAGAAGAGATACTGGATGGAAGACGAGATTTAATTGAGTTGTTTAATAAATATACTAGAATTGAATATAATGTTTGTCAGAGTTATATACTTAAAAATTTGAGTTCTGTTGATTATATCAGGATACATATTAATAATATGTATGGATTATTGTTCGATAAAGACGTTTACTATGATGAAGAATATTATAAATTATTAAAAACTCCTAAAAATGAATATTTTAAAGTTGTTAAATATAAGAAAGAGCATGGTAATGTAGATAATATTAGTATCAAGAAAATAAAAATAAATATTGATAGTGCCTTTAAAAAAGCAGAGATTATAAAACAGAAAAGCATTGATAAAAAGCACAATATAAAGTTTGAATGGTATAAAAATCTAATCAATTCTTCTGTAAGAAGTATTTTTAATAACTATATTTCCGTTGAAGAATATGAAAATAAATATGGATGGGATTTAGATATAATAGTTGATGGTTGGCATGAAGATAATTATATTATTAGTTATTTTTGTAAGAGTTTAACGGGATATATGAGGAATTACATAAGAAAAATAAAAACTGGTAAATATAGACATTGTGTAAATTGCGGATTACTTATCTCCCCCACCAATAATAAAATGAAATATTGCCAGCAATGCGCTAGAGAGGCAGAATTAGAGAAATATAGGAGGTATAATATAAAAAGAAAATATAAAAATTTACCACCAATAGAAAATCCACCAAACCCTTGATATATATGGGTTAACCCCTATTTTACCCTTTATTTATCAGTATGGAAAAGGTTGTAATATAATGTAAAAATAATATAAGGAGGTTTTGCAAACTAATTTGCAGAAAATTACTAAAGAAGAAGTTGCCCTTCTTCGTAAAAATGGTTATTTCAAAAATGAATATGGTCTTAGTAAAACTGGCAAACACAAAAAATCTAAACGTAAAAAATATTACGCTATTGAAAGTATAGTTAAAAAATTGAACTACTTACAGTAACATAAATTTTCCGAAAGGAATGGATGTATGACTACAGACAGTATTTATAAAGGATACAAAGAAATTGATGTAACCCAAGAAGAGTTGGCAACGATATATGAACATCCAGAATTTAATACATATAATATATTTATTAATGAATATTTGATTGTAAAACTAGATGGTGATGTAAAAGACAAGTTTAGATGGGATGGCAATAAGTTTGTAAAACTTAAATATAAAAATGTGAATAATCGATATGTTGGTAAAGTAAAACCTCTTAATTATGAACAAGAAATTATAATTGATCTTTTGGAAAATAGAAACATAACTGTGGTTAGTTTATTTGGTGTGCCTGGAAGTGGGAAAACCTATATCCCTGTAGTGGTTGGTATAGATAAGGTTTTAAAAGGTGAGTATAGTAAATTTGTTTATTTAAGAAATAATGTAGATATTGGACATAAAGATATAGGCTCTCTCCCAGGAACAATAGAGGACAAACTCAATGTCTGGGAATATCCGCTAATAGATTCTTTGGGTGGTAGAGTTGCCGTAGATACTTTAAAGTCTGAAAATAAAATAGAAACTACTTATATAGGTTTTACACAGGGAAGAACATGGAATGACGCATTTATACTTGTTGATGAAAGTTTTCACTTATCAAAGAAACATGTATATAATTTATGCACTAGATTGGGACATAATAGTAAAATTGTTTTTGCGGGAGATGTTTATCAAAATTATTCTTCTAAATATCAAAACGGCAATTCGGGTATTAGTTTTTTACATGAAAAAATGAAGGGTCATTTTTTATTTGGTTGTATGAAAGCTAATATATCAGAACGTAGTGAAACAGCTCAAGTTTGTGCAGACTTATTGTTTGAGGGATTATTAGATTAATATAAAATTCTTATTTGATGTTAACCTATCCTTTACAGATTGCAGGGGCGCATGTACCAAGGCTGGCGACAGAGGCTCCAAACCTCCGTGTGATGGGTTCGATTCCTATCGTCTCTGCCAATAATAATCGGGGTGTAGGGTAGTGGTATCCCTCCGCATTTGGGATGCGGAAATCGCAAGTTCAAGTCTTGCCACTCCGACCATTGGGGGAGTACCAAAGTGGTCAAACGGAGCAGACTGTAAATCTGTTGCCTTCGGGCTTCGGTGGTTCAAATCCACCCTCCCCCACCATTGGGAATGTAGTTTAATGGTAAAACAGACGACTGATAATCGTCAGAGTGGTAGTTCGATTCTACCCGTTCCTACCAAGCAGAGGTAGCACAATTGGTAGTGCAGTTGATTTGTAATCATCAGGTTGGAGGATCGTACCCTCTCCTCTGCTCCATTGGATAATAGTGGGCTTACCACTTTATCAATATATTTTTATTATTTTTAGGAGGTATTTTTTATGACAAAATTTTTTGATGATGTTTTTGATGAATTTTTATTGGGGTTTGGCAAACCAAGGAGGTTAGTTTTTAATTCAGTTGTGAAAGACATGCTTCCATCATGTTGGACGAAAAAAGATGACAAAACTTATATGTGTATTTGTAAGACAATAGGCATCAATCCAGAAGATGTAGTTGTTGAAGAATATGACTATGGATTAAAAGTGAGTGGTTCTACAGAACTTTATAATCATACTTTTGATACATCTTTTGAATTGCCAATAGCTGAAAGTATAATGAATGAGATTGAGAAAGTTAAAGTGTCTAGTAAAAACGGATTAACATTCATTACCCTAATACTCGATAGACCAGAAAAGAAAAAAATAAAAATCGAAAAAGAGTAATGTGGGGGAGTTTCTACTCCCCTCCCCTACTTCAATGTAATGGAGGGACTAGATGTTTGATATAAAAAAAAGAGATAACGAAAGTTTTATTGAATATGCAGATAGATTAATTGATGCTAAAGAGAATGGTATTATCGATTTAGATAAGTCTGAAATATGGGAATTTTTATTTGGTGAAAAAATATCGCCGGATGAATCCAGAAAACGCTTGTATGGGGTTAAGACGGTTATATCTAAACTTAAAGAAGAAGGTTATAAGAATATTACAGAGGAAGATATTTTAAAACAATTAGAAATTAAAAGACAAGAATTACAAAAGGAAAAATATAAAGTTCAAACAGAAAAAATTGCACTTAATCAAATGCTTCGTGAAGAAGCAAGGTTTGAACTATTTATTGAAAGAGCAATTGAAGAAATAAAAAAGCATCCCATTTTAGATATTAATAAAAATTTAAGAAATAAAAATGTAGTTCAACAAAATAATAAATGCGGTTTATTAGCGTTTGCAGACCCTCATTATAATAAAGAATTTAAAATTTTAGGGTTGCATGGAGAAATTATTAATGAATATAGCGTAGACATTTTTAAAAAAAGAATGTGGAAATTACTTGATAAAACCATTGAAATAGTTGACAAGGAAGGCTTCAACGAAATTAATATTTTTAATTTAGGTGATGAACTAGAAGGTATAATTAGGATCAGTCAATTAATGTCTCTTAAATATGGGTTAGTAGAATCCACCATTCAATTTTCATATTTTATTGCTGATTGGCTTAATGAATTAAGTAAATATGTTTTAATTAATTATTATGCTACGGAGGGGAATCATACTCAATTACGTCTACTCACTGGTAAAAAAGGAGATACCCCCGATGAGAATTTAAGTAAAGTAATTCAAGTGTTGGTTGCTGAAATTTTAAAAGATAATCCAAATATAATTGTACATAATAATCATACAGATAAAATATTTACAAATATTGTAGGATTTAATGTTTTAGGTATTCACGGAGAAGAAAAAAATGTAATGCAAGCAATCAGGGATTTTGCATTTATTTATAATACTCAGATTGACTATATGGTTACAGGGCATAAGCACCATGCTAATAGCATAAATGCCGGAGTAAGAAAAGGATGTATAGGTGTTGGTAGCATTATGGGAATAGATGATTTTGCTATGGATATAAAACGTGTATCTAATCCTACATCTACATTTGCTATATTTGAAGAAGGTGTTGGTAAAACAGTAGAATATACAATTTATTTAGATTAATGAAGGGTTAAATTGGTGTATATATGCACTTGTTTTATCTTGGAATTTTTATTGGATTAATATTGGAAAGATATATGTTTCCTATTTTTGATACATATTTTGAAATTTTTAATTATAGAAAAGCAGAACAAATTACTTTACATAATTTGAATATGAAAGCAATGAATTTAGATTTTGCTAGAGAATATCCCGAAGCAAGTGGTGATCCTTATCAACAAATACAGGCGATAGGATTTGAACATCCTCAAGCACAAGACGAGGATTATGATTGTGAAGATAGGAATAAGATTGGATTTTAAAAAAAACTAAACAAAATCGTGAATTTATTATGATTTTTGAGTAGGTGTCCCCTACTCTATTTTTTATTTGTAGAAGAAAAGGAGGTGGCTTTGTGCCACGACTTAAAAAAAACACATACGCAAAGCCACAGCAAAAAGTAGAATTAACATGTATTGGCTGTGCAAAAACAAAAAAAAGCAACGAATTTTATGTTAGTTATAATCCCCTGCATGGTACTGGAAAATTACCGTATTGTAAGAATTGTATTCAAAAAATGTGTCTTGATAACAAAGAAAATATATCTATTGAAAAATTAAAAGACACTTTAAAATTAGTAGATAGACCATTTATCGAAGAATTATGGAAAATATCTATTGATGAAAATTCTGCAAACCCAATAGGCACATATTTTAAAAATTTAGGTCTTTCACAAAATAGAAAACTCACATGGAAAGATTCTTGCTTTATTACTGATACTCCAAAAGACGATACTTTAGTCGATGATAGTATAATTGTAGATGAGAAACTTATTACTGCTTGGGGACAGAATTGGGAAGCCGATGAATATATAAGATTAGAAAGTTTTTATCGTTCTATGGTGGACATAAACAAACCTGATACTCCTCAAGATAAAGATTATATAAAAAAAATCGCAAGACTATCAGTTCAAATTGACAAAGCCATAGAAGATGGGGATTCTAAAACGGCTAAAGCATTAGGAGATTTATATTCTAAATATATGTCTGATGCAAAATTAAGAACTAGTGACATTAGTGAGGCAGATAAAGGTGGTGGCATAAGACGTTTTTGTGATATTTATGCAGAAGTTGAAAAAGATGATTTTATACCACCTTGGGAATATTATAGAAAAATAAATGGAGCAAAACAAGATATTGTAGATAAAACAATAATGTTTATATTGAATTTTATGTTAAAATTTAACAGGTCTGAAAAACTATCCTCTCCCCCTTCCAACACACCCAAAATAGAAAAAGACGAAATTGATGAAAAAGCTCAATGTGCTATAGAATTAAATGATTTAATTGAGGTAGAGTATGGCGAGCCACACTAATTTCAGTAGGAAGGATAGGGACAGAAAGGATAGTAATTTTAACACAAATCCCGATAATTTTGAGGTAAGAAAAGTAAACCAAAAACAAATAAAAGATTTTGCAAAAATGAAACCAAAGTGGAGAGAATTATGTAGTTATTTTCGATTCTATCCTGACCGTTTCATTGATTTTATACAGCCTGAAGATGCAAAAATAAAATTGCATTTTTATCAAAGAATATATCTTAGGATAATGTTTAGATATAGGAAAGTTTTCATTACAGCAACTCGTGGTACTTCAAAATCGTTTCTCCAAAACCTTGCGTTTGTGTTGCTTTGTATTATGTATCCTCGCCAGAAACTCTTTTGTTGCGCCCCTGGAAAAGAACAGGCTGCAAAAATAACACAGGAATGTTTGGATGATATTTTTGATTTCTTTCCTTTATTGAGAGAAGAGGTCAAAATATATAAGAAGGATAAAGATTATACAAAACTTGTTTTTTATAATGGTAGCAAATATGATGTAGTACAAATGAAAGATAGTACTCGTGGGGGACGTAGATACGGTGGTGCAATAGAAGAAATTTGCGATAAAAAATTTGATGGAGATGTACTAAATAGTGTAGTTATTCCATTAATGGCAAATAGTCGTCCTGCAATGTGTGGAAGTGTCGATCCAAACGAAACACATAAAAGAGAAATATATATATCAACTGCTTCTACACAACAACAATTTGCTTATGATAAATGCAAAGAAATATTTGACAATATGATGAATGGGGAATCTGCGTTTTGCACAGGGAATTCATATGATTTACCGTGTATGTTTGGACAGTTGGATATAGATTTTATTGAAGAAAAACGAGAGTCTCCAACATATAGTATCCTTGATTTTATGCGTGAATATGAATCTATTTATACGGGGTCAAGTTCGGATAGTTTGATTTCGGATGAAAAGTTGAACAAATGCAGAACTTTAGGCGTTGCAGAATGGGAGAATAGTGATGAAACAAAAGTAGAATATGTTCTTTCATACGATGTGTCTAGGTCAACTGGTAAAGAAAATGCTTTAAGTGCATTAGTAGTAATAAAAATAATTCCCCGTGGAGATGGTACTTATCAAAAACAAATTGTAAATATATTTTCTATGGAAGGACAACACGACACTTGGCAAGCTAAATTTTTAAAAGAAAAAGTTAAAGAATATAAGGCTAGTATATTAATAATTGATGCCAACGGTATTGGGTCGGGGGTTGTTGACCAATTGGTTTTAGATTTGAATGATGGAAACCCACCATATAAAGTTATCAATGATACAGATAATCAATGGACTAAATATGAAACTCCGGATGCTATACCTATGGTTTATGCTCTAAAATCTCAAAGAAAAGAAACGAAAAATAGTGATATGATTAATAATATTATGAAGATATTTAACAAGTTAGATATTGAATTATTAAAAACCCCAAACGAAGGAATTAAAGAGTTAGAAAAAAAGAATAGGAAAAAATTTAAAAATGATAGTGAAGAAATTGCCATTGCTGAGATTCCTTATGTTCTTACAAATAATTTATGTGATGAAATTATGAATCTTAGGTATAAACAAAGAGGTAATGATTCTGAAATAGAACAAATTTCAAGGTCAATACCGAAGGATAAATTTTCTGCATTGATGTATGGATTATTTTGGATATATCTAAAAGAAAAGAAAAACAAAGAACATAAGTATAATAACGTAGACATAAATAAATTATTTCTTTTTAAACAACCAAATATACGAAAATATTAATATAATCCCCTGAATGAATGAAAGGAGGGAGTTATTTGCCTAAAGAAGTAGAAGAAAAACAAGAATATGAATTTAAATATTATAAATTAGATGTATCTAAACTTGTTCAACTAATGAAAAAAGACTTACAAGCAACATCGGAAGGCAGTGCATTTTTATCACAGTATAAAAAAGAGGATATAATTAAATATTTGCAATCCCCTGTAACTAGTGGAAAAATTATAAGACAAATATCTAGGCTTTTATATAATTTAAGTCCTCAATATAAAAGATTAATTCATTATGTGTCAGATATGGCGAGATATGATTATATTATTAATATAAATAATAATAAAATTATTGAATTACCCAAAGAAAACATATTAAAGAAATATTTAAAAACAATTAAGTATGTTGAAGATATGAATATAAAACATGAATTTAGTAAAATAACAAAAACTTCTTTTGTTGAAGATGTTTTTTATGGGTATGATTATAGCACAAATTATTCGTACTTTATCCAACCGCTTAATCCTGATTATTGTAGACTTAATGGTTGGGCAGATGGTGTAAGAACTTTTCAGTTTAATTTTTCATTTTTTAACAGTACAAAAAATCAAAAATTATTAGAAACATACTATGCTCCAGAATTTAAAGAAAAATATGATTTATATAGAGAAAAAGGACAAGAATATAGATGGCAAGAATTAAGTGTCGAAAATAGTGTATGTATAAAATTAAACGAAGAATTAGATTATCCCATTCCGTTTTTCGCAAGTATATTTCCTGATATTTTTGATTTGCAAGATTATAAATTATTAAAAAAAGCAAAAGAAGAACTCCAAAATTATGTAGTATTGGTTGCAAAAATACCATATAGAAAAGATGCGGATAAAGCCAATGATTTTGCATTACATTTGGATGAAGCTATAACTTTTGGTAATCGGGCCATGCAACAGCTTCCTGATCAAGTTGGATTCATATTGTCCCCCTATGACGATGTTAAAGATATTCATTTAGGAGATAAAAATAAGATTGAAAATAACTCTGTTGCAGATGCAGAAAAGAGTTTTTGGAACTCGTCTGGTGTAAACCAGGCTATTTTTAATTCCGACAAAATTACAGAAGAATCAATACGTAAAAGCATCGTATCGGACGAAACTATAATATTTAATCTGTATAGGCAATATGAACGATGGCTAAATCGTAAATTAAAGTTATCGCTAGATGATAATTTTAAAGTTAAAATACTTAATACTACTGAAATGAATTATGGCGAAGTATATAAAAGACTTAAAGAAGCTGCTTCGTATGGAATTCCAGTTAAACGTGAAGTTTGCGGTAGTCTGGGAATGTCACCATTAGAAGTGCAATATTCTACAACTTTTGAAAATGATATTTTGGGACTACAAGATAAATTTATACCTCTTACGTCTGCTAATACTCTGTCCCCCGATAAAAAAGATAGCAATAGACCACCAAGGGAAACCGATGGTGCTAGTGATGGTGAAGGGCAGGAAAATAATGAGGAATAAAAGGAGGTTTCAAATTCATGAAGTTTATTCATTGTTTTTCTGAAGAATTAAAAAATAAATTACTCCAAAATGGATATAATTTGTTGGTTGAAACCAATGGGATTTTTATTTTTGAAAACTCCCCTACTCTATTTTTTGATTTTGGAAAAATAGACAGTACAAAATTTACTTTTAGTAATAAGATGATTTTTTAGAAAGGTGGTGAAGTGGATATTGAGTAAAAAAAATAAATTACAGCATTTATCACTTGCTACTACTTATGAAATAGATAATTCTTTCGATTCTGATAAGTTTATTAAAATGCGTCTCAGAGTTTGTCATGATGGTGATAATCCAAATCGTTCTCATTTTGAAGTTGATGATATGGAAAAAACTAAAGATTCAATTAAAAACATTCCCATATTAGCTAATGTGATAGTTGACGAGAATGGGGATGTACAATTTGGTGGGCACGATATGGAATTAGAACAAAGTAAAGTTAATGAAGATGAAGTTAAGTTAATTTATAAAGAAGTGCCAATAGGTGTAGTTCCTGAAACATGTAACCATGAAATAAAAGAATTTGATAATAAAAATTACGTGTTTTGTGATGCATACATATGGAAGGGTTATGCGAATTATGCTGAAGATATAATTAATCGTGATGAAAATATTAAACTCTCTATGGAAATTATTGTAGATTCATATAATTACAATGGTAAAGAGAAAATTTTCAATATTATTGATTATAGATATCAGGGCATTACTTTCCTTAATAAAAATTACGATACAGGTATGGAGAACGCTTTGGCTACTACTAGTACCTTTGCAGAAGAAGAAACTAAAGAAAAGTTTATTATGATTATGGAGGAGTTAAAAGATACTCTTACAAATTATAATATAGATAATACTAAAAAAGGAGGTAGCAAGGTGGATGAACAAATAATCGCTCTACTTGATGAATATGGCGTAAATCAAGAAGATATTCCTTTCGATATTGAGGGGTTATCCTTTGAAGAAATTGAAAGTAAATTGAAGGAGTTGAATAATAACAACACTGGAACAGAAGAAAAATATATTAAATCTTTTGAGCTTTCGCACAATGAAATAAGATATGCTTTGTATAATTTGTTAGCTCCTGTTGAAGCAGAAGATAACGAATGGTATTTTATTGACCAAGTTTATGATGACAGATTTGAATATGAGAATTGGGAAGGTACAAAGATTTATCGTCAAGAGTATAAAAAAGAAGATGATATAATATCTTTTGTTGGCGAAAGGATAGAATTATTCCAAGAAAGGTTAACAAAAGAAGAAAAAGAAGCACTTGATGAAATGAGAAATAATTATTCTAAACTATTAGATGAATTTGAAGAGTATAAAAATAATTATTCTATACCAAATAAGGAAGTAGAAGAGCTTCGAGAGTTTAAATCTCAAAAACTTCAAAAAGAACGTGAAGAACAGGAGGCTGTATTATTCGCTCATTACGATGAAGTTCTTGACGTAGAAGATGAAGTGTACAAGCAAATTAAAGAAAATAAATCTAACTTCTCAATTGAACAACTCGAAGAAAAATTGGCTGTTCTTTTTGCTAGGAAACAACTTAGTTTCTCTAGTAATAAAAATATAATTAAACTTGGTGCTGATGACGGAGATACTGGTGAGGTCTCCCCTTATGGAAACCTGTTTGAAAAACACCAAACTATAATTAAAAATAAGGAGGAAAACTAATATGTCTAATGCTATTTTTGTTGCTGAAAACATGGCTTCGACTAAAATTCCTAGTTTATTGAAAACTGCTAGATATCAAGATGGTGCAGGTGATGACCTGCCTATTAACAATGGTTGTGTAGTAACTTTAGGTGCTTTAATACCAAATGAAAGAGAGGTATATCTTGCAACTGCTCCGGCTGCGGTTGGTAATGAAATTTATATAGTAGATACTCCTGAAGTTATTTATAGTGAAGAAACTACTTCGGGATTAAATGACTATACAAATATCGCCGGACAACTTTTGAGGGTGAGGAAACCACAAATTGGTGATTGTTTTGCAGTTAGTGCTAGAGCTATTACACCTGTTGGTGTTAATCCTCCTGCGGTTGGTAATCTATTAACTACTCCTGCTGGTTCTGTTTTGTGGGCTGAAGTTGCTCCTGGCGGGGCTGGTGGAGCAAGTGTTGTAGCTGTAATTGAAGATTCTTATGTGCTTGGTGCAGATCCGCTTGGTGGTAGAAATATCACTATGTATAGTTGCAGAGTTATTGTAGCGTAATAAATTATAAATATAATAAAGGAGGAAATGTAATTATGGCTTATGAACACATTGTAAAACTAGCCAGCGACCTTTATTTCAATAGAGTAAATACTAAGTTCGCTGCTGCTGATATGGAAGAAAATAAAGAAGTATTGCGTCAAGAATTAATTAGTGCCAATGGCGGCAAGACAACCGTTTCGTATAAAGATATAAGGGATAATAAGGCTATATTCCAAATTATAGAACTTATTCTTGAAGCAACAATATTGTCTGGCTTCAAAGATAACCCATTCTTTGAGCAGTTTGTAGACTATAGGAACGTAAAACTTGGAGACCAAAACAGTTTTTACATACCTGACAACTCTCTGTTTATTGTTTCTGATACTGCCGAAGGTATTTATGGGGTTAAGCGTCAGAGAATTAACAAAGGACAAAGCGTAACTGTTCCAACTCAATTAAAAACTGTACATGTATATGAAGAAGCCAATAGACTTTTGTCTGGTCGTATGGATATAATTGAATTTTTGGATAAGATAGAAAAATCCTTCATGAATAGGCGTGGTCAGGATATTTATAATACTTTTATAAATGGTATTAATACATTAAACCCTGCATTTATTGCAAATGGTGCTTTCGTAGAGAATACCCTACTTAATATTTGTGAGAATGTAGAGGCTGCTACTGGCAATGACCCGATAATTGTAGGTACTAGAAGTGCATTACGCAGGGTTAATACCGCCGTACTTTCAGAGAAGATGAGAGAGTCTCATAATGAATTAGGTTATTATGGTAGTTTCAATGGTATTAACATGATGAGAATCCCGCAAATTCATGCGCAGGGTACTTTTAACTTCTTGATTACTAATAACGATTTATTTATAGTTACAGCAGAAACTAAACCTGTGAAGTTTGTAACCGAAGGTGAAGCTATAATGGAAACTGGTGAAAGCATATTCAAGAATGCAGATATGACTTTGGATATATTTGCTGGCGAAAGAAATGGCGTAGCTCTTGTAATGGATCAGGTTTGGGGACAATATCGTATGCCGTAATATTGTTGATGTTTTAGGAGGGGTTAATCTCCCCTCCTATTTAATTAATTGAATGAAAGGAGAAAAAATAAATGACTGAAAAAAAGAAAAGGGGCAGACCTCCCAAAAGTAAAGAAACGGTAAATGAGTCACCTAAAAGAAAAATAAAAGAACAGCGCAATTTAAATGAGTTAATTGAAGTAAAATGTATAGTTCATGGTGGGTTATATTACGTTACTTCCGAGGGCTTTGAGGTTGTATGGCCTAATTATGGAGACATAAACTATTTAGAATATAAGGAATTAATGCATATGGCTGGTAAAGCAAAGAGATTTTTTACAGAACCTTGGATTATTATGGAGAAGGATATATTAGAAGATTTACGTGTAATTCAGTATTATAAGAAAATGATTGATTATGAGAATATAGATGATATTTTCAAAAAGAAACCAGAAGAATTGCAGAAAGCCTTACAAGCAGTTTCCGATGGTACTAAGCGACTTATAGCAGATAGGGCAACTGCCTTGATTAAAGAAGGGAAACTAGATTCTTTGAAATTAATTGAAATATTACAAACAGAACTTAAAGTCGATTTAATTTAGATATGGAGGTGTAAATATGGCAACTCCATACAAAGATATTTTTGTTTCTTTTTTAGGAAAAATATCCGACCCATATTTAGCAGACATGACTGATAACGATATTGATGCACAGCTTCTTAAATATTTAAATAGTTCTATTCCTAAATTCAGAAAATGTAAACAAGAATTATCCTTAAAGGATGAATCGGGGTTTACTGAAACTTTAACAGATGAAGAAGTTGAGATACTTGCTAACTTAATGGTTATTGAGTGGTTAAGACCACAGATTAATAATCTGGAGATATTAAAACAAGCATTATCTCCAAAAGACTTTACTTTACGCTCACAAGCTAATCATTTAAAAGAATTACAGTCATTAAAAAAAGATGCACAATCTGAAATAAGTAAACTGTTGGTAGATTATTCTTATAATAATAATGTATTGGATGATTTATATGATGATTGAAACTAAATATGAAAATATACCAACTAAACTATTTGAGAATTACTTAAAGTTTCTTATCAATAAAGTGTTTAAAATATTATATATGCAAGAAGAAAACAATCCTCATCTAAAGAAATATATAGAGGGGTTGCAGTATGAGTTAACTGGTAATTTAGATTTAATGGAAGCAATCAGATATGACGGTGATTTTTTAACCTTACTTAATAAACTTCAATTTTTAATTTATAATGGTTACTCAGAACATAGAATTGTGAAAAAAACAGTATTTGAGTGTATTTCGATAATACAAAAATTGCAAGAAAGATATGGTTTTAAGTAACAGTAAAGGAGGTAATTAGATGCTACAAGTGAGACAAAGTTGGTTTGGAGATCAACCACCTACCAATTGGAAACCTGCCAATACTAGCATAGGAGTAGGAGACGATGGTGTAGTTGATATTGTAATAGATTTATTAGACCCTGACGAAGCTAATGATTATACTATTGAAGTCGTTGAGGGTGCGGATGCTGATGTAGATATGGAAGCAACTTTAACAGGCAAGGCTATTGAAGTAACGCTTGGTACTGATGGCGCAGGTGATTTAGATGCAACACAAAATACTGCTGAATTAATTGCAGCAGAAATTAGTACTTTGCCTAATATAAGTGCTACCTTTAGTGGGGATGGGTCTGGAGTGTTTGCTGCTACTATTGCACAAAAAGACTTTACAGATACACAACTTGGAACAGAATGTCCTGAACCTTTCGTTGTATTAAAATTTTGGAATGTTGGGAATAATGATTGGGATTATTATGTTAATATTGCTCCTAATGGAAGATATGATGCCAATTGGAGAGTGTTTAACTTAATAGATTATTAATAGCAGGAAGGAGAATCTGGTTTGGGCGAATATGATTTATATAAAAATCGTATAAGTGCTTATGGTGATACAATTAGAGAAGGTAGAATAAGTGCAATTACTAACCTTATAAAAAGTACATTTGCAGATTCTCCTTCTTATTTTGAAGTTTTAATTAATGACAATGAAGATAAAACAGGGGTATTAATAGTTGACGATTCTACGACTATAAATCAAGCCAATCAAAATAATAAAATAATTATTATGCAACCTGAAGATATTTTAAATGCAGGACATATGATAAAATATCAAAATAAAGATTGGTTATGTGTTGCAAGCGAGTTGTTTAATGATATTTATTATAAAGGCAAAATTACTAAATGCAACAATGTTTTAACTTTGAACCAAAGTGGTATTTTATATCAAGTTCCGTGTTGTGTGGAATCAGCGGTTAGATTATATCAGCTTGGGGTAGAAGAAAGTAAATATGTTACAGAGCCTTCAACGACTGTTGTGGTTAGGGTAGCAAATAATGAAACTACTCAGCTAATTAAGCGAAATGATAAATATAAATTATCTACTCAAACATATGAAGTGATAGATAAAAATGATGACATTGAACCTGGATTAATCGTGTTAAAAATGGAATTTTGTGCTGAACAACAAGTTTTACCAACCTACACTATCAATATACTTAATGGTACAGACTTATCACTTATATTGGGCAATACATTAACTTTAAATGCTGAAGTGTTGGCTGATGACAATATTATCTCCCCTACTCCCCCACTCATCTACGAATCTAGTAATGACGAAATAGCAACCGTAGAAAATGGTATTATTACATCTGTTGCTATTGGTGAGTGTATTATTGCGGTTAGTTTAGAAAGCGATCCAACTGTGACAGTCAATATTGATTTGTCGGTTGAAGAAATTGTTGAGGATTTATTTACTGTAGATGTGTACGGTGATTCAACTGTAGTTTTATCTGATAATATTACACTTGAAGCATTAGTATATAACAATGGAGCAGTTGATGAAACCAAAGGAGTGAATTGGACATTAAGTAATGACGATGGCAGTAGTAATGTTTATCTTACAATTGCTAGTCAGGATAGTAATTCTATAACTCTAACAGCAACAAGTGATTCAAGTTATAAAAATAAATACGTAACAGTAAAAGGTAGTTATACTAAAGATGGTAGTATTTTCGATACTCACCAAGTTAAAATTATTAGTCTATTTTAGGAGGTGATAAAGTGTCAGAATTAATTACACTATCTGAAGTTGGTAGGATTCTTTCAAACATTGGTAATAAACTAATACAATGTAAAGATATATTAAAACTCATTAATTATAATACTCCTGATGCTTTATCACAATCAGATGTGTCTTTACAGGATATTGTTAAATTAGTTGGAAAGGGTTCTGATCCTAAATTAGAACAAAAAATATTTAAAACTCCCTTTAACGATAGTATTGTTGATGATGTAAGGTCTGAAATTAGATTTTTTGCCCCGTTACTAAAACCCAACAATATTTATGTATCAGAGGTCATAATTTCATTTCAAATAATAGTTCACAATAGTATTTGGGATTTAGAAGAAAACCAAAGACCATTGGTTCTACTTCATGAAATACTTAAAAATTTTAATGGATATGATATAGGTAGTATTGGAGAACTTCAATTATCTGATTCGGTTAGAATCTTCAACTGGAACAATAGTTTCACAGGTTATCAGGTGAATTTCAAAACAAGGACGCAATGATTATGGGTAAATTAAATATATTATGGGATGATTATCAAGTTTATAAGGGTGTAAAACTATACCCTTTTTTAATGTCTGATTATGATTTGTTTGAAGAATTAATTTCTATATTACTCTTCAATAAAAATCAAGTACCTGATCCCAAAATAATCAAGATGAGTTATTTAAGATTTCTTATATATGTATTACCTTGTATTATTGATGAAAATCAAAAACAAGTCTATCCAGATATCTTAACTAAATTTCAAAAACTATTTAAGTATATTTTAAAAGAACAAGATTTTAAATTAATTGTTGATAATGATGAAAAGATATTCCTTTATGTAAAACTAGGAGAAGAATTTATTTTATTGAATGAGTATGATTTTGATAAAATTAAAACAATTATTCTTAATCAAAATGCTATTCCTATTATAGATAATAAACTTCATCCAGATTTACAAAAAGAATTGCAAGAGAATATGGAATTCCTTGCTAAGAAACAGGGTTATTTAGAAGGTAATATTGAAGATCAGATTATATCCTATAAATGTAAAATGCAATTTGAATCATATAAACCAATTAAAGAAATGACAATATATCAATTTAGACGAGAATTAGCAAGACTAGACTTAATAACTGATTATCAAATTTATAAAACCGCCGAAAGTAGTGGGATGGTTACATTCAAGAAACCTATTCCCCATTGGCGTTCACATATAAGCGATGAACCTGATTATTCAAGTCTTTTAATGAATAAGCGGGAATTTGATGTAAAAATGAATCAAATTGCTAAAGGAAAATAATAAGAATTGGAGGTATGTATCAACATGGGCGTAAATCAAGACCAATTTATTACAACTGTTGCAAAATGTTTTCTCCGTGACCCCGTATTAGATGCAATAGTAATGAAAAGTAAAACATTAGTTAATTCTAATATAGCATTTAATGTTGAGGAGACAGAAATAAGGGGTGGAGAGTTTCACAAACTTTTATTTACATACAACTATGGTAGAACTGGTGAAATAACATTAGAAGATGCTAGGTATGAACCCGCAATTTTTGCAATTCAGATGGGGCAAACCATTCAAAATCAACTTTCTAATGTTTATGTGTTCGAGGAAGACGTTACACTTGATGGCTCTGGTAGTGGTAGCGTTAATCTTCAAACGCCTATTGCTGGAACAAAAGCATATGTTCAGCTTCCCGACAAATCTATAGTGACTAAGTCTTTTACTGGAAGTGATTTTTCGTTAGGTGCGTCATATGCTAACCAAAAAGTAAAAGTAACTTATCAGTATAATGAAACTGTTGATATGATTACTGTAGACGGTGATAGTTTCCCGAAATCATATGAATTAGTAATGGAAGTTAAGGTGTTTGATAAGGATGGAGAAAAGGAAAGAATACAGTGGATATTCCCTGCATTTAAACCGTCTGGTAACTTTGAAATGCCATTGGCATCCAACACCCCAAGTACTTCGGGTATGACGGGTAAAATACTTGATGATGACGGTATCTATGGTTATAAAAAAGTTATACCCGTTTCTAGCGTTGTAAATTATTCTGGTATTGCTGCCGATGCTGGACTAATTGAATTAGATAGCGATGAAGAATATACCCTTACCGTATATGGACTGCGTGGAGGTCTGTATGCTCCTGTAGTTCTCAATAATGCAGATTGTACATTTGAGTCTTCGGCTGCTGGAGTTGCTTCTGTGGATGCTGCTGGAAAAATTTCATATGTTAGTGATGGTAGTGCTTACATTACAATTGAGTATGCAGATAGCGGATTGGCCGATACTGTTGAAGTAGTTTGTTCCGCAAGCTAATTAAAATAATAATATAATATTATGGGGTTGATAGAGGGTTTATTACCCTCCTCTACCCCATTTTATCATCAAATGCTTATTTTATTTCAAAACTTAAGGTGGTTACATGGGTAAAAAGAAGAAATCTAATATGGCACAACAGCCAAAGCGAAAAGATGTTCGTGTAGTTGAAAGTTCGGTTTGCGAAAAATGTGACGTTAAATGTAATGAATATTACGATTATTTACGAAAATTAAAATCTGGAAAAATTGGCAAAGGAATTATTTGCCGTAAAGGTTAGGTGATGATATGGCAGTATATAATACAGGGCCAGTTCCGCATAAGCAACATTTCTATGGGCTTTCTACAGATAATAAACCAGATGGCGCATATCCAGGAGACAAATTTTATGAATTTGATACTGGCAAACATTTTATATGGAATGCTACTACGTGGGTAGAATATTTTTCTCCGGCTTTATATGAGGAGGTACAGCCTTAAAATCAATACCAATTTTGTATTTTATCATAATGTTGGATGGGTGGTTGAGAACTAGTGTCTCCTCCACCCTATTATATTTGTGAGGTGAAAAATATCAAAATTTTGGCAATTGACCAAAGCACTAAAATAACAGGCTATTCGATTTGGGAAGATAAAAAATTAATAAATTATGGAATTATTGAAGTAGACCAGAATGAAAAAAATCCAATAGAACGAATGTGTCAAATGTATTTTCTTATTAAAAATCTTATTGATGAAATAGAGCCAGAATTTGTGACCATTGAAGGTATACAATTCCAGAGAAATTACTCTACCTATTCCCTACTCTCACAACTTCAAGGATTAATTTTTTCCATATTATTTGAAAGAGATATGGCGTTCTTATTAGTAGAACCTACAAAGTGGAAATCTTTTTGCAAAATAAAAGGGCGAAAAAGAATAGAGCAAAAAGCTAACACTATTCAAATGGTAAAAGATAAATTTAATATTGAGGTCAGTGAGGATATCGCAGACGCTATAGGAATAGGATTATATACCGTAAACAAAATATTAAAATAAATAATAACCCTTGATTTAATCAGATAAATCATGTATAATTAAAATATAAATATAATTGTGGAGGTTAAATTTTTTATGGCAAAATCTAAAAAATTAAGTTCGTCTGTAATATTAAAGCAAAATGCTAAAGAATTTGTGCAAAAGAAAGCAACTATTGATATAGACGGTGAAGACTATGAATTTTTAGTAGACCAAAATTTTAGAATTAGCAAGATACAAGAAATGATTTTTGAAGGATTGAGCAATCATAAGAATTATAAGAATGTAAATGAAACAGTTAGAATACTTTATTTCAGTTATTTAATCATCAAACACTTTACAAATATAGATTTCAGTCAAGTAAAAACTTTTGAAGATGAGATTCGTATGATTAATTCATTATTAGATTTAAACATTATCGAAGGAGTATTTAAGCATGTGCCAGAAGGAGAAATTTTAAAAGTAAAAGACTTCATGAGTAAAAGTCAATGAGAAAATTATTGAACTTGAAAAGAAAGGTGAGAAAATTCCAGGACTAAAAGAGTTTATTGAAAAAGAAGTAATAACAAAATAATACATCTTCCCTACCCTATTAAAAAGTAGGTGATTATAGTGAAAACATTTAATTCATGGAGTCAAATTGAGGCATATTTAAAAAAGCAAATAGACAGTTGCTTAGATAAAGAAGTAGCACAACACGTTAAAGAAGAACAAATGACAGCCATAAGTGATGTAGTTTATGGTGCTGGAACACCATTAAAATATGAACGTAGGGGTGGTAATCCTTATGGCGGTATGGGAAACACGCTTGGAACAGGCAGTTTGGGAGACCTTAGTGAAATGCATCATACTGTAAAGAACGGAGAGTTGGTTGTAACTAATGATGCGGAAAGAAATATAGATTACAAATGGGCTGGATATGGTTATGATACATCTAAATCATTGGCAGAAAATATTGTGTATGGTTATGGAGATAAGGATGAATGGTATAATGAGCCGAGGGATTTTATTTCCGAGACTATTAAAAGTATGAAGGAAAGTGGTTCACATGTTGAAGTTATGAAGGAAGCATTAGAAAAACGTGGATTCAAAACTTTATAAAACATCACCGAGAATACTCCACCTTCTTCAAGGTGGAGATGAATCGGCATAAGATTTTAATATAGTAACAACTAAATTGTTAAAACTTCTATTTTCCTTTTTAGCAATGTAATACTCATCATGATAGAGATGTAAATGCTGCTATTAACATACTTAATCAAGGATTAAGAGAATTAGAAATCGTAGTATAAATATAAACTAGGGTAGGAATTACCCGATGTGAGGCTCGTGGAGATAGTAGGTTGCGAGGTCTATGAAGCGAGAATCTCCCACTTCTGTAAGTGGGAGAGATTCAAAAAATGGTGATTTGATAATGAGTAGGGGTCTCTCCCCTACTCTATTCTGTTTTGTGGGTAGAGTATAACGCACCTACCCTACTTTATGGTTGAAGAAGGTGATAACTAATGGCTAAAATAAGTAAAAAGATTAAATTTTATGATCCTGTAAAACTTAAAAATATTAATAAACAAACATTAGATTTATTAGGTAAATATAAAATTGATATGACTATACGGGAGCTTTCAAAACGCACAATAAATGGATATATAAATGATTTACAGCATTGGTTTATTTATATATATGACAACCAAGACAATCAATGTATTATTGAATTAAATGAAGATGATATTGTAGAATTTATATATTTTTGTAAAACAGAAGGTAATAATTCTAGAAGAATAAAACGTAGAATATCTTCAATTTCTGCTTTCTATAAATTTTTAAGACGTAAGAAAATTATAAAGGAAAATCCATTGGAATTTTTTGAACGTCCTAAAAAAGATACTGATGTAATAGTGCAAACCTTTTTAACTATGGAACAAATAGAATTAATGAAGAAAAAATTAAAAGAATGCGGGGACTTACAATTAGAAATATATGCCTTATTCTCTTTATCTACAATGGCAAGAATAAATGCTATTTCTAATGTCAGGTGGGAACAAATTAATTTTGATGAGAGAACCGTAGATGAAGTATTAGAGAAGGAAGGTAAAATAGTTACTCTTTATTTTAGTGAAGAAGTTAAAGAATTACTTCTAAAACTAAAACAATATAGGGAAGAAAATAATATAGATGACGGCGGTTGGTTATTTATTACTCGTTATAATAAAAAATGGAATCAAGCATCTAAAGGAACGCTACAACAATGGGCAAAGAAAATTGGTGAAATGATTGGTGTACCAACTCTCCATGCTCATGATTTTCGTCATTCTGGAAGTCAACTTTTAAAATTGTCTGGTATGCCGATAGAACAGATAAGCGAACTACTAAACCATAGTGGGTTAATATACTGGCTCACTTTAAACCCTGAATATGCTGGAACGCCCTTAGAGCCTTTGATACCAAAGTGTAACAATTCAAAGGATTGGGTAATCAGCAGGGTTGATAATTTTAAATTATCCCCTCAACGACTACCAAAGGGCAACCTATTAAGGTTGAATGTATAGTCTACTCCCCTATTAAATATCGGGAAACCGAGGGTATTATTGTGGATGTTACTAAAAAACATTATCTAAGACAGGATAAAAAGAAAATGCGGGAAGCAAAAGATAAATACGAAATTTAAATTTAATATAAGATAGGTTAAGTCTGATCAACTTGACTGATAAGAGTGGGAAACCTTGTACCCACTCTTCTTTTATTACTTAAAACAAGGAACAACATCAAGGAGTTGATAAATAATGAATGGCAAAATAATGACAGGTATATATTGTATTGAGAATTTAATTAATCATAAGAAATATATTGGTCAAGCACAAGATATATATTCGAGATGGAAAAAACATATATGGAAACTAAATAATAATTGTCATCATAATAGATATTTACAAAATGCTTGGAATAAATATGGTGAAGATAGTTTTAAATTTAATATAATAGAAATTTGTAATATTGAAAAATTAAGTGAATTAGAAGTATATTATATAGATAAATTAAATACATATTTTAAAAATAATGGATATAATTTAACTCTTGGTGGCGAAGGGACAAGGGGTCATGTTTTATCAGATGAAATTAAAGAAATAATTGGCTCATATCATAAAGGAAAAACAATCTCACAAGAACACAGAAAAAATTTATCAAATCAATTTTCTGGCGAAGGTAATCCTTTTTATGGTATTAAACATACAGATGAAACTAAGAAATTAATTTCCAAGAAGCATAAGGAATCCGGCCATTCAAAAGGTGGTAATAATATTAAAGCTAAAAAAGTATTTTGCAATGGAATGATTTTTGACTGCGCTCAAGCATGTGCTGATTATTATAATATTAAAAGTTGTACCTTAAGGTCTTGGATAAGAGACGATAGACCTATGCCAGAGGAATTTAAAAATATGAGTTTGAGTTATATCTAAACAGAACACTCATTTTATTAAAATATAAAAATAACTATTGACATTATATTATTATATGTGGTATTATAATAATGTGTTACACTCCCCTATTACATATGTTATAATATTTTGGGGAGGATGGTATTGTGGCAGAAAAAAGACAACAGAAAGCATTAATTGCCGTTAGGGTTACAAATAAGTTTAAAAAAGAATATGAAAAACTTGCAGAATCTAAAGGTATGACACTTCCTGATTTAGTAAGATTTATTTTAACCCAATATTTAGAAAACGAAAGAAATAAGTAGATATTATTTGCTATTTTAATTTTTGTAGGAATTATTGTTTTCATAATATAAATCTATATGTATAACCTAATTACCTTGCGTACATATTATAATTGTAGTATTATAATTGCAAGGAGGGTGGTAAAATGAGGAAGATAATAATATCGGTTTTATGTGTATCTTTGCTATTGGTTGGTTGTAGTACACAAATAGACAATATGGAAGGTGGTGATAATAATACAACCAACGATACTGACGTTACTACAGTAAATGATATTCCCAAAGGATTTTCGGAAGAATTTTATAATGATATGTTGGTTGCAAATGAGTTGATTGAGAAGTCAATTGTAACTAAATATATTTATTTAGAAGAGGAATTTGAAATAAAGTTAATGAACTATTATTATATTATTCATAAAGACGATCTTACAGATGCTAATAAAAGAGATATTAAAAATTTTGACATGGATATAGATAAAACACTATCCTATAAAGAAGAATATACATTTAATATTTTATGGGAAATTATGTTGAATTTATCTTTATATCACGTAAATCCAGATAGTGAAAGAATAAGACAAGAAATAGATGAGCAATATAGCCAGTTTAAAATATTATTAGAGATAAAAGAACCCTAATCGGGTTCTTTTTTATTTATATATCTAAAGTATTAATATAAAAGAAGTGTGGGTTACAATCACTTTTTTTTTGATTCTATCGGAAAGGAGTGAATTAAATTGTGAATCAATCTTTACAAGTTGTAATAAATACAATACTGCAAGCACCAAGCCAAACAAATATTAATCAAGTTTTAAAACAAACAGAACAACAATTTGGGAAACATATTACAACAACTAGCCAAATTGCCAAAAATACCAAAGAAGCAAGTGTTGCAAACAAGTTATTTGGACAGAGTTTATTTGAAGCAGGGAAAAAATTTGCAGGCTGGCTTTTTATAGGAAATATGATTATGTCTGTAGTTCGCCAAATCCGCTTTGGCATCAATACGGTTAAAGAACTAGACGCAGCTATGGTAAACCTTAAAAAAGTGACAGATGACACAGAAGAATCTTATCAAGAATTTTATATAACTGCTGGAGAAGTCGCTAAACAACTTGGAAAAGTGAAACAGGAAGTAATAGCATCGAGTGTTGAATTTGCCAGGTTGGGGTATAATGTCAAAGAAAGTCTAGTCCTAGCCGAAGAAGCGATGTTATTAAGTAACGTAGGAGTTATGTCTATACAGGAATCTACTACGGCACTTATAAGCATAACCAAGGGATTTGGTGTAGCGGTTGACGAACAAGGGAGAAATATTAGGAATATTGTCGATATTGTGAACGAAGTAGGAAATAATTTTGCAATATCACAACAAGGAATCGCCGAAGCATTACAACGGTCTGCTGCTTCTTTATATAATGCCGGAAACACGATTGAACAAGCAACGGCAATAGTAACAGCAGCAAACGCTGTCGTACAAGACCCCGCTAAGGTCGGGACTGCAATGAAAACTGTAACCATAATAAATATTGTGGCTATATACAGTAATGTATATAGAAAACTCCGTGAACCTAGAAATCTAGGGTGTGGTATATTATTATATTGCTAACGGTGAAACCCTAACGTAGAGACGAGGGCAATACCGTGCCAAGCCTATTATTAGGAAGGTGTAACGACTATCCTATTAAGGAGTACATTGTAGGCGAAATTCCTACTTTGGAAGTGCGGAGCATCCTATCTGGGATGATGATATAGTCTACTCATTTGGAAACAAATGGAAAAGTGGAGATTAAGAGGCATTACCGATGAAGGCGAAGAAGTGGAAGACCTTCTCCCTAAACTAGAGCAATCGTTCAATAAGTTGGGCATTGCAATACGTGAGAATGAAGATACATTTAAGAGTACATATGATATATTTGATTCACTTGCAACTGTTTGGGACGAACTTTCCGATGTGCAACAGGCTAATATATTGGAACTTGTGGCGGGTTAAATTATTTAAGCCCCCTTATATGGTAACATATAAGCGAAAATTCTCTCTAATTAATTGGGGAAATCCTAACGTAAAGGCGAGGACAATCCACAGGAAGGAATATTATTCCACCTGCAACGACTGAGTGAGAGAACTACCTAATATTAGGTAGATGCGACAGTCTGAACATCTGTGGAAACACAGAGAGAAGTGGTCAAGTGTCGAGACACTTTTGGAAGAACCACTTCCGCTATCTTTATAAGATAGTCAGTAACCATCATTGGTGAAAGTAACAGATTGAAAAGACAAGGTAATATTATAGCAGCCATGTTAAATAATTGGGAGGATGCTCAGGATTCCCTTACAACGGCACTAATATCGGGTGGTTCGGCAATACGTGAGTTTGAAAAGTATATGGACTCAATCGAGTATAAAAGTGGAGTACTCAAGTCAAGCCTTACTAATTTATGGTCTGAAGCATTATCTGCTGGAGTTTTAAAAGGTGTTATAGATGCCGGAATACGGTTTGTAGAGACTATAGATGTAATGGTTAACCATACAGATTACTTATCGGCAGTAATATTACCAGGGCTTGTTTCTGCTTTATTATTAAAAGTTGTACCCGCATTAATAACATCTATTGGAGCTATGAAAACAGCTACTACAGCAGCAGTAATGATGAATGCAGCCATCAATCCACTTTTAGCAGCAGTAACTTTAGCAACAGTGGGATTTGGGTTATATTCTTCTACTGTAGCACATGCAGAAAGACAGAAAAGAGAATATATAGAAACCACTGAAAGAGAACTTGAATTAGCGGAATCTGAAGGTAAAGCAGCTAATGTATTAGCTGAACAATATGATAAACTTAAAGACAAAGTTGGGGAAACCGAAGAGGGTAAGAAAAAATTAGATAAAATAATTTCCCACCTCATCAAAATCAACCCAGACCTTGAGGAAGGTATAGACGGACAAAAATTATCTTATGATAATTTAAGTACAGCAGTACAACGTACTATAGATAAAATGAATGAACTACAACGAGCAAGTCGTGCTGCTTTAATGGATGCCTATAAGGCTGATTTGAAAGCGATATATGATGCTAGAGAAGAATTAGAAAAAAGAATAGAATACGAACAAAAACGCACTCCTACGAGAATGACCGAAGGATTGTCGGAAGTATTAATGTCTAGTTATAAATCTCAATTAAATAAACTAAACGAAGATGCAAGAGAGATAGGTAAAAAAATACAATCTATATATAGTCCATTTTCATCCCCTCCAGGAATCGACCCTGGCGATGACGATGGTTCTGGTTGGCCTGGTGGTAGTGCTGGTTCTGGCTCCCCATACGCATCCAAACTATCCCTTACTTACCGTGACCTACAAACTGCTATCGAAAATGTAGGTTTTGAATTAGACAAACTCAAAGAAAAAGAAAAATCCCTATCCGGCACAGACTTAATCAATAACCTACAACAACAAAATAACCTAACTAAACAACGCATACAATTACTTGAAGAATTAAATTGGCGTTATGGTGAAGATTTACCCCGTCTTAAAATACAATTACTTGAGTTAGGTTTTGAATATGAAGCCCTTGAATCACAGGCAGATAAATATAACAAACTATCTGGCGCACAAAAAGAAAAAGTTGATAATCTGGTAAAATCTATAGATGATCTGACTAAATCCTACAGAAGTAACACATTAGAAATATTACAAGCTAAAAGTGGTTTACAAGATTTGGCAGATGCTATTGATAAAGTTGTCGAACAAACGCATAAGCTGGCTGAATATATTATAAATAATGAAATAGAAGCATTGAAGCGTGTGAAAGAACAGGCAAGAGAAACCTATCAGTTAAAAATTGATCGTATACAAAAAGAGATTGATAGGCTTGAAAAACGCAACGAATTGCTAAATGAAGAAGAAATGCGCCAGCAAAAATTACTAGACTTAGAAAAACAGCGTGAAAAATTAGAAAACATAAAAGAACAAAGAAATGTTCGTATGTTTATAAATGGAGAATGGGCGTATGTTGCCAATCCTAAGCTAGTACGTGAAGAAACAGATAATTTGCAGAAAATGCAAGATGACTATTTTAAGTGGGAAGAAGATTTGCGAAGAAAGAATGAGATACAAAAACTTAAAGACCAAATCTCCGCATTACAAACAGAACTAAAAAATGAAGAACAAAAATATGATACGCAAATTAAAAATTTGCAATTATTTATAAGTGAATACAAAGATAGGCAAAGTGAATTTTATGGACAGCGAATTATAGGATTAAACAGATTAGTAGAATCTATTAAAGATATAGAAGAAAAATCCTACGATGAAAGAATTAATGCATTAGACGATTTTGTAGATAGGTATAATAGGTTGATTAATTCTATGTCGGCAACTACCACGTCATCTACATCAAAATCTAGTGGTGGCGGTGGTGGTAGTAGCAGTGGCGGTGGAACATCCCCCTACAATGCTACAGCAACAATTCCGGGTACAGGTAAAGTTGGAGTAAATATAGATTCGAGTGGCAAAACAACTACAAAAGGATTACCTGTTGGTACAGTTATTCATACTGGTGGTGGGGATTACGTTGTAAAAGAGGTTAAACCAGATGGAAGTTATGTTGGTCAAAAAGTGCCATCGTATGATATTGGAACAAATAATCATCCAGGTGGTTTGGCTTATATACACAAAGACGAATTAATTAATCTTCCCAAAGGTACAGAAGTATTCCCCAAAGATATAAGCAAACAATTATTATCATTAGTAACTAATCCAATTACTCTTATGAATAATCTTATTCCTAGAATGCCTATACCTCAATTTTCTATACCTAATACTGGCGGTGGTGGAGGGATACACAATCACTATCATATTGGCAAAATTGATGTGAAAACAAATGATGCAGGTAGGTTTATGTCTGATTTAGCAAGAAAGGTGGCTAATAGATGATGATATATTCACCTTCCTTTTTATATCCCGATAATATTAGTATTGATGCAGATAACGATAATATATTTACATGGGAATCTGCTGGTGATCCTCAAACTGATTACCAATTATTTATCAGAAAAGTATCCGATAATACAGAAATTTATAATAGCACCAAATTAACATTTGGTAGCGAATCGCATACTGTCCCCTCCTCTACCCTAACAAATGGAGTAGATTATATGTGGATGGTTAAAGTATGGTGTGATGCTACTACCTATGCAGAATCAGAATGGGTATTTTTTAAGGCTAATACTACACCTACTTTAGTGATAGATAACATCGGTGAATCATTCACCCACACCGACACCACCAAAGTCGACTTTGAAGCAGGCGACCTTGACGGTGTAGTAGTAGATGATGGGGTGGAGCTTTATCAGCATACCCAAGGTACACTAATCAAAGAAATAGACATATCCACCGAAGCAGAAGTAGAAACCACAAAAATTGAATGGACTGCCACAACACCCGCAGGTACAAGCATAACCATTGAAACCGCCCTATCCCTTGATGGCGGCGAAAGTTATGGCGAATGGCAGACAGCAACAAACGGAAACGCAATACCGGGTATTACAGCGGAAACAGATTTGTCCAACGCAAGGTTAAAGTACAGGGCGACCCTTGAAACAGAGGATACAAGTGTAACGCCTAAATTAACCAGTATATCACTAAAATTAGAATTAGAAAATTTAATAGAGTATCAAAATTATAATTTTACAGCTACCTATACTCAAGCAGAAGGTATACCCATCAAAAAATTTAAATTTGTTTTATACGATGATTTAGATATTATGGTATATGAAAGCGATTGGATGTATAATACCGATATTGAATATTTTATTACAGGGATGATAAATGGTAATAGTTATCAAATTGAATGCCATGTAGAAAACCAATATGGTCAAGTTGTAATATCTGATAAAGTTGCCTTTACTGTATCGTATGAGATGCCTGATGACATTCCAGAGTTAATTATAACTAGACTTGATAGTATAGGTGCAATAAAATTAGAATGGACTAATATTGAACAAGTGCTTCCCGTTGTCACAGGTAACTATAGTTATGTATCTAGCAAGTTTTTAAAGGGACTACAGTTGGATGATGGAAGTGTAATAACTTATTCAGAAGAGTTGCCAGAAAAATTTACAATAGTATTTTGGATTAAACTTCCTACTGATTTTGTGGGGAGTTTTTTAACTTTAAGTGATGGTGAAGGTAGTGAATTTGAAATTGGTTACAACGGTACAAAGTTTTATTATCAACATGATTATAGATTAACAGCCGGATTGCCAAGAGTATTACCTAATCCTGCCACAGAATTTAAAGTAGGTGTAAAACAAAATAAAATAATAATTCAAACTGATACTTACACAGAAATTCTAAGATAAGAGGAGGGATAGTGATGTTTTTATCAGTTAATGTATTAGGTACTTCAGTTCTCACAACCGCTATCCCTCCTGCTAAATTATTTAACAGTGTTGAGTTTAGCGGTGAATGTGTTTTAGATAATGTTCATGCTCAAGGCGTTGAGTTAATAGATGAACAAATTGAAGAGATAGTTGATAAGCAAACATGGAGTTTTAGTACTATATTTCTTAGTGATTTTGAAGATAAATTGGATTCTGGGAATATACAAAACGCTGATAAACCTATAGAAAAATGGAGAATTAAGCGTAAAAAAGCCAGCGACCCATTATACATTTTATTAGCTGAACAAGATTTTGATGAAACTAGTGCAACTTATACGGACAGAACACCTAAAAACGAAGTTGAATATGATTATGCTGTCCATCCCGTAGCAGAGGATGGTACAGAGGGAAATCCCACAGAAGGGGTTGAGTTTGTGAGTTTTTATGGATGGATATTAAGTGATGACACTACTACTTACACTTTTGATATAGAAATTGAAACTGAAACAGTAGAAACTGTTGATGATTTTAAAGAATATGAAAATTTTACTGAATATAATGTTGTATCATTTGGACAGAGATTGTTTGATAGAGGTGGAATAAGAACTATCCCTGGGACAATAAACGGCTTTACTTTTGAACAAAACGCTGACTTTTTAGATACACTTAAAGCATTTATCAATAATAAAGGAATTAAAACTTTACGAAATAGTAAGGGTAAAATATGGCAAGTTGTAACAAGAGGTTATTCTGAAAAATATATGGATAAAATTGCAGAGCAACCAGTTACGGTATCATTTAATTGGCAACAGATTGGGGCAGGTGAGCAGTAATGCCTGTAACTTATAATGATTATATAAATGCGGTAAAATCCTATGTCCGTGAACCAATAATAAAACTTGAATTTTTAGATGCAAACGAAAATGTAATTAGTTCAATTACGCCATCATTATATGATGGTTCTTTAAGTTTGGACTATGGAACTGGTATTGGCTCAAGACGTAGTGCAAGTTTATTTTTAGAGAATACTACAGGTGCTTATATTCCTAATGTTGATGGATTATGGGTACAATCAAAGTTTAGGGTATGGACGGGGTTAAGAATTAATGGAGAAGATTATTTTATTTCCAGAGGAATATTTTGCCTTAGCCAACCAGATGTTAGTTCATTTATGAGTGATAAAAATATATCGCTTAGTTTACTTGATAAATGGACTATGATTAATGGTGAACTTGCTGGAGAATTGGCTAATGATTATATTATAACTGTTGGTACTAGAATTGATACAGCAGTTAGGGGTATATTTACTGAAGCTGGTGAAACTAAAAATCCAGTTGTATATCCTACAGATATTGTAACACCATATACTATCACCGAAGAAGCAGGGAGTAGTTATGCTTCTATATTAACTAAATTAGCCGAAATGTTGTCATGGGAATGCTTTTATGATAAAAATGGTGTACCTCGTTTTCAACCTCCTACGGACAGAAATAAAAGTGCTAGTTTATGGAATTTTACAACAGACGAAGTAAATTACAGAGGCTCAACACATAGATATGAATTTAGTAAAATCAAAAATAGTGTTAAGGTTATAGGCGACAACATACTTGGAGAAATATTTGATGGATTAGCAGAAGATACTAATGCTACTTCTCCAACTAGGATTAATTTAATTGGCAGACGTACAAAAGTTATAATAGATAATCTTATATATTCAGATGTTTTATGCCAAGGGAGAGCAGAATATGAGTTAGAAAGATTGATTGCTGAGTACGAATCTGCTGATATAAACAGTATTCCTATTGATATTATTGAAGAAGGAAAAATAATAACAATTGGTGATGACGCTAACGGTCTTGTTGATACAGACCGTTTCTTAGTGCAATCAATTAACTTCCCCTTTAGAAACGGTGATGATATGAGTTTGGGTGTATGGAAAGTGAGGTCATTGTCTTAATGGAAGAATATAAGCAGGAACTAGATTGGGGAAACCCAAAAACAGTTGATTTATTTTTAAAACTTGTTGATAAATACATAGAAAAACAAATAAAAACTTTAAAATTTGACAGAAAACTTCCTGCAACTATTGTTTCTGTAGGAAGTGGAGTTGCTAATATTAAGTTATTAGGTAGTGGCACGGAAATACCTAGTGTAAAAATTAGAGATGGATTAAGTTTATCTCCTAATGATGAAGTTTATATAACTTTAATTAATGGAGAATCAAATAATATGTTTATAGATGTTAAAAAATAGTAAAACTTTGACAGTGAACCAAATATGGATTTGGTTCAAATATTCAAACCCTGAAACCTAGTAATATCAAGGGTTTCAGAATTGAGGTGATGATTTTTGGCAACAAAATATGATTTACCTAATAGTTTAATACATGAATGGCAAAAATATGGTGAATTATTTGCTTTGGGTGATAGTAGGACTACTACAGGTTCAGGAAGTTGGACTAGCGACACAAGTTCAACCGTTTATAATTATACTACTGGGGAAGAAGATTTATTTGACCAATTGTTCGTTGTATTAGAAGATTATTTATTTACTGCTACAGACGCTAATAATAAAGCAGAAGTATCTGATTTAGATAATGTTGAAAATACATTAACAAATGCTTTAGCTTCGCATGAGGCGGATTATGCGGCGCATAATTGGCGCAAGATTGAAACCTATACCAGCCCCGGTGTTTATAATTGGGAAGCACCTGATTTGAATAACGGACAACCCTATACTATTGGTGTGTATTTGATAGGCGGCGGAGGTTCTGGCGGAGCAGTAAAGTACTATGCCTCATCCAGTCGTTATATGAATGCTAGCGGCGGTGCTTCTGGTTTTGCAAGGGCAATGGTAAAAACGGTGGAACCTTTTACAACATACCCTATCGTTATTGGAACAGGTGGGGCACCCGTAGTTGCTGTTTCGCAGGAAAGTGTAGAAGGAAACAACGGTAATTCTTCTAGTTTTGACGGCGTAACAGTAAATGGTGGCGAGGGCGGATTTACAGGAAATAGCACCTATCGTGACTACGCTGTAGCAAGGGGTGCTGACGGTGGTGTAGGTAGTGATGCTATTCGTGATAGCGAACAATACTCTATTGCCCCTTATGCTGGACGAGCTCCATTATTGTCTGTAATAGGTGGAGCATATACTAGGGGAGGGGTATCTCACCCACTGCTAGGATTTAACCCATTTGATTATTCATATTATTTATATGCAGGTGGCGGTGCGTCAGGTTATTATTCTTCTGCTCGTCATGCACAAGAGACTATATCGATAGACAATAACGGGTATAAAGGTGGTAAAGGCACGGCGGTGTGTGCAAATAATCAAAACGCTAAAGGCGGAGATGCCACGGGATATGGTAATGGGGGCGGCGGTGTAACATTAACATACAACGAAAGCATACCAGCAGGCTATACCGCAACATCTGGAGCAGGCACAGGCGGGGCTGCCTTTATATATATAGGAGGGTTTAAAGATGATGATACACAACATAAACCCCAAATAGGAATAAGTACATTGTTTCAGATGTGCGAAGTGGGTTACGGTGGGACTATATATGCCATAGCAGCAGATGACAACTATGTATACGTAGGTGGGTCAACTGCCCAAACCGTGAAGAAGCTCAATAAATCCAACCTGTCACAAGTAGCAGAGAGCGCAAACTATGGCGGGACTATATGTGCCATAGCAGCAGATGACAACTATGTATACGTAGGTGGGTCAACCACCCAAACCGTGAAGAAGCTCAATAAATCCGACCTGTCACAAGTAGCAGAGAGCGCAAGCTATGGCGGGACTATACGTGCCATAGCAACAGATGATAATTATGTATATGTAGGTGGGTTAACCACCCAAACCGTGAAGAAGCTCAATAAATCCGACCTGTCACAAGTAGTAGAGAGCGCAAACTATGGCGGGACTATACGTGCCATAGCAGCAGATGATAATTATGTATATGTAGGTGGGGTAAGCACCCAAACCGTGAGGAAGCTCAATAAATCCGACCTGTCACAAGTAGTAGAGAGCGCAAACTATGGCGGGACTATACGTGCCATAGCAGCAGATGATAATTATGTATATGTAGGTGGGTCAACCACCCAAACCGTGAGGAAGCTCAATAAATCCGACCTGTCACAAGTAGTAGAGAGCGCAAACTATGGCGGGAATATATATGCCATAGCAACAGATGATAATTATGTATATGTAGGTGGGTTAACCACCCGAACCGTGAAGAAGCTCAATAAATCCGACCTGTCACAAGTAGTAGAGAGCGCATACTACGGCGGGGATATATATACAATAGCAGCAGATGACAACTATGTATATGTAGGTGGGGTAAGCAC
>Ga0334892_1000710_pt1 | contig 35952 bp, 32 predicted proteins | sample GraSluR3_MG_4_FD_207213 | JGI IMG/M metagenome (GOLD analysis project Ga0334892, IMG submission 207213) | Sludge microbial communities from methane-producing bioreactor in Wageningen University, Netherlands - Granular Sludge_15_04-R3 | ecosystem: Engineered > Bioreactor > Anaerobic >...
ATCACACCTGCAGAAGCCCTTGAGCCGTAGATCGCTGTTGCAGATCCGTCCTTAAGAATCTCCATTGACTCTATATCATTGGGATTGATATCACCTAAGGAGTTTGTTGAAGCATAGCCACCCAGGTCACCGGTAAGAATAGGAACACCGTCGACAACTATCAAAGGATAGTTACCTGAAGAAATAGATCCTATACCCCTGATCCTGAGCCTTGGTGCTTCACCAAGCACACCTGTCTGCTGTGTAACCTGTACACCGGCACTGCGGCCTGCAAGCTGGGATTCAAAACTGGGTGTTGCAAGACTGGCTATCTCCGATCCTTTTACCTGGGCAATAGAGCCGGTTACTTCGCGCTTTCGCTGAATACCGTAACCGACAACAACCACCTCATCAACAGAATAGGGGTCAGCCTGCAATACAACATTAATCTCCCTCTGGCCGGCAATTGCAATTTCCTGTGTTTTGTATCCTACGAACTGGAAAATCAGCGTCTGTGCTGTCTCAGGCACATTAATCTGAAATTTTCCATCCTCATTGGTTACAGCACCCAGGGTTGTCCCTTTAACCGCGACTGCAACTCCCGGCATTGGAATTCCTTCGTCGGAACTGGTAACAGTCCCGGTAATTTGCACTGTCTGAGCAAAAGCAAAAATGCCCGTCATCAGAAACAGTGTAAACATCATTAACAACTTTTTCATAGATGCATAGATTTAGGTTAGAAATAATACTTAAAAACAGGTCTTAATTTCAAGCGAAAATATTAAAAGTTTCAATATGAAATCTATTTGATGTTAATTTTCCTTAATTTATATTTCTTTTTGTTATTGCAGAAATAAACAATTTAATGCGATTCACATCTATTAATCTGTTTTTATGTTGTTTACATTGCCTGGTGCTGATCTATAACCAATTAATCGAACACATAGTCTCTTGTCAATTATTTTCAGCTATAATTATTTATGAAACCCTGTTTATATTTCTTTCGAAACTATTTACATTATCGCCCATACATTATGTCCTTATTATCATTCAGTCGGCATTTCCAAAATTCCTATATTAAAAAATTGATATCTCACCATTTGCGATTTCCGGATTTGCTTATCTTTAGTCACTTAAAAAACCGTGAAACCATGAAAAAGATCCTTACCCTTATTATGATCGTCAGTCTTACTGCAGGTCTTGCCGCACAGGAGACTAAAGTAAAGACAGGATGGAATTTCGGGGCTCTTCCCACGATTACCTTTGACACCGACCTTGGGTTCCAGTACGGAGGTCTTGTCAATCTGTTTAACTACGGAACAGGGGATATCTTCCCGAAGTACTACCAGTCACTCTATTTTGAGGTCTCGAGGTTTACCAAAGGGAGTGGAATAAACAGGTTTATGTTTGAATCCGACTACCTCATCCCGGGTATCCAGTATGCCGTTGATCTAAGCTATCTCACCGATGAGGCATACGACTTCTACGGATTTAACGGATATGATGCCGTCTACAACTGTTGTTGGGCTGATTCTGAATCACCAGAATATCTGACGAGGATGTTCTACCGCAACAAAAGACAGTATTTCAGGTTCAAGAATGACTTTCAGGGCAGACTGGCAGGAGAAAACCTGAACTGGAACGCCGGATTCAATATTCAGAAATTCACAGTGGGTCTGGTAGACATTGAAAAGCTTAATAAGGGAAAGGATCCCGCAGATCAGTTACCGTCGCATAATACACAGCCCGGATTATACCAGCTATATAATGAATGGGGAATTATTTCTGATGAAGAATTCGATGGCGGATGGGTAAATACAATCAAGGCCGGACTGACTTATGATACACGCGACAACAGGGCCAACCCAATGAAAGGGATATGGACCGAGGCGGGAGTAGAAGCTTCATTAGGATTCCTCGGCAGTGAGAACAGTTTCGGCAAACTATACTTCACACACCGCCAATACTTTACCTTGATTCCAGAGGATCTAAGCTTTGCATACAGACTTGGTTATCAGTCAACCATCTTTGGTGATGCTCCGTCATATTACCAGTCTCAGGTAATAGTCTCGATACTCAGGGGAGCCACATCTGAAGGCCTCGGAGGTGGAAAATCGCTCAGAGGTGTGTTGCGTAACAGGGTAATAGGTGATGGATTCGTTTATGGCAATGCCGAGCTGAGATGGAAGGCAGTCAGGTTCAACTTCATCAATCAGGCTTTCTATATTGGTGTCAATGGTTTTACCGATTTCGGTATGGTAACAAAAAAGATCGATTTCGCCATACCCAACATAACACCAAACGGCCATATGTGGACCACTTCAGACTTCTTCAGCCAGGATGCTGAAAAACTGCACATAACAGCCGGTGCCGGTCTAAGGATAGTGATGAATGAAAATTTCATCATTGCAATAGACCTTGGCAAGGCATTCAATGAGCAGGATGGTAATATTGGATTCTATATGGGTCTGAACTACCTGTTTTAGAATCCCTTCAACAAATAGGCCAGAGGTACGGCCAGGTAATTTCCGACCACATAACCGATTAACCCCACTGTTAATCCGGTTGTTATTATGTCCTTATTTTTCAGGGCAGCAGCCACCACAGGCACAAATGGTGGTGAATATATAAGAGCCGTTGTCGTTATAAGATAATTGTCAGTATCCACCCTGAAAATTATCGATAATAACAGATGAAGCAGCAACGATCCGAAATAGGCATATAGTACGAACAGGAAAAGGTTGATATACTTAATGCTGAAGATCACGCTCAGATCGGCCATTGATGATACCACCAGAGAAAAAATAAGAATAAGATACATTCCGAGCTGGAAGGTCTTCTCAATCCTGTTTATCCACCCAAACAGAGATGCAATAATTCCGAATGTTGTTATGGCAAGAATAACCACAACCATTTGTGGTATTGATTTTAGCACCAGGCTCAAGCCCGCAGAAACAGCAAAGATCAGAAGCGAAATACCAACTGCTCCCATAAGTTTTGGTAATCTCGTTTTCCGGAACATGCCGGTAAAGTCATCCATATCCTCCACCTCCCCGAGTATCTCATTTGCATCGCCTTCTATTTCCGGCTTCCTGAACTCGGGAAGGACAAGTCCGAAGACCTGCTTTCCTACGGTAATGAAGAATATAATGGTGAATGCTCCAATAATCAGATCATAGGTATGGGTCATGATAAAAAGGCTGGGATCAACCTCCAGGGCTGTTCTGATAGCCGCAAGGTTTGGTGTTCCACCCGTATAGACACCTGTCAGAAGCCCGGCAATTTTCCATGAGTCAGGCACCAGATCCTGGAAAATAAGATAACCTGTAGCAATGACTACAACGACCGAAACGAATGCGAGGATCATAGAGAGGAAACCCTGACCTGCAAGTCTGAACCATCGCCTGATATTGAGAGAGAAAAGGAGCAGAGGTATCGCCAGCGGCACAATCAGTGTAAGGACGATATCCTGAAGTCCCGCCACCTGGTTTACATATACATCTGCCTGAGAAACTGAACCCGCCAAGACAAGTTCTTCCATCTCTGCAGAAGGAATAACCGAACGACCCTGAAGTGCAAACCTGAACTCCTCAGATCCTTTTGGCAATATTCCTATGTTGCCCATTACAAGCCCGAAAAAATAAGCCATTACGATAGTTCCGAGCTTTTTGAAGAATGACCACCTTTTGCACAAAGCTATTATCGCAAGAGGAAAGGTTAGGTAGAAAACCACAAGTAACAGAAGCTTTACCATGGCAGTAATAATTTAGGTACGGTACCAAAATTAGATAAAGCGGGCCATATCAGGAATGACCATCTGTTAAATTAAGTATAAATACTTATTTCTATAAGAACCAGATGAAAGCTAATCACAGATACACTCGTCGAAGCTCTTGTTGTACTGCTCAATTGCCTTCTGACTCATACCCATACTCGAAAAGCCACCATCATGATAGAGATTCTGCATGGTAACCTTCCGTGTAAGATCTGAAAAGAGCACGACACAATAGTTTGCGCATTCCTCTGCAGTTGCATTACCTAGCGGTGACATCCTCTCAGAAAAGTCTGTAAGACTATCGAAGCCAGATATACCGGCTCCTGCCGTAGTGGGGGTTGGTGACTGCGATATGGTGTTTACACGTACCTTTTTGTCTCTGCCGTAAATATAACCGAAGCTCCGGGCAATTGACTCCAGCAGGGCCTTGGCATCACCCATGTCGTTGTAGCCTGCAAGGGTACGCTGGGCAGCAACATAACTGAGTGCAACTACAGAACCCCACTCATTTATCGCATCCATCTTGTATGCTGTCTGCAAAATTCTGTGGAAACTCAACGCCGATATATCAAGGGTTTTAAGCATATTTTCATAGCTTATTTCCGGATAGGGTATGCCCTTTCTGACATTGGGCGACATACCTATCGAGTGAAGCACAAAATCTATCTTGCCGCCAAACTCATCCATCGCCCCTTTAAACAGAACACCCAGATCATCCATGCTCGTTGCATCTGCAGCTATTATACTGCTACCTGTCAACTCTGCCAGTTCATTTATTGTGCCGAGACGCATAGCCACGGGGGCGTTTGTAAGTATAAGCCTGGCTCCCTGTTCATGTGCTTTCAGGGCTACCTGCCATGCAATAGACTTCTCATTCAGGGCTCCGAAGATGATGCCTGTTTTTCCGTTTAATATTCCGTTTGACATATCTATTGATTGATTGTTACTGGATGTGGATTAAATGTAAGAGTGGTGTAATGGCGTATGAGGGAGTAAAAGGCGTAAAAGGAGTAAAAGGAGTAAAAGGCGTAAGAGGCGTAACGGGCGTGATGGGAATTTTTGACACCAAATCTTAAATCGTTAATCGTTAATCTTAAATCGTTAATCTTAAATCGTTAATCTTCAACCGGGGCCTCAGCCGCGCTCGCGACCCTCATGAGCAATCGTATATCAATTTTTAAAGAGCGTCCTGGCGTGCTCGATTGCAGCAGAGCTTATCTCGCTTCCGCTGAGCAGCCTGGCCACTTCCATTATTCTCTCTTCATGTGATAACAATTTAAGGTAGGTAATTGTTGAGTCTGAACTCTCATTTTTATAAACGAAGAAATGTCTGTTTCCCAATGCTGCTATCTGGGGCAGGTGAGTAATATTAAGCACCTGCATGGTTCTGCCCATCTGCGCCAGCATACTTCCCACCATCTCAGCCACCTCCCCTGAGACTCCGGCATCGATCTCGTCGAAGATAACCGAGGGAAGCCTGCGGCTTTGCGACAAAAGGTACTTCAGGCTAAGCATAACCCTGGACATCTCGCCTCCGGAAGCAATACGTGAAAGTGACTCAGGGGCAACCTGCCGGTTGGCAGAGAACAGAAACTCAGCCCTGTCGGCACCTGTCGGCGTAAATGTACCGGAAGATGTCAGGTTAACAACAAACCTGGCATTAGGTATTCCGAGCGACTTTAGGAGTCCCGATACCTTTTGCTCAAGCTCCCCAATCACCCTCTCTCTTGACCCTGTAAGCTCTTCTGCTCTTCCGGTCACTGCCAACAAAGACTCTGTCAGTAGCCGTTCGAGCTCTTCAATCCTCTCATCTCCTGTCTCAATACCTTTCACAACTGATGCCATATCCTCCCATATGGCAATAAGTTCATCGACACTTTCTGCCCTGTGTTTGTGCATCAGTGCATAAAGCTGGTCTATGCGGTCGTTGACTATCTGGAGCCTTAAAGGATCGTCCTGAGTATTGTTCAGCAGACGGCTGATCTCATCCGAGATATCAGCAATCTCAATTGATGCCGAATCAAGGCGCTCCAGAAATTCTTCTCCGTTGCCGATATAACCAGACACCTTTTGAAGGGCTGCCCTGGCATCAGACAACAGTTTGACCACAGAAACATCATCATCTGAAAGAGCCGCTGTCACTGCACCAAGGTGCATCCTTATGTCGCCGGCATGGGTCAGCATTTCCCTTTCAGTTTCCAGCGCCGTCAACTCGTCACTGCTCAGTGAGGCCTCTTCCAGTTGTTTCAGCTGAAACTGATAATACTCAAGATCCGACCTGTTTTTGTCATAATTCTCCTTCAGAGTGTCATACTCTCTTTTAAGATTCCTGTATTTCTCATAAGTTGCCCTGTATCGACTCAAAAGCTCTGCATTTCCTGCTACTGAGTCTATCACTCCAAGCTGAAAGGCGCTGTCGTTAAGAAGGAGGTTATTATGTTGTGAGTGTATATCAACAAGCCGGTCGCCAATCTCCCTCAATATATTCAGGTTAACCGGAGTGTCGTTGACAAAGGCTCTTGATTTGCCGGCCGTATTGATCTCTCTCCGCAGAATTGTCTCATTCTCATAATCAAGATCATTTTCCCTGAAGTAGATCTCCATATCTTTCCCGGCAAGATCGAATACGCCCTCAACCACACATTTCTCAGTCTTATTAAGCAGAACTGTTGTGTCAGCCCTGTTTCCAAGTATCAGTGAAAGAGCGCCCAGCAATATTGATTTCCCTGCTCCCGTCTCCCCGGTAATGATAGTAAGCCCGTTGCCGGGTTCCATGTCTAATTCCTTTATCAGGGCGTAATTCTGAACAGTGAGTCTTACCAGCATTTCAGGAAGCCGGGTTTTAGTTTGAACTTAATATCTTTTCGTATTTCGACCGGTTGGCAGGATCGATCTCATTCAAAATCTGCACAACTCTGCTCTTTTCTTCCGGGAAGGCACGGCTGTAGATATTCACCAGTTCGTCGGCCTTAGCTTCCAGAACTATCTGCAGGTAGTACATAAAAGGGTCGGGACGGGTACGGTAGACCTGTTGCAATAACCTCAGGCTTTCAACTATAGATGTCCTTGATTCATTGATTCTTGACTCCATCATATCAAGACCCCTGATATGATACTCATACACAAACGTCCTCACCATCTGGTACTGTGCGTCAAGAATATTTTTCACGAGCCAGTAGCGGTTACGGTTTCTTGATCCGTCATACGGTTTCCACCCTGATTCAGGAGCATTCTGCGCATTTGTAACTATTTTTTCGGCGATCTGGAAGTATTCGGTTCCACCCAGAGGAGAATAAGAATCATAGTCGAACCCGATTATTATATAGGCATAGTAAGCCAGAAGAGAAACCAGGTTCGACCTGTGGCTGTTGGGGTCAAACTCAAGAGGTTGAAACTCTACATACCTGAACTGAACATTGTTATCGACAAAGTTGAGTATGGTCGAATTATATGTGGTATTGAAAACGGGTCGTCTCAGCTGCACCTGAATTGTGCCGCGGAACTCATCTGCAGAAAGCTGTTCGGTCAGGTTGATCATAATATTGCAGTCAATCCTCTCGGAGTAACTGTAAACATGGTTCGTCCATACAGTGTTATTCATAAACTCATAAATATCCCTCTGCATCGTCTGAAACACCTGCCTGTTTGAACCCTGAATACGCTGCGCGGTCACCTGCACGTTACAGAGCAGCTCCTGTCCCCTGACCACACCGGTCAAAGCAGCATGAACCAGCAGCACTATGAGTAAAGACTTCCTCATTTCATCAATTTTTGCCGCAGTGCAGCGATCTTACCGAGGATATCAAATGCAACTTTATCCTTCGGTTTTAACTCAAATTTATCAATTTTATTGTATCTGTCAATTATTGTCACCCTGTTGGTATCGCCACCGAAGCCCGCCCCCTCATCACGCAGCGAGTTCAACACTATCATATCCAGATTTTTACGCTTAAGCTTACCGATGGCATTTTCTATCTCATTGTCCGTCTCCAGTGCGAAACCGACAACCATCTGCCCTCTCTTTTTAGAGGAACCAAGACCTGCCGCAATGTCAGCTGTAGGCTTCAGCGTTATCACCATATCATCCCTGCCACGCTTTATTTTGGAACCATGGCTGACCTCAGGGGTGAAGTCAGCCACAGCAGCAGCCAGCACCGCTATATCAAATCCGGGAAACAGCCTATTACAGGCTTCAGACATTTCGGCAGCCGTAGTTACTCTTGTAACACTATACAAAGCGTATTCAGGAATAAATACACCAGGGCCGGCAACAAGGTGCACCTCAGCTCCACAGGCGACAGCCGCAGCAGCCAGTGCAACCCCCATTTTACCCGATGAGTGGTTTCCGATAAACCTTACAGGATCGATAGCCTCGTGTGTAGGGCCGGCGTTGATCAGCACCCTTACTCCGGTGAGGTCAGGCTTTTTTTTTTTGATAGCAGTCTTTTAATCTCCGCAAGTATATCGTCCGGTTCAGCCATCCGTCCCTTGCCCTCAAGCCCGCTTGCAAGCTCGCCCGAGGCAGGTTCCACAATATGATTTCCGTAAGACCTGAGAGTGTCAATATTGGCAGCCGTGGCCGGATGCTTCAGCATATCCAGATCCATAGCCGGAGCCAGGAGTACGGGACAGCGGGCAGACAGGTAAGTGGTAAGCAGAAGATTATCTGCAACACCCGCGGCCATCTTAGCCATTGTGTTGGCAGTAGCTGGTGCAATTACAAAAAGGTCTGACCATAGACCAAGATCAATATGGCTGTTCCAGTCTCCGTTTTCGGGATTAAAGAAATCGACAAGCACCGGATTCCTTGATAGAGTAGCCATAGTGAGCGGAGTAATAAACTCCTTAGCCAGAGGAGTCATGACAACTTTTACCGCGGCACCTTCCTTAACCAGTAATCTGATCAGTGAAGCAGTCTTGTAAGCTGCAATACCGCCGGTAACTCCAACAAGTATGTGCTTGTCCTTCAGCATAATGCTGAACTATTTTGTTTTTGGTTTGCTCTCTTTGTCAGGATTGCGGAAGTAAACCTTCCCATCTTCAAACTCGGTAAGCGATATCAAAGAAGGCTTCGGAAGCCTCTCGTAAAACTTTGATATCTCTATCTGCTCCCTGTTCTCAAATACCTCCTCAAGATTGTCGCTGAAAGATGCGAACTCCTCAAGTTTTTTATTAAGCTCCTGTTTCATCTCCACGGCTATCTGATTTGCTCTTTTCGAACAAACCACAACAGCCTCGTACAGATTACCGGTGCTATCGTCGAAGGTGGTAATATTCCTGGTCTGGGTTGTAACAGGGGCATTAGACTTCTTGTAATCCATATCTTATTATTTATCAATATCAGTTATTATTTCTGAAGGTCTCAGCACTTTCATCAATGCATCATATATTCTGGATACCTCCTTTTCGTATGTGCTCTCAGGAAATTCTTCAACAAAAGAGAGGTATTCGTCATAGGCAACAAGGTATCTCTCTTTCTGCTTGTCAGGAAAACTGAACTGAGCATACAGCAAGTGTGAATCCAACTTGAGATACATCATCTCCTCCCTGTATTTCGTCCCGGGATACTCGTTAAGACTGTTGTTCAGAGCCACAGTGGCGGCCCTGTACTGTTTCATGTCATAATAGAGTCTGGCACTCAGGTAGGACTTCTCAACAAGCTTCTCCTCCATTTCCCTTATCATTATGTCTGCTTCCTCAGTACGCTGACTCATGGGGTATCTTCTCTTGAAAAGCTGAAATCCTTCAATTGCCTTCCTGGTAAATTCCTGGTCAAGCTCGGGCCTCGGAGACATCATATAATCAGAGTAGGCCGCCATAAACTGAGCCTCCTCGGCAAACCTGCTGTACGGATACAAGACCGTGAAGTTTGTAAAATAGGTTCCCGCCATAATATAGTCACCCATCTCAAAATGAGCCCGTGCGTTTAGCCAGTTAAGCTGTTCAGCATCATCAGAAGCCCTGTAGCGCGGAAGCACCTGTGCCAGCAATTCTGTTGCCTTTACAAATTTACCTTCCTCATAATAGTCTATCGCCCGTTGCTTCTTCAGTTCATAATCGCTGCTCTTCAACAGCTTTTCATACTCACCGCAGGAGGTAAGCAATAACGCAAGAATGAAGAATAAAACTGTCTCTATTTTCATAACCGGAAATGTTGCGCAAAAGTACTGTTTTTTTTCAAATCATCAATCTAACAACGTCATAATAATCCGATTATTTTAAATATAAACGGTAAACGGTAGACGGTAGACGGAACCGAGCCGAAGGCGAGCTCGCGACCGAATGGGAGCAAAACGGTAGACAGTAGACGGCTATACCATTATGCCCTTATATGCCTGTTATGCCTGTTACGCCCTTATATGCCTGTTATGCCTGTTATGCCTATTACGCCCATTACCGAATACCGGATACCGGACACCTGATACCTGATACCTGATACCTGATACCTGATACCTGATACCTGATACCTGATACCTGATACCTGATACCTGATACCTGATACCTGATACCTGATACCTGATACCTGATACCTGATACCTGATACCTTCCCAAAATACGTATTAATAGGTATCACCATATAATTGTTTATATCTACTTTTGGGGCTTAAAACTTAAAAACGGTCTTATCGTGGATATATTTGAAAAGATTAAGTCAAACCGTGGTGCTTTGGGGCAGTATCAGGAGCAGGCTCACGGTTATTTTGCGTTTCCAAAACTCGAGGGAGAAATAGCTCCCAGAATGAAATTTATGGGCAAAGAGGTTCTTACATGGAGCCTGAACAACTATCTGGGACTTGGCAATCATCCTGAGATCAGAAAAGTTGATGCCGAAGCTGCTGCTGAATATGGCATGGCTTACCCAATGGGTGCAAGAATGATGTCGGGGCAGACCTCCACACATGAGAAATTTGAAAAAATGGCTGCCGAGTTTACAGGCAAGGAAGATGCCTACCTGCTGAACTACGGCTACCAGGGAATGGTATCAATTATTGATGCTCTCCTTGACAGGCATGACGTGGTTGTTTATGACTCCGAATCGCATGCTTGTATTATCGACGGACTGAGGCTGCACATGGGTAAAAGGTTTGTGTTCCCTCATAACGACATTGAAAACTGCGAGAAGCAGCTGCAACGGGCAGAAAAACTGACCAGGGGAACCAACGGAGGAATTCTTGTAATTACCGAAGGTGTATTCGGCATGGCAGGTGACCTCGGAAAGCTTGACGAGATAGCTGCCCTCAAGAAGAAATATAACTTCAGGCTGCTGGTCGATGATGCTCACGGATTTGGCACCATGGGCAAAACCGGTGCCGGAACGGGAGAACATTTCGGAGTTCAGGATGAGATTGATGTCTACTTTGCAACCTTTGCCAAGTCTTTCGCCGGTATAGGCGGATTTGTATCCAGTTCAAAGGATGTGATCAACTATCTGCGTTACAACCTCAGGTCACAGATATATGCAAAGTCACTGCCAATGGCTATGACACTGGGTGCCATCAAGCGTCTTGAAATGATGCAGAGTAATCCGGAACTGAAAGATAAACTCTGGACTATAGTAAACACCCTTCAGAAAGGGCTTAAAGAAGCCGGCTTTGACCTGGGCAAAACTGAATCACCCGTTACTCCGGTATTTCTCAAGGGAGGTATACCCGAAGCAACACAGGTAACATTCGACCTGAGGGAAAACTACGGTATATTCTGTTCCATAGTTGTCTATCCCGTAGTTCCCAAGGATGTCATAATGCTTCGCCTGATCCCCACAGCATCACATACGCTTGAAGACGTAGAATATACTATTAAGTGCTTCAAGGAGGTGAAGGAGAAGCTTGAGAATGGTCTCTATCCGAAAGAGGTAGCTGACTTCACCAGAAGACAGCCGACAGCTTAGCTGCTTAACAACCCTGCCAACATTATACCTTCTGATCCCGGCAATGTTCCGGGATCTTTTTTTTACCGTATACCTTTTACTACCGGCTACCGATCACCGATCCCCGTTTCCGATACCGATCACCGATTAGCGATCACCGATCACCGATCACCGTTTCCGATACCGATTACCGATCACCGTTCCCCGTTTTGCTCCCATTCGGTCGCGAGCTCACCCGGCTATCGCCGGTCTCGGTTGCTTCCAATCGGTCGCGAGCTCGCCTTCGGCTCGGTTCCGTTTACCGTTTACCGTTTTATTTATTATTTTTATGCCGCCATGAAAGAGGAAGGACAGTTCCCTTCAATGCAACAGAAGATTAATATGGAAAATAAAAAATCAGATTCAGGTGGAAACACCCATGACTCTAAGTCCCAGACGGTAAACAGGCGCAACTTCGTTCAGTGGTCTACAGTCATTGGCGGCTCCCTACTGGCATTGCCTGCATTTGAGGCTCTGGCAGAACCTATCAGAGCAGAGGGCACAGGGCGCAGAGCGCAGGGTGAATTAAACAAGGCAGATTACCAACCCGATGCAATTATACGAACCGCATGTCCTGCTCATAACTGTGGGGGAAAATGTCTCCTGAAGGTGCACGTTACCGGCGGAGTCATAACACGCATCGAAACAGACGACAGGCCTTATGACGGCGTCGATGATCCGCAGCTCAGAGCCTGTATGCGCGGAAGGGCCTACAGAAAGAGGCAATATCACCCCGACAGGCTCAAATATCCGCTGAAGCGAACAGGCAAGCGCGGTGAAGGAAAGTTTGAACGCATAAGCTGGGATGAGGCATATTCCATTATGTACGACCGTATCACCGACATAAAAAACCGCTACGGCAACTCAGCTATCTATGTTCCGTATGGTACCGGCTCATACAACAACACCAACGGCCGCTGGCCCGCAGCAAGGCTTATGAACCTTATCGGCGGAGCCCTGGGCTACTACAACAGCTACAGCTGGGCATGCATCAATATAGCAACCCCTTATGTCTACGGCACTCTCGACACCGGCAACCAGCGTCAGGACTGGCTTAATTCAAAGTATATAATAATGTGGGGCTGGAACCCGGCAGAGATGAAAGATGGAACCAACAGTGACTTCTTTATAAAAAAAGCCAGGGAAAACGGTGCTAAAACAGTATGCATCGACCCGCGGCTAAGCATGAGCGCTGTTGCACTTGCCGATGAATGGATACCCATCAGGCCCGGCACAGACACCGCCATGATGAGTGCCATGGCCTACGTTATTATAACTGAAAACCTTACCGATGATGACTTCATTAAAAGATGCTGTTCTGGTTTCGATAAGTCGCAGATGCCTGCAGGCTATGAAAATGAAGAATCATATTCCGACCATATTCTGGGCACACATGACGGTGTTCCCAAGACTCCCGAATGGGCCGAGCAGATCACTTCGGTTCCTGCTGAAACAATAAAAAGGATAGCCCGCGAATACGCCACCTCGGGTCCGGCCGTTCTCTACCAGGGTTACGGGATGCAACGCAGGGCATATGGAGAACAGGTAGTAATCGCCGGGGCAATTCTGGCGGCAATTACCGGCAATGTAGGTATTCCCGGGGGTTGGGCCAGCGGTCTTGCAAACCAGGTTGGGGGAGCACCTTACTGGACAGTCTTCCCGATGGGTAATAATCCCGTCAGGGCACGCATACCGGTATATTTATGGACAGAAGCGATAGTAAGGGGTAAGGAGATGACCGCTGAAAAAGAGGGTGTTCAGGGAGTCGACAGGCTTGATAACAATATTAAGCTGATATGGTCGGTGGCTTCAAACATACTTATGAACCAGCATTCAAATGTCAACCGTACGGCCAAAATTCTGAAGGATGAGAAACTGGTTGAATTTATAGCGGTCCAGGATAACTTCCTCACTCCTTCTGCAATGTATGCAGACCTTGTTTTGCCGGCCTGCACGCAGTTTGAGGTATGGGGGGTTACCGATGGCTGGAAGTATGGCGAAGAGGTTATGCTGATGCCACAGATTGTAGATCCGCCCTTCGAAACAAAAAGCGATTACAGAATATGTGCAGAACTGGCTGAAAAGTTCGGTGTTGCCGATCAGTTTACGGAAGGCCGTAATGAAAAAGAGTGGACACAATGGATGATAGACGAATATTACCGCCGCAGACGGTTCCCTGACATGCCGGTATTCAGATTGTTCAGTGCGTCTAATGACGGAGTTTACGTTAAAAAGGTGGAGAAACCACTGGTAGCCTTCGAGGCGTTTCGCAAAGATCCTGAAGGAAACCCCCTCAGAACACCATCAGGCAAGGTTGAACTCTTCTCTCCCCGTCTCCATGAGATGAAAAACCCGGCTGAAATACCCGCAGTACCTAAATATCTGCAGGAGTGGGAAAGTCCGTTCGGCCCGGAAGTAAAAAAATACCCCCTCCAGGCAGTGGGACACCATTACATGTCAAGGGTACACTCGACTCATAATAATAATCCATGGACTATGGAGGCATTTCCCCAGGTAGTTTTTATCAATCCTGCTGATGCCGAACCGAGAAAATTAAAAAGCGGGGACATGGTCAGAATATGGAACGACCGAGGCACAGTGGCTATCCCCTGCAGGGTAACAAAAAGGATTATGCCTGGGGTGGTTGATATTCCCCAGGGGGCATGGTTCAATCCCGACAGCAGCGGCATAGACCGTGGAGGATGCATCAACACACTGACCTCAGAGAAGTGGACCCCGCTGGCAAAGGGCAATCCTCAACACACAATAATGGTTCAGGTAGAAAAATTCAACAAGTAAGAGAAAATGAGAAGACCGGCGTTTTATATAGACACAACTGCCTGTACCGGATGCAAGGCATGTCAGGCAGCATGCAAGGACAAGAACGATTTGTCTCCGGGCCTGTCATGGCGCAAGGTAAATGAGATTGAGGGAGGTAACTGGAATACAACCAACGGGGTGGTTACTGAAAAACCTTTCGGCTACTACCTTTCAATATCATGCAATCACTGCGAGAATGCCCCCTGCATCGACGCCTGCCCCACTACGGCACTGCACCGCAACCACGACGGAATAGTGGTAATCGACCCCCTGCTTTGCATGGGATGCGATTACTGCCAGTGGACATGCCCTTACGGGGCGCTGCAAATTGATCCCACCAGGGGTATAATGACTAAGTGTGACGCATGCATCGACTACCTGTACGAGGGTAAGAATCCTGCCTGCGTAGATGCCTGTCCGATGAGGGTTCTTGAGTTCGGCTACTTCGACACTTTTGTGGCAAGAAAAGGAACCACCTCAGGAATATTTCCCCTTCCCGACCCGAAGCTGACAAGTCCCGGACTGGTCATTAAGCCACACAAGGATTCATCTGCAGCCAACGAAAGTAATGCCATGGTAAACAACACTGAGATTTACTGACAATGCACAACTACTTTTCCCTTCTCTTCTTCACCTTCACCTCGCAGGCTGCCATAGGTGTTATACTGGCTCATGTGGTTTTGTCAGGAACCGGCAGCATACCGGGTGATGAAGATTCGATGGTGCGCATGAGGCACCTTATTACAATAATGCTTATAGCCTCTCTGGCCACCGCTTTTCTCCACCTGGGCAAACCTTTCAGGGCGGTATATGCCCTTAACAACATCATGAAAAGTCCACTCTCAATGGAAATAGCCTCCCTGTCGGTACTATTGGCGGTATCTCTTGCGTACTCATGGTTCTCACACAGAGGCGTAATAAACTACTTTACCTCTACCCTGCCGGTACTGGCAGTCATAGCGGCCATTCTGCTTCTGCTAACCATGACCGCAGTATACTATCTCCCCTCGGTTCCTTCATGGCACACTGCACGTACCCCCCTTGCCTTTGTACTGACGACGATTTCTGCCGGAACAGCAATAGCGGCGATTATGTTGAAGGAGAGTGAGGTCAGGCAGGCGTCGCTTCTTCTGGCAGTATCGGTGTCAGCGGCAATTCTACTGGCTGCAGTTACCCTGACGGCAAAAATGGGGACAAGCACAGGCAGAGCGATACTTACCGGACTGCAGACTGTGACATCGCTTATGGCATTTGTTCTGATATTCAGCAGATTTTTTCTGACCGAAATGAACAAAAGCCGTCATATGACAGTTATAACAGGCGTACTTGTGCTGATTTCAGGCATTCTGGCACGGTGGCTGTTTTTTCTGTCATATGATAACATCATTTTATGAAAGAGTTGAGAGAGGAAGAGAAGGAGAATCTGCTTAAAGGGTATAGTATGCTTCTTTACTTTGCGGGCAGTATGGTTATGTTTGAGCCCGTCGAGGAGTGCATAACCGATTTCTGGCGCAACGGAATACTTAAGAAACTTCCGGTAACCAGCCGTAATCCACGATTTATTGAGGCTGCAGCTGAACTGCATGAGTCATGTGACGATCCTTCGACCTGCCTTCACAATCTTCGTGATGACTATATGAATCTCTTCACAGGAACAGGCACAATGATGGCCCCGCCATATGAGTCGGTAGTACTTGGCAACGAGCATCTGATTTTTGACAAACCGACGCTTGAGGTTAGGGAATTTTACAGGGCTTACGGCTGGAAATCACGATTTGAGGGCAAGATACCCGACGATCATCTGGGCACCGAGATACTCTTTATCAACCTTATGGTTGACAAGTACCTGTCGCTTGACGATGAGGCGTGCAGGCGCGAGATGCGCAACGAGATGGTTCGGTTTATTGAAGGCCACCCGCTGAAGTGGATCGGCACATGGCAACCTATGGTTGAAAAGCATGCGCAGACCAGGTGTTTCCGTGGTATTTCAAGGCTGCTGTGGGCCTCGCTGGAGGATATTACTGGCATTCTAAGAAACTGGTAGAAAAAAAAGTGTCCGGAAGATATCCGGCATGGCTGCCCCTATCTTCCGGACAACAGATAACTGTCCTAAAAACCTAATCTATGAAGAGCTTGAGGAGATATGCATTAGCCGTAGTCTCTCAAAACCTCGGTGCAAATAAACTAATCAATACCCTATTCTTCAATAAATATTCTGCGAAAGGGCGGAATCAGTCAACGAATGACCGGTTTTGGATTCCGAGTGAATGAGAAGACATAAGGCAATTTATCTGCTATTCTGCCTAAATCTATGATAAGTAATCCGCTGAGATCGGCAAATCCGTAAATGTAACCTGACAACGTATAGATTTTGCTTCTGACTCTATCCTCCATTATATTAAGGTTATTCAGTTTGCTTGATTTTCTACTTGTCACTCAGGTATATAATTTGACAAATAATATCACTTTAACTTTTTCAGCATCTCCCTGGCATTATTGTTCTGCGGGTCGAGTTCCAGCGATTTTTCGTAATTCTCAATCGCAAGCTCTTTGTTCCCATTCTTCATTTTCCATTCTCTTATTGTTAATATTTAGTTCCTTTTCTGTCTCAGCCCTTCAATATTTTTTACTGAAACCCAATGCATTCCGTTCATGACTTCCTTTTGACTGATATAGAAAAGAAATTTGCCGTCAGGCGAAACGACAGGGGATAGTTCATGAGCCGGTGAGTTAACGGGCACCCCCAACTCTACCGCTTTGGACCATGTTCCATCCGGCTGTCTGAAACTTAAATATATATCCGATTTACAGGTTCCTGATCCTGTCCGGCAGAAAAGCAAATAACTTTCATCAGGTGAAACAAATGGTGCAAACTCTTTTCCTGCAGTATTTATTTGAGGGCCTAGTTTAACGGGAAATAAATACTTATCTCCGTCAAACTTCGAACAGTAAACATCCTGGTTTTCCTCACCTGCGATCTCTGAAGTAAAATAGAGATTGCCGCCGGCTGAAACGGAGAATGACCAGTGAGTGGGGTGTGTATTGACACAATCGTCAATCAGCTTAGGAGGTGTCCAGCCATCAGGGCTTCTTTCAACGTACCAGATTCTCTCCCGTTCACTCCCTCCGGGCCTGTCAGGATGAAATGAAAGGAACCAGATTCTGTTGCCATCGGGCGAGAAGAATGGATCAAGAACATCAAACTCCTCACCTAATTGATCCTTTCAGGAGTACTCCATCTCCCGGATTCGATCCTCGAGTAGTAGATGACATTCTCATTCAGCATCGGCCGCCAGATAGCCTCCCTCATATCAGGAGAAAATGATATGGGGCTGTGGTAACCCTGCGAGGAGGTCATAATATCCGGGGCAAAAATCTCCGGGCTTAGGCCTGGTTCTTTTTGACCGAGGTATGGGCCCGTAAGTTTGGAGTAGTCAACTTCCTGAGCAGGCAAACCTGACGCTGATGCTATTAGTAAAATAAATAGTATATGTGTTTTTTTCACTTTTCCCACCTTTAAATTGTTTTTAATATTTCCTGTTCAAAAGAATACTTCACATTACCTCTTCCCCCGACATTGGCTATATTGCGTGCCAGGCATTGTTTTCTATTCATTTGCAAACACATAGCCACATTCTATCCGGTTACTCCAAAAGTTGAATAAATTGGGATTATTATCATTAAGTCGGCACCGGCATGAAAAAACATTGGAGCTATAATACTTTTCGTAAAGTGCATTAAAAATCCCCAAATCAACGCAAGTATTAATACAATTCCTACAAAAAACAATACATCAGGAGTATAAGTAACCTGCATGTGTGCAACAGCGAAAACAACCGATGTTAAGATAATCGACCAAAATGGATTAAAAAGAACATTTAATTGTTTTAAAAAAATACCTCTGAAAAGCAATTCCTCCATAAATGCATTGGAAAAGACGAAAAGAAGAATCCATAATAAATTTCTCATTATGAATATTGGGTCAACTTTTTGTTCAGGGTTGTTCAGAGCAAGAAATCCCATAAGTGTAAAAGAAAGTAACCCAATTATTAAGCCTGATACTAATATTCCTTTTGCTATATATATGTCCTTAAGTTTAAATCCTCCCAGCATAAACGAGGAGATTAAAACTAAACTGATAATGAAACTATCACTTAGTTTAGCAAATGCAATTCCTTTGGCACTTTCTAAATTGATGTTCAATAAATCAACGGTAAAAAATGAAACAAAAAAGAATGCGAGGTTCACGACCATTAGCGTGAAGGACAGGGTTTTGGCATGTTCAAGTTTCTTCGTATGAAAGAATCTCCATAGCCCATAAAAGGCAACTATTAATGTTATCCTGATTGCCATTAGTATTGTACCTGGAATTTTACTGGCATATGTCATATTAAGCATGAACACAGCTAATAAAATAAATAGAATCAGAAGAAAGGAATGTAGCTTCTGAGTTTTAGTTTCTGTTTTCATTTTAGTTGCTGATTTATAGTTATTATAATATATTTTATTCCTTAAGTCTCAATTCTTCAATAATTTTTGCTAAGACCCAGTAAATACCTTCCCTGGTCATGAAGAACAGGTATTTGCCGTCGGGTGAAACGAAGGGGAAGCGGCCCCAGGGGATGGGTAATTTTGCTCTTTCCGACCATGACCCGTCCTCTCCCCCGAAACTGACAAAAAGCTCACAGCTGACCGCATCCTTAGTCGCTTCAATGATCATATAGCTTTCATCGGGAGCCACATAAACGGAGTTTTCTCTGTAATCGCCAGAATTTATTTGCCTGCCAAGTTTTTCAGGTGTTGTATAACTTCCATTCAATAGTCTGGTTACAAAAACATCATAACCGGGTCGGGATATAAAGTATATTGATCTATTGTTTGTGATACAACAAATGTTTGCATCTGTGCCGGATGTAATTATTGCTGGCACATCAATTGGCGAACTCCAACCATTATTTTGTTTTTCAACATATAGTAACTTCTCTCCGTTTGTAAAATAGAGTTTCTTGCCATCCGGTGTTAGCGTAAATTGTTGATAATATTCATTCTCCTTACAGAAACCGGCTGGTTTAGGCTGAGTCCATATTCCATCAACCATTTTCATACAGTAGATTTTGTAATAGCTCTCGTTGTCAGGTTTTGCTGACCAGTAAACCTCTTTACCATCGGGAGTGAACTGGGCGGCACTGTGCTCGAAATAACCCGGGCGGGATATTACACCCGGAGCAAACAACTCAGGTAAACGTCCCGGATGTTTCTGACCAAGGTATGGGCCTGTCAGGATAATTGAGCCATTCTGCCCATGTATATCTACACACAGACAAGTTATAATGAAGAATAAAAGAATGTAGTTCCTGACCATTTTATGATTATCTGTTTTGATCATTTCATTTCTGTTAAAGCTCTTTTGGCTTCAGCTACCAGAGGTTCTTCCCACGGGAAAGTGGGTTTCAGGCCAGCTATTTTTTCATAAATTAGTTTTGCCTTTTCGGGTTGTTCCTTCACATTCTCATAGATTTTAGCGAGATAATACAACGAATTGATATTGTCAGGAAAATCATTCTGACCCAGTTCAAGTAAGGCCAACAGCTCTTCAATCTTTTTACTTCTATTAAGATTGTTTATTGCAAGTCCATATTCCTGAACACTAAAGTACACACCATCTGGATTATCCTTTTGCAATTTCTTAAAAAGGGCAACAGCACTCTGAATATCCTTCTCTGCAGACATCTCAACAAATTTATCAACAAGCGAAATCCTGAGATCATTGAGGCTTCCATCTGCCTCTTTTCTTGTATTCCCCCCGGCTTTATATAAGTCTATCGCAAATTCAAGAACCTTGTCATTCCCGGCTTCAATATCCTCTTTTGTATTTGCCTTTCTTATGTTTGGGGGTATCCCCATGCCTTCCCAGCAAAAATCGTTTTGGTCGACCACATAACTAAAAGGCATGGTAAGAGTCCATCCGTTGATAAGTTTTTCAGGGTAATACGTAGCGAAGCAACCTCCAGTATGTTCGCCAATTGAGATAGCATTTGGCAGTACACGCAATGCAAGGGCAAACAGGTCAGAACCTGATTCAGAGTATCGGTTTTGCAGCAGGATAACCGGTCTCCTGTATTGAACAGGACCTAAGGGCTCCACATAATGATACGTTGGACTGGTGTAATTCTTTTCCTGGTCTATACGGTTCATGTTTTTCGAGTAGAGCCTTTTCGTATCGGCAAATCTGCTTCCAAGTGCTGCCACTCCAAATCCATTTCCGCCCGGATTGCCCCTTACATCTATTATCAAAGATTCTGCACCGGCAATTTCACTGATAATTGTATCTATGTATCTCTCTAAAATTTCTTTGTTTGGGAACCTCCGTATCCTCATATAGGCAAGTTCCGGAGTCAGCCATCCATAATAGAACAAACTATCAGGACTGGCTTTAAAGGCCCTGTTCAGGTATTTGTCCCTGACCAGCTTCCAGCTGAAATCAACCATTTTGTTGTTTGTGACGGTATAGGAGCAAAATCTCTTTTCCCCGGTTTCCAGGTTGATATGCCCGTCGTTAAAGTGCTCCAGCATACTGCAAAGTGTTTGATAAAGTTCATCACTGCTGGTTCCCGGGGAGATTTTGGGTCTGTAAACCTTATACATTGCCTGCCAGTCAATACCCCGCTGTTCAAAATATGGATAGTTGGCATTGAGTATTTGCCAGACCTGTTCAAACACGTCGACTGCGCTGATGCTGTCATCAGCTGACAGGTCAATCTGTTCATAGGTTTTTGTCCGTGAAGGGTTATATGGTGCCGGGAAAAGGCTGATATTCCCGAAAATAAGTAAGGCTGATATTACCAATAGTAATAATTTAATCTTTGTTTTCATTTGGTTGCTGTTTAATTGGGTTAGTTGGATAGTTATTTTAATTCTTTGAGGATCTTTTTTGCGTTTTCATTATCAGGATTCAGCTCCAGTGATCTTTCGTAATTCTTAATTGCCAGGTCTCTCTGGCCATCTTTCAGCAATGCCTCACCGAGGCTGTCATATACATTCCATGAATCCGGGTATGCCACCGCATTAAGCCTGAAGAGCTCGATGGCCTCACGGACCTGCCCGGCCTGAAGGTACTGATACCCGGTCTGGTTCAATTCTGCCTCACCGAACATCGGCACCCGCGGTTCTGTGTTGAAAATTTTTTTGAAGTATTGCGCTGCCTGGTCAGCTCCTTCCGTATTCAGTAGAGCAAAGAATTCATTACGTCTTAAGAAACTGAATGCCGACTTATTGAATTCTTCCGGTTGTTCAACCGGAATCAGATGGCCTGAATTCAGAATTATCTCCCGTTTCGACTCATTGATACCGAAACTTATCACACCTGCATGGGCATGTACATCAGGGATATCATGTTCACCCACCAGTACAAGGCAGGGGACTTTAATCTCGGACAGAAACCTGGCTGCAATCCGGTCGGGTGGTGTATAATATTTTCTGTTGAATGGTCTGTGCAGATTCGATTCCAGTATTAAGGCAACCTTTTGTCTGGCAGCCTCGTTACCTTCATAAATCTCGTAGGGATCCTTCCATACATAATACTCAGCCGCATTATGTGGATCAGCCATCAATGCAGGATTTTTAAGGTGCCCTCCCCTGTAGGTCATGTGTGAGGTATAACCGTATCCGCCAACAACAGCACCGACAAGGACAAGGGCGTTCACCTTTTCGGGGTACTTAAGAGTAAAATCAATGGCACAGCCGCCTCCTGAAGACATCCCGAAGATGGTGGCTTTTTCAATTCCCAGTTTGATAAACAGCCGGTACAGGTCTTCAACATCAGAGTAGGGGGCTTGCGGATCAGATGATTTACCGTAGCCCCTACGGTCATATCTTGTTACCCTGTAATACTTCGCCAGCAATGGGAACTGGTAATCCCATATCTCATGACTGACCATACCGTCATGCAGAAGCACTATGTTCTCTCCATTACCTCCTGATTCATAGAAGAGTTGCCCGCCATCAACATCAACATAGCCTGAATGATAAGCAGCCGGGAGGTTCTGGCCTGAAACGGTACTCAGCCATATGCCTGCCCATACCACAATCATAAGTACTTTGTTCATTTTGTTTCATATTTGAAGAGTTACAAAGCAGTGAAATCTGGATTCCACTGTCCAAAGGGGACCTCATATTACCCGGCTATTCCCGTGCAAATGAAAAATGCATCTGGACGATGAGCCACTTACCATTCCGTTTCTCAAGAACACCGGTCCACCGTGTGTTTTTCCATCCGATTGGCCGTCCGTCCCATTCCCCCAGGTCGTCGAGGATGCAGGCCCACCAGGCCACCATTCCTGATTTGGATGTAGTTATTCGCAAATCGCGAATCTCCGTTTTTGTAGCCTTGAAACGGGGATCGAGCCAAAAGTCAAAGTTCTTTTCCAGTTCTGACCAGCCTATTGTTGGCATTGAATCGGGATTAAAAATAAAAAGGGTCTCATCCAGCACCATGGTACTCTTCAAAAGGGTGGTATCCTTTGTTATAGCCCAGGCAATGTTATTGTATATTACCGTCTCAATTACAGTCATTTCACTTTCTGATGAAACATGGTGGCTGTCAATATTTGTGGTGCAGGCTGAAAGTGCCAGAAGAGTGTAGGCTACGATTGCCAGAGTCGATAAAAAAACCTGATGCTTCATAATGACAACCGATATCAATAGACGGTAATAATCTGATTACGCTGCATTTAAATGACATCATTTTTACCTGCGGCTAGATAAACTAGATTCTGATCCTGATGGTTTCACCTGACTCTGCAGCCTCGGAAAATACGAGACTTATATCTATCCCTTCATACTTCAATGTACACTTCTTTGTCTCGTAATCAATCATAGGCCGGCTCTTCAACCCTTTAATGGTGATGGCTGACAACTGATATCGGTCATTGAAGTAGGTTAAGCATGGATGATTCATTATCCTGAGGCTGCTTTCCTGGTTGGCTCCCGAGAAGATTAATCTGTGATAGACCCCGCCATTGTCGCTGGTCTCGATTTCGAGCGGTTCGAAAATTCTTATGTTGAAAGGCAGGCTGGAAGCATCAACCAGCAGACTATAACCCGGCTGTAAATGATAATCTGATAGTTCTTCCAGTTTTTCCAGCTGCCATATGTTAAATGTCCTGCGTGATTCAACACAGAGGCTTTCAATCTCCTCCATGGAAAACCCTATAGCCGCTGTTTGCATCGCAGTCAGTTGCTTCGAAAGTATTTCTTCAAGGTACAGTCCGTCATCTTCTTCAATGACATATTTCCAGTCAGGTTTTAGTATATCGAGTATCATAGCAATCCATCTGCCTTCAACATATCCCAGGTCCCTGACACCCGCCGGAGCAATTCCATTAGTGATATCTGAAGCATTAAGAGGGTCAAGCCCCCTTGCAATTCGCTCAATATAATCTGACAGTCCCTCTGTTCTCTGAAGTTCTTTTTCATAGGTACCATAGATACCGGGCACCAGACCAAATCTCTTATAGCGGTATTCCAGCGCTGTTTGTGCCCATCCTGCCATCTGATAATAAGTAGCCGATGTTACAGCCTTCCTGAATGCCTCCTTCTCGAGCTTTCTCAGCAAAACAGATTCATTTGTCTCACGGGGATAGAAAAGCAGTACGCCGTCATTCTGGCGCCAGGAGGGATGGTTCAGCCTCTGGAATACATGAAACTGCTCATGAACGATTATGCCCGCAAGATCAACGGCAGAATACTTTTCTCCGGTTCTCCTGCCATAACTTGCAAGCACCGACGTGGCGACCCATTTTTCACCCAGCCTGACAATTGAATTTCCCCGAACCAGGGGATGCTGACCCTTGTAAGTCATCACTCCCGGGGTTCCCGGAAAAATATCAAAACCTTCCGGAGTCATATCTGAAAAGAACAACCAGGTGTCAGTGCTGTCAAAAACCATAACAGGAACAGCCTTTACATCAAAACCGGGCCATAACCCGAGTTTGCCGATTATCTCAACCTCCTCAATAACACTGAATACATCAGGTAATGGAGACTGTACTTCATTCCATGCCAGATCACTGCCCTGACTATGCAGAACGGATTCCGGACTTCCACTTGTTAAAAGGGAAAACAATACTAAAGAAATCATCGCCTTCATAACATGATTTGTTTGTTAAATGGTTGTCATTTTTTTACATCCTTCTTAAGGCATCACCGGCTTATTTTGCCGAAGATATGCCTGAGAAGCTCCGGTCAGTTTGAACGTTCCGGTCGAGCCAGTTGATTATCAGGTAATCGAAATTGATTCTCTCTTTTGTTTCTATATCAACCGGCACATGACCCATCCGCGGGATGACAGCGACATTGCAGTTCGTATTGCCGCTAAGCTTCATATAGTATTCAATATTTCTGACACTGGCAGATGTCGGTACAATCCTGTCTTCAGCGCCGTATATGACAAGCCATTTTTTCGTAAAGTGCTCCATCTCCGTCATATAGTCTGCACCAAGGGAATTCCAGGTCGGGAGGACAATGGCAAAATCCGGAATGGTCTCCATTTCACATTTTTTAAATGGCAGATAGTTACGCGGATATTTCTTTCTCATTTGATCTATCTCCAGATCGATCCGGGTATGCCCATCCTGGCTAAGGCCGGCCCAGGCCTCAAACGAGCTTCTCCATATTGGTCTTACCAGGTCGGCAATAGAATCGGTAATGGTTCCCCTGTCTATCATTCCGTTTATCTGTGCATACATCCTGTCTTCGATGGCACTTACCATTGTGCCGGCCTGGCTGATTACGAAACTGAAGACAGGAAACCGGCTGGCCGCTATAACTGCTACCCTTCCACCCTCGCTTGCCCCCATCACACCAATCTTTTCCGGATTAATCCTTTTATGTGCTGACAGAAATATGGCACAGTTGCCTGCATCTGTTATGTAATCATCATATGTTGTCATTACATAGTCGCCTCCTGATTCTCCGGTTCCCCTTTTATCATGAACAAAGGCGGCATATCCGCAGTGTGCCAGTATTGGTGCCATGAAATCGGAGAATGACCTGATGGCTCTTACAACATCTCCTCCTCCATCTGTGAGTACCACCAAAGGGCACTTCTCAACCCCCAACGGAAGATAGAGCCATCCTGTCAGAAGGTAACCTTCGCTGTTGACAACTATCTTTTCAACGGTAAAGGTGCTGTCGTACCTGAACCCTCCCGATCCGTCCGGCTTTCGAAGAGGACCTGCCAGTGAAGGCTGGTAATCACCCATGGAGGCTGGCTTGGTCATCATTATGTCGAGTTCAGCCTGAGTATATACCAGATTCTTTACATCTGCTGTCTTGTCAAACCGGATATTAGGTTCAGGCAGGCTAAAAAGCAAAGCCAGGGTGATGCCGGTATAAATAACTATGGTATTCATTATATGTTCACTATCAGTTTTGGATATTCGGCCGTGGCCGGTATCAATAGATACTAATGGAAGCGAATAACCCTTAAAGGTTGTTTGCTATTACTAATCTGACAGGCTGAAGGTTTCAATATAATGGGCGGGTAGAGCCACTTAAAGGTATCTCTCCCTGAGGATTGCATAATAAGTGCGACTGAGTGAGATTGGTTCTGGATGATTCTTCATATAGACACTGGCTGATGTTGTGGAGTTCCTGATGATCTTCTCAATGTGATTAATGTTCACAATGTATGAGCGGTGCACCCTGATAAAATGATCAACAGGCAGCCTGTTCATCCATTCTGCCATTGACCTCATCATTATGCTCTTCTTCCCGTCGAGGGTCTCAATCATCGTATAATCTCTTGCCGCTGATATTATGGTTATTGCTTCAAGCAGAACAAACCTGATCTGGTCTCTCTCAACCACAAGTATACGGTCTGTATACCTGAACTTTGTACTTACCGGCAATCCTTCCGCCGACCTGTAATAATCATCTGTTTTAATCCGTTCAATTGCTGATGCAAGATGTTCGTCCGATAATGGTTTAAGCAGATAGGCCAGTGCATTTATTTCAAAAGCCCTTAGAGCGAATTCATCAAACGCTGTAATAAAAATGACCTTTCCATGGTAGTCAATTCTTTCAAGAAGATCAAAACCGGTACATTCCGTAAGCTGGATATCGAGAAAAAGTACCTCAGGCCTCTTTTCTCTGATATCAGTTAAAGCCTTCTGCAACCTGGTCGCTTCACCGATTATCTCGATTTCGGGAAACCTCTGGAGTTTCTTTCTTAACAGCCTGATGGCCAGAGGCTCATCGTCAACAATGTATGATGTATATGTTCTCATTGAAGCTGATATCTGATAGCCGGTTATTGTTCAATTGTTATTTCAACACACACATTACCTGTCTCCTTAGAGATCGATAGTGAGTATTTGCCGGGAAAAGCATTCTGGAGCCTGTCAAAAACATTCTTAATGCCGACGCCTTCTTCATTTGACTCCAACCATTGTGCGTTGTTTCTGATCCGAATGGTAAGTTTCCCGTTACTGCAGATTGCACTTATGTTAATTTCCAGAAAGTCAGGCGAGGATCTCATCCCATGCTTGATGGCATTCTCCACAAAGGGTTGCAGCATAAAAGCTACCACCTCCCTTCTGGCTGCCTCCTCGGTTATTTCTATTGAATACTTAAGCCGGTCGGGGAACCTGGCCTGCTCGATATAGAGATACTCTTCGACTATTTTTACCTCTTCGGCCAGTGATATCATAAGCCTTTCCTGATTTCTGAGGGTATATCTGAGGAATTCCGAAAGTCTGAATATCATGCGGTCTGCTCTTTCAGGGTCTTCATACACAAGTGCCTGGATAGAGTTCAGTGAATTAAACAGGAAATGAGGATTCAGCTGGTAGCGCAGCATACGCAACTGAGATTGCTGGGCAAGCAGTACAGCCTTTTCGCTTCTCTCCCTGGTCTCCCTCAGGTCGAGCCATGCCTTGAGCCCGAAATACATGATGTTCCAAAGTAAAAAAACCAGGTACCAGAAAATATTGTCATGATAAAACCTGGCCAGATCGAAGTGCTTCCATGTCATCACAAATTTTTCCTTTCCTGCAGCATCCATAAAAGGATAGGCTGACAGTCCGTCGAGAAAGCCGACCAGAAACATTATAAGAGCCGATGATAGTAAAGATACTGCTACTATCATCAGGATAGATTTGTCATTCTTAAAAACCCGTGTATAGAAGAATCTCAAGCCACTCGTTAAGAGGAACCCTAAAAAGTAGAAGTTTATAAACTTCCAGAATGTTACCAGATTGGTAACTGGAAGGTCAGGAAAGTAGAGCTTCATCGCAGCCGAAAAAAGCATCCACCCTGTTATCTGGAAAAACCAGAATCCGGGCCTCTGTAAAAGCAATGTCCTTATCTGAGACATTTTCATTTTATTACTGTATAATCTGCAAAAAGCAAGCCGGTTACCTTAATAATAAAGCTGGGGCAGAAAGTTCCGATCAAGTTACAAAATTAAGGCACAATGTTTTGGTTTTTCCTCTATAATTCTTACAGAGTCTGTATTAATTCTCACCATTAGGCACTGGCTGATCTGCTTTACTTCGATTAACAGGAAATTCTTGCCGCAATAATCGATTACCTCTCCCTCAAATCCTTCGAGCGGTCCTCGAACAACGGCTACACGACCTCCCTTTACAGGCTCTTCTCTACATCGCAACAACTCCATCTTTTCATTCAGGGCTATCTTAAGCATTTCCATTGTGCTGTCTGGCACTTCCGAAGGCTCTCTGCCTGTCTTCACGAAACCTATCACCGAACGGTGCTCATCAATAAATGTGTATTCACGGCAACTTGCCCTGACAAAAAGGTAGTTCGGGAAAAGTGGCATATCGACTATCTTCGTCCTGTCGGACCAGAACCGAATCGAGGGTGCAAGCGGCAGATATGATTCGATACAGCGTCGCCCGAAGTCCCTGTGCAATTGCTTCTCGTGCTGCGACCTGGTGTATAACACGTACCACTTATATTCCCGTCCTACCATCTGGAAAACTGCTTAAAATCAATCCTGAAAAAGAGCTTCGCTGATGCGAGTCACGTTGTGCTGCTCTCATAAACGAAAACTGAACCAATTCATGCCAAAGCTATGACAAAGCCCGTCAGGGCGAAATAATATTCTGCAAGCCTCCCTGATGACCGACGAAAAGCAAAATATAACTGCAAATGACACTACGGTAAATCCTTAGACGCAAGTAACAGTATACCAGTTGCTAACATTGCAGGAACCTGGGGGGGGGCAAATAGTAACGGGCATTCGTCGACAGAGTGCGTAACCCTATCTCCGTACCGGGATATTCCGGAAAATAATCACTACATTTAAGAACTAATACTCTTTACCATGAGAATAATACTGCTATTTGTAACGATATCTTTTTCATTGTCAATGTTCGGCCAGAACGGCCGGATGCTATCAGCATACCAGGCCAGAAATGACTTCGCTGCATACCCGTTCGGCAGGCCTGAAATTTCTCATTTTGTAAAGCCTGTATCAACGAAAATTACCACAAGTGCATTGAATAGTGATCAGGTGGCCACTCACACTGAACAGACATGGCATGGCACCGGTGGACAGGTAACAATGATCACAAATTTCGAGGGACTGGGATACGGGTTTGATGGCACTCACGGTAGTGTGCTCAACAGAAACCCTTCAGATAATTCCCTCGCTGTAAGCCATGACTATATTGTTCAGGTCGTGAATACCCATATGGCTATCTTCACAAAAGAGGGCAGCCTCTTCAGGGAGAGTGGTATACCTCTGTATGGCCCCGTTGAGACCAGAAATGTCTTCAGGGGCTTTGGCGGTCCGTGCGAGGAGATAAACAATGGAGACGCAGTGGTAAGATATGACCAGCTTGCCGACAGATGGCTGATAGTGATGCCTATCTTCAGGCGTGTTCCCTTTCTTGAGAATGAACCTCCTGCAGGTATAAGCGGAGAGCCGGCAAAACTCAGCATGCCAGGTATTACGGGCCAACCCGGCAAGGCCGAACCACTCCATATACCCAAAAGGCTGACCCCTGAGGAAAAAGCCGTTCAGGATTCCATCAGAAGGGCAAACCGCACACCGGCGCCTGCAGAAGGATCATACTGCATGTGCTATGCCGTCAGCGCCGGACCCGATCCGTTCGGGCCCTGGTACCGGTATGAGTTCAGAAGACCTCTCTTTCCCGACTATCCCAGACCGGCAATATGGACCGATGGTTACTACCTGCCTACAAGCACCGGTGATCATATAATACAGAAGCATGCCTGCATTGCCGAACGCAATGAAATGCTTAAGGGTAATCCGGCCCGGGAATTGTGTTTCATCATTGACGGAGTTAATTTTCTCAATAACGCTGACATCGATGGTATGCAGCTGCCTCCCGACGGAGAGCCCAATATAATGCTGGCCACGGGTGGATCGCAACTGAATGGTATTACATCAGACAATGGCATCTATGTGTGGAAGATAAAACCAGACTGGGATGAACCGGAAAGCAGCCTGCTTGAGGGGCCTCAAAAGATAGAGGTTGCAGAATACCACTACCAGGGTGGAGGGCAGCTGATTGGTTATGTTCCACAGCCCGAAACCGACAGAAAGCTTGACACACAGGGTGATAAGCTGATGTCAAGGGTAATCTACCGGAGAATCGGCGACAGGGAATCAATCGTTGCAGTACACTCTGTGACACCGGTATCGACAGGTACCGGTGGTATAAGGTGGTATGAGTTCAGAATAGGTGCAGACCGGAAAGTGAATCTCTATCAGCAGGGAACATTCGCACCTGACACCCTCTACCGTTTTCTCCCAAGTCCGGCTATGGACAAATACGGGAATATCGGTATCGGATATACGGTTGGGGGAGAAGCTGTTTATCCAGGACAGAGGTTCGCGGGCAGGCTCGACAGCGATCCGAAAGGATTGCTGAATCTTCGGGAGGCAGTTCTTGTTGAAGGTGAATATTCGCAGACAAATACCCTCAGATGGGAAGATTACACTCAGACAGCTGTCGATCCGTCTGACGACATGACAATATGGTATGTCGGAGACTACTTTAAAAAGGGAGCACCTGCATACTCTACCCGGATCGGCGCATTCAGGCTAATAGGTAAAGATGGAAGAAAATAAAGAAATGGGACAGACCACCATCATTTCACTATAAGTTTTCTAACCCCGCGACCGCCTTGTCCTCTGAATTCAACGAAATAGATACCTGGCTTTTCAATATACTGCTCCGGAAGCGGAGAGCCATCGGCTACCCTTCCCGACCATATCCTGTTGCCTGTCATGTTAATAATGCTCACTTCAGCCTCCCTGCCTGCAAACCATTGTGAATTAAATGAAACGGTTGTGCCGCTCTTAACCGGATTGGGATATAGTAAAATGTCATCAACAAGGGTGAATTTGTCGTTTATGCCTGTATGTACAATGTCCTTTGTCCAGTCAAACCATTTCTTGTTTACATCAGCCGTTCCAGTGACGCCTTCAACCAGTTGTATCCTGTAATCGTGATGTGCTTTTCTGGTTACCTCCCCGTGATAGATATATTCAGTACTGGTAACTATTGCGAACACTACTGAATTGGCGGGCTGATGGTCAAGTTTCAGGCTGCAATTTCCACCATACACAGGCTGGCTGTAAACGGCAAGGCCCTCTTTTGTCCTGTATGCGAGTTGACACGTCATATTCGGACCAAGCGGTATGAAGTTGATAGTTACTTTATTACCGTTTACCCTTAGTGGTATCTGGTTGCCGCCAGACCAGCCGGGCGTTGTCCTCTGCTCCGGAGTCAGCAGTCCCGTACTGCTTTTGGTCGTAACTACATAAGGGGTGGCATACCATGTGTCCGGATTGAGCCATGAAGGCTGCCAGTCAGCCCTGATGGCAGTCCCTGTCTGTGAGTTCAGAAGGTTCATCACTGCCTGCGTCCATGGTCCCATATCCACAAGAGCCTGTTTCGCGCGATACTCGGTTATGAGGCGGCGGGTCTGGTGTTCCCCCATTCCATTTGCAATACCTTCAAGCACCCTGCCCGGGGCATTCCTCCATATCCACGGGATGCTGCCCGGACCGAGTGTAACCCCAAGGTATGTTGGGAATGCGTTGCTGTACTGAACCCCGCCAAGAAGATTGCGCCATGTACAAATCTGCTGTCCATCCTCGTGCATATTGACACCCTCAGCCGACGGTCCGCCGAAAGATCCGTCCTGCAGCCACCCGCTGTAACACTCTATGGGCATGAAAGGGGCTATGTACGAGGCCCCGTTGAGGAACCCCATACTGCTGTAATTGCCCGAACGGCGTGCCGAGGCCTCCTGCTGAAGCCAGGTGTTGCCTCCTTCGTGGAACCAGGCGGCCTGCTTCACGCCCGGCATGTCTGCAAGTATGGAATGAATGCCTTCATGAACCACGGCGTCCCTCTGAAACTGGCGGTCGCCATAGGTGCAGGCCGGATCAAAGGAGTAAACCGGGTAATATGAAATAAGCACCATAGGCCAGTGCTGACCCTGATAGAAAATGCTGCTCTGCCAACCACCAAGGGCAGTGTTCGAGGCATTGTCAGTACAAAGGCCCGAACCATACAGATATATTGCGCTGCGGTAACCGTTTTTTGCCCTCTTGTCGGGCGGCCATCCCATCACATCCCTGAAATAGGCGAACTCCTGGTTCATATAGTTGAGCATCGGTGTTATGGCAGCAGAGGTAACAAGGCTATTGGCGTTGGCACCCCACTTAAATGTCCACCAGCCTGATGACTGGGTTCCAACAACACCTGCACAATCATCGAGATCCTGTGTCGGTTCGGTGAGTCCCGGAAACTCATCCCTGAAATCATAGTTTATCACCGGATCGTATTCCGGCCATTCATAGGGGGCTGACGGATCGGGATCAGTTCTTACCGTAAGATGGAAATAGGATTGCGACTGTGCACCACAGCTGTTGGTATAAAACACGGTATAGGTACCCGACTTCTCAGCGGTAAGATTTTCGACAGTTAACTCTCTTCCTGTTGCTGTAAAGCCTCCGGGTCCGCCCCAAAACCAGGTGCCGCCCTCATTATCCTGAGGACTGAAGGTTGCACCCTCACCTTCAATGACATTAACTGTATTTCCGGCAACCAGGCTGCCCTCCGCATCCTTTATAAAAGGTGTAATCTCAGTAGGGTCACACGGACCGCTTTCAACGCCGAATACCCTCCATTCGAGTATGCCTGTGGCCCTGGGGCTTTTCATATAGATTCTTAAGCGCGAGGTCTGAATTGCGAGCTTAAGTGAATTGTAGGTATTCAGAGTAGTACCGATGGCCCCGGCATTTATCCATGCCACACCATTCCAGTACTCAATGCGTGCCTCATCAGGTTGCTTGATACCGAGACCATCGTCCCACCAGTAAACAGATGTTGAAGTGAGGTTTTTGGCTAGCGGCCATTCATACTGTACCCAGTTGAAAGTACCAAAATAATCTTCCCCTCTCCAGTTTCCATAGGCGCCCTGTGATTTATCCGATGAACTTGCCGGGTTAAAACCATCATTTACGGCTCCGAGAGTCTCCCATGATGAAACGAATGAAGTCGAGACGGAAGCGCTGAGGGCAAGGTTCACAGTATCGGTTTGGGAAAAGAGATCTCCAGAACCGGTACCCGATAACAACAGGAGAGTTATCAAAGCAAAAGAACGCCCCGGATTAAACCGTGACGATTCACTTCTCTTTGTAGGCATGCAAGTCCGAAGACGGATTTCAGTCATAGCTCAGAAAAAATTTTATACAGATTCACGGGAGAGAACAAGTGTAAATTTAACGCTTTATTTTGAAAAAGCTGATTATGGAAGAAAAAATAACCGCGAGAAGATTAATTAAGAGATAAGGTTCAGGCTTGTCATTGGGCTTCCATGGGGTGACCTGAAACAGGAAAAGGCCCTGCAATGCTTTGCATTGCCAAGGGTTTTGTTTTTCATTAAGCTTATGCCAGCGAGCTGTCAACGCTTCTGAAAAACAAAAACCCTGTTGCTTCCGCAACAGGGCCTTTTTCTTATTTGTCGGGGTGATCTGACTCGAACAGACGACCCCTTGCACCCCATGCAAGTGCGCTAGCCAACTGCGCCACACCCCGATGCTGAATTATGCATCACAATTCAACGGCGCAAAATTACACATTTATTTGGTTACTCCAAACACCATCAACTCTTAGAAATAGTTTTGCCGGGATCAATAATTCTGCAGATATCCGATTCACTTTTTTTGTACTTTTGCACTTTCTGCCGGGCTGTATTATACCGGTGTCATCGAACAAAAAACAAAATTAACCATTCATAATCATGGATCTCTTCAAGCCTCTTAACATAGAAGACGATAGCAGTAAGAAGGAAGCTTCAACTTCTGAAAAGGTAAAATGCCTGATCATAGGATCGGGACCGGCTGGATACACAGCAGCAATTTATGCATCCAGGGCTAACCTGAGTCCGGTTATGTACACCGGATTGCAGATGGGAGGACAGCTTACAACGACTACTGAGGTAGATAACTTTCCCGGCTATCCGAATGGTGTTACAGGACCGGAAATGATGGAGGACCTAAAAAAACAGGCAGAGAGATTCGGTACAGAGGTTAGGTTCGGCATAGCTACAAAGGTAGATTTTACCGGACCTGTTCACAAGGTAACGATAGATGATAATATTGAAATACTTGCCGATACAGTAATAATCGCCACAGGAGCTACGGCGAAATATCTGGGACTGGAGGCGGAAAAGAATTATGCCGGAATGGGCGTATCGGCCTGTGCCACATGTGACGGCTTCTTCTACCGGGGAAAAGATGTGGCAGTCGTGGGAGGTGGAGATACAGCCTGTGAAGAGGCTTCCTATCTTGCCGGTCTCTGCAAAAAGGTTTATATGATTGTAAGAAGAGACGAGTTGAGGGCCTCAAAAGCGATGCAGCAAAGAGTCTTCAACACGCCCAACATAGAGATACTCTGGAAGCATCAGACGGTTGACCTTTTTGGAGAAAACGGAGTTGAAGGGGCACTGCTGGTAAAAGAAAAAGGCACCCCGAAAGAAGAGGAAGTCAGAATAAAAATCGACGGATTCTTCCTTGCTATCGGACACACCCCCAACTCCGATGTTTTCAGAGAGTATCTGGAAACTGATCCGGCAGGTTATATCAGGACGATACCCGGCACTACCAAAACTAATGTTCCGGGTATTTTTGCTGCCGGTGATATACAAGACCCACACTACAGGCAGGCTGTAACGGCAGCAGGTTCAGGATGTATGGCAGCTATTGATGCAGAGAGATACCTTGCATCAGGTAAATAAAGGATTTTGTTTTAAAGGCTGCGTCAGTCTGTTTCTGTCAGGAAGGCTTATTTGCAGAACATCTGTTACTCTCCTGTGAGTTCCGGCAATTTTACCTCCGCGGCAATATATCCGAATGATGCCCACGATCCGCCCTTGAAAATCCTGTTGAAGTACTCCCGTGCAGTTGCGGTATCATTTTCCTGATAAAGATACCAGTTGCCAAGTCCGTACAACATGGCATCATTCATTATATCAGAATAATCTTCTCCTGTAAGCTCCTCAATTGCTATCTCTCCCTTATAAAAAAGACAGAGTTTATGATATGCCTGATTCTCTATTATATACATATCGCTGTTCACCGGCTCCAGAGCAGCTAAGGCCTCTTCTTCCCTGCCGAGTTCTCTTAGTGTCATATAAACCCAGTGCAGAGTCGCAACTTTCATATCATCGTTAACAGACAGAGAAATATCGTCTGTCCAGGCATCAAGGGCTTTCTCCTTATCGCCCTCAAGATACCAGGCAAGTCCGAGATGATAGAAAATATTCGACTTAAGAGTACTAACAGGGATATTCAGGCTGTTAGGCATTCCGTCCGGTTCAATCTCATCGGGTTCGAAAGCCATCATCAGGGCTGCTTTTTCAAGATCGTCAGTTGCACGATTGAACTCTCTGATTGAAATATACCTGTGCCCCCTGTGCCTGAGCATCCTGGCGTCTGACGGATTCTTTCTGATGCCTTCGGCGAACACCCTTATTGCATCACGATATCTTCCGGTGTATGCCGTCCATCGTCCGTACCAGATAATCTTGTCGGCATTATCGCTGTCAGCTTTCCACTCCTCCCTGGCCCTGTTATACCTCTCCTGCACCGAGGGTGTTGGATCAGTTCTGTAGAGCGGTTCCCCCGAAACAGAAACAGCTTCCGCCCCTTTCGGAACTTTAGGCAGCCAGCGCCTTCCCAAATGCCCTGTATCACACGACGATAAAAACAGAGCAAACAATACCAGATAAATGATCTTACTTCTCATCCTAATGGGTATTTATCAATATGAGGTCTAAATATCAAATTAAAATCTGATAAATCAAAACTATTAAAATCCGGGCAAGAGTTTCGGGGGGAATTCAATCTATTAATATTAATCCCCTACGGGGATAATTGAATTGGCTTTAAACTACTTAGCTT
>Ga0334892_1000713_pt1 | contig 35870 bp, 35 predicted proteins | sample GraSluR3_MG_4_FD_207213 | JGI IMG/M metagenome (GOLD analysis project Ga0334892, IMG submission 207213) | Sludge microbial communities from methane-producing bioreactor in Wageningen University, Netherlands - Granular Sludge_15_04-R3 | ecosystem: Engineered > Bioreactor > Anaerobic >...
ACCGTCCCTATCAGCTATGCTTCCCCTTAAAATATTGTCCTCATTGATCCAAAGCCTCTTGTTGTAGGAGTTGTCCCTTACAGCCTGTGCCCTGAACATCTGGAAATAGCTTAAGTATCCTATTAGAAGCACAAAACCCAGACAGAGGGCCACTAGAATTGTAATGATTCTCTTTCTTTCACTATTCATTTCCAATACCTCCCCTTCCCCTTTTTTCAGAGGCACCCTGAAGTATTCCCAAGGCTATGAAGCTTGTCACAACGGAGGTTCCTCCATAGGATACAAAGGGCAGAGTCAAGCCTGTAAGCGGTATTACCTTCAAAACCCCGCCGATTATGATAAAGGACTGTATTCCAAATATCATGCTTATTCCCAGGGCCACCATCCTAAAAAACTGATTCTCCTGGCTCAAGGCTATCTTAAAGCCTCTGTAAACCAGTAGCATAAACAGCATTATAATGCCGATACCTGTAAAAATACCCATCTCCTCACTTATTGCAGAAAAAATAAAGTCATTGTATGACAAGGGAATAAATGATGGGTTCCCTCTACCCAGACCCGTCCCAAAGAAGCCCCCTTCAGATATCGCAAAAAGAGACTGAGTTATTTGGTATCCCTTGTCGTTAATGTGAGGCCATGGGTTGAGCCATGTAGTCACCCTTACCCTTACGTGGTCAAAGATCAGATAGCCTGCTATACCACCTACGGTTGCCAGTCCAAGGTTAGCCCAGATAAGGCGTCTATCCTGGGAATAGATGTACTGAAGTCCTGTGAAAACACCGAAAAATATCAATGCCGTACCCAGATCCCTCTGCAGAAACAACAAGCCGATAAAGGAATATACCACTATCATCAAATAGACTTCGGCATTTTTAATTTTTCTATATTTTTCATCCCCACCATAAAAGGCAGCAAGTAGGAATACAAGTACTATTTTCGTAATTTCAGCTGGTTGGACACTCACTCCGGAAATGGTTATCCAGTTGATCGCCCCGTGGGTTCTTGAGCCCATTATCAGTGTCAAGGCAAACAAAGCATAGCTGGCCAACAAATAGATTGGAGTCAGCCTTCCCCAGAAGCTGATGTACCTAACCGCAAAATACGCAGCAAAAAACATGGCAATACCAAATGTCAACCACATCAGCTGCTTTAGTCCCAGGTCGGGACTTATCCTGTAAATCATTATTATTCCAATGGAAACAAGCATACAAACAATCAAAAAGATATAGTTGTCGCCCTTGGATATCCTACCCAGTAAATAATTTGAAAAGTAAATGAGCAGAACCAGTCCCACTGCAATTACATAGGTTTCAGTTTGAATTCCCTCCCAGCTATAGAGAAAGATCAATGACAGGGATAGGATTTCAAATAGAAACAAAAGCTTTCTCGGAGCCTTGTTGATTAGCCCTTCGTTCATAGTATCACCTCTCTACGCTCCGTTTATAAAGATAAATTCCAACTCTCCAACCTTTATAATATCACCTTTTCCAATTCTAACAACATCATGGATCTTTTCTCCATTCAGGTAGGTTCCATTTGAACTGCCCAGGTCCTCAAGGAAGAACTCCTCCTCGTCCTTGATGATCCTGAAATGCCTCTTTGATATATAGGGATCCTTAATCTGAATGGTATTGTCCTTTTGCCTACCCAGCGTCAGTTCAGCTTCAACTGGATAGCTGTCGCTCAAGTTGTAAGGAAGGGAATCAATTCTGTTGAGAAGCTTCAAATAAGCTCCCGAATCCAGATTCCCATAATCTACATTTCTTATGTCCAGATATATCATTCTGATTATGGTGAAAATGAATAAATAAATAATAAATACAAACACATATTTTAGACCTATGGAAAGCAGATCAAACATAACATCACCTCTTGTTTATGTTACCACAAACAGGTTTGCAAGGGAATTAAAACCCATTTAAATTTGATTATTTTAAGCTTCCTATTTCATTCACCCCTTAAATCTGATATTATCAAAATGAGAAATTAAATGGGAGGGAATAGAATGAAAAATCTTAGAAGATCAAGGTCCGACAAATACATTTTCGGAGTATGTGGAGGTCTTGGCGAATACCTTAACATTGACTCAACCATAATTAGACTGATCTGGTTTATACTGGCATTAACTTCCTTCGGTACCTTCGCACTGGCATACCTCATATGCGGTCTGGTGATACCTGAAGATGATGGCTACATTCATGAGGACAAAGGGGACGGTGTTGAACGTAAGGACAACAGCAGAACCGTAATAGGAATTGGTTTGGTGCTTTTGGGAGCTGTACTACTTGGAAATATAGTGTTCCCATGGTTTTCCCATACAATCCGCCAGATAATGAGACTATGGCCTGCACTTTTGATAATTTTGGGTCTATACGTTCTCATCAAGAAAGATTAGATTTCCAGAAGGGTTGAAAATGATTATTACAAACATAACATCACAGAAGGACCCTGAAAGGGTAAACATTTTCATAGATAACCAATTTGCCTTTGGGCTGTTCCTATGGACAAAGGAAGAGCTTGGCTTGAAAAAAGGCATGGAGATAGATGAAAGTCTACTTGAAAGGATCAAATCCAAGGATGAGCTTCAAAGTGCAAAAGCAAAGGCTTATGAATATCTAAGCTATAGACAGCGCACCCAAAAGGAGCTGGAGGACTATCTCCTCAAAAAGGAGTTCAAAAAAAACACGGTGGATAATGTAATTGAACTTCTGAGGGAAGCCGGGTATGTAGATGATCTGGACTTTGCCAGAGCCTATGTCAGGGACAAGACCACCTACAAGAATTTTGGTCCCTACAGGATCAGAAACGAGCTTTCACAAAAGGGAATATCCAAGGAGTCAGTGGATACAGCTCTCCACGAGGAATACCATGAGGAGGTTCAGGAGCTTGTGGACCTTGTGAAATCCAAATACTCTTCAATACTCCATGACAGGTCTGACAAAAGATTCAGGAGAATCGGAGGATTCTTACAGAGAAAAGGCCACTCATATGATACAATCAAGAAGGTGCTGGACATAATAGATGGAAAGGATGACTAGATTGTTTTTCGTATATATCCTTAGATGCAATGACAACAGCCTTTATACAGGCTATACTGACAGTTTGGAAAAACGCTTGAAAAAGCACAACGAAGGTAAGGCCTCCAAGTACACAAGGTCCAGGCTTCCTGTCAATATGGTCTATTCCGAAGAGCATCCTGACAAAAGCTCTGCAATGAAAAGAGAGATATCCATAAAATCACTTTCCCGCCAGGAAAAAATTAAATTGATTCAGGAGGCTTCAGATGAACCAGTTCTTTAACAGCTTAATTGAGTATCCAGTCATAGCTGAGGTAAATACACTTGACGAGTTCAACCTTGCTCTGGAGTCCAATTGTCAGAATATCTTCATGATGACAGGAAACATATTCAATCTAAGGCAGCTTTGCAAAAAGGCTCACAATAAGGGCAAGAACATATACATATATCTAGATGCCATCGAAGGCTATTCAAAGGATTCCTGGGGACTGGAGTTTATATCAAAGAACATCGAGATAGATGGAATAATAACATCCAAGCCCGTACTTATGGAACAGAGCAAGGAGATGGGCATTTTCACTTTAGGCAGATTTTCGGTCTACAACGAATACAAGCTAAACTACACCATCGAGAAGATCAAGGAAACCAGACCCCATTGTGCAATTGTGCTCCCTGCCGTTTTGCCTCACCTCATAGTCCATATAATCAAGGAAACAAGGATTCCCGTGATTTCAAGCGGATTTCTGGATACCAGGGAAGCTGTCATAAAATGCCTGGAATCAGGAGCAGCAGGTATATCAACCATACATTTTAAAGACCCAGACATATATTAACCCTGAATCTATGATAGATTCAGGGTTTTTTCTAGCTTTTAGCCGCTTCTTCAGTCTTTTCTGTTTTGTTGGTCTTTGAATTTCTTCTTTTCTTCTTGACGGGTTTTGAATATATTCCAATTATAAGGGCAAATAGCATTCCCACAAGACCTGCCACAGTTCCTATGATAAATAGCAACAGGTTCACAAGACTTTCATCTGCTGTAAGGGTATCCATCACGCTATATAGGTTGAACAGCCCAATCCCAAGAACTATGAGTCCAGGGAGGTATTTCATTATCCTTATCTTTCTGAAAATAAGATGTGTGAGCAGTGTTATTCCCATAACCCCTGCAGTAACATAAATTATCATCCTCGAGTCATCGTAATACCCACCCAGTTCAGCCAATATATCTTTAACCTTTGAAAACAGGCTAGTAAAAGTCTCCATAAAATCATTCCCTTCAATTATTTGTGTCCCTGGAGGCTATCTTTCAATCTGAACAGCTCCATGCTTTATCATTTCATTTTGCCATATGCCAGGGTATCTTCCAACTGCCCACTCCGACATAATTACTGCAGAATCATTGGGCAGCCTTATTCTGGCTACAGGAGTATTATTTATATCATACTCCTCCAAGGAATATATTACAATATGGGAAGTGGTTATTACAACCATAAATTCATTGTTTGGAGATGAAAACACATCCTCCACATCAGGTACTGTAAGCTTCACTGCATCCCATGGAATTGCAAGCTCATCATAGCTTACCATTTCCTTTGGCGGTATTGCCTTGATATTGAAGTCCCTGTAGAGCTCCCTGTCATTTTCCTTGTAATTGATCCTTCCCTTCAACGTCCAATATCCTTTGCTTCTGACAAGGCCAACATTCTCTTCGTTTATCATTATTTTCTCGTCAACTGCAGTAACGCTTCTGACTCCTTCAAGGAATAGATCCCTTCCTGTTTCACCTACCAGGTCTGAAAGCTTGATAGGTTTCTTTTCAGACAGATTGTCCACCGCATATATGTGGAGGGACCTTCTATCATCCCTTTCCAGCTCAATGTTCTCAACTGAAATATAGTCATTTCCAACAAAGAGGATATTTTTTAGTATTGAGGGAACTGGCCTCTCATCCAGCAATGTCCTCTCTCTTGAGTCAAAGACCATGGCCTCCATTATTCCTGAATTATCCTCTGGTGTAAAAAGTGGAGTGGCTTCAATTTCATCTGATATAATCCCTTTCTCAACAGTTCTTTCCTGGTCCACAAACCAAAATCCGTTTTTCCTGGGCAGTAAAATCCTGTCAAGCTCATACAGTCCCTCTAGACTCCTGTTCTGCATGTTTATCCAATAGGTTCTATATTCCCAGGTAGGTATCTGGTAGGCATCGTCAAAGCCCTGAGTCCGTACTCCAAGCAGAAGGCCTGTACTTAAACTCTCATCCGACGATTCACCAAGGTTCCTCTGCACACTCTTCTCAACGTTTATATACCTCTCCACCTCATCCAGGCTAACCTTCTCCAGCTGCCTTTCGAGTCTGTAGAAACGTTCATCCAAATATACAAGTAGCGTATCCTCATCAAGCTCTATGAACTCAGTAAAATACTGATCTTCGTTTATTATGGTAATTACCTTGATATAATCCTCCTCTATCCCCAGGGATGCGGGATTGAGCTTGAATTTTGAAATGAGATAGTCCCTTGTCCGAACCTTCTTGATCTTGAATGAAGGTGTTGATGTATAGTCCTGTCCAAGGACAACTCCCTCCTTGTGAAAGAGACCTATTTCTCCCACACGTGAAACTGTTTCCTGATTGTTCACTGAACCCAGGGTGTAAACAAGTTCAGCAACCTCCCATTTTCCCGTTATGGGTGATAGATTGTTGTCGGGTGCGACTATCCTCTCCTTGGTCTCACCTTCGATCACAGCACAGGATGTCATAAGGAATGACAATGCTATCATAGCTACCACTAATATTTTTCTCATGCCGACACCTCCCTTGGGAAGCCTACTGTTGCCACTGTACCTTCTCCTATCTGAGACTCGATCTTGAATGTTCCACCGTGCAGGGTGATGATCTCATCGCAGATGGAAAGACCAATTCCGCTGTGGGATTTGCTGTTTTGACCTTTGTAGAACTTGTCCTTCACATAGGGCAGCTCTTCCTCAGGAATCCCCGGACCATTGTCCCTTATTTGAATTACGAGATATTCCTCTTCCTCATATGCAGCCAGACTTACCTCTCCCTCACCTGTAAACTTGAAGGCATTGTCCAACAGGTTTATCAGTACCTGTCTTATCCTGTTCTCATCTCCCAATATGGGAGCAATATCATCATCGATGTTAACTGTAAAATCGATACTATTGTTTATAGCCCTGGGCATCATCTGATAGACAACTGTCTTAAGGGTTTCCTTGATGTCCACCATCTCTTTAACCAGGGAGATCCTTCCAGATGTAAACCTTGAAAAATCAAGTAGTTCCTCAACCATGCCTGTCAGCCTGTCGCTTTCACCCTCTATGATATTGAGTCCATCCATTAGCAGGTCGTTGTCCAGTTCTTCGGAATCCTTTAAGGTGATCGCCCAGCCTTTTATGGATGTGAGTGGAGTTCTAAGCTCGTGGGAGATTGAAGATATGAAGTCGTTCTTCATGTTTTCCTTCCTGGTGATCTCCTCTGCCATATAGTTTAGGGTGTGGGAAAGCCTTCCGATTTCGTCATTCACCTTGACCTGGCTTCTGACCTTGAACTGACCATCCGCCATTTTTTCCGCAACATCGGTTACCTCCTTCAGTGGCTTTATAATGGAATTTGCCAGGAACAGGCTCAAAACCCCTGATATGGCAACAACCAGAAGTCCAATGAGAATCAGGATCTGGGAAATCTGTCTAATAATTATGTTCGTCTCCTCCATGCTGGAAATGAATCTTATGATACCTATGCTTTCTCCGGCACTCTCTATGGGCATTGCAACTGCCATAACCGGCTCCTGGTCATATTCCACATTGCCAGTCCACACTCCTCTTCCCTCATTGATGGCCTGCTGTATGTCAGGTGTGTCTATTCTGTCGGTAAAGTTGATCCCAAGGGAATCCATCAGAATGTTTCCTTCAAGGTCCAGAATCTGAACCTGAGCTGCAGTATGCTGCCAAAATATGTCGGTATCCTCAATCAGGATACCTTCAAGATTTCCAGATGAGAAGTAACGGGCATAAAAAGTAGTAGAAAACTCAATCTGACTTGTCAGAATGTCTTCTACGTTTCTATAATAATGATTTCTTATTCCTGTTATCAGTAAAATTTCCAGGAATATAACAGTCACAAGTATTATCAGCATGAAGTTCTTGATAAGCCTGGATTTAATACTTCTTCTCATTACATGCTCCTAACTTTTGGCTCTCCATCTGTACCCAAGACCCCATACGGTCTCAATATAGTATGGTTGACTTGAGTCCTCTTCTATTTTCGACCTTAATCTTCTAATGTTCACATCCACTATTTTTGAATCACCAACAAAATCCACACCCCAAACGTGGTTGAGAATTTCATCCCTTTTAAAGGCCCTCCCTGGATTCTCCATAAATAGCTTTGCTATGGAAAATTCTGTAGGGGTCAGCTCTATCTCCTTTCCAGCCCTATAGAACAGTCTAGAATACACATCGATCTTAAAAGGTGGAAACTCAAGCATGGATGTATCTGGACTTCCCTCGGATTCCAATCTTCGTTCAAGGGACTTTATCCTTAAAACAAGCTCTGTGGGATTAAAAGGCTTAGTCATGTAATCATCGGTTCCATACTCCAAGCCCATTATCTTGTCGATATCCTGACTTTTGGCTGTAAGCATGATTATTCCCAGATGGGGGTAGCTGGATCTTAAGGATCTGCATACCTCAAAACCGTCAATTCCAGGTAGCATTACATCAAGCACAACAATATCAATTGCTTCACTTTTTGCAATTTCCAGACCCTCTTCTCCAGTTGGAGCTTCCAGAACAGTATAGCCTGATCTGTCAAGATTGATCTTAATAAACTTCCTAATTGATTCTTCATCTTCAACTACAAGGACCTTTCTAGTCATAATATCCCCCTTTAACTAATGGTTGTACTCTTCCAGTGTTCTGAAGCTGTAGCCCTCAAGGAACAGATGCTCAATTATTGAAGGCAAGGCCTCTAGAGTTGTGTGCTTTTCATCTGTATCATGCATAAGAATTATTACCTGATCCTGCTTCCTATAGGTTTCCTTGAACCTATTGTACAGATAGTCTCTTGTTGGTTTGTCCAGTTCAGAATCACCGTTGAGTGCATTCCAATCATAGACACTAAAGCCCGCCTCTTCAAGGGCCACTACAGTTGGCCTTTTATACTCTGCATGGGATCCACCTGGTAGCCTGACCAGGCTGGTCCTGTAGGAAGGATCCCCCACTGCCTTCTTGATTGCCTCTTCTGTCTGGTACACTTCCTCCAGAAAGCTATCTGTATCTCCATATATGATGTCATAGTTGTGGGAATAGGTATGGTTCCCTATTTCATGTCCCTTTTCATAGGCCAATCTCAATACATCCGGATTCTTGTCAACCATTTTCCCAAGTACGAAGAAGGTAGCCCTTATCTCATACCTGTCAAGAACCTGGAGTATCTGGGGTGTCATCTCCTTGGAGGGACCGTCATCAAAGGTAAGGTATGCAAGCTTGCCAGATGCGTAAGCCTGTTCCACCTGATTTTCCTGGTCCGGGAATTCCAACTTCCCTTTACCCTCAGCCTTTCGAGCTCTGTGCTCAAGAATCAGCTCATCCTGTGCTTCATAAGGATTCCCCGCTGTAGACTTATCCTCATAAATCTCAAGGACTTCCTTTCCAGTGTTATCCCCTTCAAGTAAATCCATCGAATTATCATCATACACTGCCTGATTCTCATTGTCCTCTGCCTGTGAGCGGTTTATTGCCCCTGGGATTACCAGAAAACCAACAAGTATTATCAAGGATATGAGGAATGCTATTCCAAACTTTGTTTTCATGGTCGATTTCTCCTAGAAAGTGTCTTTGTTTACATATTATTATACCCTCAAAGGACAGTAGTTACAATTCAATTAACAACCGGTTACAAATGCATTACACTATTGAAGGTCCCTGAACTGTGCCCTGTAAAGCTCGGCATAGATTCCTCCCCTGTCCAAGAGCTCCTGGTGACTCCCCTTTTCCTCAATTCCATTTCCCGTCATTACAAGGATTTCATCCGCATTCTTTATGGTGGACAGTCTATGGGCTATTACCAGGGTCGTTCTGTTTCTTGAAAGTCTTTCAAGGGAATTCTGAATCATCTGCTCCGTTTCGTTGTCCAATGCCGATGTGGCTTCATCCAATATCAATACAGGGGGATTCTTAAGAAATAGCCTGGCAATTGAAATTCTCTGCTTCTGTCCACCGGATAGCATCACTCCCTTTTCCCCAACATAGGTATCATACCCTCTTGGCAGGGATTTTATGAAATCGTGGATGCTGGCGTTCCTGGCAGCCTGGATGATATCCTCTTCTGTGGCCGAGGGATTTCCATATTGAATATTCTCCCTTATGGTACCGGTAAAAAGAAACACGTCCTGCTGAACCAATCCTATGTTTCTTCTAAGTGATTTTAGCTTAACATCCTTTATGTTTACGCCATCCAAAAGAATTTCACCTGATGATGTTTCATAAAATCTTGGGATTAGGTGACATAAGGTGGTCTTCCCGGCACCTGAAGGACCCACCAGTGCAACGGTTCTGCCCTTCTCTATGGTCAGATCTATCCCTGATAAAACCTTCTCGTCGTCGTTACCATAGCTGAAGGTCACATCTCTGAATTCAATTCTGCCCTCCACAGACTCCAGCTCAACTGCGTCCTCCCTGTCAACGATTGATGGCTCTATACCCATGACCTCCTGGAATCTTGTAAAGCCCGTCATTCCATTCTGCAGCTGCTGCATGAAATCAGTCAGCTTTTTGATTGGCTGCATAAAGAAGTTTACATAAAGGGTGTATGCGAATAGATCTCCAAGGTCGATAATGTTACGGTATACAAAATATCCACCAAGGGAAATGACAATAAGATTCAAAGCACTGGATATTATTCCCACTCCAGAGACAAACTCAGCCATAACCTTGTAGGATTCACCTCTGGCGCTGGCAAACTTTGCATTCCTGTCATTGAACTTCATAATTTCGTATTCTTCATTGGTGAAGGATTTTGCCACTCTTGCACCGCTTATGCTGTTCTCGATCTGTGAGTTGACGCTGGCTATTTTCTTCCTGGCCTTCATAAAGGCCTCCTCCATCCTCTTCCTTTTCTTGATTGCAAACCAGATCATCAGGGGAATGAAGGCAAATATTATCAGGGTCAATCTCCATTCAATGAACATAAGGATGGAGAAGGAGCCCAACAGCATTATGGCAGAGATGAATACATCCTCCGGCCCGTGGTGTGCCAGCTCTGTAATGTCCATCAGGTCATTTATGATTCTCGACATTATATGTCCGGTTTTTGTGTTATCATAATAGCTAAATGGCAGGGTCTGAAGATGGGTGAAAATGTCCCTACGCATGTCGTGTTCAATCCTGACACCAAGCAAGTGTCCATAGTAGGCGACAATATACTGACTGATGTATCTGAGAACGAACAGAAATACCATGATGCCTGTCCATCTGATAAGCAGCTGCATATTTCCATCTGGAATTATTACATTGATCATATTTCGTGTGAACATTGGAAACACAAGATCGAATACAGATATGAGAAACGCAAAAAACATATCAGTAAAAAACAAGGTTTTATGTGGTTTGTAATAGGATATAAATTTCTTTAACATAGACAGCTCCTCTACTTCTTTTTAGTTAGATTTTATGATATGATAAATGGGATTAATACTTAGACACACGAATATTATAACACGATTCATAGTAATTTTGTGCTTTAATTAATATATTACTGAGGAGGCTTTTATGAACCTGGCGCTTATGTATACAACCACATTTATAATTCAGTTCATCATAGCCATGGAAATGAATTTCATCGGTCCCTTGGCCCCCTATCTTTCGGAATACTTTGGAATCCGGGACAGCCAGGTAATCCTTTTCAACCTGGGCTACTCGGCCGTTGGAATACTGGTACCCCTGTTCGGCGTGTGGGCGGACAGATATGGCAACAAGCGACTAATTTCCTATTCTCTGCTGCTATTCTTCACAGGCAGCATAATAAGTGGATTTGCTCCCTCTGCCCTTGTATTTGCACTTGGCAGGATCCTTATAGGACTTGGTTACTTCTCCCTTAGTGGAAGCCTAATGTCCTATGTTTCAGAGTTCATCGACTACAGACACAGGGGCAAGGCAAGTGGAATACTTAGAACGGCCTTTGGAATCGCACTTCTTGGAAGCCCTCTTTACACGGCATTCATGACAGGCCACTTTGGAAACCTGATAAGCATCTACCTTCCTGTCAGCATACTTGCAGCAATTGCCTTCATAATGCTTCGCAGACTGCCTGAAACTGAAATCCTGGAGGATAGCCAGCTGAACATCCGTGAATTCATAGCAATCCTGAGGCATCCCAGAACAGTAAAGGTGCTGGTCTCACTTTTCCTTGTGATAACAGCACCTGTAAACATGTTCAACTTCCTTGGTATTTATCTATCATCTGAGTTTTCCCTAACCCAGGGTCAGATAGGGATCAGCTACTCCCTGATTGCAGCGGGAACTGTACTAGGAATACTTGCGGCTACCCTATTTTCGGATAGGATAGGCAAGCTTACCTTCACAAGAATCGCCTTTACAATAATGGTTTTCGGCCTGCTTCCAATCCCATATGTAAAAAGCGTGCTGCTTATAGTGATTCTAGCCTTCACCTTTGCCTTTGGCCTGGACGGAGGATGGACATCATACCAGGCATTTTCATCTGAAATACAGCCTGGCAAAAGAGGGACCTTCCTAGGTCTCTTCTACACCATAAATGCAGCGACAGTAACCCTTTTTTCACTGATTGGTCCAGTACTCTACGACCTGGGCGGGCTGAAGCTGACAACTGGTGTTGGGGTTGGATCATCCCTGATCGCTCTGATCATACTGTTCAGGCTGAGTCGAATTCCTGCCTAAGGCTAGCCTAGCCAGTCTGTGATATCCCTAAGAATAGATTCCCATTCGTCCTCATTGAGTATCTCATGGTAAAGACCATCATACACAATGAGGTCTTTTTTCTGTGACGGGATTTCCTCATGGAACCATCTGCTGATTTCAACCGGCACAATTGGATCCTCCTTCCCGTGGACAACCAGACATGGAAGCCTGTACCTCTTTGCACCTTCGCCCAACAGTTCAACACCCCTGAAAAGAAACTGATAATAGAGCCTTAAGGAAGCCCTGTGCAGTACCAAGGGATCATTTATATAATCTATATAGACCTGCCTTTTCCCACATATTCCCTCCCCAACCGGATTCTTTAGCTTTATTCCACCTGCTATTTGAGACAGTAGCTTCATGGTGCCTGGTTTTAGCTTTTCCGCAGAGGGAAGACTGCCCAGAGCTGGTCCAGAAAGGATCTGGGCACAGGACATTTCAGGATTTTCAATTCCAAAGATTGCTGTGATCAGTCCCCCCATGCTGTGCCCAAATGTAATTAGGGGAACATTGGGGTATTTCTTGGCTACCTTGCCTACAATCTCCTCAAGGTCCTCCAGGTAGGACTCAAACCTGTCCAGATGACCCCTGTCCCTGTTTCTGCCATGTCCCCTCAGGTCGTATCTTACCACATGGTAGCCGTACCTGTTCAGATGCCGTGCCACATGGTCATATCTACTGGCATGCTCGGCAAATCCATGGGTTATGACTATAATTCCCTTGGGTTTTTCAATGGGATCCTCCCTGTACCAGATTTCATAGCCGTCACTCATTTCAATAAATTCCATATTCTTCTTCCTCCCTGTTGCAGAAAGCCCTAAATCTGCAGCTTTCTCTGCAGTCATTGGCAATGGCGTAATCCTCAGGCTCATGATGGGTCTCAACATAGTCAAAAACCCTTTCCATATCCTGGAGGAGAAGCTTCTCCTCCATTTCAGTTACGGCAATATCCTCCACCGATCCATCCTCCAGGAATAGGATTGCAGCGGAAATATTATCCATTTTCAGTATCTTTCCAGCAGCCCATCTGTAAAATATAAGCTGGGGCCTGTAAAGCTTAATCAGCTCTTCCCTGTTGTTCAGCCTGTTGGTCTTGATGTCGATTATCCTCTTCATATCCCCATGATGTTCCAGCCTGTCAATAAATCCTGTTATGGCATGATTGCCAAGCATTACATAGAATTCCTTTTCCATCTCAATCTCACATTTAGGCTCCCTGGATGCATAGGCAACAAAATTATTGATATGGGGTTCCAGCTCCCCAACTACCTGGTCACTAAGCTCCACTCCCACCTTAGCAGCAGCCTGGTCAAGAATTGTGCCTATGCTCTTGCCTTCCCTGTAATATCTGCAGAATTCATGGACAAGAAGCCCTTTTGTTGTACCGTCAATGGCGTTATTTGAGGGCTTTTCCAGTGCATTACCCTCCCCAAGGGTCAATCTCATCTTGTAGGTAAGAAAATATTCCCTTGGACATGAAGAATATTTCAGGTACTGACTTATACTGTAGGTCTCCCTTCCTGCCACTGGATGCTGCTGGAACTCCAGAAGGGGGTAGGCTTTTTCCCCTGTCCCTCCTTCAGGCTCAACCATGGGCTTAACCATTACAGCCTCCTGTGGCTGAACGGGAAAATCCGACACGGTCTTAACAGTGGAATCCTCAAGATACTCGTGGACCAAGGCCTTAAATCCATCCTTCTTGCCCTGATAACCAAGGATCAGCCTTTCCTCTGCCCTTGTCATTGCAACATATATCAGTCTTTTTATCTCCTCCTGCAGGTTTTCCTTGGTGTCCTTGTAGATCAGGTCATAATAGCTTGAATCACCATTCTTAATACCCAAGCCCATATCCTTGTCAAACTGGAAAAGGGCCCTGTCATAGGCACCTCTTCTGCCCATTTCAGGAATAATAACCACAGGGAATTGAAGGCCCTTTGATTTATGGATTGACATGAGGCTTACAGAATCGCCCCCTGAGTCAGATATTCCATCACCCTCGGATTCAGTTCTCCTGTTTTCAATGTAGTCGATCAGCTCCTCCAGACTTCCGCCCTCAGCAGTCTCATAATCCCTGACGAGCTCAAGAAAGGCATCAAGGTTTCTGAACCTCATCATGCCCTGATACATAAGAAGCTGGCTTTCCTTGAATCCTGTAGATTCCATAAGGATTTCAAGCATCTCCCCTGCTCCAATATGATTTTTGAGATGTGACAGCCTCTTCAAAAGATCAGCTGTTTCCTCCATTATGCTGTAATCAATGCCATCAAGCTCAATGTCCCTTTCCTCCAGGAGTTTTTCAATGGCATGAGTCATCTGCAGAGACTCACCCTTTCCATATCGGTCCAGCAGATGAAATATCGCCTCATCGGACAGGCCTGCAAATCCACCTCGCAGAAAGCCCACCATGGATATCATGTCCCTGGGGTTGCTGATCACCTTTATGGCGTTTAGAAGATCCAATATCTCATCGCGTTGGTAGAAGCTTACCCCTCCTGTGCTGGTGTAGGGGATATTGTATCTTCTAAGAGCCTCCTCATAGACTGAGCTTCTTGTCATGGCCCTGAAAAGCAAGGCAATATCCTTGTACTGAATCCTCCTGTTACCGTGAAGCTCCTCATTGTCCACCATATACCTAATTCTTCTGGCAATCTGCTCAGCTTCAAATTCCTGGGTCTCCTGGGAGTTTCCTGAGAACTCCTCCTTGTACAGGACTTCAACCTCCACTGGCTGATCCACCTGCTTGTTAGGATTCAAGGGGTTGTACCTTTCACCCAAAAGTCCGGTGAATACTCTGTCAACAAGCTCAAGAACCGTAGCTACGGTACGATAGTTCTCTGTAAGTGTTATGACCTTGCCTTTTTGAGAGGATTCTATGTCCTGGACCACATCGTAGAAAACCTGAACGTCCGCACCTCTGAATGCGTAGATGGACTGCTTTGGATCTCCAACCACAAAGAGGTTTCCCCTATCCAGCTTCTCATCCCTGGATGCCAGCCTGTAGAAGATGTTCTTCTGGAGCTGGTTGGTGTCCTGGAATTCATCAATCATGATGTATCTGAACCTGTCCTGGTACTTATTAAGAATCTCATCCTCCATCAGCAGGTTGTATGCCTTAATCTGAAGGTCCTCGTAATCCAATACTCCCTGGTCCTTCTTCCTTGCAGAATACTCCCTGTCAATTGCCTTTACAAGATCAAGTATCAATATATATAGGTCCAGTTTTTCGCCCTCAAAGGTTGACAATGCAAGCTTTAGCACCTCCTTAAGCCTTTCTTGTGCTTCTGGGGCCTTCTTGCTGCTGCCCATGTTGTCACCAAGAAGCTGCAGTATGTCCCTGAGCTGGTCCCTGTTTTCCTGGCCAACAAGAAACTGCTGGACTGAAGGCTCCTTGAGTATACTTGCGAATTTACCCCTTCCCATTTCACCGCCCAGATAAAGGGCCGTTTCCCTTATTTCCTGAAGGACTTCATCATCAAGCTCCCTGCCGGTCATATGGGAAACCGTCTTTTCCATCGCCTCATCCATGGTTATCCCCAGGGTTCTGATCTTCTTGTAGATATCAATAAGCTCATCTGAAAGGGGCCCTATGTCCCTCTTTCCCAACAGGCTTATCAGCTTAAGGTTATCCTCCTCCCTCAGAGATCTGTCAAGGACCCTGCCGGCAGCCTCCCTTAGCATCCGGTCTGCAACATATTCCTCCAGGACAGAAAAACCCGGGTCAATGTCTGCCTGAACAGGGTTCTCCCTAAGGAGCTTTCCACAGAAGCTATGGATTGTCATGATATATGCCTTTGAAAAGTCCCTGTAGAGTCTTCTCCACCTCTCTCCCTGGTCCAGTCTTGCAGCTATTTCCCTCTCTATCCGTTCCTTCATTTCAGTGCTTGCCTTCTTGGTAAAGGTTATTGCCACAAGGGATTCTATCTCCCTGCCCTCATCCAGGTTTCCATTTTCAAGTATGTGTACATATCTCTCAGTAAGTACCTTTGTTTTCCCGGTCCCTGCCCCTGCTGATACTGCAAGGTTCATATTGATGGTCTGGATTGCCTGCTGCTGCCTGTCCATCAATCCACCTCCTCCTTATTGCCGTACCTGCATATGTCCCTGAATATGCAGTATGCTGAGCATTCCTTGGGAGCTACGGCAAAGTACCCATCCCTTATACCTTCCACCGCTCTGATAACGGTATTCCTGCTCCCTTGAAGCAGCCTCCTATACTCCTCCTCATCCACCGCTCCCGTATTCCTTCCCGTTACAAAGGGTGCTTTCCCTTTGATGGCCAGTGCAGGATACAGGTCTCCCGATGAGAGTATTCCATAGTAGCCGCCTGTCACCCTGTCCTCTCCCTGAGAAAGTATATACATGGGAAGCTGTACGCTCAATCCATTTTCTATGTCTTCTCTGGTCCTCTTCCCGTAGGATGAGGATTTGTAGTCAATCAGGATGAAGCTGCCGTCCTCCACCCTGTCTATCCTGTCGATGACCCCTCTGAAAGAGATTTCCATTTCATCTTGGGAGATTCTGAAGCTCCCGTCCTCTCCAAACTGCTTTTCCATAAGGTAAGGAGTCACCTTGATATTGGAGCCTCTCATCCTCTCAAGATCGGCGGAAATGTATCCGATTAGGGTTTCTTCCATGGACAAAATGAACAATCTGTCACCTCCAGATATGTTCTCCAACCCATATGCCTTGGCTTCACCTATAACCAGGGACCTTAGATAGTCCCTGGTGGCTTCCACCTGGAAGGCTCCAGGATCCTCTTCAAGGTCTTCCCTGTACCTTCTGTAGTAGGAGCACAAGACACTGTGAAAGATCTGTCCCCTGTCCATAGGCTTGGTCTCCTGCCATTCCCTTGGCGTTTCCTGAATGTTGAACAGCCTGCCCAGAAGAAAGGCATATGGGCACCTTATGTAGTCCTCAATGTAGGACACGGAATATACCTGATCCTCCATCTTACTTCCCACAAGGTCCCTGATTCTGTCGGAGTTGAGCACCCCGCTATACTTATCCAGCTCTCCTGTAAAACGGCTGTATTCTGAATGGAGCCTCCTGTTTATTCGCTCCTTAAGGCCAGAGCTATTATTGATGAAATATGCCAGCTCATCCTGCTCCAGCCTACCCTGGTAGTACCTCCACAGCGTAAGCGTGTTGAAGTCATCCTTGCTTGATAACTCATCTAGACCTCTGTTCATAAAGGATTCATGATCAGCTTCCTCCTGAATAATAGTGCTGTTTCCAGCGGTTCTAATGATTCTTGCCAGGAAAATGGATGGAAGGTCATCCTCTTCTCCGAAGGATGATGAGGTTCCCAAATACAAGGATTTTTCTGTGGAACCGATTATGCTTGATATTTTCAACAATTCGTTTTCAAATTTCTCCCTGTAATCCATGTGCTTCACTCCACCGCTCTTGAGCCTTTCAAGACTCTTTTGGGAAAAGAGGAAGTTGCTCTCATCAAGGCTGGGATATTGGCTCCTGTTAAGACCTATTACAAACTTATGGTCCCGCTTCAGTGCTCTTCCATTTGTGGGATTCAACACTTCAATTCCGTTAGTGGCGGGGTTCTGTACAACAATCTCCTCTTGGACCGTATAGTCCCTGAGTATATCCATGAAATCCTTAAAGGAAACCTCCCAGTCAATATAATCCATCATGGCAATTTCCTCTAATATTTCCCTGAATCCATTTAGGGCATTCATTTCGTTTATTGCCCATTTCCAATCATTTACATGGCTGGAGTTCTCCATTATGTACTGGTCCAGTTTAAGGGAATTCAGGAGCTCCAGAGCAAATTCTCCGTGAGCTGTGATTAAACCATCCTCTCCCGATCCGTCAACTATGCCCTCTATCTCTTCTATGAGGAGGCGCATCTTCTCAAGGGTGTCCACGTCAACATCCAACTTTCCTGTGGAAAGGAGCATGCCCTTAAGATCCCTCAGACCATCAAACCTAAGCCTTCTTATATTAAGCTCAAGGTCATTGTCAACGTACTCCCTGTTTGTTATGGGAGACTTGATCAGATTGATTATATCCTCCCTGCTGCCTCCCGACGCCCTAAGCCTAAGAATATCGATGAATCCTTTGATTATCCTGCTTTCCCAAAGGGATCGCTTCATGGGGGACTTGATATTAAGCTGCTCTCTCCTTGACAGGTCCAGAAACAGGTCCCGATAAAAGGCTGATGCTGCCACCACCTGTATTGAGCCTGGATCCACACCCTCCATCAGGAGCTCCTTTATCCTGGTTATGCATCTCTTGATTTCAAGCTGTGGGCTTTCACCCCTTATAATTGTAATATTTCCCTTGGGGTCAACTGTATCCCTTTGATCCACAAAGCGCTTTGCAAATGTGCTGAGAATGCTCCTGTCTTCTGAAGCATCCTCAAGTATCTCAAATCCCAGTCCCTTAAGTGTTTCCAGGGTGCTCCCAACAAGCTGGGTATCATTTCCTCCACCAAAGGGAAGGTTGAGCGTCAAGTCAAGGTCCATCCCCGATAGCTGCTTAAGTATCTCTATTTCAACAGGTCTGAAATCGTAGAACTGGTCCACTATAACCCTTTCAAGCCCTTCAAAATCTATCTCCCCCAGTCTTAGAAGGTCTACAGCAGCAATGTAGCTGCCCTCACGGTCAACAATGTCATTGCCCTGGAGAAAATCCTCATAGAAGCCATATATGGAGGAAACCTCCTCAAGATACCTGTCTCCCTGTGAAATTTCGGAAAAGCTATCAGGGGAAATCAGGGCCCTTTTGGCCTCCATTATCACTTCCTGAACACAATCAGCAAACCCCTCATAGTCTGCCATTTTATGAAAGACCTGCAGCCTACCCAACTCTGCAAGTCTCTTAATGGCCATTTTTACAATATTAAGCTGAATCGGTCGCTGGATGACATGGAGGTTTTTCCCCACAAGTATCCTTTCAACGATATCATCAAAGGTCATAATCCCTATGTCAAAGGCTCCACCAGTCTCCTGGATAACTCTCCTTCTCAGGGATCTGAGTAGCTCACCGTTTGGAAGAATGTAGTAGGTGCTCCGTCCCCTTCCATCAGAAAGGATTCCCATGTACTCCCCTATGAGCTGCTCGCTTCTATTGTTTCCGTAATCACCTGAGTAAACCTTTCCCCTGTTCAAGACTACACCCCCCAAACGAATCTATCCATAGCCGCTCTGGCAGCTCCAATGGTACCTGAAGCATTGAGATGCCTGGCAGGAATTATATCCATCCCAGGATTGTTGTTTACCTGGCTGTTGAAGTTTCCAATCATTTCATCCCACCAGCTTTCCCTGGACAATATTACTCCTCCACCGATTATCACCGCTTCAGGGTCAAAGATATTCTTTACGGTTACAAGGAATACTGATAGGTCCCATGCAAATTTCCTGACCACCTTCTCTGAAATCGGGTCCTCACGGAAGGAATCAAAAATCTCCCTACCTGTCCTTCTTAAACCGGAAAGCCTTTCATACTCATCCTCAACGGCGGTTCCTGAAACATACTGTTCAGTACAGCCTCTCTGCCCACAGCTGCACTGGTGTCCTCCCGGATACAAGATGGAATGTCCTACCTCAGCGGCCTGGAAGTGACTTCCTCTCCAGAGGCCCTCCCCCTTGGTATACACAGCTCCCCCCAATCCAGTTCCAATAGTGAGCATAACAAAGCTCTCCCTGTCCCTGCCTGCTCCAATCCATGCCTCGCAAAGACCTGCAACATTGGCATCATTCTCCACCTGGACCGGTATTCCAAACTCCCTTTCCAAGGGTCCCTTTATATGGGTTCCAGCCCAGCCTTCAATGTTTCCACCAACAGATAGAACCTTGCCATTCTCCGAATCTATAAAGCCAGGTGACCCAATGCCAATTGCTGAAATTTCCTCATCCTCCATAAGGATTCGGATAAGCTCCTTGATGCCAGCCATTACCTCCCCTGGAGAGCCTGACTTGCTTGTGGACACTGTATTCAACTTAAGTATCTCACCGGATTCATCCACCACTGCACCATTTATTTTTGTTCCACCCAGATCAATTCCAATTACCTTTTTCATACAAGGTATCACTCCCTAATCAAATAGTCCTTCAATCCTATTGTCAAGCTCATCATCAAAGGTATCCCTGACAGCTTCTTCCTTTAAGTCAAAATCCTCCTTAAGCCTGATTATCCTTACAACCTTACAGTCTATGTCTTCCTCCAGAAGGCTTCCCTCCCCAACTGCTGCCTCTATGGCTTCAAAGGCCTCAACCAGGTTGGTCTCTCCGTGGCAAATTAGGGCAACATCTCCTCCTGCCGCTATAAACTCCACAGCAGCCTCACTTACAGTCATGGATCCCACAATGGCACCCATGGTCAGATCATCTGAGAAAAGGACTCCATCAAATCCCTGGTCTTCCCTTAGTAGTTCCTTCATGATAATACCTGACAGGGAAGCCGGCTTGTCATCCAGTGCAGGTATTAAGAGATGACCCACCATAAGGGCTGGTATTCCATAATCTATTGAGGCCTGGAATGGAATCAGCTCTGTACTCAAAAGCTCCTCCTTGGACTTGTCTATCACTGGAAGTAGGGTATGTGAGTCAACATCAGTATCCCCATGACCTGGGTAATGCTTCCCAACCGGTACAACCCCCTGGTCAGAAATACCCTTCCAAACCTTGATTCCCAGCTCTGAAACAACACCAGGGTTTTGGGATATTGCCCTGTTTCCAATCACAGGATTATCCGGGTTTGAATCCACATCAAGCACCGGGCTGAAATTTACGTTAAAACCAAGTCTCCCAAGCTTTTCACCCTGTATGGCTCCGTACTCATAGGCAGTATCAGGATCGCCCCTTTCACCCAGCCGGGACTGTGGAGGAAGGTTCCTAAAGATACCTGAAAGTCTTGTTACGGAACCACCTTCCTCATCCACAGCAAGGAAAAGAGGTATTGGGCTGTTGTAATTAATTGACTTCAAATCTCTGATGAGATTCCTTGTCCCTTCTTCATCTGTAATATTGCGTCCAAAAAATATAAATCCACCAATGTGGTAGTCTTCAATTAGTGAAACTTCCCTTTGGGAAATCTCAGTTCCCTCAAATCCCCCCATCAGGAGCTGACCTATTTTTTCCTGGAGGGTCATGGCCTTGACAGCCTCAACCAGGAGCTCCTCCCTTGTTGGCGGCTCCTCTGCCTGGTGGGGAGGATTCTCAGCTGGAGGTTCCACAGGAGTCTTATCCTGATCAGCCTGTCCACAGCCTGCAAGCATAAACACCAAAAGCATCATGTACACTAGCTTTTTCATAGTCCCACCCCTCAGCTTCCAATGAATTCCCTGATTATTGAATTAGGCGGAATGCAGCCCTCATCCTCTATCGGATTGAAATACTTAAGAAACTTAAGGAGCTTTTTTGCCTCCGAGTAGTGTATGCTTTCCGGTGTTATCTCCTGAAGCAGGGGCATTATATACTTCTTCAGCACAGACATTTCATAGACCAGGGAGGAATTGAACATGGCATCAGCCTCCTCCTGGAAGGGGAATATATACTTCTCCTCCCCAGCTCTGACTCCCTGCCACAGCTCGAAGGTCCTGGAGGGTTCATTTCCCCTGAACTTCACATCCCTGACCATCCTTCGGATAAGTCTGGTGTCGGTTGTTGATATCCTGTTGTGATTGTCTATGTTAAGCTGTGTCAAGGCTGATATATATACCTTGAACTTGTTCTTTTCTGGAATGTCAATTGTCAGCTTGGGATTGAGGCCGTGAATCCCCTCAATTATTATGGGATGGTCCTTGTCCACGCTTATCCACTTTCCCGAGGGTTCCCTTTTTCCTGTTACAAAGTTGAACCTTGGAAGCTGGACAGACTCACCCTCAAGGAGCTTTACAAGATCCCTGTTGAATAGCTTCAGGTCTATGGCATCGATTGACTCAAAATCTGGCTCCCCATCCTTCTTCAAGGGTGTATCCTCCCTGTTGACGAAATAGTCGTCCATTGATATTGAAATAGGTCTTTTTCCGTTGACCTTAAGCTGAACTGAAAGCCTGTTTGCAAAGGTTGTCTTTCCGGAGGATGAGGGTCCTGCAATGAGAATCATGTTGATGTCCTGGTCTTCACACACCTTGTCGGCAATCTGTGCAATCCTCTTTTCGTGCAGGGCCTCTGAAATCAGGATAAGATCCCTCAGATGACCGTTGTTTATCCTTTCATTCAGGGAGCCAATGTTGGCAAGGTCAAGTATTTCAAGCCAGTTGTTGGATTCCTTGAAGATTTTTGCAAGCTTCTTCTGATCCTTGAAATTATCCATATTGTAATGGTTTTTTCTGCTGGGGAAAAGTATGATTACCCCCGGATAATAGTACTTAAGCTTGAACTCCTCGACAAATCCCGTGGAAGGTGCAAGATATCCATGGAATGAATCGATGTGGTCCCCGATTCTGTATATGCTTACGGTGTCCTTGTCCATGGAGGAGATTAGCCTGATCTTGTCTGAGTAGCTGTGTTCCCTAAAGATTTCAAGGGCCTCTTCCCTTGTATAATCGGAACGCTCAATTGAAATGTCCCTGCTGATGATCTCCTTCATTTTCTCCTCCAGAATCTCCGTCTCCTTGAATGAAATTCCATGCCTGTCATCAAGCTCAGCATAGAGTCCAGGACCTAGAAAATGATGTATAATTGCATCCTTGTCAGGATAGAGCTCCTTGCAGGCCATAATAAACACAGCTGATATGGTCTTAGTGTAGATCCTGTATCCGTCAACATCCCTGTTGTCAAGAAACTGGATCCTAAAACCATCCTCAGCATCCTTGTAAAGAGGATAGATTTCATTGTTGATTCTGGCTCCCAGATATCTCATGTACTCTTGACCCTGGACCTTTTTCAATACCTCAAGCAGGGTTGAACCCTCCGGCATCTTCAGCTCTCCATATCCTTCCACTGTCAACTTTATCTGCTTTCCCAAATCAATCACCTCGCAAATTAAACAAATCCTTCTCAATACGTGCGAACAGTCCGCCTGAATGGGCTGTGAACTCCCTGCCATTGAGATAATCCAAGGGTTCCTCCATTCCCTGAAGAACCAGTCTATAGCCGTGGAGCCACTGGTCGGTCAGACCGTATTTGCTTTTGAATTCCTCATTTACTCTTCTGTTGCCGTACTTTCTGTCACCTATTACAGGATATCCAAGTGATGCCAGGTGACTTCTGATCTGATGGGTCCTGCCTGTTATCAGCTCCACCTCAAGAAGAGTGTAGCCGCATTCCCTCTGGAGGACCCTGAATCTGGTCCAGATCTCCTTACTGCCATCTGATTCCTCATCACTTATCTGCACCTTGTTCCTTTCCTCATCCTTTGTCAGAAATGCCTTGTGCTCAAAGTCCTTGTCTATTGTACCCCTGACGATGGTCATGTAGAATTTGCCCACCTGTCCCTCCTTGATTGCCTGGTTCACAATCTGAAGACTCTGGTAGTTCTTTGCACCGATTATTATTCCTGAGGTATTCCTGTCCAGCCTGTTGCAGATGGAGGGTGTAAATGTCTTTTCAAGCCTTGGGACGTAGTCTCCCTTGTCTATGAGATAGCCCACCAGGGCATCCACCACATTGTCCTGAAATTCCTCTCCCGTTCCATGGGCAAGAAGACCCGCCGGCTTGTTAATAAGCACAATGTTCTCGTCCTCATAAACTATGTCAAGGTCTATTCTGGACCTTTTATGCTTCCTCTCTCCCTTGAATTTCTCTATGGTTTCCTCTGCAAGGTATAGCTGCACAAGGTCCCCTTCAACCAGCATCATATCCGGCTTTGCCCTTTCATTGTTGACCTTGATGTTCTTCTTTCTGATCATTTTGTATATGAAGCCCTGTGTCGCATCCGCCATGTACTTCTTCAGAAACCTGTCCAGCCTTTGCTGACTCTCATTTTTTTCTATCCTAAGTTCTCTCAAAGTTTATCTCACCTTTTCCTCTCTTTTATGTTATAATTATACTACAATATGAGTAAAAAAGGAAAGAAACAGGCGTTTTAAAGGACATAGAGGTGAAGCTGAATGAAGTTTATGGATAAAATAAGAGATGTGTTGTATGACTCGGTTGACTATATATTTATGATTGTTATAGTTCTGGTGGTAATAGGTGTTATCGGCTGGAGACTTGACGTTCTGTTCGCTAAGGATGCACTGGGGTCACAGCAACCTGGACAGGTGATCGTTGACAACAGCGGAAGAGAGGAATATGATCCCGACCAACCCTCAGATGAGCCTGAGGTCATTGTTGAAGGTGAAGAAGGGTCTGAAGATCAGGTAGCACAGGACGGGGAGCCTCAGGAAGAGCCTGGGCAGCCTGCACAACCTTCAATCACCATAGTACAGGTTGAAATTCCTGTAGGCAGCATGCCTGGAAAGATTGGACTTATTCTGGAGGAGAAGGGCGTCGTAACCAGCAGCAGGGAGTTTATTGCCAAGGCCGTTGAGCTGGGACTGGACACCAAGCTTAAATCCGGAACCTATAAGATCCAGCTAGGACTACCAACTGAAGAAATAGTAAGGCTACTTACAAATTAAAGGACCGGCTTTTTAGCCAGTCCTTTTAATATGTCTCGTTTATATACTCATCTATTACAGATACTCTTCTCTTCTCTGAAAATACCCCTTCCTCCTTGAGAATATCAAGAAGCCAGATTGCCTTGGAGTGGAATATTGCCTCCTTGTAGTCCAGGAGCAGTATTTCGTAAAGCTTGTCCTTGAGACCCTTGGATTCACACTTGATAAAGTATGCCTCAACCCCTTCAAAATCGATCAGCCTAAGAAGGGCAAGGGCAGACTTGTCCTTTTCATGATAATAGTTGTTTCCCTTGTTTAGGTACTGAACATAATACCTTTGATGCTTTCCAGAGGCCTTGACCTCCTTTGCAAGCATTCTGAAGTATTTTGCCAGGACATTGTAGTACTGGTAGTTGTACATCCCCTTTTCAAAGCTGTCAACCTTGAGGAAGGGCTTTACATTCATCCTTCTTACAAAATCGTAGTTGTATTCCAGAAACTCCCTCTTGGTGATGTCTCCATTTTCATACTGAGTAATCAAAGAAGACCTGTGTTCAAAGAAGGTCGTAAACAATCCTTTTTTCCTATGATAAATCAAATTATACACCCATTCTAATATTAAACTTAGTTCCTAGTGGTTATTATACCACAAATCACCTATCCAGCAACAATCTAATTTCCTCCTCAGTCAACTCCCTGTACTGGCCAGGCTCCAGAGACTGGTCCAGATGCAGTGGCCCCATCCTTATCCTCTTTAAGTATGAAACCCTCATGCCGAGGGCCCCAACCATCCTCTTGACCTGGTGGTACTTGCCCTCCTGAATTGTTATTTCAGCGGTTGAGACAGGTCCTGAGGAAATTATCCTAAGCTCTGCAGGAAGTGTATGGTACCCGTCCTCCAGCAGGATTCCACGGCCAAACTCCTCCACGTGCTCTTCTGTAAGCCTGCCCTCAATCCTTGCAAGGTAGGCTTTGTCCACCTTCTTCTTGGGGGATAGCAAATCGTGAGCAAGCTTTCCGTCATTTGTTATGAGAAGAAGCCCTTCAGTATCCTTGTCAAGCCTTCCCACCGGGAAGGGTCTGAAATTCCTATGGAAATCATCAAGCAGCTCTACAACCGTTGATTCCCTTGGGTCATCCGTGGAGGAAACCATGTCCTTTGGCTTGTTCATCTGGAGATAGATGAACTCCCTGTATCTGATCCTTTTTCCACCACAGATGATCTCGTCTTCTTCAACATCCACCTTGAAGTCTGAGGCCTTCATGACCTTTCCATTGACAGTGACCATTCCGGCCTTGACCATCTCCTTGACTTCCTTTCTGGTGCCTACCCCCATGTTGGCCAGGACCTTGTCAAGTCTTTCCTTTCTCACATCCTCACCTCCCCTTTCTAAAAACTAAAGGAGCCCGAAGGCTCCCTCCCTTAAACTTCTATTTCCAGGCAGTATGGTCTAAGATTCTCAGGGACCTCAGCCATTGTGTAATCAATATTGATGTAGAACTCAACCTCATACTTCTCTGAAATCCTTTTCAGAGAATCAATTAAGTACACCATGTCGTTGAATTCAACCTTCATAACCTTGTAGATCCCGTCCACATAGATTTTTTCCAGATCGTAATCCATGGCCATTATCCCACATAAAAAGCCATAGAAGGACCGCACATTAAGCACGTTGAACTCCATGGCATTAATCAATCTAACATTATAGTTCAAGCTGAATATGTGATTATCGTCCACATCAACAAAAGCAATATTGCCATTGCCCTCTGCCATATCCTTGTTGGCGTTGTCGATTAACCACTTTGTCTTCCCTGACCCCTTCTCACCTAAAATGAACTTAACCATGATAAACCACCTTACCTTTCTTGTCTTAATATTATCTTTCTTCAGATGATTAATTAAAGATTCCTAAGGCTTTGCCACCAAGGTAGTTGAATCTTTTCCCTTGGCAAGTATTTTCATGCTTCATGCGGTGAACTATTTCATCCCTGATCTTCCACCAGGATTCCTGCCAGTTGACAAAAATCGCCCCTTCCTCAGGAGCTCTCCCGATGATTCTCTGTACTACAATTCCGGGATCCAGATACTCCAGAAAGGTTATTGCCCTCTGGATGTACTCTTCTCTGGAATGAAGCTCAAATTCACCCTTTTCATACTGTTTTGCCAGTATGGTGTTTTCCATCAAGTAGAGACTGTGCAGCTTAACCTCGTTCACCCCAAGAGCTGAAATCACCCTTGCTGTTTCAATTACATCCGTCATGTCATCCCAGGGTAGGTTAAGAATCACATGGGCACATGACCTTAAGCCAAAAGCCCTGATATTGATTGCCGCATCAATAAACTCGGCAAGTCCATGGCCTCTGTTTACCTTCCTTAGGCTATGATAGTTTACAGACTGCAGGCCCAACTCGATTGTTATATCTATACCCTTATTATACTGGATATCACTTAGAAATTGCAAATATTTAAAATTGATGCAGTCAGGTCTTGTGGATATTGAAATTCCAACGATATCCTCCTGTATTGCCTGATTTACATAGCTCTTGAAATCCTCCAGAGACATGTATGTGTTGGAAAAATTCTGAAAATATGCTATGAATTTCTTCGCCTTGTATTTTTTCCCTATGTGGTCCCTGTTTATCCTCAGCTGGTCTCCAACAGACATGCAGGAGGACAGATTCTCAAAGGAACCCCCCTCTTCACCACAAAAGGTGCAGCCACCCTTGCTCAGATTTCCATCCCTGTTGGGACAGGTAAGTGGCAGCTTGACGGGGAGTTTGTAGACCTTCTCTCCGTATTTGTCCTTTAGATAGCTTGAATACACATTATATACTTCCTTTTCCACATTGCACCTCTGCTTTATAAATTTAATACCTTCTCCAGAATATGGGCAAGACCTGAATGGTCATTGTCCCTTTCAGTTACAATATCCGCCGCCGCCTTTGCCAGTCCGCTTCCATTCTTCATGGCTATTCCAAGGCCTGCATTGAGAATCATATCCACGTCGTTGTTGTCGTCTCCAATTGCAATTATCTCATCCTGCTTGACCCCAATGGATTCAGCATACTCATGGAGGGTCTTCCACTTGCTTCCCCCCGGATTCATTGCCTCATACATTGCCTCGGCAATATATATGTTCTCCAGAACATGGGAGCTGTACCTGTCAGGATACTTCTCTCCGATGATTTCGCTGAAGCCTTTTACGGCCTGATAATCTCCCGGGAATACAACTGCAAGAACCCTGTCAAGCTTGTAAAGCTCCTTTTCAGGGACTACCAGGTATCTCTTGTCCTGCTCGGTGAGATACTTCATGTGGTCACCCAGAAGGTCATCCTGCTCCACCACCATATCTATCCCTTCAAGATACTTGTCAACGTGGACAATTCCCCTGAGTCTGTGTTCCTTTGCTTCCTTGAGAATATCCAGATAAGATTCCCGGTCCAGGAACTTTGATATGAGGACCACATCGTCCAGGGAGCTCCTGACGATGTTCCCGTTGTTGGCCATGATAACAAGATGGCTGTCAAGGTCCTTCACCAGCATCTTGGCTGAATAGTACCTTCTCCCAGTGGCTATAACAACCTGGTAGCCAAGTCCAATAAGCCGGTTAACAGCATCCCTGTTCTCATCTGATATTTTTTTACTGCTGTTCAGCAATGTCCCATCAAGATCAATGGCAATTAGTCTATACAAAGGTCTCACCTCATAGAGAAAAGAAAGTACCTTGCGGCTGCAAGGTACTTTCAGATTGGATTATTCTTCGTCTTCCTCGTCTTCATCCTCGTCAGTGTATAGAGCATAGAATGCTTCTGACACAAGATCAAACTCCTCTTCGTCCTCAATCAAGGCAAGCTCGAATTCCTCTTCACCAAGCTCCTTGTATTCGTATAGAAGAACCTCGTCTTCCTCTTCCTCTTCTTCATCTCCAAGTGGAAGAAGGGCAATGTATTCCTTGTCCTCTACCTCGAATATTCCTATTACTGCACATTCAAGTTCAGAATCATCATCAAGTGTAAGGGTTATAATCTCCATTTCCTCATGCTCGTGGTCATGATCGTGGTCATGGTTGCAGTTTTCGTCGTGCACGTGTTTGTTATCGCTCATCATCATTCTCCTTTTCTTATATTCTACTGTAATAGTACCTTATTTTGGGTACTTTATACAAGTGAAAACTTAATTTATTTTTTTTAGTGCCTCAAGAAGCAGTTCGTAGGTCCTCTCTGTGGATGAAATGCTCAGCCTCTCTCCAGGTGCATGTACTCCTGCCATGTTGGGTCCAAGGGATATCATATCAACATCCTCCATGACCTCATCAAAGAGACCGCATTCAAGGCCTGCATGTATGGCCTCAACCTTTGGTTCCTTTCCTGTAATATCCTTGTGGGCCTCTATAAACACATCCCTTATATATGAGTCCTTCCTGTACTCCCAAGCGGGATAATCCCCTGAGGTTTCCCACTGAAGACCCAGACCTTCAGAAAGGGTCCCTATTTGGGCAGCTATATACTCCTTCAGGGTCTTCACTGAGCTTCTGATTGCATTCTCAATTGTGACCCTATCCTGGTGGGTTGCCACGACACCCATGTTGTTGGAGCTCTCAACCAGGCCTTCAATATCCTGGCTCATGGACTGAACCCCCGTCGGTATAAGCATCATGGCCCCAATTATCCTGTCTCTTGTTTCATTTGGCATTGCCTTGCCTGAATGGTCAATCTCCTCCAGAGATACCTGTACACCGCCATCACTTGCAGCCAGCTCCTTCTTGAAGGCTACCTGGTAGCTTTGAACAACCTCCTTGGCCTTTTCATGATTCTCATCATCCATTGAAAGCTTGGCAATTGAAAGCCTTGGTATGGCATTTGATTTTGAACCTCCCTCGATGTGGAGAAGCTCATAGTCAAGCTCCTTCATCCCAGCAAGCACCCTGGCAAGGAGTCTGTTTGAATTTCCTCTTCCCTTGTCTATCTCCATACCTGAGTGTCCACCCTTAAGACCGCTGATTCTCAATTCATAGGCCTTGCCTTTCCTCTCCTTCCACTGGACAGGTGCAGTAACCATAAGTCTAGTCCCTCCGGCACAGCTCACAAGAAGGGTTCCTTCCTCCTCGGAATCGATGTTCACAAGGATCTTCCCCTTAAGGTTGTTCACATCCAGCTCCTTGGCTCCAGTCATTCCCGACTCCTCGTTTGTGGTTATCAAAAGCTCTATGGGTGGATGTGGAATGTCCTCCGACTCGATTATTGCAAGGCCCATGGCAACGGCTATGCCATTGTCCGCTCCAAGGGTTGTTTTCGGTGCAACAATAAAGTCCCCGTCCACTTCAAATGGAATTGGATCCTTTGAAAAGTCGATGTCACAATCATCCGCCTTTTCACATACCATGTCCATGTGCCCCTGGATGATCACAACGGGCTTGTCCTCATAGCCTTCTGTGCCGGGCTTTCTGATTATAATATTCAGAGCCTCATCCTGGATCACTTCAAGTCCCAGTCCCTCTCCAACGCCTTTCAGGTAATCACTCACCCTCTTTTCATCATAGGAGCATCTGGGAATCCCGGTCAGCTCCTCAAAATAATGAAAAACTCTGTCTGGCTTAAGTCCCTCGGTTTTCCTCATACTATACCTCCAATTCTCTCTCAGCAACATTTCCAAATATATCTATCATCCTGATCATGATGCGGTCATCCTCCTGTGGAAAATCCTCCAGAAGGATCTCAGGCTCCACGTCCTGGCCGTACCACTCACCTATTGAATCTCTGTGGTTATTTACCCTAAATACCCCAAGATAGTCAATATACATTGACGGTCTTTCCTTGAGGAAACTCATTGCAAGGTCTGGATCAGATGCATCCCTTTCAATTGATTCCGTGTCCAGTACCATGTCATGGATGGTTACCTTCAAGGCTTTTCCCTTTCTGGAGACCCTAGCCCTGAAGTCCAGCCTGGAAGAAATCCCTTCATGTACATGATACAGTTTTAGGCCTGCTGCAGCTCCAAGCCTCCTTTTACATGTGACTATGCTGTGGATGCTGCTGTCCCCTCCAATCCAGCTCCTACCCAGGTCTTGAGCAACCTTAATGGTGGTTCCACTACCCATGAAGAAGTCAGCCACAATTGAGCCCTCCTCTGATGAAGTCTTTATTATTCTCCTAAGAAGGGATTCCGGCTTCTGGGTTTCATAGCCTACCCTTTCAGAGGAGGTCCTGCCTACCATGTCCAGACTCCATACATCCTTCATGTTAACCAGTGTATACCAGCCCAGATCATCCTGGTACTCAGACACGTTCTTGAACCTGTAGGGCTTCATGCCACGATTGTATGATTTCTCCCTCTGGGGGTTGAAGATATAGTCCCTGGTCTTTGTATATACAAGGATGTTGTCATGTTTTTTTGAAAAGCTCCTTCTTCCCGCTCCTCCTGATTTGTAGGACCATATTATCTCATTGAGAAACCTGTCCTCACCAAACACCTGATCCAAGATCAGTCTCAGGTAATGTGATGTCCTGCCGTCCACATGAACGTATATGGTTCCCCTGTCCGAGAGCAGGTCCCTCATGAGAAAAAGCCTGATTGAGATCATCTGAAGATACTCCATGATCCCATCCTCCCAGGTGTCTCCATAGGCATGGTTGTAGAAGACCAGCTTCTCATCGCCCTTTCCCACAGTTATTCTTCTCTTGTAGTCAGACCCTGAAAAGAAGGGCGGGTCAATGTAGATCAGGTCTATCTTCCCCTTCATTCCGCCCTTAATAAGGTGAATTATGGTATGGAGGTTGTCTCCAAGGTACAGCCTGTTGTCCTGGACTGCCTTCCCGTGATGCTCAAGGGTCATATCCGCTGCCCTTCCATCCATGAGCTCCAGGGCAAGTGACCTTGAATTTTCAATTATACTGCCAAGCTCAAGAATTCTGTTCATACCTATAGCTCCTGTCCTTGAAATCTATTCTGTGACCTTCTCCCAGTCAGTATACTGGTTTAATATCTCAACCAACTTCTCGAAGTACACCCTGTGAAGCTCCTTGAATCTTCCCTTGACTGGACTGTCAAGGTCCAGAACCCCATATGCCTTTCCTTTCTTTATGATTGGAACTACCAGCTCTGAGTTGGATGCCGAATCACAGGCAATATGTCCAGGAAACAGATGCACATCGGGAACAAGCTGAGTCTTCCCTTCCTCTATGGCTGTTCCACACACTCCCTTGCCAATTTCTATCCTGTTGCATGCAGGCAGACCTTGAAATGGTCCAAGAACAAGGTCGCCATTCTTCATAAGATAGAAGCCCGCCCAGTTAAGGTCCTCCACACATGCCTTTATGATTGCAGTCACATTCGATATGTTGGCCAATACATCCTTTTCTGAGCCCACCTGACCCTTTAACAGGAGAAGCATATACTTCAGCCTTTCCTCCTCGTTCATTTTATCCACTGCATCTACTTTAATCACTTTATCCCTCCTACAGGCTCATGTCCACGTGACAATAGCCGCCTGGATTCTTCTTCAGATAGTCCTGATGATACTCCTCAGCGGAGTAGTAGGAGCTTAGGGGCTCCATCTCTGTCACGATTGGCTCCCTGTACTGGTCTCTCACCTCTTCCATCTTCTTGAGGATAACTGGAACATCCCCTTCATCCACGTAATATATTCCCGTTCTGTACTGGTTTCCGATGTCTCCACCCTGTCTGTTGAGAAGGGTTGGATCGATTATCTTAAAGAACTTCTCCAGTAGAAACTCCAAGGATACAGCATTTTCTTCATATTTCACGTAGGTTGTTTCCGCATGTCCAGTAGTTCCAGTGCAAACCTGCTCGTAGCTTGGGTTTTCTCTTCTACCGTTTGCATAGCCCACATCAGTGTCAACAACACCCTCTATTCTTGAAAAGTACTCCTCCACACCCCAGAAGCACCCTCCTGCAAGATAAATTTCCTTCATCGCTATCCCTCCATTAAATTATATTCAATAGCCATAACACTCCCGGTACCATAAGCACCGTAACGATTCCTGCTACGCTTATTGCCAGGGAGCTCATTGCTCCTTCCACCTCTCCAAGCTCCATTGCCTTGGCAGTACCAACCGCATGAGAGGTGGTGCCAATAGCTATTCCCCGAGCGATGGGGTGATTCACTCCAAAAAGCTTAAGAAGCTTTTCTCCAAACATATACCCACTTATTCCCATCACCGACACAAAAATTGCTGTGAGGGCTGGATTTCCATCCAAGAGGGTGGAAATTTCCATTGCGATGGGGGTTGTGGTGGATCTTGGCACCAGGGATGCAATCAAGAGTCTATCCAGTCCAAGAAGCCTTCCTGCCAACACCACAAAGATGATTCCCGCTGCAGACCCGACAACAATTCCCACAAGAATGGGGATTAGATTCCCCTTCAAAAGGGCCCTCTGCTTGTAAAGAGGCACTGCCAACACTACGGTTGCAGGTCCAAGGAAGAAGGTTATCATCTGTCCTCCAAGGTTATAGGTCTCATAATCAATGTCAAATGCCAACAGAATTCCCACTACTATGATCATTCCAACCAGGAGGGGATTAAGGAGCATGATCTTTGTCCTCCTTGCAATGTAGCTTGAGATGGTAAATGCCAGGATAGATATCCCAACTCCAAATATTGGCGTATTTATATAATCCAGCATCCCATCAGCCCTCCTTTCTCTCTCTTCGCCTTACAAGCCACTGAACTGTAAGTCCTGTTGTAACCATAACCACAACAAGGCTGACTCCCAGAATCAACAGAAGCCAAACCAGATTGTCCCCCAGAAGGTGGGCAACGGTTATTATCCCAACTACCGTAGGCAGAAAAAGAAAGGTCAGGTGTGCAAGAAGCACATCTGAAATCCTCTCAACCAGCTTAAGGGGCAATATCCCCGTCAGGAGCAGAAGGAGGAGTAGAAGCATCCCAAGCACATTCCCTGGAAGGGAAAGGCCAAATACCCTCTGAATAGTCTGCCCTGCCCAAAGTATCAATAAAATCAGTCCCAATTGTTTCAATGCGGTCATTAATTTTCATTCCCTTCTACAAAGAAATAACAGGGTAGCCCCTGTCATTTCAAATCTTAAAACGGTGCAAAGCCCTGGTCTGCCCACCAGTCTTCCTTGTACATGTTGTACTGCTCCGTAAACTGCTCAAGATGTACTCTTTCCCATTTTATCAATGTATCGTAAAGCTTTCTTGCCTGTTCAATTTCAGTTTCTTCCTTGGCCTTTGTATAGAAGTCAACCGAATCCTTTTCCATTTGGATTCCAATGCTGAAAACCGACATTGCCAATGATGTAAGGTCCTTGTCCAGCTTGTCCCACTTGTATATCCCCGGTGACGGAGGTCCCTCCATAAACGCCATTTCCTTTTCGTCCTCTATTCCATCCTTGATCTTTACAAACAAGGCTTCCAGGTATTCAATATGCTTTTTCTCCTCGCTTGCAAGCTCTAGAAATGCATCCCTGCTTCCGCCTTCCCCTGCCTGCTTGGCTGCCATCCTGTAGAATTCAAAGCCTTCTACCTCGTTCATGATAGCCTGCTTGATTACCCTAAGCTCTTCCTTTAACATACGATCACCCTTTCTTTTTGATTACCCTTGTATTGATACCCAAATCAGGGTTAAATAACACTGCTTTTTCTATTGAACCATTCCCAATTCAATGATTGCCTCTCTTATGGTTTCCCTGTTTCTCAGCCAGTCCTCGTAGCTGTTCAGGGGCCCGATAAGATGCAGGAGTCTGTTCCCCAGAGTTGCTATGGAGCAGTTGTTGATAAAGTCTATGCTTGCCTCAGGATAGAAGCTCTCATAGATATACATGAGTAGGCAATCCTCAATATCGCTTCTGTCCGAATCCTGCAGCTTCATTCCCTCCATTGACCTATGGACAACCTCCAGGTAGCGATATCTAAGGTAGTGCATAAAGCCCTCGAAATCCTCGGCATTTGTCCCCTCCTCAATCTCGTATATTATCTTGAAGAACAGGTTCCACCTGAAATCCTTGTTCAGCACGTCAAGAATCCTGTTGCCGAATTTCCTTGAAAACTGGTCGTTGTATGCAATTTCACGGTCAAACTCAATATAGTTGTTGAAATCAATGTCGCTCTTGCCGATATCATTCAGTCTGTTCATTACCCTCAGAAAGTTCTCGCTGTAGCTTCCGTAGCCATCCTCAACCCGCATAAAAACGAAGTTGACTATGACGTCTGTGGACTTCTTGAAATCAAGGACAAATCCCACCTCATGCCTTACCTTGACGATGTATATGTCGTGGATTATCTTGGAGAGAAGACTCTTCATCTGGGCCCTTTTGGCCGGTGTGCTGCTGGCATCCATGCTGCTGAGGTGATTGTATATCAGCATCAGCTGCCTGTCTATCATTGTTAGGTTATCCTTGATGGATGACATGATGTCCCTGAAGAAATCCTCTGTGAGCATGTAGTTGAAGTTCTTGTAAAGAACCCTGTGGTCGATGTCTCCCCAGAACACGTTTACCATGGACTTTATCTGAAGCTCAAAGTTGACCACAACACCCTCCTTGGAGTATTTGCCGTCAATCTTGTATATCTCAAAGCCGTTTTTCTGTATCTGTGGCTGCTTTTCATCCAGAAGCAGGGATATGCTCTCATTAAGAGGGTTGGAATAGTAGCCCCCTTCCTCCCGTCTGTTGAAAAGCTTTACAATATCCTCATATATCTTGGCCTCGTCCTCTATGAATCTACACTCAATCCTGAATCCGATAAGGTCTGAAAGGTCATCCACCAGCTTTTGTGGAGTCTCGTACTTCAGGTAGAAGTTGTGCCTTAAAATCTTCTCCTTAAGGCTTTCAGAGGATTTGATCCTGTAGTTGACGTTCAAAAAATGATCCTTTATAAACAGGCTGTCGTTGAAGAACTTTTCCAGCTCTCCTGCCACCCTGTCCAGCTCGTCAGACTTGTCCTCAATAAGGGACAATGTTTCATCAATAAAATCAAATAGCTCAAGTTTCATGTTAACCCTCCCCATAGGCTCTCTCTTCATTATACCATATAGATAGAGGAGATAGTATCACTAAAGGACATGAAAATCCCCCGGAAATTCCGGGGGATCCTAGTCTAGAATTTGTCGTAGTATATCAGTTCTTCAGGCATTCCCTTCTCTGTTAGGCTCTTTACGACACTGTCGATCATAGGTTCATTACCGCAAAGGTAGGCCTCCTTGCCTTCCGGAAGTTTGACAGTTGTATATTACAAAACCCCTTCAAAAGCTTTAAATAGCTTATTTTTTTTATCATTTTTACATTTTTCTATATCGCACTTTCTCGTAATGTGTTATAATAGTAGTAATGGGAGGTGTTATTTATGAGACTTAAGGTTAGCAAATCTAAGAATGCAGCTTCACTTTATGTAATTAAATCCATCTATAA
>Ga0334892_1000717_pt1 | contig 35782 bp, 40 predicted proteins | sample GraSluR3_MG_4_FD_207213 | JGI IMG/M metagenome (GOLD analysis project Ga0334892, IMG submission 207213) | Sludge microbial communities from methane-producing bioreactor in Wageningen University, Netherlands - Granular Sludge_15_04-R3 | ecosystem: Engineered > Bioreactor > Anaerobic >...
AAAGCGGCTGAAAAAATTGTTACCGGTGCCGCTAAAAGCATGGGAGTGGAGGTTAAATAATGAAACAGGATAAAAAAACAAAGACTGTTAGTCAAGAGAAGACCGCTGATAAAAAACAGCCATCCGCCAGTAGTGAAAAAAAAGTGGTTGTTGAAAAAAAGTCGACCAGAAAGGCTAGGGGAGCAAAATTGGTAAGTAAGAAAACAGGAGCAAGATACGCAAAAGCAAGAAAACTAGTTGATTCCCAGAAGTTTTATACTGTCAAAGAAGCGGTCTCTCTTTTGAGGAAAACAGCTTCGGCTAATTTTGAGGAAACAGCTGAAGCCCATTTAACCGTAAAACAAGAAAGTCTTTCTGTTCAAGTTGATTTCCCTTATGATCAAGGTAAAAAAAGGGTGATCGCTATTGCCGATGATGAAGCGGTAATGGCCAAAATTAAATCCGGCCAGATTGATTTTGATGTTTTGTTGGCTAGTCCTAAAATGATGCCTAAACTAGTTTCCTATGCGCGAATTTTGGGACCAAAAGGGTTGATGCCCAATCCGAAAGAGGGAACAGTAACCGCTGATCCGGAAAAAAAAGCTAAAGAGTTGGTCAAGGCAGGAGTAAAGATTAAGACTGAGAAGAAAGCGCCCCTAATTCATACTGTTTTTGGTCGAGCTAGTCAAAAACAAAGCGAACTGGAGGCGAACCTAGAGACTTTAATTAGGGCTGTTGGTCGACAAAATATCAAAAAACTGGTGATAGCCTCGACAATGGGACCGGGAATTATAGTTAACCTTGATTGACACATCACTTTGTTTTTGCTACTATTAAGTTAGTCCTGCCATTGAGGGGAAAGACTGCACGAGAGTCTTCCTCACCAAGCAAAAGTGTAAGGGTTTCGGACGTTCTTAAGCCTTAAAAAGCTTGAGACAGAAACCCACTCTAGTTTTAACTGGGGAACACTTCTGCAGTAACCTCAGGGGCGGGACTTTTGGTGCTTTTTCATAAAAAGAAATAACAACGCTAGAAAACAGCTTCTTTTTAAGAACCTCCTTGTTAAAGATCAACCCCAGAAGAGCAGGCCATTGATAATTAGCCTAATAATGGGGACAAGAATAACATTGATTAATGATTGGCCAGAAAATATCGGTAAAAAAGCAAAAATTAAGAGCAAGATGCCGTATTGTTTGGTGATATTTTCAATTTTTGAAGCAGTTCGGTTGGGTAAAAAGCCAGTTAGAATTTTATTGCCGTCAAGGGGATAAAGAGGCAAAAGATTAAAAATTCCCAAAACAACATTAAGCTGAATTAACCCCGATATCAAACTAGCTACAACCAAACCGTTAATATCCAATTGATAAGTCAACCATAAAATGAAGCTGAGAAAAATAGAGGTGACTAGATTTGCTCCTGGTCCAGCCAAAGAGATTAAGGCGCTGTCTCGGCGAGGATTATTAAGATTAAATTCGTCAACGGGAACCGGTTTGCCCCAGCCAAAACCAAAAAAGAAAAGCATTATTGTTCCGATTGGGTCTAAATGAGCTAGGGGGTTGAGAGTTAGCCGACCGGCAAATTTAGCCGTTGGATCGCCTAGCCGATTGGCGGCCCAAGCATGAGCGGCCTCATGAATTGATAAGGCAAGAAGGAGACTAATAATGAATACTCCCGAGGAGAAAGGATCAGAAAAATTTAGCATAGGAAAAATTGAAAAAGCAACTCTATTGTGCTAGTATAGCATAGAAAAAACTAATTTATTCTTTTAAAGAATGCGCTGTCAAATTTGTCATAAAAAACCAGTTGTCGGTAATAAGGTTATTAGAACCGGGACGGGAAAGTGGATTAAAAAGCGAGTTAAGGTGGTGCGCAAACCTAATTTGCAAAAAGCCACCCTGTTGTTGTCTTCTGGGCAGGAGAAAAAAATTCTTGTTTGTACTGCCTGTTTAAAAAAGCTTAAAAAAACAGGACAGATAAAAACTTACTCTAGCCAATAATCTAGAAGACCAACCAAATCTTGTTTAAGATTGGGGGAGTTTAAAAGGACTACTAACAATTCTTCGCTTTCTCTTTCGATTAAGCCAACCAAACAATATCCGGCATCATCAGTATAACCCGGCTTTATTCCTACTAGGCCAGGATAGGTTTTATCTAGGCCGAGGTTATTGGTTAACCAATATTGTTTGTGATCTTTACTGGGATTAAGGGTGATATTATCGGTGCCAACGATATTTCTAAATTTGGGGAATTTATCTAGGGTATATTTTGCTAAAATTGCTAATTCATAGGCGGTACTATAATTATTTTGGGAATCGGCTTGATCTAAGCCATGGGGATTGTAGAATTTAGTGTTTTCTAACCTTAAGGATTTGGCTTTTTCGTTCATTAGGTTAATAAAAAGTGAACTTCGGCCAGCAACATTTTCGGCAATAGCAAAAGCGGCATCGTTACCGGAAACAAGCATTAATCCGTAAAGCAATTCTTCCAAAGTTAGCTTTTCTCCTGCGGTTAAATTCATGGTCGCCTCGCCCACCTGAGCCGCTTGATAAGAAATAATCATTTTTTGTTCTATAGGGGTTGATTCTAAAGCCGTCAAAGCGGTCATGATTTTTGTTAACGAAGCAATAGGCATAACTTGGTTGGCGCTTTTAGCGTAAAGAAGTTTGTTTTGGGTTAAGTTAACCACTAGGCCAGCTTGAGCGGCAATCTTAACCCTTTCAAGGGCCAAATTATCGGGTTGCTTTTCTGGCCGCCAAATTAGATCTTTATCTTGACTCCAAATAGAAACGATTTGCAAGACGTCAGATATCGGTGAAATTAAAGGCTTTTTTTGGTTGTAATAGCGAATAGGAAAAGAGATTGCTAAAAGCAAGAAGAGAAAAAAAAGACTAGTCAGGAAAAATTTCTTGGGCTTCACTGCAATAAGCGTTGACTTAGATTCTTATTCCAAGGTATGGGTTGACGGCCAGGGAATTGAACTAGATCGATTTTTAGGCTTTGTTTTTCTTGGTGAGCGCTGATAATTTTTACCCTTTGATCGTTGATCATGGTGTAAGTTCCTGGCCAAGGATAAAAAGCCCTGATTTTTCTATCAATTTCATTGGTTAGTTTTTGATCACCCATAAGGGCTTTTTTAATTTGGCCAACCTCAAGATAACCATCTTTTCGGGAGAGCAGTTTAGTAAAAGTGGCCTGTTGATGATTTTGGGGTTGGGGTTTAATTTTTCCGGTCAAAAAATCCGGAAGCTTTTGATCCAGTAATTGACTGCCCAGGAGAAAAAGGCGCCTAGTTAAGAATTCTTTAGTGTCTTTAGGATTGATGGCAATTTTTGCTTGAGCAATAATCGGCCCGTGGTCAATTTTTTCATCAAGTAAAAACAGCGTTGTTCCGGTAGTGTCTTGGCCATTAAGGATGGCTTGAGCAACCGGAGCCGGCCCTCTAAATTTGGGAAGAAGAGAGGGGTGGATATTAATAATTCCTTTAGGGAAGATTTTAATTAACCGAGGAGGAATAATTTGGCCGTAGGCGGCTAAAATCCCCAGGGCTGGTTGTAATTGGCTAATTTTTTGTTGATTTTTAGGATCTAATCTTTGGGGAGTAAAAAGGGGTAGGTTGTTATTTTGGGCAAATTCTCCGACCGGAGTGGGGGTGAGAAGTTTTTTTCTTCCTGATGGCCGTGGGGCTTGGGTGACAACCAACTCGACGGTTAAGTAGGAGAGAGAAAGAAGCTTTTTTAAGATAAAAAGAGAGTCTTTTTGAGAACCAAAAAAAATTACCGAAAAGGACTTCTTATTGAGGGGCTTATTCATTGATTAGAAATTCACCTCCTGGTGAGAAATTTTTTCCAATTGGTCGTTTTTCTCCTGGAAGAATTGGCCTCCTTCTTTTTTGATTCGACCAGGGAAAAGTAAACCCTTAAGATGGTCTAGTTCGTGTTGAAAAACAATTGCTTCTAGCCCAGTTAAGGTTTGCTTAATTGTTTGGCCATTAATATTGATCCACTGAGCCTCAATATTGGCCCAGCGCTTAACGGCGCCATAGAGGTGGGGAAGAGAAAGACAGCCCTCTAGGAAAGGCTCGGGATGATAGTCTTTATGGGGGTGGTTCTCGTTTTCGGGCAGGTAAAAATATTGTTTTTCTTTCGAGTGATCAACAATGGTGGGGTTAATAAAGATTTTGGTTTTTTCCCGAGGAATTTTAGTAATAAAGACGGCTTTGTTTTGGCCGATTTGAGGAGCAGATAAGCCAATACCCTTGTTAGCCAAAGAAGAGGCTAAGTTTTTGGCTAATTCCTGAATATTTTGGTTGATGTTGGCGACTGGGCGGGAAGATTTTACTAATACTGGATTGGGGGCGATAATTATTTCCATAAAGCCATTTTATTATAGCATTTTAGCCTTGGGTTGTTTTTAGTTTTCTAGTTCTTCTAAAAGAGCTTTTGCCTCCGGGTAATTGGGATTAAGGCTGTTAATCAAAAATTTAATGATCTCTTTGGCTTTGTCGGTTTGATTGTTTTCTTGATAAAATTTTGCTAACCAGTAGTAGCCATCCTGGTAGTCAGGTTTTAGGAAAATGGTGATCTCTAGCCAGGTAATTGCTTGGTCAAGATCGTCCTGTTGATAGGCCAGGACGGCTAAGTTATAGGTGATTTTTGGATTAATTGGCGCTAGCTGATGAGCGGCCAAGAGGAGTTGATAAGCCGACTTTTGGTATTTATGGTCCAAGCCTGAAAGCAGATAATAGGTTTGTGATTGTTGACGGTAGAAATTAATTTGATAGGGGTTAGCTTTAATGGTTTTTTTGGCTAGTTCTTGAGCCAGGCTAATAAATTTAGTTTTCTCTTCTTGATTGTCTTCCTGATTGAGAGCAATCGCCAAATAGGCGCAATTAGTAGCCATTTTATTGGTATAAAAGGGTTCTTGGGGTCTTAGCCGCCGGGCTTTTTGATAGTCGAAATAGGCTCCAGAATAATTATTTTGTTGAAATTTTTTTTCACCCTGGGCAAAGTAATAATCGGCTAGCCAATATCGAAATAAGCCAAAAATAAGATTAGCCCCAATAAGAATAGTGATTATTATAAAAATTTTTTGTCGTTTCGAAAGAAAGTCGAGATTTTTTTTAGAGATTTCAGATTTATCTTTACCAAGGGTAAAGGCAAAAGCGGGGATTAAAAAAAAGAGAAGATTGACAGCAACAACAGAAAAACCAAAAAAATTAGTGATTAATATAGTCAGATATCCGGCCAAAATAGACCCTACTAAAAGAGAGTTTTGGTGATTCTTGATTAGTTTTAAGAATAAAGCCAGGGTGGCACCGATAAAGCCAAGATAAGTAATAAAACCGACTAGGCCCGTGGTAGCGAGAAAATTAAGATATTCGTTATGGGCTTTGTTATAAAGAAAATCCCATTCTGATAGTAGGTTATGACTTTGAGGTTGGTACCAATAGTAAGAGTAAGCAAAAGTTTCCGGCCCAGTACCCAAAACGGGCTGATTTTTGAAAACTTCAATAGCCCCAATCCAAACAGTTTTTCTGATATCGGCAGTAGCGCTACCTAAATCAGGATCACTACCATTTTCGGCCCATTTTGGCAAAGATTGAGGGCTAATTAAAGCAAAACGCTCAAGATGGTGATTGATTGAAGGGAATGGGGAAAGAAAGAGAAGGGTGAGGATAATAGCCAAACCACCAAATAATAAGAGGTTTTTTTTGATTCTGGCAACTTTACCTAAAAAAGAGGTGATAAGACCAAAAAGATAAACGAGCCAAAAAGCTAAAAAGCCAGACCGAGAACGAGTGAAGATTAGAGCTAAGAAAGAGATAAGAAAAATAACCAGAAAAAGAACTTGTTCCGATTTTTTTTTAGCCTTTTCAAAAAAGGCGAAATTAAGAAAAATTAGACCAGTAATCCAGGCAGCTAGCCAATTGGGCTGGCCAAGAGTGGAAAAGATTCGGGCGGGAACATCCTGAACCCAAAGGTGGTTGTCAAAACCGGTTTTTTGCAAAAGACCATAACAGGAAACAGGAATTAAAGATAGGGCAAGAATTTTAAGATAATGTTTAGTTTTTGAGGAGCTAATGTTAGCAGTGAAAGCAAAGTAAAGGAGAATGTAAACCGAAAAAGACAACAAGCCGCCATTTTGCCGAGTATAATAGCCCCAAAAGGAGGTATAGGGATCAATTGAGGTAATAGTGGCCATTGTCTGGCCAAGGAAGAAGATTAATAACGGCCAAAAGAGGGGAGTTTTTTGAAAAATTAGTTCTTTTTGACTGACCATTTTAATAATCCAAGCAACAAGAACGATTATAGTTGCCAAATAGACTAGAAACATTTTATTGAACTCAAAAAGTTCGTAATTAACAGTGGTGAAAACAAGAGGAACGAGAAAGAAGAGGCCGCTAAAAGTAATTTCAATAGTTTTTTGACAAATAAAGCTAATTTTTGAAACCCGTTTATTCATATAACTTAATAGTATAACGAAATTGCTTTTAAAATGAAGTTTTTCCCGATAGCAAAAAGGAGAAAGCGGGGGGGTTGGTGGACCCGAGGGGAATCGAACCCCTACCTTCGCTATGCCATAGCGATGTTCTACCACTAGACTACGGGCCCAAGTGTAAGCCCTATTTTATTAGACCGGCTTAATTTTAGCAAGAAGACATTTTGTGTTAAAATTAGCTTTACTGATGGGTTTGATAGGCCACCTTAGCTCAGCTGGTTAGAGCAACTGTTTTGTAAACAGTAGGTCCTCGGTTCGAATCCGAGAGGTGGCTCTTGGATTTTTTGCCGATGTGGCTCAGTGGTAGAGCACGTCTTTGGTAAAGACGGGGTCATGGGTTCGATTCCCATCGTCGGCTCCCGAGTCTAACTCGGTTAGAGTTAGAGGAGGGCCAAGTCAGACTTGGCTTCTTTTTAGTATATAGATACCCACGGGCAAAGCCCGTGGTTCTCGCGTTTCGCCCTGTTCACTCGCCTATGGGCGAGTGAGCTATTAGTATCGGTTCCATCCACGGCTACAAGCCGTGGTTTTCACCTATCTTGAAATAAAAACATAAGGATAGAGGCGGATATTTATGAGATATTATGTTTATACATTGATCAGCCTTAAGGATAGGTGTCTTTATGTAGGTTTTACTAAAAATCTTAAAGAAAGGCTGGCTTGTCATGCTAGAGGGAAGGTCAGATCTACCTCTTCCAGAAGGCCATTAAAGCTTGTTCATTATGAGTATTTTATTAATGAAAAAGATGCTCGTAACAGGGAGGTCTTTTTAAAAAGTGGATATGGAAGGGATAATTTGAAAAAGGCCCTGAAGTTAACTCTTGATGATTACGATTATAAATATAGACTTGATGATTGATAATAATTTTTTAAAAAAAGGAGGGGAATATTATGGCCAAAAAAGGAAATAGAATTTTAGTGGGATTAGTTTGTTCTGTTTGTGGTAAGAGAAATTATGTTACCGAGAAAAATAAAATTAACCTACCAGAGAAATTAACCATTAATAAGTATTGTTCCGGCTGTCGAAAGATAACTTCTCATAAGGAAACAAGCAAGCTAAAGTAAGTTTTTTAGGGCTGTCGGTTAACTGGTAAACCACGGGTCTCCAAAACCCGGACTGAGAGTTCGAGTCTCTCCAGCCCTGCTCTATTGGAAAAATTGTCCAGAGGAACTTATAGATACCACCGGCAAAGCCCGTAGTCCTTTCTGTTTCGCCCTGTTTGCTCGCCACAGGCAAGTTGATTGATATCAGTTTTATCTAGCCTATAAGCCCGTGGTTTTGGCTCTATCTTGAAATAAAAAGCTTTTGCTTTATGGGTTTTGTTGTTGGTAAAAAGACCAATCCTGACTGTTAACAACACCGTCTTTATTAAGATCAAACTCCGGATCAGAGGTACCAAATCTTTCAACAAAATCACCCAGGGTGTACTCTGTTTCTTCGTCCTCGGAGGTGGTCTGGTTGATAGTAGTGGGAGCGGGGGTGATTTCAGAACTGGCATTGTCAGGTTCGGGCACGATATTTTCCTCATCGGAGGGAGCGATGTTTTGTTGAAGAGGTGGTGCGGGAGATACGGGAACAGTTTCGACAATAGCTTTAGTAGTGAAAGAGTAGGGGGCACCATTATCATCGTAAACCTGATCGCCAACCCGGATTCTAAAATAGTAAATTGTTTCTGGTAAAAGGGGAGATAGGGTTAGATTGTGATTAGTGATTTGGCTGGTCTCTGCGCTTCGGAGCAAGAAACTACCTGGAGTAGTGCCATACTCAATTTGGCCAATAACCGGAATGGCTGTTTGCCAGACAATAGTAGCGGAATTAGCGGTAACATTAGTTACTCGGACCCCTTGTGGTTGTTGTTGACCGGCGGCTTGACCAAACAAATTTTTTACCTTATCCATTCCCAAAACTAGGCCGACAATAAGACCGACAGCCAAAACTAGAGCCACGATAACAATAATGGTTTTTTTATTTTTCATGATGAAAAATTACCTTAGGTTAAAAAATGAAAGCAAGGCCAAGAATCATAAGAATGATTCCGCCGCCAATCATGAGGGCAGTTGGTTCCAAAAACCCAGTTTGAGGTAAACTTTCAGCGCTGGCAGTTGCGGCTGGGGTCGTGGTTGCGGATTGGCCAGTGATAACATAAGAGGCGTTAACATTGCTGGCGCAAACAATGACATCAGTGTCACTGGTAGAATTAATATTGGAATCACTAGTGCTGCCTGATTGACAAACAAAACTAACTGCCGCTGTTCCTGGGGCCTTACCCTTGAAGGTTATGGTTGCTAATGTACCCGTTCCTGTTTTGGGGCTGCCGGTATCGGCGACACCGTAAATTTCTACCTTGCCCAAGGTGGTGGTTATTGTGGTGATGGTAGGAAAAAATGTTCCCTCGCTGACACTAACAACTTCTAATAGAGAAGAATCATACTGAACCACAGCATCAACACCACTTGCCTGTTGACCGCCGGTATCAACCGAAACAGTAACATTAAAATTAATACCGGCATTAACCTCTTTAACGGTAGGGGTCAGAGATAGATGGGGAGAGCTATTTTGAGCCAAGGAGGCAGAGGGGTTAATAAGTAGTAAAAAAGACAGTAAAAAAAAGGCTACTACATTATATTGATAGCTGGCAGACAAAAATTTAGCCTTCATTAAAATTCATAATATCTTAAATTTTAAGAGTCGTCAAGACAGATGTTTTTTAAGTGTTTTTAATGTTAGCATTTTGGGGATTGGTGCTATACTATTAAATAATGTGGCGGCGTTTATTTGCTAAGGTTTCTCCAGGTATTGCCATTGATTTAGGAACGGCTAACACTTTAGTTTTCCAAAGAGGGAAAGGCTTGGTTTTTAGAGAACCGTCAGTAGTGGCGCGACAAAAAAAATCTAAAAAGGTTTTGGCGGTTGGTTCCAAGGCTAAAAAAATGATTGGGAAAACCCCTGAGGCGATCGAAGCTTTCTATCCCCTTCACAATGGGGTAATTGCCGACTTTGACGCCGCTCAAGCGATATTGGCTTATTATTTAGATAAGGTAGCAGAAAAAGATTCTTTTTGGAAGAGACTTTTTCGAGAGACTGTTATTATTGGGACTCCATCGGGGTCGACAGAAGTAGAGAGGCGAGCGGTTTTCGATGCTACGATTGAGGCGGGGGCGGGAAACTGTTTTTTAGTTGAAGAACCAATGGCGGCGGCGATTGGAGCGGGATTACCGGTAGATAGCCCAAGTGGTAGCTTAGTTTGTGATATCGGCGGCGGTACGACTGAAATTGCGGTTATCTCTTTGGGAGGGATAGTCTTGAATCGATCGCTAAAGCTGGCCGGTCATAAAATGGATGAGGCGATTATTAATTTTTTAAGATTAAAATATTCTCTTTTAATTGGTCCTTCGACGGCAGAGGAGATTAAAATTGAGGTTGGTAGCGCTTTACCTGAAAAAAAAGAGTCAGAGGTCATTGTTCGAGGTCGAGGCTTAGAAAAAGGCTTACCAATCACAGTCAAAGTTTCCGCCTCAGAAATTAGAGAAGCGATTGCCCCAATTTTAAATCAAATTATTGGCACAGTTAATGAAATGATAGAAGAGGCTCCACCAGAATTAGTTAACGATTTTCTTGAGAAAGGGATAACCTTATGCGGCGGCGGGGCTAGCCTACCCGGTATTGATCGTCTATTTTCTCAAGAAACTAAAATGCCGGTTTTTATTGCTGAAGACCCTCAAGCGGCAGTAGTTTTGGGTTGCGGCAAATTACTGGAGGACATTGATCTTCGCGATCGGGTTAAAATTATCGGTATTAATTAGTTTGTTTTTGGGGTGTCAGTTTGGAAAAATTTTAACAAAAAAAGCTTTGGAGGCTATGTTTTTTTAGCCGTAATAATATTCTTATTGGACTACTGGTCATTATTTGCTCCCCTAAAGAATATTTTTAATTGGCCGTTCCGGTCCCTAAAAGAGCCTGTTTATCGTTTAAATAACGGTTGGCAACATTTTTTTTCTTTCGGTAGAACGATTTCCTTGGAAAAGGAAAATCGAGAGCTTGAGGGGGAATTGGTAAGATTAACAGGGGAAATTGCCTTATTACAATATCTTCATGATGAAAATCAGAATTTAAAAAAATTAATCGAATTTTATCCTAAAGATTACCATTTTTTGCCAGCAAAAATAATTAGCCGATCAGGCGATTATCTTATTATTAATCAAGGGGAGAGAGCTGGTGTTTTGGTTGATCAGCTGGTTGTTAGTAATCAGCATCTGGTCGGTCGAATTACCGAGGTCTATGATTATGAAGCCAAGCTGGTTAAATTAGGAAGCTCGTCATTGGAGCTACCGGTTTTAATTTTTGCTAATCGACCTGATTGTTTTAATGATTCGCTTGTTTGTCAAAGAGGAAAGGGAATAATGACTGGGGGAACGATTAAAGAGATATTAAGAGAAGAAGAGGTGGCAGAAGGCGATTTAGTTGTTTTGCTTAATGATCCGGCTGGTATTTTAATTGGCAAAGTAGCACAAATCTGGGAAAGTCAAGATAAATTATTTAAACAGGCCCGAATAGAGAAATTGATTGATCTTGATCGACTAACAGAGGTTTTTTTGATTGTTAAATAATTAATGATAAAAAGTAGTTTTACTTGGCCGGTTTTAGTGCTAGTTTTGTTTCTGACGGCTTTTTTAGAGGCGGTGCTAATTCCTTTTCCGGTAACGTTAATATTAATTATTATTTTGACTTTTTATTATGGAGAAAAAGTTTTTGTTTGGGCGTTTTGGGTTGGTTTATGGCAAGATTTACTGTCTTGGCGTCATCTTGGCTCTTGGTCGATAGTTTTTTTAATTACCGCCTATCTCGTTAATTATTTAAAATGCCGAATTTTCGGTCTTGATCAGGAGAAGTTGAGTTTACCAGATTAGTATGATCAAGATTTATCGCCTGATCTTATCAATTTGTTTTTTCTTTTTGCTGTTTCGCCTGGGTCAATTAACAATTATTCAGGGTAAAGATTTTCGGAGCCAAGCAGAGCAAAACAGAATTATTAAAGAAAAATTAGCCGCTGCTCGAGGAACGGTTTTTGATCGTGATGGCAAGATACTGGCAACCGACGTTCCTTATTGTCTTTATCAGGGGAAAGAGCAGGACCGAGAGGAGTGTTTAAGATTAAAATCCTCCGGAGAAGAGGTGGAACAATTATTTCGACGCTATTACCCCTTGGGTCAGGCGGCCGGTCATATTAGTGGTTATTTGGGTCAGGCAAATCAAGAAGAAGTTGCCTCTGGTCAATATCAATCGGGTCAGCTGGTGGGCCGGGGAGGTATAGAAGAGTATTATCAGTCGGTGCTGGCGGGTCGGGATGGTTATCGCCTTATCGAGGTGGATACTAAAGGTGAGAAAATTCGTGAGGTTGGCGAAGTGGCCGGCAAAGAAGGTAAAAGCATTACTCTTTTTATTGATAGCCAAATTCAAAAAAAAGCCTTTAATCTTTTGTCTGATAGGCTGGGAGCGGTAGTGGTAAGCAACCCCCAAAATGGGGAAATTATCGCCCTGGTTTCTTCTCCGAGCTTTGATCCTAATTTGTTTGCCTCCAGCGATAATGATTACCAAATAGCATCTTTATTGGCTGATGAAAACCAACCCTTTTTAAATAGAGCTGTGTCGGCTCGGTTCCCACCAGGGTCGATTTTTAAGCTTGTTTCTGGATTGGCTGGCCTGGAAGAGGGAGTAATTGGCCCCGAGACTAAAATAGAAGACACCGGTTTTATCGAGATTAATAATTACCGTTATGCTAATTGGTATTATACCCAGTATGGCAAGAAAGATCAGAACGTTAATATTATTGAGGCGATTAAGCGCTCGAATGATATTTTTTTCTACCGCCTTGGGGAAAAACTGGGTCCAGAAAAAATGGCTAATTGGTCGGAGAAACTTTTTCTAAACGATCTTTCCGGTATTGATTTACCGGCCGAAGCCCGGGGGTTTGTCCCTAGCCCCGAATGGAAAGAAGAAGTCATCGGCGAGCCGTGGTTTTTGGGTAACAGCTTTCACTTTGCTATTGGTCAAGGCGATTTAGCAATTACGCCATTAATGGCTAACGTGATGACTAATTTTTTTGCTAACGGTGGTTATTTTTGTCAGCCCCGATTGGCCGATAGCGGCCCAATTAATTGCCGAGAAATTACAGTTGATGATCAAAATTTGAGCCTGATCTTTTCTGGTATGGTAGAGGCTTGTCGTCCTGGAGGAACAGCCTCAGTTTTTTTTGATTTTGAAATTGATGGTCAAATTGGTCAGGTCGCCTGTAAAACGGGTACGGCAGAATTCGATCTTGAAAATAAAAGAACTCATGCTTGGTTTACCGCTTTTGCCCCCCTTGATAAGCCAGTAGTTTCGGTAACCGTTTTTTTGCAATCCGGTGGAGGCGGAGCCAGAGAAGCGGCCCCAATTGCCAAAGAAATTTTGGAAGAGTTTTTTACCAATTGATAACAACAGAACAAAAATTAGCCGATCAAGAAAGACCGTTTTGGTTGGCATTTACTTATTTAAATAACGTTGGTCCGGGCCGGTTTAGGCGAATCCTTAAGGTTTTTGGTTCTGCCCAAGAAGCCTGGCAGGCTTCGAGACAAAAATGGCAAAGCTTGGGCTGGAACCAAAAAATTATTAATGACTTTTTCTCTTTGAGAACAAGAATTAATCCCCAAGAACATCTACGGGGATTGTTGAGTGATTATCAACCATTAATTTGGCCGATTACCAAGCTTGATGCTTACTATCCGGAAAAACTATTGTCGATCGACGATGGTCCACCGGTTCTCTTTGCTCGGGGCAAGCTGGTTAACGGTGTTGTCCGGGGGGATTTTAATTCTTGGCAGTCTTTTTGGTCATCTCCGGTTTTGGCAATGGTAGGAACAAGGGGGCCAAGCGCTTATGGGCGACAAGTGGCTACTCGCCTAGGTGGTGAGTTGGCCCGCCAGGGTTTGATTATTGTTTCTGGTTTGGCTAGGGGAATTGATTCTTTGGCTCATCGATCAGCTCTTGAGGCTGGGGGCAAAACGGTGGCTGTTTTAGGTAGTGGAGTAGATGTTGTTTATCCGAGCCAAAATTATCGTTTGTATCAGGATATTTTGGCCCGGGGACTAGTTTTATCTGAGTTGCCTCCGGAAACAAAGCCTTTGCCCGGTTATTTTCCCGCTCGCAATAGAATTATTGCCGGTTTATCATCGGCGGTGCTGATAATTGAAGGAGGGGTGAAATCAGGATCTTTAATCACGGCTTCATTAGCGGCTCATCAAGGTCGAGACGTTTTAGCTGTTCCTGGCAATATTACCAGTCATTTATCCTTAGGAACAAATTACTTGCTTAAAAATGGCGCTAAAGTAGTCACCGAAGCTAATGATGTTCTAGAAGAATTTAATCTAAAATTGGCAAACAATGATAATGTAGTCAGTCTTGATGATGATGAGAAAGTGGTTCTGGCGCTTTTGGGAAAGCAAAATTTAACTGTCGATGAAATCAGCCTAAAGTTAAATTTTGAGGCTAGTAAAGTAAGCATAATTTTAACAAAACTGGAGATTAGGGGGTTGGCGGCTAATTTAGGTTTGGGAGAGTGGGGGAGAAGATAGAAAGAATTTCTAATTCTTAATTTCTAACTTCTAAATATCGGTCCAATAAGACCTATCAGACCAATATTAATTTTTTTCTCTTGGCAAAAAGAAGTCTTTCTGCTACCCTATATATTTAGTGAAATTAATTATTGTTGAGTCGCCGACTAAAGCTCGGACCCTAGAGCGTTTCTTAGGTAAGGATTATCAGGTGTTGGCAACCATGGGCCATATTAGGGACTTGCCTAAAAGCAAATTGGGGATTGATGTTGATAATAATTTCGAACCGCAATACGAACTCGTTCCCGGTCAGAAAAAAACAGTTGTTGAAATTAAAAAGGCTGTTAGTAAGGCAAAATTCGTTTATTTGGCCACTGACCCGGACCGAGAGGGAGAAGCAATCGCTTATCATGTTTTGGTAAGCATTAACGATGGTCGTTCTGGGGTAAGCCAAACGAATATTAATAGGATCACTTTTCACGAAATTACTAAGTCGGCAATTTTAGCGGCTCTAGAAAAATCTGGTCGTCTCGATCAGGATTTAGTTGATGCTCAGACGGCTCGTCGCGTTTTAGATCGTCTAGTCGGTTATAAATTATCGCCGATTCTTTGGAAAAAGATCCGTCGTGGTTTATCAGCTGGTCGAGTCCAATCGGTGGCAGTTCGTTTAGTTGTTGAAAGAGAAAGAGAAATTGAGCGATTCTCTAGTCAGCCATATTGGCGAATTGAAGGGGAATTTGCCAGGGGCGACGAAAACTTCAGGGCGGAACTAATCAGCAAAAAGGGAAAAAAATACCAAACTCGAGAAAAGATAGCTCTTTTTGCCGGTGATTACACCTCAACTAAAACCACTATTGCAAGCGCCGATCAGGCCCAAAAAATTATTAATGATTTAAAACCGCCATTTCGGGTTGGCCAGGTTGATAAAAAAACCAGTCGTCGTCATCCATACCCGCCTCTTACTACCTCGACAATGCAGCAAACAGCCTATCGATTGTTAGGTTTTTCTTCCCAAAGAACCATGAGAGCGGCGCAAAAACTTTATGAGGAAGGCTTGATTACTTATCACCGAACGGATTCTACTTCTCTGGCTAAAGAAGCAATCGCTATGGCCAGGCAAGTAATTGCCCAAAAATTTGGTCAAGAGTTTGTTCCCGATAAAGCTAATTTTTATAAAACTAAAACTAGAGTCGCTCAAGAGGCCCATGAGGCGATTAGGCCAACCGATTTTAGGAAGTCAGAAGTAAATGTTGCCCAAGACGCTAACCGTCTTTACCGGTTGATTTGGCAAAGAGCCTTATCTAGTCAGGCAGCTGATGCCCAAACAGAAACAATTACGGCCAAAATTAATTCCGGCGACTATCAGTTTGTCGCTCGAGGGAGAAGGCTAATCTTTCCCGGTTTTACTAAAATTTTGAAAATGAGTCATGATGATGAAAGATTACCCAATCTTTCATCTGGTGACACCCTAGAATTAGTAAAATTTCTTTCCGATAAGCTCGAAACTGTACCGCCACCTCGCTATTCAGAGGCCAGCCTAATTGCTGTTTTGGAAAAAGAAGGGATTGGCCGGCCGTCAACTTATGCGCCAATTATTTCCACAATCCAAGGACGAAACTATGTTCAGAAAAAGGAGGGACGGTTTGTCCCGACTATTTTAGGCCAAGTTACTAATGATTTTTTAGCCAAATATTTTCCTGAAATCATGGACTTGCCCTTCACGGCTAAAATGGAAGAGGATTTAGATAAAGTGGCCAATGGAAAAGAAGAGTGGCACAAGATAATTAGTAATTTTTATCAGCCTTTTATTGATCAGGTTGATAAGGTTGAGGAAAAGGCTAAAAGGGTAAAAATACCAGTTGAGAAAACCGGCCAAAAATGTCCCGAATGTAAGACGGGAGAGCTGGTTATTAGAACTGGCCGGTTTGGTAAATTTTTATCTTGTTCTCGCTTTCCTGATTGCAAATATACCGCCAACTATGTCGAGAAAATTGAGGGTGTGTCTTGTCCCGATTGCGGCGGCGAAGTGGTAATTCGAAGAACCAAAAAGGGGAAACATTTTTATGGCTGTAGTAATTACCCTAAATGTAAATGGGCCTCATGGCGGAAACCAAGCAAGAACTGACAATTGTGTTATGAAACCTTCAAGAAAAATTGGCTTTAATACGGCAAAATATCTAACAGTTCAGAAACAGGCGATTGAAGATCGGTTAGCCCAATTTTCCGGTAAGCTCTATTTGGAATTTGGTGGTAAATTGTTGGACGATTTTCATGCTTCCCGAACCTTACCCGGGTATCATCCCAACATGAAAGCAATGCTTTTGAAAAGTTTAGGTAAAGATTTGGGGATATTATATTGTGTTTCAGCTAAGCAATTGGAGCAGGGTAAGCTTCGCGGCGACTGGGACATGAGTTACGATTTAGCGACAATTAAAACACTACAAGATTTGGCTGATTTTGGTTTGCCGGTTTTGGGGGTGGTGATTAATCGTTTTGCTCAAGAAGAAAGAGCCAAAACCCTGGAAAAAAGATTAACAAGAATGGGGGTTAAAGTTTTTAAACGTTACGAGATTGAGGAATACCCCAAGAGAGTGGAAAGGATTTTGAGTGACCGCGGTTATGGCCGTGATGACTATATCAAGACTAAAAAACCCCTGGTGGTGGTTTGGGGAGCGGGGGGCGGCTCAGGTAAATTATCCACCTGTTTGGGTCAATTATATCAGGATGCCAAGAGGGGATTAACATCCGGTTATGCCAAATTTGAAACTTTTCCAGTTTGGAACCTGCCGATTAATCATCCGGTTAATGTTGCCTATGAGGCGGCCACGGCGGATTTAGGCGATTTTAATTTAATTGACTCTTTTCATTTTCAGGCTTATCAAGAAGAGGCGGTTAATTATAATCGTGATATTGAGGCTTTTCCTATTATTAAGACGATTCTTGATAGAATTTGGGGCCAAAAAGACCCTTCCTGTCGTTATCAATCGCCAACCGATATGGGTTTTAATGTTTTGGCAGAGGGGATTGTTGACGAGAAGGTTGTTGGTGAGGCGGCTAAGAAAGAAGTGGTTTTTTATTTGTTTCGCTATCGGCAGGAATATCAAGAAGGTTTGATAGATCAAAAAGTTTTGAATAAAATGACTTTCTTGCTGGATAAATTAGGAATAGATGAAGAATATTTGGCAACAGTTCCGGCGGCTCGGAAAGCAGAAAAAGCGGCCAAGGATAAACCCGGGAAAGGGGAAAATGGTGTTTTTTGTGGTGCGGCCATAGAATTATCCAATGGTAGGGTTATTATCGGTAAAAACTCTCCGCTTCTTCATGCCGAAACAGCGGCAGTTTTAAATGCGATTAAGTTTTTGGCCGATATTCCAGATGACTTGGATTTAATTTCTGAGCCGGTTATTAAACAAATAAGTCGTTTTAAAAAACAAATTGGGGAAAAATCGCAGAGCCTTAATTGTTCTGAGGCGATATTAGCCTTAAACGTTTCGGCCCAAACTAATACCCTAGCTAAAAAGGCTCAGGATTTTTTACCAGACTTGAGGGGTTGTTTTATGCACACTACCCATGAATTGTCTTGGTCGGATAAGGATATTTTTAAAAAATTGGGGATTTGGGTTTCTACTGATAGCAAAACAGCTAAAATAAGAAATACTTAATTAATAGAGTATACTAAAAAAGGTTGATGAAAAAAAATAACCACCGGCCAGAATGGGATGACTACTTCATGCAGTTGGCTCAATTAGTGGCTACTAGGAGTACTTGCATTAGGGAGGGGCGAAAGGTTGGTGCGGTTTTAGTCAGAGACAAGCATATTTTAACGACCGGGTTTAATGGGGCCCCGGCAGGAATGGCCCATTGCGGTGAAATTGGCTGTATTCGTGATCAACTTAACATTCCTTCTGGTACTCGCCATGAGATTTGTCGGGCGGTTCATGCGGAGCAGAATGCTATTATTCAATGTGCCCTCCATGAGGTTTCTTCGAAAAATAGTACGATATATGTTACCCACCAGCCCTGTACGATTTGTACTAAAATTTTAATTAATGCTCAAGTTAAAAGAATTGTTTATCAAGAGCCGTACCCGGATGATTTTGCCCAAAAAATGATTGATGAGGCGGGTATTAAATTAGAACAATGGTCATCACCCCAAAAAGCAAAATAGTTATCGGCCTAGTTAGTCCGATTGGTGCCGGTAAAGGGACGGTAATTGCCTTTTTGCAAAAAAGAGGTTTTTTTTGTTTGTCTTTATCGGATCGAATCCGAGAGGAAATTACTGCTCGTGGTCAGGAGATAACCAGAGAAAGACTGTTAGCCGTTGCCGACCAATTAAGGCAAGATTATGGCTCTGAAGTATTGGCCTGGCGGACCTGGCAAATAGCTCAAAAGCAAAAAAACCCTAAAATTGCCATTGATTCGATTCGAGGTCTTGCCGAGGTTAATTTTTTTAAAAATCAACCCGGCTTTTATTTAATTGGCCTTAGAGCCCCTCAAAAACAACGCTTTCTTTGGGCCAGGAAGCGAGCCCGAGAGGGTGAACCGTTAACTTGGGAAGAATTTGTCCAGACCGATAAACGAGATTTTTTCAGCGGCGATGGCCAGATGGGGCGCAACATTCCCGCTTGTTTAGAGAGGGCCGATTTTCTAATTGACAATAATGGCACCATTAAACAACTAGAGAACAAAGTGGTTGGGGTTTTGGAAGAAATTTTTACTAATGGCTAAAGAAGTAAAGTTAAGGGTGAGATTAATCGCCCAGACTCAAGAAGCCGAGGCAACAGTGGCCGCGGCTATTCGTCAGTGTTATTCCCCCATAGGAGCCGACCAATTGGTTAAAAAAACCGGTCGAAAGACTCAAAAAAGATTAATTAGCCTGGTGACAGCTTCAGGCCACACTTCAACGATTGAGCACGCCTCTTTCACTTTTGCCATTGAAGGAATTTCTCGAGCTTGTTCTCATCAGCTGGTTCGTCACCGAATTGCCTCTTTTTCCCAACAATCTCAACGCTACGTGGATTTGTCTAAAGAAGAAATAGCCTATATTATTCCACCCGAAATATCTTATAGTAAGAAAAAAAGAGAGAAATTTCACCAAGCGATGGAAGAAATAGAAAATACTTATCGAGATTTGATTAGGGCTGGCGTTGCTCCGGAGGATGCCCGATTTGTTCTGCCTAATGCCTGTGAAACAAAAATTGTTGTTACCATGAATGCTCGATCACTGGCTAATTTTTTTCGTCTTCGGACTTGCGCGCGGGCTCAATGGGAAATTAGGGCGTTGGCAAAAAAGATGATGAGTCTTGTTAAAGAAGCGGCTCCGCTATTATTTGCTAATGTTGGTCCTAGTTGTCAAACCGAAAAGATTTGCTGGGAAGGTCATCTCTCCTGTGGTTTATGGAAAACTATCCCCGGAGCAACCCTAAAAGAAAGGTAATGAAAAAATCAATGAACGAAAGTAAAGGAAAATTTGTCGTTATTGAAGGTTTAGATTTGTCTGGCAAATCAACTCAGGTGAAATTGTTGGCAAAAGCTCTTCAGGAAAGAGGAGTAGATGTTCTCTCGACCCGAGAACATACCCGGGATGGCTTAGTTGGCCAATTAATTGAGAAAGTGGTTAATCGTCAGGGAAAATTGCCGCCAATCGCTCTGCAATTGTTATTTGTTGCCGATCGCTTAGATCATTTGGAGAAAGTGGTTTGGCCAGCAATCAAAATGGGCAAAGTAGTTATTTGTGATCGCTATTATTGGAGCACGGTAGCTTATGGTTCTTTTGCTGCCGATCGCAATTGGCTAGTTGAAATCCATAAATATTGTCTTGAGCCAGATTTAACCATTTATTTAGATATTGATCCTCAAAAAGCGATTCAGAGATTATCAATTCGAGGAGAGAAGGCAACTATTTTTGAAAAGCAAGATAAAATGAGGAAACAAGCTGATACCTATTATTGGTTATTAGCAAATAATCAGGCAAAAAGTGTTCGGGTTACTGCCGATCAAGCACCGGAAGCAGTTTTAAGCGATATAATAGAAGCATTAGAGAATAAAAAAATATTTAGTGGATAAAGAAATTTTTGATTTAATTAAACAAGAGGTTCTTCGTCAGCAAGAAACGCTGATGATGATTCCCTCTGAAAACTATGCCTCAGGGGCAGTTTTAAAAGCTTTGGGGTCGGTTTTCCAAAATAAATATGCCGAGGGTTATCCGGGGCGGCGTTATTATCAGGGTCAAGAATTTGTTGATAAAGTCGAAAACTTAGCTATTGATCGAGCCAAGAAACTATTTGGTGTTCCCCAGGTTAATGTCCAGCCTTATTCCGGTTCACCGGCCAATGCGGCGGTTTATTTTGCCCTGCTTGAGCCGGGAGACAAAATTATGGGGCCCGATCTACCTTCTGGCGGCCACTTAACTCATGGTCATCCCAAGATTACCTTTTCGGGCAAGTATTTTAATAGTGTTCAGTATCAAGTTGATAAAAATGGTTTTTTTGATTATGAAAAAATCGCCCAACTGGCTCTAAAAGAGCGGCCAAAGATTATTATTGCCGGGACAACCTCTTATTCTCGAACTCTTGATTTTGCTCGCTTTGGTCAAATTGCTGATAAAGTTGGCGCTTATTTGATGGCCGATATTGCTCATATTGTGGCCCTAGTAATTGCCGGGGTTCATCCTTCGCCGGTGCCTTGGGCCGATGTTGTTACCACCACCACTCATAAGTCGTTGCGCGGCCCGCGAGGAGCAATGATTTTAATTACCAAAAAGGGTCTGATAAAAGACAAGGGTTTGGCCAAGAAAATTGACCGAGCGGTTTTTCCTGGTCTCCAGGGTGGGCCTCACGAGAACAATATTGCCGCCATGGCCATTGCCTTAGAAGAAGCCGGTAGGGAAGACTTTAGGCAATATGGCCAACAAATTGTCAAAAATGCTAGCCGATTAGCTCAAGAGCTGGCCAATCTTGGTTTTGATTTGGTTTCTGAGGGAACCGATAACCACCTAATGGTGATTGACTTGAGAAATAAAAATATTGACGGTAAGAAGGCCGCCCTTCTTTTAGAAGAGGCCGGTATTATTGTTAATGCCAACAGCATTCCTTATGATCCTCGGCCGCCGCTTTCTCCATCGGGAATTAGATTAGGAACACCGGCGCTAACAACAAGAGGTATGAAAGAAGAGCAAATGACTCTAATCGCTCAATGGTTTGACCTGATCATTAACGCTCAGGTCAAACCGGTCAAGATGAAGCAAAGGGTTAAAGAATTGGCCGACAAATTTCCCGCCCCAGGATTAGACTAAATGTCTGATCATGCTAAAATAGCTTGATATGGTAACAGTTTTTTCTGGGAAAGATTTTGCCGAAAAGTTGGAACAAAAAGTAGCCAGAAGCTTTTCTCTCTTGTCGCCAGAACTCCAAAAGTTAACCTTAGTTGATATTTTGGTGGGCAATGATCGGGCGGCCCAAATTTATCTTAATTTGAAGCGGCTGGCGGCCAAGAGGGTCGGAATTAGTTTTGGGCCAATTAGATTATTGAAAGCCGTCAGCGAAAACGACTTATTGGATCTGATTGAAAAGTTAAATCGGAGCCGGCGAGTAGGAGGAATAATGTTTCAATTACCTTTACCAAAAAAATTTAGAATTGCCCAACAGAGGATAATTGACGAGATTGCTTTTGATAAGGATGTCGATTGCTTAACTAGTCGGAGATTAGCTCAGGTGATATCAGGGAAAAGCTCTTTTTTGCCGGCAACAGTTGAAGCAGTAATGGCAATACTGGAACAGGCAGGGGTAGGCAAGTCCAATTTGTCAGGAAAAAAAGTGGTGGTGGTGGGCCGGTCTAATGTTGTTGGCCGGCCCTTAGCGGCTCTTCTTGGTAAATATGGCGCTTTAGTGACCACTTGTCACCGCCAGACTAAATTATTGTCGAATTATACTCAGTCGGCAGAAATTATAATTTCTGCCACCGGTCAGCCCAATTTGATTAAAAAGGCGATGGTTTCTTCAGAGCAGATAATTATTGATGTCGGTTCTCCAGAAGGCGATGTTGACTTCCTTGAGGTTAAGGATAAAGCTCGTTTTATTACTCCGGTGCCGGGGGGAGTAGGGCCGGTGACGGTTGCTTGCTTATTGGCTAACTTTATTCGCCTTGTTAGTAAAGAAGGGAAGCAATGGGAGCGAAAAAAAATTGCTTTTTGTTAACTTTCAGGTTACAATGTACCAGGACATAAATCAGATCACACACATTCGAGCTGATCTCCTGGCTTAAAAAAGCGGATCGAATGGCGGTTTAAAAGGAGACTAATATGGCAAATAGCAAAGCAAGCAAAAAAACCACTAAAAAACAGGGAAAAAAAGTGGCGGTTAGGAAAACAACTTCCAAGGTAGTCAACAAGACTGCCAAGAAAGAAACTTCTTCTGGGATGGCAACTATTAGCCCGAAAGTAATTAATAATAGTGACATTTCTTTGGAGGGCCTACTCCGAGCCGGTTGTCATTTTGGTCACTCGGTTTCTAAAGTTAATCCCCGGATGCAGGAATATATTTTTACTGCCCGAGAAGGAACCCACATTTTTGATTTAATTAAAACTAAAGCCCAACTAGAAGAGGCTATTGATTATTTGGTTGACTCTGTTAAGAATGGGGGGAAAATAATCTTTTTGGGAACCAAAAGGCAAGCAACGGAGGCAATCAAAAAAGCGGCCCAGGAAACAGGCATGTTTTATGTTAACTCTCGCTGGATTGGCGGCTTATTAACTAACTGGCTGGAAGTAAAGAAAAATCTAGATCGCTTAGAAGAGCTTAATAAAAAATTGTTAGAAAAAAACCCCAACTTAACTAAATATGAAATTAGTGTTTTAAGGAGAGAACAACGCCGTCTTCAGGATTTTTATGGTGGTCTTGTTGGCCTTGAGGAATTACCCCAAAACTTGTTTATTGTTGATCCCAAGAAAGAGCAAACGGCGGTTAGAGAGGCCAAAAGAATGGGCATTGGCGTGGTGGCGATTGTTGACACTAACACTGATCCGACCAATATCAACCAGGTAATTCCGGCCAATGATGACGCTCAAGCCAGCGTCGAATACATTCTTGATCAAATTGTCAAAGCCTTAAAGAAAGTCAAGCATGACTAATAATAGTGCTTTAGCCTCCATATCGGTAGTTAAAAAATTAAGAGAACAAACCGGGGCGGGAGTGATGGCTTGTCGCCAAGCTTTGGAAAAAGCTCAGGGAGATTTTGACCAGGCTCTTAAAGAATTAAAAAAGGGCAATCGAGAAATCGCGGCTAAAAGGGCCGATCGGGAAACTAATCAGGGCAAGGTTTTTGCCTATGTTCATAGTAATGGCAAGATGGGCGCCCTAGTAGCCCTTTCCTGCGAGACTGATTTTGTCGCCCGGACCCAGGATTTTAGCGATTTGGGCAAAGAACTGGCAATGCAGGTGGTTGCCATGGATCCGGCCAACAGTAAAGAACTGCTGGCCCAAAACTATATTCGCGATCCTAAAATTCTAGTTAAAGACTTACTTGCCAAAATGATTGCCAAAACCGGAGAGAACATTCAAGTTAAAAACATTTATCGGTTAGAAATTTAGTTTTATTTTTTTAAAAAAAGTTAATGCTAGAGGAAACAAAGACCAAAATGGCTCAAGCCCTGGACCTATTAAGAGAAGATGTTGCCTCAATGAGAACCTCCAGAGCCAACCCGGCCCTAATAGAAAATATTGGCATTTTGGCCTATGAGGGGGCAGAAGAATTAAAAATTAAAGAATTAGCCTCAATTAGCGTCGAGGGGGCTAATTGTTTAGTGATTCAACCCTGGGATCCCAAGGTGGCTAAAAATATTGCTCAAGCCTTAGAGGCGTCGGAATTAGGTTTATCAGTGACAGTGGGTAAAGATGCGGTTAGGGCAACTCTTCCCTCTTTGTCGGCTCAGAGAAGGGAAGAATATATCCGACTTCTGAAAAAAAAGCTAGAAGCGGCCCGGGTAATGATCAGACAAATCAGAGCCGAAGAAAGAAGCCGAATTTTAGACCAAAAAGAAACGGGAGCAATTAGCCAGGATGACGCCTTTCGCCAGGAAGAAAAACTTCAAGAGTTAACCGATAGTCAAATTGAAGAAATTGACCGGTTAGGAGATAAGAAAATTACTGAGCTGGAATCATTATAATTTCACTCCGGATATTTTTTTTAAATCGTCGTTTAGGGTTTTTGGTTTTTTTACTATAAAGAGCAGTTCTTTTTATGACCGTCTTATATTTTTTTCTTATTTTATCTTTATTAATACTGGTTCACGAGGGGGGACATTTTTTATTAGCCAAAAGAGCCGGAATAAAAATAGAGGAGTTTGGTTTGGGTATTCCACCAAGAATCTGGGGGAAGAAAATTGGCGAAACAATTTACTCTATTAATTTGTTTCCTTTTGGCGGCTTTGTCCGTCTTTTAGGGGAAGACGGCCAAGCCAATAAGAAACAGAAGCGGTCTTTTGCCAGTCAAAGAAGGGGCACGAGGATAAAAATTTTATTGGCAGGAGTAGCGATGAACTTGTTTTTGGGGATTGGCTTGTTTTGTTTGGTTTATTCCTTTTTGGGAATTCCCGAAGAAACGGATCAGGTTAGAATTGTTGCGGTGATGCCCGATTCGCCTGCCCAAGAAGCTGGTTTAGAAGAGGAAGATGTTATTATTTTAGCCAACGGTCAAGAAATTAACAACACCGAAGAGTTTATTAATCTTGTTAACAACGCCGAAGAAAAAATTACTTTAGGTCTTCAAAGGGAAAATAACCCCTGTCTTAATCAAGAAAAAACTGGCTATCAAGAGGGAAATTTTTGGTTTTGTCAAGACGGCCAATTAATGGTTCAAATGTCGGTTAGAAAAAACCCTCCTCCAGGAGAAGGGGCGACAGGAGTGATTATTTCTCAAACCCAAAATCGCTTTTACCCCTTTTACAAAATGATCCCCAAAGCTATTTATAGCGGTTTTAGAGAGGCTCTTTTTTGGATAGAGCAGATGGTCTTGGCTTTGGGTCAAATATTGGTCAAGCTAATTTCCGGTCAGGGAATTCCAACTGAAATTGCTGGACCGATTGGTATTTATCAGGCCACTGGAGAAGTATCTCGATCTGGGCCTTGGGCCCTGGTTCATTTTACCGGGATATTATCGATCAATTTGGCTATTTTCAACCTGATTCCCTTTCCGACCCTAGATGGTGGACGGGTGGCTTTTATTTTGGCCGAAAACATTATCGGTCAAAAAAAACGAGCCAAGATTGAGGGTTATGCTAATCAAATTGGTTTAATTCTTTTAATTGGTTTGTTAGTCTTAGTTACGGTTAATGATTTAAGGCGAATCTTTTGATTAATCTGCTTCTGGGGTAATTTTTGAGGATTGCGGCTGAAGCTGTCTTGGGGGGGGCAAGTTTATTGTCAAGACTCTTCCTTTAAAGTATAATCTTAGAAAGTGAAGAGGCAAACTTTTGGCCTTTTTAGCATTAGTTAATTTTTAATTTAAAATGATTGAAGGAGGTGTTCACTCTAATATAGTAAACATATGGCAGTGGTTGTTAAACAAAAACCGGGAGAATCTAGCGATCAGCTTATTTCCTCCTTTCGGAGGAAAACAGCTGATATTGTTATTAATGTAAAAAAACGAGCCCGCTACACTAAACCATCTCAGCAAAAGCGAGAAGAAAAGAAACAAAAGGAAAGGGAGGCGAGAATAAGACGATGACCTCAAAGCAAGATTTAACTTGGCTTCTTAAAGGGGCGATGGCGGAGCAGGATAAATTGCGGGTTTCAGTTTTGCGCCTATTACTGTCGGCAATTCACAATCAGGAGATCGAAGCAAAACGGGAATTAACAAAGGAAGAAATTGACCTAGTAATTAAAAAGGAGGCCAAAAACCGTCGAGAATCAATTGATTCTTATCGTCAGGCCGGTCGAAAAGATTTACAAGAGCAGGAGGAGGCAGAGTTAGCAATTTTAGCTGATTTTCTTCCCCAGTCAATCTCAGAGGAAAAAATTCGTCAGTTGGTTCAAGAGGTTATTGAAGAAAAAGGGTTTTTAAAATTAGCCGATTTTGGCCCTCTGATGGGCCAGGTAATGGGCCGGATTGGCAGTGAAGCCGACGGTTCCACGGTCGCCAGGGTAGTCAAAGAAGAGCTTAATAAAAAGATAAAAAGCTAATTTTTATTAAAACTGATGGTAATAATTGATATCAAAGCTAATGCTGGTTATCGGGCAAACCGTCAAATCTTAAGAAAGAGAATTAACCAATACTTGTTTGAGTTTGGGTTAGGTGATGTTGAATTAAGTTTAGCTTTGGTTGGTAAGCGGAAAATGCGTCAGCTTAATCAGACTTATCGTAACCTAGATGGGATTTCAGATGTTTTAGCCTTTCCTCAAAATGAAGGTCGAACTCCAGAAGGAAGATTGATTTTGGGCGATATTGTTATTTGCTATCCCTGCGCCCAAGAAGAAGCAATTGCCTATCAGGAGGAAATTGATGAGACAATTTGGGATTTTGTTGAGCACGGTTTGGGTCGACTGGTGGGAGAAGAGAAAAAATAATTTCTAATTTCTAATTCCTAATTTCTAATCAATTACTAATGATTTAATTTTTAAAAATTTAATAAATAAAAATTGAATAAAAACTAGAAATTAAGAATTAAAAATTAAACTGAGATGGCTTTTTATTTAAAATATCGTCCCAAGAAGGTTGCCGAAATTGATTTGACCGAAGCCAGGGAAGCTCTGGGCCGAATCTTGTCATCAAGCTCATTTCCTCACGCTCTGCTATTGGCTGGTCCTCGGGGAATTGGTAAAACGTCCGTGGCCAGGATTATTGCCAAAAGCCTAAATTGTGAAAATAAAAAATCTGGTCAGATTGATCCTTGTAATCGCTGTTCGGCCTGTTTAGCTATTGATGGGGGAGCCTTTTTAGATGTTTTGGAAATTGATGCCGCCTCCAATCGGGGCATTGACGATATTCGTCAATTAAAAGAGGGGGTCGGGTTGGCCCCGGTTAAGGGCAAGACCAAAATTTACATTATTGACGAAGTCCATATGTTAACTAATGAAGCCTTTAATGCTCTCCTTAAAACATTAGAAGAGCCGCCTTCTGGAGTGGTGTTTATATTGTGTACTACCAACCCAGAGAAAATTCCCCAAACGGTTTTATCCCGTTGTTTAAGGATTAATTTTCACAAGGCCAGTGAACAGGAGGTTTTGCGGGCCTTGAAAAGAGTGGTCGAAAAAGAGAGTCTGAGACTAGAAAGCGATCAAGTTTTAAAAATTATTGCCCAAAACGTTGACGGTAGTTTTCGTGATGGTCAAAAAATCTTAGAAGAGTTATCATTTGCCAAGGAAACGATTACTGTTAAATTAGCCAAGAAGGTTATTGGCGATCAAAGCCTGTTTTGGTCAGACCGGATCTTGTCTTTTATTAATGATGGGGATTTATCTTCGGCTTTAGAAGAAGTTGCCCGTTTGGATGATAGCGGTGTTGATTGGCCGTCTTATCTTAAGGGTCTGTTGGTTTTTTTACGGCGATTTCTTCATGGGGCTTGGGGGCTTTCTGATGGTCAAGAGAGTAATTTTTCGATTAGGCAACTTGTTGCTTGGGTAGAAATTTTCTCTAGGGCGGCCAATAAAGCCAAAAAAGCCGATTTACCGGTTTTAGTAGTAGAATTGGCGATGGCTCAGGCGGTTGAAGTCGGTCGGGAAGGCCCTGGTCGTCAACAGTTGGTCGAAAATAAAAAAGAAAAAATAAAAAAACCAGAGAAAAAAAAGAAAACCGCCCTTAAGGGAAAAGGAGATATTAAAAATAGTCAAAAAATTATCAGCCAGGAGCAATGGCAGGTTCTTTTAAAAGAAATTAAACCCAAGAATCATTCTCTGGAAGCCTTTTTAAAGGCGGCTTACCCAATTTCTTTTAAAAACAACCGCTTAACCCTCGGGGTTTATTATCAGTTTCATAAGGAATGTTTAGAAAAAGAGGTTAACCGTCAAATAGTTGAGGCGGTAGCCAGCAAGATTCTTGATTGCCCGGTGAGTCTTTTTTACCGTCTGGTTGAAAAACGCCCCTCGGCCTTAGGGGGTAAGAAAACTGATTCGGTTTTTTCAGGGTCGGATGATAATAATAATATTTATGATGTGGCTAAAAAAATCTTTGGAGGTGATAAGTAATGATTGATATGAGTCTATTAAAACAATTGGGAGACTTGAAGAAAATGCAAAAAGAAATGGCCCGGCAGGCCATTACCATTGACGAACAGGGAGTAGTGGTGACAGTAACCGGAGAACAAAAAATAAAAGAATTAGCTTTTGAAGATGGTACCAATCCTAAAGCGGTGGCTAAAGTAATTAATAAAGCCTTTGATCAATTAAAGAAAAAATTAGCTAAAAACCTAATGACGAATCGATGAGATTGCCTAAAACCCTGGAAGAGCTGATTAACTCTTTTGAACAATTACCCGGTATCGGTCCAAAGACTGCGGCAAGACTAGCCTTTTATTTATTGCATACTCCGCAAGAGTATCTGGATGGTTTTGGTCAGGCGGTTATTAACTTGAAGAAAAATACTGTTGAGTGTTCTCTCTGTCATAATGTTGCCCAAAGCGACCCTTGTCCTATTTGTCAGGATCGACAAAGAAACCAGAGGGTTATTTGTGTGGTTGAACAGCCAATGGATTTATTGTCGATTGAGAGAACCAACCAGTTTGGGGGTGTTTATCATGTTCTTCATGGCGCCATTAACCCTCTCCAATCAATTGGTCCTGAGGAGATAAATATTGATAGTCTAATTAGACGGATTGAGGCCAATTACGATATTGAAGAAATAATTTTAGCGACTAATTCCGGTATGGAGGGAGAGGCAACAGCGATGTATTTAAAAAGGGAATTGGTAAAGGTAAATCAAGAGCGAGATAATAAGTTTCGCATTTCTCGGATGGGGCAGGGGCTGCCGGTAGGAGCAGATTTAGAATATGCCGATGAAGCCACTTTGCGTCAAGCCCTGGAAGGGAGAAGAAATTATTAAAGTACAAAATGACTAATCCTAAATATAAACCAGTGCAAGATCCTGGGAGTTTGGCTCAGTTAGCCAGGGAAGAAATAGGGGCTGTTGTTCAAGAAGTAGTTGAACAAGTCGCGGCCGGGGAAGAGAATAGGTCGGTTACTGGACCGCCGCCTTTTCCTGACAATCAAGACCAAAGAGGGCCGGTTTTGTCCGACCGGAACGAAGCGGCAGAGAATGAAAGAGAACAGCTTAAAAAAGTTCGGGCCAGGTTAGCGGTTCTGAAACAAGAATCGGCTTTTGCTGGAAAAAAGCTTTCTCAAGAGCGGGAAAAAAATGCCCAAAAAAGAAATCCGGTTGTTGAGGGAATTGGGACGGAAGAAAAAGAAAGCAAGAAACAAGATTATGATAATAGTCTGCCTCTGTCTCCACCTGAAACCACCAGCCGGCCCAAAAGAGGCCTACCCTCGAGTATTGGTCGGCCGGAAAAGAAACAGAGAAGATAAAGTAAAACTTCTAATTTTAATGAAATTCATTGTTGCATTGTTAAATTGTTGGCAAGTTTTGGGCATAAAAAAAGCTTGACTTTTTAAAAACTGATCCTATAGCAATATAGCAATGATTATTAATTTTATTTTTTGGTTTTTGTATTGATGTTATACTGGAAGGTATGAAAAGAAATGTCCCAAAACTATTTTTATTTAATACCTTAACCAAAAAAAAAGAACTGTTTTCGCCTCTTTTACCGCCTCGGGTAAAAATTTATTCTTGCGGCCCCACCGTTTATGGTCATACTCACCTCGGTCACATGCGCACTTATACCAACACCGATATTTTATTAAGAACGCTAAAATATTGCGGTTACCAACCTTATCAGGTAATGAATATTACTGATGTTGGCCATTTAACCAGTGATCGGGATACTGGTGAGGACAAGCTAGAAAAAGCCGCCCAAAAAGAAAAACTATCTGCTTGGCAATTAGCCCAAAAATACACCGCTGAGTTCTTTGAGGTTTTAGATAAACTTAATATTACTCGAGCCGACGTTACCCCGAAAGCCACGGAAAATATTGCCGAAATGATAGCTTTGGTAGTTTTTCTGGAAGAGAAAGGGTTTGCTTATCAAACTAGCGATGGGGTTTATTTTGATACCAGTAAGTTTGTCAATTATGGTCGATTGGCTAACGTTTCTTTGGCCGATCTAGAAGAAGGGGCAAGAATAGAAAAAAATCCCGAGAAAAAAAACCCCACCGATTTTGCTCTTTGGAAATTTTCTGATCCTAAAAGAAACCGTCAAATGGAATGGTCTGGCCCTTGGGCTAAAAAAGGCTTTCCGGGTTGGCATATTGAGTGCTCGGTAATGGCGATGAAGTATTTATCGGCTTGTTTTGAAGGAGAAAGATTTTACCCTGATCGTTTTGAAACGATTGATATTCACAGTGGCGGCATTGAGCATATCAATGTTCACCATACCAACGAAATTGCCCAAACTGAAAGCGCCACCGGGAAAAAAATGGCCGCCTTTTGGGTTCATTATAATTGGTTGCAAGTTGAGGGTAAAAAAATGAGCAAGTCTTTGGGTAATTTTTATACTCAAGAAGATTTAATCAATAGGGGCTATAAGGATTTTATGCCCCTAAGATATCTTTTTTTAAATACCCATTATCGGAAAGTTTTGAATTTTACCTGGCCGGCTTTATTTTGGGCGGCCGAGGCTTATGGGGGGTTAATTAGAGAAGCGGAGGAAATATTGGCTTTTAGTGAGGCCGCAAAAGCAGCAACCAGGAAAGTAAAGACAAAGCTTATCAAGTCCGAAAAAGGAAAGAAAAAAATTAATTATTACCAAGAGAAATTCGAGAAAGCAATTACTAATGATCTTAATATGCCCCAAGCTTTAGCAGTGATGCATGAGGTTTTAAAAGATCAAGATTTGTCGTCTAAAAGCCAGTGGAAGCTAATAAATAAATTTGATCAGGTTTTTGGTTTGAGAATTGAAGATCAGGTCAAAAGTTTGAGACAAAAAAGAAAAAAAATTCCCCAGGAAGTTCTTTCTCTTGTTGATGATAGAGAAGCGGCTCGTCAAAAAAAAGACTGGGAGAGAGCCGATAAAATCCGAACTCAAATTGAAGTAAGAGGCTATCTAGTTGAAGATACTCCCCAGGGCCCAAAATTAACTTTCCCAAAATGACTGCCCTGACAAAAGCTCTTGAGCCGGTAATAATTTATCAGGACGATTTTTTATTGGTTCTTAATAAACCGCCGTTTTGGATAGTAAATCGGGCCCAAACTACCAAGGGTAAAATAACGGTTGAAGATTGGTTGGAGAATAATTTTGATTTTGAGACAATTGAAAAAGGGGGCCTTAGGGCCGGCATTGCCCATCGACTAGACAAGGATACTAGCGGCATTTTATTAATTGCTAAAACGATTAAAAGCTTAGCTAAAGTTCAAGAGCAGTTTTCTCGTCGCCTAATAAATAAACAATATCTGGCCTTAGTTCATGATATTTTTCCCGATGATAGCCAGGTGGCAGCCCCAATTAATCGTTTATCTTGGGACAGAGAAAAATTTGGTGTTGTTTTGGGGGGTAAAAAGGCTAAAACCTCTTTTTCAAGATGCGCAATTTATCAAAGAGAAGGGGAGAGGTTTTCTTTGATTTGGGCTTTTCCTAAAACTGGCCGCACTCATCAGATTAGGGTCCATTGCCAATATCTTTCTCACCCAATAGTGGCTGACCCCGACTATGTTGGTCGAAAGCGCCTAAGGAGAGATTTAACCTGGTGTCCAAGAATTTTCCTTCATGCTTCAGCCATTAGTTTTAACCACCCGGACACGGAAAAAAAAGTTAAATTCCAAGCTCCTCTCCCCAAAGATCTTGCCTTAGCCCTAAAACAACTTAAAAAAGCCCAAGCTTTTTGTTAATGGTGGCCGGTTGATGGTAAAATAAGAACAATTGCTTGATTGCTAAATGGCTAGATTGTTTTTGGGTTTATTTTTCACCTAAAAAAAATAATTAATTAACAATTTAGCAATACAGCAATATAACAGTAAATTTTATTTCAAGATAGGGCCAAGACCATGGGCAAAGCCTGTGGGAATCTATTAGAAATTAATTCAGCCATGTCTGGACATTCTAAATGGTCAACCATTAAACATCAAAAAGAGGCCAATGATCAAGCTCGGGGGAAAATTTTTTCTAAATTATCTCGGGCTATTACTGTGGCTATTCGGGAGGGGGGAGGAGAGACAGACCCGGAAGTTAACTATAAACTGAGAGTGGCCATTGATCGGGCCAAAGAGATTAATATGCCCAAAAATAATATTGAAAGGGCAATTAGTCGAGCAACGGACAAAGGGGCCGATGAATTAAAATCGATTCGCTTTGAGGCCTATGGCCCTTTTGGAGTTGGTGTTATTATCGAGGCGATTACCGACAATCATCAGAGAGCAGTGCAAGAGATCAAAAATGTAATTGAGAAGGGGGGAGGGTCAATTGCCTCTCCGGGAGCAGTTGCTTATAACTTTTCTTCCCAAGGCCAAATAATAGTTAAAAAAGAGCCTGACTCAGAGAACCAGCTACTCCAATTAATGGAAATAGAGGGGGTTAAGGATTTATCGGAAGAAGAAGAGACAATAGAAGTTATTTCTGATAAGGACAGGCTGTCTTCGGTTGTTGATCTTATTAAAAAATCCGGCTTTGAAGTTTCCTCCTCGTCGTTAATAATGATGCCCAAAACAGAAATACCAATTAATGATCCCGATAAAGCTAAGAAAATAGTTAATTTTATCGAGAAATTAGAAAGCCATGATGATGTTCAATCAGTTTTTACTAATTTCGATATCCCGGTTGATGTCCTGAAGGAGATATCAGCCTAAAAGATCTTTCTTATTTATGGTAGTGTTTAGTAAAAAAATTCTGACTCTTTGGCACAATAAGCGGGTTCGGTTTGTGGCGGGGGCGATTTTTTTGACCCTACTTCTTCTGATTACTCAAACAGTCTCTTTTTCCTGGCGCTATTTTTCAATTTTGGGCTTATTTTTACTTTCTTTTTTGTTTTCTACTTGGTCGTTGTCAGAAGGAGCCGGTAGCTGGTCGGTAAAAATCATCACGGCGATTTTGCCCAGCTTTTTTTCGGTGGCCGTGGCGATGTTTTATTTTCTTTTTCCGGAATCTTTGGTCTATCAGGTTTTTTTGTTAATTGCCTTTGGCGTTGTCATTTATATTGTCTTTTTAACCGAAAACATTTTTACTGTTGCCACGATGAGAACGATTGCCTTATCCAGAGCGGCTCAAACGGTTGGGTTTTTAATTACACTACTAACTGCCTTTTTTTGTTATAACACGATTTTTTCCTTTCGGCTTTTTGGTTGGTGGAACGCTCTTTTGGTTTTAGCCGTATCGTTTCCTTTATTCTTTCAGGCTCTTTGGTCGGCAGAATTAGGAAAAAGTTTTGATAGTAAAACTTTACTCTTTTCTTTGATTTTCTCTCTTATAGTCGGGGAATTATCATTAATAGTTTCTTTTTTTCCTGTTAATGTTTTAACCGGTTCGCTTTTTTTAACTTGTGCCGCCTACATCTTGATTGGTTTGGGCAGCGCTTATTTAGCTGGCCGTCTTTTTAGACAAATCGTTAAAGAATATTTAGTTGTCGGCGGCCTAATGTTTTTATTTCTTTTAATTACCACTTCGTGGCGGGGATAACTGGGGTATTTGGAGGGGGCCGGCTAAATGATTGTTAAAACATTGAGAGACTTTGTTATTTATCTTCTTGTTTTTTTCCAGCTCATTTTATCGATAATAAATTTTAATATTTTTTTATTCGTTTTTTTGTTGGTGGAAAAAGGGGAAAGGGAAAAGGGGAGAGATAGCCGATATTATTTAGGGGATATTTAAATATCCTATAGTATATATAGGCTTGTTTTTCACAAAAAATTTAGCAGATTTTCACGAAGACTGACAAGACAATAATTAGCCTCAAGATGATAGTCTTTGATACTCTTTGATAGAAAACAACAAGAAAGGAAAGATTTTCCAAAAGAGTCTATCCGAAGCCGTTCTGTGGATAAAATAGCGCTTTGAGGGTTAACTAAAAAACTCCTGACAGATTTTTTATTTTAAAAATAAATAAAAAATAAAAATATTTTTCTAGTGAATTTTTTTTTAGCAAAAAAAGTTCTTATCTTCTTCTTTTTACCTAAAGAAAGAATTTTTGGGCTAAAGTCTTTTCAACAGCCTATCAACAGCAACACCCCAAAAACATCAAAGCAGATTAAAAGGAGAGGTGTTTGGATACTACTAATTTATTTTTTAGCCGTTTTAAGGGCATTTGGTGAAGGATCACCCTGAGTCGTTTTTTGAAAAGTTTGCTAAAAAGTAGCTATTCGGCTTCAAGAGCCATTTAACTGAGTATAATATCTCTTACACTCAGTCGGATTGGTCAATTTCCAAAAATCCTTCTCTTCTCCTCTTCTCTTTGCCAAGAAGCCCTATTCTTGAGTTATAATGGAGTTAGATTATGGACTTGCCTCTTATTGACGATTATTTGCTTTTTTTAAAAACCAATAAGTATTCTGCTGAGACGGTTTATAATTATGAGCGCGACTTAGTCACTTTTGTCGATTTCCTCTCCTCTTCTCCCACCCCCGACTTTAATAAAATTTCTAAAAAAACCATTGACCTATATAAGGCTTATTTAGTTTCTCGTGATCGCCAAACACCAATAAAAGGCGAAAAAGGAGCCGAATTATCGGCACAAAGCATTAATCGTATGCTTTCGGCTCTGCGAGGCTATTTAAAATACTTAGTTGATCGAGATGAGCCGGTGCCTATCCCGCCCGAGGCTATTAAGTTGGTAAAAACAGAAAAACGACATCCTCGAGTCGCTGAACTGGCCGACTTGGTTCGTCTAATCGAGTCGCCTCAGGCCCTGGAGGAAGACCCTCTGGTGGGTTTAAGAAATCGGACCATACTAGAGGTTCTCTTCTCTACCGGAATGAGGATTTCAGAGTTGGTCCGTCTTAATAAGGCTGATATTGATAAAACCGGCAAGATTTTCATTCTTGGCAAGGGTAAAAAAGAGCGCTTTGTTTATCTGACCCCTCGAGCCCTAAATATTCTGGAGCGTTATTTAGTGACCAGGAACGATTCTTTTGAGGCCTTGTTTATCCCCTACTCTGGCGCAAATGTTAACAATAAGGATAAACGATTATCGACCAATTATATTCAAGGGAAAATTAAGCAGTATCGGAATAAATTAAAGATTAATGTGCCGGTTTCAGCCCATTCCCTTCGTCATGGCTTTGCTACCTATCTGGCGGAAGAAGGAGCCTCTCCGGCGGCGATTCAAATTCTTTTAGGTCACGAATCGCTAGATACGACCACGCGTTATGTTCACGCCTCGGATCGTTTTGCTGAAGAGACTCATCGGGAATTTCATCCTCTAAAGAACCCCAAAAGTCTTTCTTAAAGCTCTCTTCTTCTTATTTCAAGATAGGGCCAAAACCACAGGCTTTGCCTGTGGGAATCTATTTTTTAGTTTTTTTAAGGGTTGTTAGGGAGGCAACCTGATCAGTGGCTTTTTTAAACCTCATCAAGATTACTCCTTGAGTATTGCGGCCCAAACTGGGAATATTTTTAATTGGTAGCTTAATAACTTGGGCTCTTTGAGAAGTGATAATGGCCGTTTCATCGTTTTGGTTAATCATTTTC
>Ga0334892_1000723_pt1 | contig 35503 bp, 31 predicted proteins | sample GraSluR3_MG_4_FD_207213 | JGI IMG/M metagenome (GOLD analysis project Ga0334892, IMG submission 207213) | Sludge microbial communities from methane-producing bioreactor in Wageningen University, Netherlands - Granular Sludge_15_04-R3 | ecosystem: Engineered > Bioreactor > Anaerobic >...
GTGAGGATAAGGCTGATATTCCACCACAGAAGCATGAAGGTGGTATTGGTCCAGCAGCAGGTGCTAAAAACTTATTAAAAGATAAGGCTGAAGTAGTTGGAACAGTAATATGTGGTGACACATACTTTGGTGAGAATGTTGAATCTGCTGCAAAAGAAGTTGTTGAATTAATTGCTTCTTTTAATCCTGACATCGTTATCGCAGGACCTGCATTTAATGCTGGTCGCTATGGTGTTGCGTGTGGTGCAGTTGCTAAAGCTGTATCAGAAGAGTTAAATATTCCAGTAATTTCAGGTATGTATCCTGAGAATCCTGGTGTTGATATGTATAAAAACTATGCATATATGGTAGAGACTGTTAACAGTGCTGCTGGTATGCGTAAAGCTTTACCACAAATGATTAACCTAACTCTTAAAGTTCTTTCAGGTGAACCAATGGGTACACCTAAAGAAGAAGGCTATATGCCAAGAGGACTTAGAAAGAATGTTTTTGTAAGTGAGCGCGGTTCTAAACGTGCAGTTGATATGTTAATCAAAAAACTTAAAGGTGAAGAGTTCGAAACTGAGTTCCCAATGCCTGACTTTGATAGAGTAGATCCTAATCCAGCTATTAAAGACATGAGTAATGCTAAAATTGCTATTGTTACATCAGGTGGTATTGTACCAAAAGGTAACCCAGATAAAATTGAAGCATCTTCAGCTTCTAAGTATGGTAAATATGACATTTCTGGTTTTGACAAATTGTCAGAAGCTGATCATGAAACAGCTCATGGTGGATATGATCCAACATATGCTGATGCAGAGCCTGATAGAGTTATCCCAGTTGATGTATTAAGAGATATGGAGAAAGAAGGCGTAATTGGAGAGTTACACCGTTATTTCTACACAACAGTTGGAAACGGTACTGCTGTTGCTAGTTCAAAGGCTTTTGCCGCTGAGTTCTCAAAAGAGTTATTGGCAGATGGCGTTGACGCAGTAATTTTAACAAGTACTTGAGGAACTTGTACTCGTTGCGGTGCAACGATGGTTAAGGAAATCGAGCGTGCTGGAATTCCTGTAGTTCACATGTGTACTGTTGTTCCAATATCTGTAACAGTAGGAGCTAATAGAATAGTACCAACTGTAGCTATTCCTCATCCACTAGGAAACCCAAAACTTTCTTTAGAAGATGAGAAAAAATTAAGAAGAAAATTAGTTGAAAAAGCTTTAGAAGCTCTAGAAACAGAAGTTTCTGGTCAACAAGTATTTGAATAGAATATAACTGTAAAGGGTGGTGGAGGCACTACCCTTTATCTATATAAAAGAATTAAATGGAGGTAGATGAAATGCCTAAAGCAGTCATTAAAGGAGCAGGATATGCTCTAATACACGCAAATGATATGATTACTACTCATGGAACAACTTTAACTGCAGAAGCAGCTAAAGATCCTAATGCACAATTACTAAAGGATATTCCGCAACATGTACAAAATTTTGAAGAAACAGTGGCATACCCGCCAAACCAATGTTATATAGGAAACATTACTCCAGAGCAATTAAATGAAATGCCAAAACCATGGTATGAAAATGGTATGGAGAATGCTAATCGCCAAGGTAAAATGGGTGAGATAATGCGCCTTGATGAGTTCATTGGGGTAATGAAGATTTGTGACTCTTTTGACTCAGTTATGCTAGAAACAGAGTTTGCAGCTCATGCTAAAAAAGCATTAGAAGAGCACGGAATGTTTAGTGCTGAAGAAATCCAAACAATTGGACAAGGTCATGACTTAGAAAAGATTCATCCTAGAGTAGAAAATCACACAGCAGACCCAATTATGTATGAAGGCAAATTAGTTGGATGTGTAAAGCAAGCACACGACTCAGATCCAAACTTAAACTCTCATATAATGTTTGAAAACATCGTTGTAAAAGCATCAGGAGTTGTAGCACTAAAGAACTTACTTGATAAGAATGACATAGATCCACTAAGCATAGACTATATTATTGAGACATCAGAAGAAGCGTGTGGTGATATGAACCAGCGTGGTGGTGGAAACTTCGCTAAAGCTGTCGGTGAAATAGCAGGACTTAAGAATGCAACAGGTTCAGATACAAGAGCGTTCTGTGCTGCTCCAACTCATGGCGTTATTAATGCAAGTGCATTAGTTGCTTCAGGTATCCACAAAAATGTTGTAGTTGTCGCAGGTGGAGCTACAGCGAAACTTGGTATGAACTCAAAAGATCATATTAAAAAAGGTGTTCCTGTACTTGAGAATGCAATTGGTGCTTTCGCTATTTTAGTTAGTGAAGATGATGGTGTTAGTCCATATGTGAGAACCGATGCAGTTGGTAAACATAATATTGGATCTGGCTCATCACCACAAGCAGTCACTACTGCTATTATCACAAATCCACTAGATAAAATTGGCTTAAAGATTACAGACATAGATAAGTATTCTGTGGAAATGCAAAATCCTGAGATTACAAAACCAGCTGGAGCAGGAGATGTTCCAGAAGCTAATTATAAAATGATTGCTGCTCTGGGTGTTAAGAGAGGCGATATTGAAAGAACAGAGCTATTAAACTTTGTTAAAAAGCATGGTATGCCAGGTTGGGCTTTAACACAAGGACATATCCCTTCTGGTGTTCCTTATGTAGGATTTGCAAGAGAAGCTATTATGAATGGTGAGATAAACAGAGCTATGATCGTTGGTAAGGGTAGTCTTTTCTTAGCTAGAATGACAAACTTATTTGATGGTGTTTCATTTATAATTGAAAAGAATCCTGGTATCGTAGAAGAAAGTTCTTTCTCTAAAGATGAAGTTCGTTCTTTGATAGCAGAATCTATGCGCAAACTAGGTGAAAGCTTAGTTGAAGATAAAGAATAAGACAGGGGTGTTTTTGAATGTCTAATAAAGCAATCAAAGAACTACTCAAAGACGTATTGTTTGATGTCGCTGATGCTATTGAAACTGGTAGTTTTGGTGAGAAGATAAAAGTAGGCATTACTCTTTTAGGTTCTGAGCATGGAGCTGAGGAGTTACTTAAAGGAGCAGAGTTAGCACAAAGACAGAATCAAGATATTGAAGTTGTATGTGTAGGTCCAAAAATGGATACAGAGCTCAAAATCTATGAAGCTAATACTGAAGAAGAGCAACATAAATTAATGGAGGAGCTCTTAGATAGTAAGGAAATAGCAGCTTGTGTAACGATGCATTATAGTTTCCCAATAGGTGTTTCTACTGTTGGTAAAGTTATAGCGCCAGCTAATGGTAAAGACCTCATTATAGCAAATACTACTGGAACTTCAGCTACTGACCGTGTTGAAGCTATGGTAAGAAATGCAATAAGTGGTATAGCTACAGCTAAAGCATGTGGAATTAAAGAACCTAAAGTAGGAATTTTAAATGTTGAAGGTGCAAGAGCAGTAGAGAGAGCTTTGATAAAACTAAAAGATGCTGGCTATGAGTTTAGCTTTACAGAGTCTATGAGATCAGATGGTGGTGCAGTAATGAGAGGTAATGATTTATTAGCTGCAACGCCAGATGTAATGGTTATGGACTCATTAACAGGCAATGTAATGATGAAAATGTTTTCTTCATATACAACTGGTGGTAGCTATGAGGCAAGTGGCTATGGCTATGGCCCAGGTGTAGGATCAGATTATGATAGAATTATTATGATTTTATCAAGAGCTTCTGGAGCACCAGTAGCAGCTAATGCAATTAGTTATGCAGCTGAAGTAGCAAAAGGTAGCTTATGCAGTGTTGCAAAATCTGAATTCGCTGCAGCAAAAAAAGCAGGACTTGACACTGTTATTGAAGTTAAAAAAGCAGCAGTTGAAGAGGAAGAAGTTGCGATTCCTCCTAAGAAATCTGTAACAGAAGAGATTCCTGGAATTGAAATCCTTGACTTAGATGATGCTGCAAAAGCTGTATGGAAAGCTGGCATTTACGCTGAAACAGGTATGGGATGTACTGGCCCAGTTGTTTTAGTAGCGCCAGAAGACCATGAGAAAGCAGAAGAAATACTAAAAACAGCAGGATATATAAGTTAAATCATAAGAGCCTTAGCTTTTTCGAAATGCTAAGGCTCTTTTTTGTTTAAAAGTATCTAAAGTCTTATAACTTGCATTAATTAATTAATTGATTAGCGTATTAAATTATGATAAACTAATTTTTAGAATATAATAATATAATTATATAAGCAATGTAGTATAAAAGAAATGGAGGTGAGCTTTGGAGCAGTTGTGCTGGTTTTATGTTTCAATTAGGTTCAAAAATGTGAAGGGAGAGATTTTGTGAGTAAACGTTTAGTAGCTTTAACATTAGCATTAGCTTTAGTGATATCAACTATGATAACTGGTTTAGCGAATGTTATAACGGTGAATATTGATGGAGATGATGTTGAATTTGATGTTCCACCAATGATAGTAGACTCTAGAACATTAGTACCGATGAGGGCAATTTTTGAAGACTTAGGTGCAACTGTGGGTTGGAATGAAGCTTTAAAAGAAGCAACAGGGACGAAAGGTGATACAGTTGTTAAGTTAGTAATAGACTCTAAAATTGCTATTGTAAATGGAGAAGAAGTTGAGTTAGATGCACCAGCAATAGTAGAGGATTTTAGGACTTTAGTACCTTTAAGATTTATTAGTGACGTTTTTGGTTATGATGTTGTATGGCACAAAGAGTATCGTGATATAGATATTATAAGCCCAGAAATGAAACATGTACGTTTAGTAACATCCGAGTTTTTAGCTGGGTTGGCTGAAACTAATCCTATGCTTTCTTTTAGAGCAACTGGAATTGAGACTGAATTGGAAGAAGAAGCAGATGATTTATTTATACTAGATGTTAGAAACAAAGAAGAGTATGAAACCATTCATATTATTGGTTCATATCATATGGAGTTTCAAGATCTAGCAGAGCATATGGATAAGTTGCCAAAAGACATGAGAATAGCTGTAATTAGTTCTTATGGACAAGATTCAGGATTAGTAGCAACTGCTTTATATTTAGCAGGATTTGAATTAGTAGGAAGCATGAGCAGTGGAATTGCAACTTTTACTAATGAGGATTATTTAGAAGAAGGCGAAGGTTTATCTTTAGCTGACTTAGAAATCGTAAGTGAGCCTGCAGATGAGCTTGAAGAAATTATGTGGAATGCTGTAGCTAAGTTTTTTGCAGCTGCAGGTCCAACTGCAGAAGACTTTAATAATCACTATATTCATTATGATGATTTATATGAAGGCTTATATTCAGACCCAGATGCTTACTTCTTAATGGATAGATTAAGTGAAGCCAGTTATACTGATACAAGAATTCCTTTCTCTGTTCATATGCCAGATTGGGAAGAGTATGCTGCTGCAGTAAGCACAAGAGGAATTATCAAAGCTAATACCGACAGAGCACTAGTAAGCTCATGAGGATCGGGGCAATCAGCAACTCGTGTAGTTGCACCTTTAGCTATTTCCGGTCATAAAGTCGTTAATCATTACTTTGGTAAGAATGCTGGATGGATTGGAAGAGGCGAGTATCCAACTTTTACAGCAGATGAGCCAGATCCAGTAGTGTATCCAGAGCCAGAGCCAGAGCCAGAGCCAGAACCAACACCAGCTCCAGCTCCAGCACCAACACCGACGCCAACACCGACACCAGCACCAACACCAACACCAGAACCGGAACCAGAGCCAACGCCTCCTGCAGGTGGAACTTGATAACTAAATAAGTGTAAGTTTTACACATAAGTAAAGAGGCCCAATGTTAAATTTGGGTCTCTTTTTCTATACCAGCGTATGCTTATAAATCTAAATTATTAAATGTGAAAATTGAGTCAAAAAATTAATAGTTAGTAAGTCAGCAATAGTTTCAATTTATGAGGTGTGCTAAAATAGCCGCTAAGGTGGTGTAGTATGAGAGTTTACAAGGATATATATTTAAATGAAAAAGTTGTTTGGTTAATTCTATTGATTAGTATTACATTTAACTTATATCTCTTTAGAGAAATTTCAAGTTATCAAGCGTTAGTCAAAAGCTTAGAAATTAAAGTAAACGAGATAAATCAGAGTAACGAAGAATCTTTTGAAGCAGATGAAATATCCATTTTTGTACAAATTGAAGGGGCTATTGCTAATCCAGGTGTGTACGAGTTTAGTAGCTATGTAAGGGTATTTGATGTGGTAGATTTAGCAGGAGGTTTTTTAGAGGATGCAAATAGATCCTCGGTTAATTTAGTAAGAAGTGTTATAGATGGTGATGTTATTTATGTACCATTTAGTAGTGATGAATTAAACATTGAAGCTAGTTTTTCATCACTAATTAATATAAACAGAGCAAATATTAATGATTTAACATCGTTAGAAGGCATAGGGGAAGCAAAAGCAAAAGCTATAATATCATATAGAGATAAAAATGGGTTATTCAAGTCAAAAGAGGATATTTTAAAAGTAAGTGGGATTGGCCCTGCTATATATGATAAAATAGAGTCTAGTATTGTTGCAAATTGAGGAGGCATAGTATGTTATTGAAAGAAGTTCTAGATTTATTTCCATTACTAGATTCAGCAAAAGTAACTGGAGATATCGTAAGAGAATACTTTTTATGTGAAGGAGCAGAAAATGTCAATGTGTATTCAGTAACAGGAAGTCAAGGAAGTACAGACTTTATATCAATAAAAATCAAAGGTTTTAATGGCAAGTCAAATGGTGGAAGTGCTAGCACTTTAGGAATAATCGGTAGACTAGGAGGTATAGGTGCTAGGCCAGAAAGAATTGGATTTGTTTCTGATGGTGATGGAGCACTAGCTGCACTGGCAGCCGCTCTTAAGCTTGTAAGGGCGAGTAATAATGGAGATCTTTTAGAGGGTGATGTGATAATTAGAACACATATTTGTCCTAATGCGCCTGTGAAGCCACACAAACCAGTACCATTTATGAACTCACCTGTTGATATGGAAACAATGAATAAGCATGAGATTTCGGATGAGATGGATGCAATTATTTCGATTGATACAACAAAAGGTAATAAAATTGTTAACCATAAGGGCATTGCGATATCGCCAACGGTGAAGGCGGGATATATTCTCCCAATAAGTCCAGACTTAGTTAATTTATATGAGCAAGTATGTGGTTCTAGTTGTGTCGTATTACCACTAAGCACGCAAGATATTACTCCATATAGCAATAATTTATATCATGTAAATAGCATTTTACAACCAGCAACGGCAACGGATGTTCCAGTTGTTGGCCTGGCTATTACAGCAAGTACACCAGTAGCAGGGTGTGCAACAGGGGCTAGTCATGAAGTAGATATTGCGCTTGCTGCAACTTATGCACTTGAGGTCGCAAAGGAATATGGAAGTAATAATTTAGATTTTTATGATAAAGAAGAGTTTGGAAGATTATTAGATTTATATGGAAGCATGAAGCATTTACAGACAAGGGGAGTTCTAAATGACTAAGAAGAAAAAGTTGCTTATATTTTTAGCACTTATAGCCATCATTGTTCTAGCCTCAACTCTTTTTGCTCATGGAGATGACTTTAATGAAATCAAAGTTAGAGCAGAAGTTATTAGCGTAGAAGATTCAGGTGCTGGTGAATCTGTATACTTTGAGTCAATAGAAAATGTAAGCGTAAAAGTTACTGAAAGCGGTCCATATAAAGGGCAAGAATATACTGTGGAAAATGCTAAGACTGGTAATCCTGGTATGGACCTAAATGTAAAACCTGGGGATAGAATAATTCTTCTTGTTCATTTAAGTAATGGTCAAGTAACTGATACATATATAGAAGACCATTATAGAATGCCGATGATATACCTTCTTGGTGGCATATTTGTGCTTTTGATTTTGGTAATTGGTAGGATGAAAGGTTTAAGGTCTCTAATTACTTTAGTCATCTCTATAGGCCTTACAGTTTTAGTACTAGTTCCACAAGCAATAGAAGGTCGTAACCCAATACTTTTGAGTATAATAATATCAGTTGTCGCTATAATTACTACATTTATTATTGTTGGGGGATTGAATAAAAAAAGTATGGTTGCTATCTTGGGAACTGCAGGCGGTATAATTCTAGGAGGATTACTAGCGGCTTTCTTTAGCAGCTATGGAAACCTTTCAGGCATGAGTCTACAAGAATCTCAAATGCTCATGTATGCGCCTGTAAACGTAGTTTATGACTTCAGAGGGTTGTTGCTCGCAAGTATAATAATAGGCTCTTTAGGAGCTATTATGGACGTTGGAATGTCAATTGCATCTTCAATGCATGAAGTGAAAGAACGAGCTCCAGAGATAACAAAAGGTGAGTTGCTAAAAGCTGGGCTTAATATTGGCCAAGACATAATGGGGACGATGGTAAATACTCTTATTCTTGCATATGCAGGGGCATCACTTCCGTTATTAATGATTTTTAAAGTATATGAAATGCCACTAGGAACATTACTCAATATGGACTTAATGGCTACTGAGATTGTTAGAGCATTAGCAGGAAGTATTGGATTGATTATTTGTATTCCTTTAACAGCCTTTTTTGCTGTGATGCTTTATGATAAGAAAGATGAAACAGTTTAGTAAAGCAATTTTGAAATATAGCAGTATGGCTAAGAATAATTTAGCTATACTGCTATTTGTTCTTTTTGTACCATTATTGAATTTTATATTAAATCAAGAAGTACTTTATATACTACTATTCATTTTTATATTTTCTCTTGTTTGCTATTTATTGAGAGATCAAAAATTAATTTTGATAAAAATATTTCTTCTACTAGTAATAATAACAACTATAGCTCAATACTCCTATCCAAAAAGAATTGATCCAGGAGATTATATTATTTCGGGCAGAATAGTTAGTCAAGAAGACTCTTATTTTGACATAAGAGTGAATGTACTCGATAACCAAATAATAAGAAGTCCATTGAGAGTAAGAATATACGATGAGCTAGAGGAATGTAATGTATGGAATGATGTGGCTCTAAAAGCCAAAATACTAAATCCTACATCAGCACGAAACCCAGGACAATTTTCGCAAAAGGATTACTTATTCAGCATTGGCATAGTGGCACTATCTTATGATATTGAAATTCTTTACACTAAAGAATCTAGCAGTTTAATAAGAAAAATTTACAGTACAAGAAATATGATTCTTAACAGGATTAATTTCTTACCTGAAAAGGAAGCCTCGTTTGTTAAGGCGATGCTGTTAGGAGATAGATCAAGCTTAGATAAAGACTTAAGAGATAATTATCAAAGGGTAGGCGTTTCACATTTTTTGGTTGTGTCTGGATTGCATTTAGCCATTGTGCTAATGATATTTAGAAAAGTATTATCTACAATTTACCTAAAGAATATTTACAGGAAAATTATTGAACTGTCTTTTGTTTGGTTCTTTGCTATGATCGTTGGAATGCATTTTTCTATTATTAGGGCAAGCATAATGGCTAGTATAGTAATAATACTTGATAAAAGAAAAATGAATAATCTAAATAAGTTATTCATAGCTGCTATAGTGATATTATCTTTTAACCCATATGGGTTAAATAACTCTGGGTTATTGCTTTCATTTGGAGCAACATTTGCTGTTTTAACACTAGGAAAAAGCTTAGCAGAATTATCAAAAAGCAATGTAATCAAGGCTTTTTGGATTGTTTTTGCTGTTCAAATAATCACTTTGCCAATAATAGCAAACTCATTTAACACGTATAACTTTATGTCAATACCAGCTAATTTAACTCTTAGCTTACTTACTATACCAATAATACTACTGAGCATTCTTGCACTAATGCCTGTTGTAAGATTTATAATGTACCCAGCTTTATTAGTATTAGTGAATTTACATATTTTTATAGTAGATAATTTTTCTTCAATAAATAAGTCATTATTCTTCATTAAAGAGTTTAGTAATCTTGTGTTTTTTGCTTATTTAGCAGTTATTATTCTCCTTTATTACTATGTATACAAGAAAAAGAGAATAAAAGCGATGATATGCATCATCATGGTTTTTGCAATTGTCGTAGTGAATAATAATATCCACCAAACAAAAATTGTCTTTTTTGATGTAAAACATGGAGACGCAGCATTAATAATTACAAGATGTGGTCAAAAGGTATTAGTAGATGTAGGTGATGCTTATAATAGTTTTGATGCTGGTAAGCAAATTATTTTACCATATTTGAGACAGCAAGGTATTAAGAAACTAGACATAATTATAATAAGTCATGCACATAAAGATCACTTTGCTGGAGCCATAAGTCTTCTTCAAGAAGTTCAGGTAAGTAAAATTTATATGACAGAGCAAGCAAAAAGTCGTAATCTTAAAGAAATGAAAGAATTACTAGATTTGTGCAATGAAAAAGAAATAGAGATATATTTCCCTGAAAAAGGAGAATATAAAATTCTTTCAAAAAATCTATCTATGGAGGTTATTTTCCCAAAAAAGAATAGATGTAAAGAAGATAGCAATGATAATTCTCTGGTAATAAAATTCTTTATTGATGGTCTATATGTTTTATTTACAGGAGATATAGAGAAGGATGCTGAAGAAGCTATCGTTATGGATTCTACTAATAATATGAATGTAGATATTCTTAAAGTGCCCCATCATGGAAGTATAACGAGTTCGTCAGAAGAATTTATAGATTTAGTTCAACCAAAGATTGCAATTAACTCATCAGGCAGTAATCTATTTAATAATTTTCCTTCTAAAGATGTGATCTTAAGGTATAATGAAAGAGGAATTGACCTTTATAGAACAGACATACATGGTGCTATATTAATAAGCAAATATAAAGATAGATTTAAGATTACAAAGTATTATTCTGAAGAGGGGGAAATAGATTGTCTATCACAGCAATGGATTTATTGCGGCAATTAAAGACCAACTATCCACAACTAGTTTATTTATATGGGCAAGAGGAGGTACTGAAGGAAGAGATAATTAAAAAATATAAGGATGAGTTTATGCCTGATGATTTCAATTATATAAGAGCAAATCTTGAAGATTTGGATATCGAGTCTTTGTATCAGTTGATTCATTCTCCTCCGATGTTTGCTAATTCTAAAGTGGTTGTACTAGATGACTTTGATTTGGCATTTAAGAAAAAAGACATTCAAGAGGAAATTATAAATAACATAGATGGAGTAGCTAAAAGTATGACAAGACTTTTACTAGTAGGGAAAGGTTCGCCTGACAAAAGAACAAAACTTTATAAAAAACTTAATGAAGTTGGAGTAGTTGTAGAAAGTAAATTTTTAACTACTAATGAACAATATCAATGGTTAAGAAGAGAGCTTCGTAGAAGAGAGCTAATTATGAGTAAGGAAGTTGAACAAGAGTTTTTGCTTGTTACTGGAGATTCCCTGAGAGATTTGAATAATGAGTTAGATAAAATAACAGCATATAAGGCTGGCACAGATGGGATAATAACTATTGACGAGGTTAGAGAGATAGTTTCTCCATCTATAGAATCAAGCATTTTTAGATGTGTAGATGCCCTTGGACAGCTTAATAAAGAAGATGCATATAAAGAGTTGGTTAGGCTGTTTAACGTCAGTGAGCCTCCTCTTAGGATATTATCAATGATTATTAGGCAAATCCGCTTGATATATAATACAAAGCTATTGATTAATGAGAAAGCTAGTTTAGATAGGATGAGAAGGGAGCTTAGAGTTCCAAATTTTGTAGCACAAAAACTTCAAGATCAATCATACAATTTTAAAACAGAAGAATTACAAAGAAGCCTAAAGTCACTAAGGGATTTAGAGAGAAATGTGAAAACAGGACAAGTAGATGCAAAATATGCACTTGAACTGTGGGTCTTAGGCAAACAATAGAAAAAGCCAAACATAATGTTTGGCTTTAATGCTATGCTAATTCATTTAATCTTTTTGTTAATCTAGATTTTGTTCTAGCAGCTTTGTTTTTGTGTAAAACGCCTTTTGTTACAGCTTTATCAATAGTTATGATTGCTCTGTGAAGTGCACTTTGAGCTAATTCCTTGTCTTCGTTGACTATTGCTGTCTCAAATCTTTTAACATCTGTTCTTAGTTTTGACTTTACAGCTTTGTTGCGAGCAGTTCTTTTAACTGTTTGTCTTGCACGCTTTGCTGCAGATTTACTATTTGCCATCGAATTCACCTCCAAATACCTAGTCTTATTATTATAAAGTACAAACCTTTTACTAATTATACAAGTCATCATTGCACCCGTATGAGAGTTACGGGGAAGTGCTGCAAACAAACTAATACCTAGTAAAATAAATTAGACACGGTTTGCGGACTGTTAACAATTTAACACATCTATTTATACCACAAATTAAGTTGTTTGTATATTAAAAAATTATATTTCCTCAAATAAAATTTCACTTTCTTCTTTAGGGAGTACTAATAGTTTGTCATAGCTAAGGTCAACTCCTATAGCACCAAGTGGAGCGGTAATTATTATAGTTAAAGCAGCAACTGTTAAAATAATATTGCCTGAGGCCACACCTGAAGCAAGTGGAATTGAGCCTATTGCTGCTTGTACAGTAGCTTTTGGTAAATAAGCTAGCGAACAAAATAATTTTTCTTTGTTATTAAGATTAGTTCCTAGTAAGGCGAGATTAACGCCGGCAATTCTGAAAACTAGTGCTATTAGAATTAACAATACAGCAAGTGGGCCTGCTTTTAATAAATAGTTAATATCAACTACAGAACCTAGCAAAACAAATAACAATATTTCAGAGGCAGACCAAATATCTCTAAATTTTAGCATTAAGTCGTGCGATTGCTCTTTTCCAGTTTTAAGTAAAGTTGCACCTAAAGCCATTATTGAAAGCAAGGCTGATATGGGTATAAATTGACTAATATAGCTTTCTACACTAACTAGTGCAAAAGAGACAGATAATATTATTAGCACATTTGTTATACTGTTAAAGTTAGTTACTTCAAATAGCTTTACTAATAATAAACCAACAAGTATGCCTGCTAAAAGACCAGTTATAATCGCAACTGGAATAGCAAGAAGGCTAACTGGACTGAATCCGTTTCCACCATACATAGAAAGCAATGAAGTAAATACAATAATCACATAAATATCGTCAATTGATGCACCAGCCATTATCATTTGAGGAATACTTTTATTCTCACCATGACCAGACTCAATCAGATTAATCATTCTCGGAACTACTACAGCTGGTGATACAGCTGCTACAACAGCTCCCATAATAGCTGCTTCTAAGTAGCTTATCCCAAAGAGAATAGGTGCGATCATAGTCACTGCAAACATCTCAATAGTAGCAGGTAAGAAACTAATGAGTAGCGCTGGTCTACCAACTTTTTTCAAAGCCTCTATATTTATATTTAGGCCAGCCCTTATTAAGATTACAATTAACGCAATACTTCTAAGCTCTGAAGAAATACTTAATATAGAATCATCTAACAAATCAAAAACATAGGGACCAATAATAATCCCCGCTAAAATCATTCCGAGTAGCCCTGGTAGCTTTAATTTTGAAAATATGGTACTAAATAAAATACCAAAGCCAAATATCAATGCAAGACTTATCAACATATAAATTCTCCTTTAAGCAGAACAAAAAAAACTGAAGAGCTCTGCGAATAATCACAGAAGTCATCAGCTTAATAGCGGTTTTAGCATATGCTAAGGGAGAACTTCATTCCCATACTCATCATATTATAGCATGATAAGATGGCAACGTAAACATACATTTCATAAATCAAAAGATACGTTTGATGGAGAATGGCGGATATGATCGCTATAAATATTAACCTAATAAAACATTGTAAAATGAAAGAAAATAAGAAAAAATATTTGCGAATATATATTGTATAAACCAAAATTTATGTTAGTATTAAGAATGCGTTAAAAATAAGAAAAGACGAAAGAGAGTTGGAAATACGGTGGAGCAGATTAGGAATTTTAGTATTATCGCACATATAGATCATGGAAAATCTACTTTAGCAGACCGTATACTTGAGTTTACTGGTGCAATTGAAGATAGAGAGATGCAAGATCAGTTACTTGATAGTATGGATTTAGAAAGAGAAAGAGGGATAACGATTAAGCTGCAGGCTGTTAATATGTCATATACAGCAAAAGATGGAAACACTTATCAGCTTAACTTAATAGATACCCCAGGTCATGTAGACTTTAATTATGAAGTTTCAAGAAGTTTAGCAGCTTGCGAAGGGGCTATTTTAGTCATAGACGCAGCACAAGGAATTGAAGCTCAAACCTTAGCAAACTTATACCTTGCATTGGAACAAGACTTAACAATAATACCTGTGATTAATAAAATAGACTTGCCCGGAGCTGATCCTGAAAGGATTAAGGAGCAAATAGCCGATGAAATAGGACTAGATCCAGATGATGCTATTGAAATTTCAGCAAAAATGGGTATAGGAATTGAAGATGTAATTGAGGCCGTTGTAAATCGAATTCCTGAACCTGAAACAGGGCTAGATGACAAACCTCTTAAAGCTTTGATTTTTGATTCACACTATGATGCTTATAGAGGTGTAATAGCATATGTTAGAATAGTTGAAGGCAGGATAGAAGCACGACAAAAAATTCAAATGATGGCTAGCAAAGAACGTTTAGAGGTTGATGAAGTAGGGGTATTTACACCTCTTATGAAAGTTAAAAAATCTTTAAGAGCTGGACAGGTAGGATATGTAATAACTGGCGCTAAAGATATTAATCACGTACGAGTGGGTGACACAATAACTTCCTTTCCTAATGGAGCAGAAAAACCACTTCCAGGATACAAAAAGGTTACCCCTATGGTTTTCTGTGGATTGTATCCTACACAAGGAGCGGATTATGATTATTTAAGAGATGCTCTTGAAAAATTGCAGCTCAATGATGCTGCCTTAACATTTGAACCTGAGAATTCTGTAGCACTAGGATTTGGATTCAGATGTGGCTTCTTAGGTCTTTTACATATGGAAATTATACAAGAAAGACTAGAAAGAGAATATGAGCTTGATTTGATTGCAACAGCGCCAGGAGTAGCTTATAGGGTTTTGATGAGTGATGGAAGCATTAAAATGGTTGATAATCCTACAGGTATGCCAGAAGGAAAGCAAAGAGAGCATATAGAGGAGCCTTTTGTCCTAGCAACAATATTTACACCCGATGAATACATTGGAAATGTAATGGAGATTGCAAGAGATAAAAGAGCTGTTTACAAAGATATGATTTATTCAAATGACGGAAGAAGGGTGAAGTTAGTTTTTGAAATTCCACTAGCAGAAATCCTTTATGATTTCTTTGATCAGCTAAAATCTAAAACAAGAGGATATGCAACATTTGATTATGAATTTATCGGTTATAGAAAAAGTTCTTTAGTAAAACTTGATATATTAGTTAATGGGGAGCCAGTGGATGCATTATCAACAATACTTCATGAAGACTCAGCCTACTATAAAGGAAGGCAATTAGCTCAAAAGCTTAGAAGTCTACTTCCGAGAAAGCAATTTGCCATTGCTATCCAAGCTACCATAGGCAATAAAATTGTTGCTAGAGAAACAGTTGCAGCACTGAGAAAGAATGTATTATCAAAATGCTATGGTGGAGATATTAGTAGAAAGAGAAAGTTATTAGAGAAGCAAAAAGAAGGCAAAAAACGAATGAAGCAAGTAGGAAATGTAGAAATACCACAGGATGCCTTCTTAGCAGTTCTATCTCTTGATGATAGCAAATGATAAGCGCTGGGATATATATTCACGTACCATTTTGTAAGAGTAAATGTCACTATTGTAACTTTTATTCAATTAAACTTAGTGAAAAAAGTATTAACTGTTTCGTTGAAAGAATTATAGAAGAAATAAAGCAAAGGGCTGTAAGTCTCCCAAGGATAAGTTCAGTTTATTTTGGTGGTGGAACACCTTCTTTACTTAGTGGCTCACAAATTAGAAAAATTATTAATGCGATAGAAGAAGTGTATGATATATCAAATAATGCAGAAATAACATTGGAAGCAAACCCTGAAAGCGTTTCTCTTGATAAAGTCTTCGAGTGGAAAGATAGTGGAGTAAATCGTGTCAGCTTAGGAATACAATCTTTTTCTGATGAAGAGCTTAAGATGTTAGGGAGAGTTCATACTAGTGAAGATATTTATAAAGCAATCGGTTCGATTCAAGAGGCTGGTATAGCAAATATAAGTGGAGATTTAATTTGTGGTTTGCCAGGACAAAGCATGGAAGAATGGCAGAATAATCTAGTGATAATAAAATCACTCAATTTGCCACATATTTCAATATATCCTCTTCAAATAGAGGAAGGAACGATGTTTCATAAGACATTAGTAGAGAGTGCACTTGAAGAGATAGAAGACAAAATGATAAACATGATGCAAGAATCACGTAAGTTCCTTAAAGAAAATGGCTATAGTCATTATGAAATTGCTAACTATGCAAAAGATGGATATGAGAGTAAACATAATATGATTTATTGGCAATATAAGCCATACATTGGCTACGGTCCATCAGCCGCATCTTTTATAAACAGAGCAAGATTTCAAAATGTATCTGATTTTAGCGAGTGGGCAGACAGCTTCATTTGTGAAGAAGACTTAGAAAGTAGAGATATGTCAGTCCAAATGGCAGAATACTGTTTCTTGTCATTAAGGCTCTTAGAGATTGGTTTAGATAAGGATAAGTTTAGTAAAGAGTTTGGGGTTTCTCTAGATGACATACATGGAGAGCTTTTAGAGAAGCTCATAAGTTATGGGTGGATTATTAAAGGCAAAAATAAGTATGTGTTATCAGAAGAATTGATTTATTATGCAAATCAAGTATTTATGGAATTTTTACCAAGCTAGCTATTTATAAAAGCTTCTGCTATCAAAAGATATATGATATAATAAAGTTTGCGGGGGTGAAGAAGTGACAAAAGTTAAGACGTATTTAATGAGTAAAGATCGAGACCTGTTATATTTCTTCAATAAGAAGATGCAAAAAGATTACTTAGACCCTATAATGGTTGCTGTAACACATTTAGGATCTTTAGGATTTGCTCTGTCCCTTCCACTATTATTGATTATATCAGCGAATCAAGGAGCTAAATCTTTAGGTTTTCATTTAGCACTAGGATTATTCATGAGTAGTTTATTAGTGGTAACTATAAAAATAGCAATTAAGAGGCCTAGGCCATTTGAAATACTTGAAGATATAAGAGCTACACTGATTCCTAAAGATAAAAATTCCTTTCCATCAGGGCATACATGCGCAGCATTGACGATGGGGATGATATTGTCGCAGTCTTTAACTAGTATAACTTCATTTATAGTTATGGGTATCTCAATGTTAGTTGGAGTTTCAAGAATGTATCTAGGAGTACATTATCCTAGTGACGTTTTATTTGGAGGAGCAATAGCAATAATTACAGTTATGGCTATTATTCCATTCTTTATGTAATAGTTTTAGTAATAAGCAGGAATTAAGCATCTTTTAGGCGTATATTTAATAAAACGTTTAGGAGGTGCTTTTTTGATACCAAATATTTCTTCACAGATTACATTTTTGTATTTTAAGGATTTAGAAAAAGCTGACATATTCTTTAGTACTGTATTAGGCTTAGATTTAGTTGAGGATCAAGGCTGGGCTAAGATATACCAAGTTTCTAAAGGAGCATTTATTGGAGCAGTTGACGAAACAAGGGGTTCTCTAAAAGCAAAAACGGATAGCGCAGTATTGATTACGTTTTGCGTAGAAGATGTACAAGGTTTTGCAGATAGGCTTAGAGAACATGACATAAACATTACAAAAGATGTTAATGTATTTGAAGAAATTCAGATTATTAATTGCTTTTTTGATGGGCCGGAAGGTTATAAATTTGAAGTTCAAGAGTTTCTTAGACCAGTAGCTAAGAAGATTTTTCATCAAGTTTAGAGAACATCTTACTTTAATATAGGTTTTTTTAATAATCAAAAAAGGACTACTTCATTTTACTGAAATAGTCCTTTTGATTATTAATCTACCAAGAGGCAACAGTGCCATCTGTTCTTGATTCAGTTCCTCCAACTAAAACTCCTGTATCAGGGTTTCTCCAAATTATTTGGCCTCTACCAAACCCACCAGTTTTTGATTCTACAGTAATATCATGTCCCTTACCAATAAGCGCGTTAGCAACATGTTGTGGAAAGCCCATTTCAATACTAATATTCATGTCTTTATTCCATCTCCATCTTGGTGCATCAATAGCAGCTTGTGGATTTAGTCCAAAGTCAATTACATTCATAACAACTTGCATATGTCCTTGTGGTTGCATAAAACCACCCATAACCCCAAATGGACCAATTGGAACGTCTCCCTTTGTTAAGAATCCTGGGATTATTGTATGATATGTTCTCTTGCCAGGTGCTAAGTGATTATCATGTTCTTTGTCTAAGCTAAAATTATTGCCACGATTTTGCAATGAAATACCTGTTCCAGGAATAACAACACCTGATCCAAAGCCCATGTAATTACTTTGTATAAATGACACCATATTTCCTTCTCCATCAGCAGTACATAAATACACTGTTCCACTTGACTGAGGTTCTCCTGCTTCAGGCTTAATAGCTTTATCACCAATTAGCGCCCTTCTTTTTGCAGAATATTCTTCACTTAATAATTCTTTAGTTGTAAATGACATTTCACTTTCTTCCGTGATGTATTTTTGGCCATCAGCAAAGGCTAGTTTTATAGCTTCAATTTGCTTATGTAAAGTATCAACGTCATCATGATGCGATACATCCAATTCTTTTATAATATTAAGTGCCATTAAAGCAACCAAGCCTTGGCCATTAGGTGGAATTTCCCATACATTATATCCTTTGTACTCTACTCCAAGTGGCTCAACCCATTCTGGGTAGAAGTCTGCTAAATCATCGTATGTGATAAAGCCATTATGTTCTTCAGAAAACTCAGCTATTTTTTCAGCTAGCTCACCTCTGTAAAAAGCTTCTGCTAAAGTATCACCTATAAGTTCTAAAGTTTTTGCATGACCTTCGGATTTCCACATTTCTCCTGCTTCTGGAGCCTTACCGTTTGGTGCAAATACATTGAACCACTCAGCAAATTCTGCAGTTGTGCAGTTTTTTTCATAATTATCCTTAGCTCTTGCCCAAGCAGCAGCGGTAACTGGAGAAACTGGATAACCTTCACGAGCATAGCTCACAGCTGGTGCTAGAACTTGTGATAAAGGTAACTTTCCAAATTTCTTACTTAGTTCTGCCCAAGCACCTGGTGCTCCCGGAACTGTTACAGGGGTTAACCCGTATTTAGGCATTTCTTCGTGCCCTCTCTCTTTTACTGCATCAATAGAGATGCTCTTAGGTGATGGACCACTAGAATTAAGACCATGAAGCTTTCCCTCAGTCCATACTAGAGCAAATGCATCAGAACCAATACCATTTGATGTTGGTTCTAAAACAGTTAAAGCAGCTGCTGTTGCAATTGCAGCATCTATGGCGTTGCCGCCTTGTTTAAGAATTTCAAGTCCTGCTTGTGAAGCAAGAGGTTGTGATGTAGCTACCATACCATTTCTTGCAAAGACAGCACGCCTTCTCATTGGGTATGGGTAATAGTGTGGATTATTATTAAACATAGTTTCCTCTCCTCATTATTTATGGCATAATATGTGTAGCATATATGGATTATTCGACATGCGAAACACATTAATATTATAACATAGTGAAAGAATAATTAAACACTTGTTATGAGATAAAGGAGGGAATTTTGTGTTAGATATAAGTAATTTAACAAAAATTTATGATGGAAATGTTTTAGCGGTTGACCAAATAGATCTAAATGTAGAAGCGGGAGAAATATTTGGTTTTATAGGGCCTAATGGAGCTGGAAAAACTACCACAATCAAGATGATGACTGGTATGTTAAATCCTAACTCTGGGAGCGTGAAAATGGACGGATTAGACATTCAGAAAAATCCTATTGAGGCAAAAAGCAAATTTACTTTTGTCCCAGATAGGCCAGAAATTTTTGATGCTATAACAGGGTATGATTATTTGAATTTTATTGGAGATATTTATCGAGTGCCTGTAGGAGAAAGAAAAGAAAGATTTGAAAAATTTACTATACCTTTTGAGATTAATAAGGATTTGGGGAAACCAATTAATACTTTTTCTCATGGTATGAGACAAAAACTCTTGATTAGTGGGGCATTATTACCAAATCCAAAACTTTTTATTTTAGATGAACCGCTAACTGGGCTTGATCCAAAGTCTTCAAGATTACTAAAGGACATTATGAGAGAGCACTGCAATCAAGGAGGAACCGTGTTTTTCTCATCTCACGTGCTTGAAGTAGTAGAGAATCTTTGTGATAGAATTGCAATAATTAATAGAGGAAAAATAATCGCAATTGGCACAGTAAGTCAAATTAAAGCTCAAGGTGACTCTCTTGAGGATATTTTCTTGGAGATGACTAAAGATGAGTAATTTAATTGCATTAGTCAAGGTAGAGTTAAAAAACTATATGGCAAATACAAATGCAAATCTTGGTGTGGGGAATAAAAAAATACTAGTGTTTTTGTTACTAGGATTATTAGCGTTTTCATTTTTTGTCATGGGTTATCAGTTATCAGTTTCACTTTTTACTGGATTTGAGCAAATTAATCAGAGTGAACTAACTTTTACGGTTATCTATCTGCTGGCAAATATGCTCATACTATTCTTGTCTTTGACAGCGCTTATTAATCTGTTTTATTACTCAAAAAATACAGGGTTTTTGCTTACATTACCAATAAAAGAAAATACAATAATCTTTTCAAGACTAGCAGTTCAATATGTATATAGCTTTGTAATGTCAGCAATGTTTTTAATACCTTGTTATGTTGTATATTTTCAGCGTGCCAGCTTTACTATACCGATGCTTGTTAGCGCAATAGTATTATTGCTAATAACGCCACTTATACCATTAGTTTTAGCTACAATACTTATAGTTATAATAATGAGTTTTGCTAATAAATACATTAGCAGAAGAATGATGACTATTATTACCAATGTATTGTTACTTGTTTTCATTCTAGGCTTTCAAATGATTGTTGTTAGACAAACTGAGTCAAGTAGCTTTATTTTGGATTTGTTGCTTTCAGAATCAGGCATGCTGTACTATTTTAGCTTACAATTTCCTCCTGCAGTATTAGCAACTAGAGCTTTTGCAGGTGGGATGATTAACTTAATTCTTTTTATTGGTCTAAATATTGGTTTAGTTGCACTTGCAAGTGTAATTATTGGTCCAGCTGTGAAAAGAACCCTAAGAGAATATCAGCAAGGTGAAGGAAAAGTAAAGGTTAAACAAGCTAAATATGTTGAAAGCTCACAATTAAGTGTCCTAATTAAGAGGAACCTATTGATTATCTTCAAGAACCCAGCATTTTTAATGAACATGCTAATTCTCATACTATTACCCTTTATCATGGTTGGTATAAATATGATTAGTGGGCAGTTTAGTTTTGCTGATATGAAAAGTATGATAGAAGAAATAGGAACTCAAGAATTCTCAGGTATATTAACAGTCATTTTAGCTGGTTTGTTGGCCGCACCTGCCTTTATGGGAACTTTCTCTGCAACAGCAATTACAAGAGAAGGCCGATATCTATGGCAACTTAAGAGTATGCCCATAAGTGCAGAGCTTGACCTAAAAGCAAGGTTAATGAGTTGCTTCATTATGAGCATGATTGGAATCATTGTCATATTACCATTTGCTATATATTTATTACCTATAAGTATAATTGAAGTAGTTTTAGCTGTTGTTTTAGCAGTAGTATCAATAGTTACAATGCTTAATATTGACATCCTAATTGATATAGAGAGACCACTTCTAAACTGGACATCGCCAACGCAAGCTATAAAGAACAATTTAAACATAATGCTCGCTTTAGCTTGGAGAATTGGTGTGATTTTATTAGTATTCATGATTTCGAAACTACTACCTGTGATCAATGCTGAAAATATTCAATATGTTTTATTAGGAATAATGCTGATTCTTTTGGTAATAAGCTATAAGCTCTACCAAAAAGGAATTAAAAGATATGAGAAGTTAGAGATATAAGTTAAAGGAGCATATCACAGTTTGATATGCTCCTTTAACTTATTGATTTGTTAGTTTGCTTAATGAGTACTTGAGATAAAGCATTTCAACTCCGTACCCTAAAAGTAGACCTACCGCTCCTACCATTGCTCCAAGTTGTGGGAAGATTATTGAAAGCCCTATAACAGATCCTGATGCCAAAATTAGGTTTAGCGTCTTTGCAACACTTAATGACTTGGTGCTATTAAGTCGCATTAGTAAACCCATATAATACTCAATCCAAGCGATTAGTAGAGGCACAAAAATCAGTACAATTAAAACCGGTTTACTAGCAGCTGCTATAGCTGGGCTAACTCCAATTATGTTAAGTAATAACCATGTACCTACAGGAGTAAGAGCCAATATAGCCAAAATAACTACTAAAATGCCACTTATTCCAAATGTGAATCTTTTTAAGTAGTTAATTCTATCTAAACTCGTTCCAAATATTAAAGATACCTGACGCATATTGTTTTCTAAGAAAGCCATCATTATCCATGCAAAGTTTCTCGAAACCTGAAAAGTTGCTAAAGATAGTTCTGGATCATTGGTATAAGCTAGACCTGTATTTATTAATGGAACAGCCAGTGTCCATATAAACGTCATAACTAATAAAGGCCAAATAAAACTGAGTGCAGTTTTTGTATTGAGTTCTTGTTCTCCATGATCTAAATCAGGAGTTTCAGCTAGGTTATTATAAACACCCCTAGAGAAAATATAGTTTATAACCGCTTCTACACCCATTCCTGATGTCCAAATTAAAATACCAATGGTTGCCCCGCTTAGATTACTAAAAGTAGGCAGAACAAAAGCCATAATAGCCATATATATAATTCTAATAACCACAGTATAAGTTAAAAACTGTGTTTTTTTCTCTACAATCAATATGCCTTGGGCATAAGATCTAAGTGAATATATAAATGGCAATGACAATGTAATAATTGCTGCAGCTTTAACATTATCCATTAAATTAAGTGGAGTGTTAAAAAGTCGTATAAACACAAACTCCCTAACAGGTGTTAAGGCAATTATAGCAAGCATTATAAAAGAAAACCCTGTTAACTTTAACATTACATTACGTGTAATTTTCAGAGATTTTTTATCATGTGCTAATGCAACAAGCATTTGTCTTGATGTAAAACAAGGAGAAGCGAACATGTTCATTATGTTCATTGTTACAGCAAATGCTGCAAGTCCTATTTCAGGGTTCAGTGCTCTAGATACACCTGAGTTCATAACACTATGGCTAGTCATCATTATCATAGAATAAACACCTAAAGGTATGAAGAAGAGAAGAAGCTCTTTTAACATCTCAGAACCCTTTATTGGTTCTCTTACTTTTCGTTTCATTACTTTCACTCTTTTCTTTAATAAAAACAAAGTCTTAATGTATTCTATATATTCATGCTTAAAAGGTCAATACTCAAAGAGTAAAATTTTGCTAATCGAAATATTTAAGCAGGAATTTATGCATGTTTTGACTAATATATATTTTATGTTGTTTTCTTATGTAAAATATAAAGGAGAATACGAAATGGAAAGAGATGTTAAGAAACAGATAAGTAGTAGTAATGTGTCAGATTACAGTGCAAAAATACTGCCTTTAAGAGAAAGAGCTGAAATTACGAATAAGTGGTTAAAGCATAGGCTAAGAAATGTGTTGCCAAAGCTAATGCAAAGAGAAAAGTTTGATATGTGGATTGTCTCAGCTAGAGAGTATAATGAAGACCCAGTTCTAATGACTTTGTTGCCTGCTCCTATGCTATCAGCACGAAGACGCACGATTTTAGTATTTTATTTGAAAGATTCAGGAGAGCTAGAGTGCTTAAGCTTGTTAAGACCAGTACCAGTGATGAATGATTTCTATGAAGCTATATTTACAGATAATAGAGTAGACCAATATAAAATGCTAGCAGATCTAATTAGAGAAAGAGATCCAAAATCAATCGGAATTAATGTTAGTAGCACCTTTGCTTTTGGAGATGGTTTGACTTTTAGTGAAAATAGAATGCTTGGGGAAGCGCTTGATGAAAAATATCAAAAACGCTGTAGAAGTGCAGAGAGGCTGTGCGTAGCATGGCTAGAACATCGCACTGATGATGAAATTGCAGCTTATCATGGTATTAATGAAATCGCGCATGGAATAATTAATGAAGCATTCTCTTCACGAGTTATAACCCCTGGCGTAACTACAGCACTAGATGTGGCTTGGTGGATAAGACAAAAGATTAGAGATTTAGGCTTGCTAGCATGGTTTATGCCTTCTGTTAGTATAATTAGAAAAGGCCATGAATCAGTTTCTAATACGGAAGTTATAATGCCTGGAGATGTTTTACATTGTGATGTAGGACTGGAATATTTAGGTATTTGTACTGATACTCAGCAAAATGCCTATGTTTTAAAACTTGACGAAAATGAACCCCCAGAAGGGTTGGTTAGAGCCTTTTCTGATGCTAATAGGCTACAAGATATTCATGCTGAAGAAATGGTTGCTAATAGAACAGGTAATGAAATACTTAAAAATATTTTAGATAAAGCAAAAGCAGAAGGATTGAATCCTTGTGTGTATTCTCATCCTATAGGATATCATGGACATGGAGCTGGACCTACGATAGGTCTTTATGACCAACAAGAAGGTGTCCCAGGAAGAGGAGATTATGAATTATACAATAATACTGCTTATGCAATGGAGTTAAACAACATGAAGAAAGTTCCTGAATGGGATGATCAGGAAGTGAGGGTTGCTTTAGAGCAAACGATAATCTTTACTGAGGACAAGGTGTTCTATTTAGGTGGAAGACAAAAAGGGTATCATTTAATTAAGTAATATCTATATTAAATAAAAGCCACTTAAGTGGCTTTTATTTTAAATAAGCCCTACCAGGGCAGATATTGCGGGTTTTCATGAGAATAAATCTATTAGCCACCCATAGCCAAATAATAAAATGAAGCCTAGGGCTACTATTAATAAAATTAATACCCAAACATTTTTATATTTCATTCATTTTCACCTCAGCTATATGATACAATAAAACGTAGTTTTTAGATAGGGGGAGGAGCGCTTTTGAATCGTTTAGAAAAAAAGAAAAAACAAAATTGGACAGACCCTAGTTTGCCTTTACGTAAAGTTGTGCTGTGGTTAGCGTGGCCAGTGATTGCACAAATGTTACTTCAAACTTTAGCTCAGGTTGTTGACATGGCAATGGTAGGAAGGCTGGGGGAAGCTTCCATTGCTGCAGTAGGAATTAGTTTTAGACCAGTGTTTGTAGGAATGTCTATTTTCTTAGGCTTAGGAACTGCTACAACAGCACTTGTGTCAAGAGCTACTGGAGCACAGAAACAAGGCGAGGCAGAACTAGCTGCTTCACAATCTCTTATGGTGGGATTTATAATGTCGGTAGCAATAGCAGCTTTTTTCTTCTATGGAGCGAGAGGCATAGCAATTTTTATGGGAGCTGAAGGAGGGGTTGTTACACAAGGAACTGCTTATATCAAGGGGTTTAGTCCTGGTATGGTGTTTTCGTGGATGACAATTCTAGCTACAGCTTGCTTAAGAGGTGCTGGAGATACAAAAACGCCGTTTTATGTAGGAATTATAAGTAATATTGTAAATGTTTTTGGTAACTATACTTTTATTTTTGGTCATTTTGGTATGCCAGCACTCGGAGTTTTGGGAGCAGCTATAGGAACTAGTATTTCTTATGTTGTAGGATTTGGAATCTTGTTTGTTGTTCTTATCAAAGGTAGTGGGGGAATATATGTTAGTTTAAGCTCTTTGAAACGCTTTGATATGGATATGATAAAAAGGTTTTTCAAGATTGGAATACCTTCATCAGCGGAGAGATTGATTCAAAGCTTAACAATGATGTTCTCAACAAGAATAGTTGCAAGCCTTGGGACAACTGCCCTAGCGGTTGTAACATTAAGTGGAAATATCGAACAAGTCTCTTTTATGCCAGCAATTGGTTTTTCCATTGCCGCAGAAGCTTTAGTAGGGCAAAACTTAGGGGCTAAGCAATCTGAAAGAGCTGAAAAAAGTTGTTTAACAGCTACAAAAATGGCTGCAGGGTTAATGTCTTTTATGGGTATACTATTCATTTTACTCCCTGAAGTATTTATAAGAATATATTCATCAGATCCAGACATTCTTGCTAAAGGTAGAGTAGTTTTGCAAGTAGTTGGTATTTCCCAATTACCACAAGCCATCGCTTTTGTAATAGGTGGTGGACTAAGAGGTGCTGGGGCTACACCTTCAGTAATGAAAATATCTCTTATAGGAAATGTAGTTCTTAGACTTGGTTTAACATGGCTCTTTATTGTTCATTTAGGATTAGGCTTATGGAGTGTGTATGTTGCAGTTATTATTGATTGGGTATTTAGAAGTCTTTTATTAGGTAAAATGTTCTTTAAAGGTGATTGGAAGTCAATAGAGGTATAAAACTCAAGCAAGATAATCAGATTTGATTACATCTTGCTTTTTTGTTTATAAAGCACTGTGATTATTAATAAAATTAATTTTGGCATTGAAAATAATAAAGTTGCAATATATAATATTGATATAATTAAGAAATGGAGTGATTTTCATGATTTCAATCTTAGAAAATATGTCAAAGAATTATTCAAAAGTTAAACCGAAGAATCTAGTTGGTTCAATTAATATTGAAATTGCTGAGAATATTTTCAATTTAAAACTTTCAGAAGATAATACAAGTATACATGAAGGTAAAGATGATAAAGCAATTATGACGCTGTATATGAATGAGGAAACATGGGGTAATTTAGCCAGTGGTAAATGGAATGGGATGACAGCAGCTGGGAGAGAGCATATGAGTCAGAGTACACCACTGGATTTTAAGTTTGGTAAAGATGTCGTTTTATCTAAGGAATTAATGCAAGACTTATATCATTTAGCAATGCACTTTTTTAATACGACATATCCTACGCATGCATATTTTGGATTAGAGAATACAAGGGTAATTCATGGAGGTAATGCAGTTGCTTTAGCATATGGGCCAGGAGTAAGAAGTGCATATTATGCTATAAGAGATGACCAGCAGATAAACGCTGATGAAAAAGATCCGTGGACACAGTGCTTTATTGTAATAGGTGGTTCAGGTACAGCGACCATCGATGGAGTAAAAATGAAGATTGAAAAAGGAATGGCAATACACGTTCCACCTAATGTAACACATACTTTTATAGCCGATAGTGGTGTAATACTTGAGGGAATATGGCTAGCATATGGAGAAGGTGCTTAGTGATTAGAGAGCTTGATTATGATGATTTAAGCATATGTGTGTTTAAGAGCTTTAATAGAGAACAATCAACAAAAGTAAAGTTTGTTGAAATAGATAATAAATTGTTAATTAGAGAAGATGCATTTTCTAATAATTGGGACTTAAAAGCTCTTGAACTGTTAGTGTGTGATCTTAGAAAGGAAAAGCAAAAAGGGAGCTATATAGTTGGTAAAATAGAAGATAATAAACTCTTTGGATATGCCTGTCTAAGACTTGAAATGTTTGGTAGTAAAGATCAATATGTCCAGTTACAAGGATTACACGTGACAAAGGATTATAGAGGTAAAGGTCTAGGAAAAGAACTTTTTCTATTATGTGCTGAAAAAGCAATGAAAGAAGGAGTCAAGAAATTATACATTAGTGCTCATCCTTCATATGAAACACAAATGTTTTATAAAGAGTTAGGATGCAAATTAGCTGAAGAGAAGAATGTTAAGCTTCAAAAACTTGAACCAAATGACATACAATTAGAATATACAATTAAAAGGGCCTAACTTAGGCCCTTTTTAGCAACCCCCAGCTATTGGAGGGAATATTTGAATAGTGTCACCATCTTTAATTACATAGTCTTCATGCACAATTTCTTTATTTACTGTAGCAATCCAATATGCTTTAGGTGGCATGTTTTGTTCTTCCAAAAATTCAGCAAGAGTCATTCCTTCTTTAAAGTCATGCCAATCTCTTTTCATTAACTCTGCAAACTTTTCGCTAAGACCGCCAAAAACCTTGAATTTAACTCTCATAATAAATCACTCCTTAAAAAGACTATGTTTATTATACCTTAAATTGACTACTAGTGTCATCTTCAGCAGGAAAGTAAAGTTTGTTGTTGAATTAAATAAACCAGGGGGTAATATTAATGAAAAAATGGGAAGAGTTAAAGAAGTTTGTTAATAAGGTGATAAGTGAAGAAAATATAGCAGGCGCATCGATAGCGATAAGTAAAGATGGAAAAGTAATCTTTGAACAAGGCTTTGGATATAGAGACCTAGAGAAGGAACTACCTGTTACACCTGACACTGTTATGGGAATAGCCTCAATTTCAAAGTCATTTACTGCTTTAGAGATAATGAAATTGGTTGATGAAGGTGTTTTGAAGACAACTGATTTAGTAACTAAACATTTGCCCGGATTGAAAATAGCAGGGATAGATATGGATAAACTGCAAATAAAGCATTTGTTATCGCATACTTCGGGACTGCCACCAGTAGGAAGGAGACAAGATCATATACATTTTAAAAAGCATATAGAATACTTAAATGGATATGAGACTGAACTCTTAGGAGAACCTGGTGATTATTTCAGCTATGCAAATGATGTATTTTTATTGCTTGGAGCAATATTAGAAAAGTATCGCAAATGCACGTATGCAAGACATATGACTAGCTTGCTTAATACACTTGATATGAAAAATAGCACACTTTATGTTGATGAAATAGAAAAATTATCTGAAGTAACAAAGAACTACATATATAATGAAGTCAAGAAAGAATATGAGCTTGCTGACTGGCCTAGGTTAGGAGTTTATGAAGCTGGTGGCGGAGTTAGGTCTTCTGTGAGAGACTTGCTTAAATATGGGTCTGTTTATGTTAATGATGTTGATAATAATTATGTGTCCAAAGAAAGTATCGAAGAGATGTACACACCAGTTTATGAAACAAACCCAGGAGAATATTATTGTTACGCACTTAAGGCAACGCCTAATTATCATGGCGTTACACTAGTAGAACACGGTGGTGGGCAACCAGGGGTTTCATCTAACTTTGGGTTTGTACCAGAAGAAAATTTAGTAGTAGCTGTTCTAACTAATACTAGTGGTAAGCCAGCAAGTGTAATTTGGAGAGCTGCAGTTAACTGCGCTTTAGGGCTTCCTTTATTAGAAGAAAAAGAAGTTGAGCCTTATGAAATGAGTAATCAAGAGATTGATAATATAGTAGGTTATTATGAAACAGATGAAGGTGGAGATCTTTTAATATATAAGGATAAAGATAATTTAAGAGGTGTAAGTGCAAACAAGCATTATACATACACCCCTTTAAGTCACGATACTTTACTTGTAAATGAAATGACTTACCAAACTAAGATAAGATTTATGTTTAAAAAAGAAGAGAGAGCATGGGCTGTCTTTGTAGGCTCTCGAATTTTTCCAAGGAAAATTTAGTTCTTTAGTCTTTGAACGATATCTATTATAATTCTGGCCGTTAAGCCCCAGATAACTTGATCTTCATATTTGAAAAACGGTACTTCATAACCCCTTCCATTCCAATTGTATTTTTTACCATTTGGTATTAAATCATATGGGAAATTAGGAGGGGGTTTCATTTCTGTCTCAACTTGATAAATATCAACTTTATAATTAAGGAAGTAATCAATTGGCACAGTGAAAATCTTATATACCTCATCTTTATTAGGTATTAATTCTGATACATCCTTTTTCAATAGCCCAATCCCAGCATATACTATTCTGCTGTTAGATAAATTTGCAATATTAAGATCACTAATCCATTCAAGGTCTTTGTATGTTACATTAAGCTCTTCACATGTTTCTCTTAAAGCAGCAGTACGCCAAGACTCAAATTGCTCTATTTTCCCACCAGGGAAGGATATTTCACCAGGTTGGGAAGTTAGTTTGTTTGATCTTACTTCAAAGAGTAAGTGTGCTTGATTGTTCACTTTTATTATGGGGGCATAAACTGCATATCTATTGAATGAGCTCTTGTATTGTTGCTTGTTTTTTGCAATTTTTTCAATTACTTGTTCTAGCTTCATGTTTTTATCACTCCATGATATAATATAGGCAGACTATATTAATTATAACAGTCTAAATAAATTAATTAAACATAAGGAGTGTTTTAGAATGTTGTCTGAGAAGCTAACAAATGCAATTAATAAGCAATTGAATTATGAGCTATTTTCTGGCCATGTTTATGTAGCGATGGCTTCATGGTGTGCTGCAAATGATTTACCAGGATTCGCCCATTTCTTTTTAGTGCAAGAACAAGAAGAAAGATTTCATGCAATGAAGTTTTTTAACTTCTTAACTGAAATGGAAGAAAGACCAATGATGACAGGTATGCCTGATCCAGATAATGAATATGTAAACTTAGTAGATGTATTCGAAAAAGCTCTTGAACATGAAAAGGGAGTAACATCTAGAATATATAGTTTAATGGATATTGCTACAGAAGAGAAAGAGTATAGAACTATTAGTATGCTTAACTGGTTTGTAGATGAGCAAAGAGAAGAAGAAGATACTTTTGCTGGGTTGCTAGCTACAGTGAGAAGAGTTGAAGGGCATGGAAACCAAATATATCATTTAGATAAAGAGCTTGGAGCGCGCACTTTTACACCACCAACAGAATAAAATACATTAACAGTCTCTATTTAGTCTATTTAGAGGCTGTTTTTATGTATTTATTCAAAAAGAATGCATAAAATACATGAAAATTCAAAAAAACCTGGAAAAAATAGATTTTTTCAAGAAAAAGCTTGCATATCATTTAACTATCATGTATATTTATACAAGAATTAATTGTCGAAAGGAGTGTTTATCATAGACGGACGGACTTGGGCTCACAGAGCCGGATTATATAGTAGCCTTGCGACAAACACGAGTGTTAAAAACTTTAATAAAATAAATGATGGGGGATTTTTTAGAATGAAGAAGTATTTAGGAGTTTTGGTTGTACTAATATTAGCAACAGCAGTAGTTTTTTCAGGTTGTTCAAATGGAGCAACACCTGATCCAGTTAATGGTGGCAATGGGGAAGACGCAGGACCAGTAGTTGGAGGAATGTACACATATGGGTTCTCTGGAGAACCAGCGACATTGAATCCAATATTATCATCAGATGCAATTTCAAGTGGAATTACTAACTTTATTAATGATAGTTTAATTAAAACAGATGAGAACTTAGAATTTGCGCCAGAATTGGCACATGATTGGGAAGTATCAGAAGATGGGTTAGTTTTAACTTTTTATCTAAGAGACAATGTAGAATGGCATGATGGTGTTAAGTTTACTGCAGAAGATGTTAAGTTTACATTTGACATGGTAATGGACCCTGGTTATACAGGTGTGCGTGCAAGTGATCTTAAATTTGTAGATCATGTAGAAGTAGTGAATGATTACGAAGTAGCAATTCATTTAACACAGGTAGATGTTCCAATAATGCAAAGATTAGCAGGAGCAGCTCTTGGGATTATTCCAAAGCATATTTTTGGAGAAGTAGAAGCAAGTGCTTTGCGTGAGCATAAGAATAGTTGGGATCCAATTGGAACAGGCCCATATAAATTTGCAGAATATCAATCAGGTCGTCATGTAGTTTTGACAGCTAATGAAAACTATTGGGGTGAAGGTCCTTATATTGAAACAATTATGATAAGACTGTATCAAGATAGCCAAACACTTCTATCAGCATTTGAAAATGGCGATATAGACTTTATTAATAGAATTCCAGTAGAAGATATCGATCGTATAAAGGCAACAATGAGTGATGATGTAACATTTATTGAGACACCTAATAATGGATACTACTACATAGGTCTTAAGCAAAATCATAAATACTTATCAGATAAGAATGTAAGACAAGCATTAATGTACGCACTAGATCGTCAGTCAATCATTGATGTGGTATTCCAAGGATATGGAACAGTTATTAATTCACACAGTGTTCCATTCTCATGGGCACATAACGAAGATGTAATTGAATACTCTTTAGATCAGGCAAAAGCAGAAGAATTATTTAATGAAGCTGGGTGGACTAAGGATGCAGATGGATTCTTAAAAAATGCAGATGGAGAAAAACTTGAATTCGTGATTGTATCAATGGCAGGAGAAGAAGATAAAGCAAATGTAATAGCAATGGCCATTGAGCAGTGGAAAGAAGTAGGAGTAGACGCAAAGGTAGAATATTACGAGCGTTCAGTATTGTTCAATCAATATCTAGATGTAGGACACTTTGAGTCATACATGTGGGGATGGAATTTATCAGTAGACCCAGACTCGTTTAATATGTTCCACTCAAGCCAAGCTAAACTTAATGAGGCTGGAGAACCAGATCCAAATGGAACCTTAGTAGGATTTAATGATGTAGAATTTATAAGTGCTGAAGCAGATGCTTTACTTGAAGCAGGACGTGCAACTTATGATATGGATGAGCGTATCCAGATTTATGGCGAGCTACAACAGTTATTAAATGAAGAACTTCCATACATATTCTTATATACAACGAACGATGTAAAGGCAATGTACAATAAAGTCCAGAATGCAGTTTGGTCTCCGCTAGAGCCAATCGATCATCACTTATGGTATATTGACCCAGCATATCACTAAAAATATTAAGGCAATATAGCCGCGAGCACTTCCCACGAAGTGCTCGTTGCCTTGTTACATGTAATAGATGAGGAGTTAATTGATCATGAAGAGATATTTTTTACGTAGACTTATACAAATGGTGGTAGTCCTTATTGGGATTTCCATTATTTCTTTTCTTATAATGCATCTTGCCCCTGGTGATCCTGTTGATATAATGGCAGAGAGAAATGCAACGCCAGAGCAAAAAGCACATATTAGAGAGCTATATGGACTTAATGAGCCATTGCCAGTTCAATATTTTAATTGGGTGGGACGTGTTCTTAAGGGTGATTTAGGAACATCTTTTGTAACAGGCCGACCTGTTCTTGAAATGATCTTGGAAAGATTGCCTGCTACTTTGATTTTAAATTTTTGGGCAATGATAGTCATCTATTTAATAGCGATACCTGTAGGAATGATTTCAGCCTTGAAGCAATATTCTTGGTTTGATCATGTCGTGACTACCGTAGCATTTTTTGGAAGAGCACTTCCTCAGTTTTGGTTTGCTTTAATGTTGATATACTTTGTAGGACTAAGATTTTCAGGAGTGCAAATATCAGGCATGTCAACTTGGGGTGTCGAATGGGGGGTCCAGCCATTCTTTACTGTTTTACAAGATAGATTCTCTCATATGATTTTACCTTTAATAGTCCTTGCTTTTAGTGGAATGGCAGGAATTGCAAGATATATGAGAGCTAGTATGTTAGATGTAGTGCATCAAGACTATGTAAGAACTGCTAGAGCTAAAGGATTACCTGAGAAAAAAGTTGTTATTGGACACGCTTTTAGAAATGCTCTTTTACCGATTGTCACACTGATTGGTTTTGAGTTGCCCATATTATTCAGCGGAGCTGTAATAATTGAGACAATTTTTTCATGGCCAGGAATAGGTTTATTAGCTGTTAATGCAATATCCCAGCAAGACTATATGATAGTTATGGCTTTTAACTTGCTGGGAGCTACAATGACTGTAATCGGAATGTTCTTAGCTGATATTCTATACGTTGTAGTAGACCCAAGAATCAAGTTGGATTAGGAGGTGGACAAGATGGCTCAGCAAACAGCAACTATGAATGAGATTAGAGCAGATGAAACCTATCTGCAAATGGTTTGGAGAAGATTTAAAAAGCACAAATTAGCACTTATTAGTTTGATGTTTATTATTCTAATAGGTGTAATAGCAATTCTTGCTCCACTAATAAGTCCATACGGCTATGATCAAATAGATAGAGAGAATATTATGAGTGGCCCAAGTAGCGAACATATTTTAGGTACAGATAGAATTGGAAGAGATATGTTTACTCGATTAGTTTGGGGTGCTAGAATTAGCTTAAGTGTTGGTTTAGTAGCAGCACTAGTATCTGTAACAGTTGGTACATTAATTGGTGCAGTTGCTGGATTTTTCGGAGGAGTAATAGATGATATATTAATGAGGTTTACTGAGATGGTTATGTCGTTCCCAGTAATCTTTTTATTACTAACTATTGTCACATTAGTTGAGAGATCTGTTTTCAATGTTATGTTAGTTATAGGGTTAACTTCTTGGACTGGCTTAGCAAGGATGGTACGTGGGCAGTTTTTAGCTTTGCGTGAATCTGATTATGTTGAAGCAGCTAGAGCTTTAGGAGCAAAAAATTCCAGAATAGTAATTAGGCATATGCTTTTGAATTGTATGGCTCCAATTATAGTAAGCGCGACTTTGCAAGTTGGCACAGCAATCCTTGCAGAATCAAGCTTGAGTTTTTTAGGATTAGGTATAACAAGCCCACCTTCATGGGGAACTATTCTTAATTCAGGAAGATACTATATGAGATATGCTCCATGGATTACAATTTTACCAGGGTTATTAATATTTGGAACAGTATTAGCATTTAATTACATTGGTGATGGCTTGCGTGATGCACTTGACCCGTATTTGAAAAGGTAGGAGACTGTTTATGAAAAAAGAATTGCTTAATGTTAAAAATCTTCAAACAGTTTATCATACTGAAGCTGGTGATGTTTATGCTGTAGACAATGTGTCTTTTGAGGTATATGAAGGCGAAACTCTTGCTATTGTAGGAGAGAGTGGCTCTGGAAAAAGCCAAACAGCTTTCTCACTACTTAAATTAATACCTACTCCACCAGGAGAAATAAAGCAAGGAAGCGCTTTGTTTGAAGGTAAAGACTTATTGAAAATGAGCAAAGAAGAGATTCAAAAAATTCGTGGGAATGAAATATCTATTATATTTCAAGAGCCAATGACGAGTTTGAATCCAGTACATACAATTGGTAAACAAATCGCAGAGGTAATTATGCTACACAAAAAGTTGCCAAAGAAGGAAGCATTCATAGAGGCTGAGAAAATGTTAGAACTCGTAGGAATTCCAGATGCAGACAAAAGAGTTAATGAGTATCCACATCAGCTTTCTGGGGGAATGAGACAAAGAGTTATGATTGCAATAGCTCTTGCTTGTGAACCGAAATTATTAATAGCAGATGAGCCAACAACGGCGCTGGATGTTACAATTCAAGCACAAATTCTTTATGAGATGGATAGATTTAAAAAGGAAATGGATATGAGTATTATCCTCATAACACATGACCTAGGAGTAGTAGCTGAAATGGCTGATAGGGTAGTTGTAATGTATGGTGGACAAGTAGTTGAGTCGAACATGATTGAAGATTTATTTACTAAGCCAAAGCATCCATACACAATTGGACTGCTCCATTCTATCCCAAAGATTGAAGAGAAAGTAGAGTGGCTTAATGTAATTGAAGGATCTGTACCAGACCCATTAATGATGCCTACAGGCTGTAGATT
>Ga0334892_1000724_pt1 | contig 35492 bp, 33 predicted proteins | sample GraSluR3_MG_4_FD_207213 | JGI IMG/M metagenome (GOLD analysis project Ga0334892, IMG submission 207213) | Sludge microbial communities from methane-producing bioreactor in Wageningen University, Netherlands - Granular Sludge_15_04-R3 | ecosystem: Engineered > Bioreactor > Anaerobic >...
AACTGATTGATACAATTTTTTGCATGAGGACTTCATCCTTTCTGGGAGGTATTTGTTTTCGGCAAAAAACATTGTACCACAGAGGGTTTGGAGTCCTCAATTTTCATTTAAGTTTACAAAACGAATATAATTATGGGGATGTTGCTTATGAACAAGAAGCTATCAAGACTGATTGATGATATGCTAGAGGAAGCAAGGGCTGAAGTCAATTTAAATCCAGACAGATCCATGGAGCTTTGTAATGAAGCGTTAGCTGTTTCAATGGAGACAGGTAGAAATGATAAGATAGGCGATTGCTATATTGGCATGGCCTTTGTTGCAAGAACAAAATCCGATAAAAGCAATATACTCGACTACTCCTTCAAGGCACTTGGCGAGTATGAAAAGGTAAATTCCATGGAAGGTATATCAAAGGCATATAATCTTATTGGTGTGGCTTATTTCTACAGCTCCATGTATGAGGAAGCCATCAGATACTTTCTTGATGGCCTGAACAACCTGAAGGAGTTTAGCAATCCAAATCTATTAGGAAGTATCCTTAACAATATCGGAGAGGTCTACAGAGAATCAGGCATGTATGATAAGGCTTTGGAATTCTATGAGAGGGCATATGAAATTTCTGAAGAGCACAGCCTTAAATATTATCAGGCGACCATTCTTGGTAATATTGGTGAAGTTTATCTTATCCAGGAAAACCATAGCAAGGCCTTGGAATATCTTATGAAATCTTATGGAATTCTTGACGAGGGTAAGGACCTTGTCAGCATGGGAGAAGTAGCCAACAAAATCGGCAAGGCTCAGCAAATAAAAGGGAATGTTGAACTGGCAGAGGATTATTTCAAAAGAGCCCTTAGAATATTGGATAGGGTGGACAATCAGTTCTATAGGATAGATGTGCTTTCAAATCTTGCACTTACAAAAGAGGACCCGGAAGAAACAATTGCAATATTAAAGGATGCAATTTCAACTGCTCTGGGAGTGGGTGCAAAGAAAAAACTAAGTGATTTATATCAGAAGGTGTCAATCCAGTATGAAAACATCATGGATTACAGGACAGCACTTTCCTATCACAAGAAATTCTTCTTGATAAATCAGGAAATCATGAATTCAAACATTAGAAACAGGCTTGAGATTCTTAATGTTGAAATCAGACATCTTGAAGAAAAAGATAGGCTTGACCAGGTTAAGAGAACTCTAGAAAAGGAGCTTGAGGAAAATAGAAAAGAGCTTGAAGATGTTAGACAATCCAACACCATTCTTGAAAGGGAGGCCTTTGAGGATGAACTTACTGAAATTCCTAATAGGAGAAGTGTAAATCTTCAGCTGAAAAGGTTACTTTCAAACTACAGGGGAAAAAACAGTACAATCGCTGTCTTTATTGTTGATATTGACAATTTCAAGGAATATAACGACTATTGGGGGCACAGTGAAGGAGACCGATGCCTTAAGGAAATTGCCAAAGAGCTCCAGGCCATTTCTCGAAGAAGTGGTGACATGGTTGGAAGGTATGGTGGAGAAGAATTTGTTTACATTTCAAAATCATCCAAATTTGAAGAGGCAGTCAACCTTGGAAATCTTATGCGAAACAGGATCAAGAAATTGAACCTGAAATATGATCACAGCGAAACTAGAAGCCCGGTGAGCATAAGCGTCGGAGGTGTGTTTGGGAAAACTGTAGACTTAAGCGAGTATTCTCAGATTATGGAGATTGCTGACAGAGAATTATACAGGGCAAAATCAGATGGCAGAAACAGGTCTTATGTTGCTTCAGTATAGTTTTGAGAAAGATTGAAATAGAAAATTTTGGATTTTCATATTAAAAAACATTAGGGATTAAGGAGACTATATGGATTATATTATTGATGGTAAGCCAAATGTTAAAAGCATAACAGCAATGGATAATAAAATAGAAAAACTTGGCAAGGATCTCATGGAAAAGGAGAGGCTCTTTCGAACTTTATTTGAGCAGGCGAATCTTGGCATTACAATCGGTCACAACGGAAGCTACATGGAAGAGACTCTGGCAGGTTCACCCACCATCAACAAAAAGTTTCAGGAAATAGTTGGAAGAAGCTATGAAGAGCTTCTGAAGATTGGATGGGAGAACATAACCCATCCAGATGATGTACAGATGGATAGGGAAAATTTCTTGAGGCTATGGAGGGGTGAGATAGACGATTTCCAAATGGAAAAAAGATATATCAAACCAGACGGTAGCCATGTATGGGTGGATATGAAAATTTGCAGACTTATTCTCGATAAGCTGGAGGGTTTCAACTATATTTGTTTTGTGGAGGACATAAGCAAGAGAAAGCAGAATGAACAAAAGCTTATGTACATATACGAACATGACCCGCTTACAGGATTGTATAATAGAAGATATTTCAGTACATACATTGAAGATATGGATACCGTTGAAAACTCAGTGGCTATACTTGCAAACATTAAAAATTTCAGCTTGCTCAATCTTACATATGGTTACGGTTATGCTGAAGAGTTGATACAAAGTATCGGTAAAAGTCTAAGTGAACTTCAGGATTCCCATACCAAGGTATTTCATATATCAATTGATAGATTTATTGTACTTTTGGAGAAAGTTAAAGACAGGGGATACATTGAAAGCATAAGTTGGGAAATTGTAAGTAGGATGGATGAATCTATGCCGATCAATACCATCCATGGATATCTGGGAATCCTTGAGCTTGGTGAAGTAGGCAGGGATGTTGATAGAATTCTGAAGTATAGCTCCATTGCAGCCAAGACTGCCAGTGATAGACAGGAGGGAAGATTTTGCTTGTTTAGCAAGGAAATGGAAAGGAAGATTTTGAGGAGAGAAAGAATACAGGAAAATATTGCAGGCTATGTTGATGGGAGAATATCAAAGGGTTTGTTTATGGAATATCAGCCAATTATTGATGCAAGGACACTGGATGTACACGGCTTTGAGGCTTTGGCAAGATTTAACAGTCCTCAATTAGGTCTTGTTCCTCCAAATGAGTTTATAGAAATCGCAGAGAGCAATAAGCTTATTGTCCCATTGGGAAGAGATATAATGAGGCAATCTTTTTCATTCCTCAATTCTCTTGAAGAAAGGGGATACAACGATATTTTCATATCAATAAACATTTCCATAATTCAACTCCTCAGGGATGATTTCATACCAGACCTGATTCAGGCATCAAGAGAAACGGGCATTAGCTTGGATAAGGTCAACCTGGAGCTTACAGAATCGATTTTCAGCAGCAACATCACAGAGATAAACACTAAGCTAAGTAGACTTAAGCAGTTGGGAATTGAAACGGCCATTGATGATTTTGGAACGGGCTATTCCTCCCTTTCAAGGGAAAGGGACCTTGATATAAGCTGCCTTAAAATAGACAAGGCATTTATTGACAAGCTGGATTCTACAAATGAAGGGGACAGCATAACCAGTGATATCATATCCTTGGCTCATAAATTGGGTCATGTGGTAGTCGCCGAAGGAGTTGAGACTGAAAACCAAATGAACTATCTGATAAAGAACAAATGTGATTATTTTCAAGGTTACTATTTTAGCAAACCTTTATCAGGGGAGAATTCCATAGAGTTTATCAGGAAGCTTCGAAATAATGGAATGTAGATATTTCCCGGTTAAGGGGAGTGGACCTATTCTGAAATATAAATGAGTATTAGTTAGAATAAAAATATAATGGGTAAATATTTTATTGGAGGGCCTGAATATAGTCGGTGGATACCAGTGAAATTACAAATTTGTTGTAATTGAATTGGAAAACCGTTATAATTAGGTCATACACATAAGCTTTACGATTATATTAAGGGGGTAATACGATGAAAAGAATACTGGCAATTGCTTTGGCAATCATGTTGGTAGCAGCAAGTTTGGCAGGATGTTCAACTGGTGGAGATGGCGGAAGCGATGGCTACGAGATAGCCCTTATAACAGACAAGGGTAATATCGATGACAAGTCATTTAACCAGGGTGCTTGGGAAGGTGTGGTTGCTTTTGCAGAAGAAAACAACATTTCACACACTTACATCAAGCCTGAGGAAGCATCAGATGCAGGTTACCTAGCAGCAATCGACCTTGCTGTTCAGGGAGGAGCTGAGATAATAGTAACTCCTGGATTCCTTTTTGAAGTGCCGATATACGAAGCACAGACAGCTTATCCGGATGTGAAGTTCATCCTTTTGGACGGAGCACCACATACCGCTGACTATTCAGTATTTGAAACAAAAGAAAATGTAGCAAGTATATTTTACGCTGAAGAAGAGTCAGGATTCCTTGCAGGCTATGCAGCTGTAATGGACGGAATGACCGATCTTGGATTCATGGGCGGAATGGCGGTTCCTGCTGTTCAGGCATTCGGTTATGGATTCCTTCAGGGTGCTGAGTATGCAGCAAACGAAATGGGGATGGCAGACGGTTCAGTTGAAGTAACATATCACTATACTGGAAACTTTGAAGAGAATGATACCAACAAGGCTACAGCAAGTACGATGTACCAGGAAGGCGTAGAGGTAATCTTCGCTGCTGGTGGAGCAGTTGGTAAGAGTGTTATGTCAGCAGCTTCAGAAGCTGATGCAAAAGTAATAGGTGTTGACGTTGACCAGAGATATGACAGCGAAACAGTTATAACTTCAGCTACAAAGGGACTTGCAGCTTCAGTTATAAGCGTACTTGAGTCAATCTATAATGATACATGGGACACATATTCAGGAACATCAACCTACTTCAACGCTTCCAATGACGGCGTTGGTCTTCCAACCGAGGTTCTTGGAGAAGAGGGTGGAGATGCATTTGACAGATTTGAATCCTTCGACCAGGCAGCATATGATGAAATATTTGCAGAGCTTGCAGCAGGAAACATGGATATCCTTCGTCAAATCGAAGTGGCTGATGCTTCAGGTTATGCAACTGCAGATGAGCTTACAGAAGCTCTTGGCCTTGTAAAGGTATCTGTAACTACAAGATAACAATAATAGCTTCATAACATATTGGCCTTTGCCTTATGGAAGCAAAAGACCAGGGAAAGGCAACTGCCTTTCCCTGGTCTAGTTTTTGAAGATAAATATTTTGAAATAATAAAAGCTGCCACAAATTTACTTCGAATCGGTTAAATTTTGCTCGAAAAAATGGCAGCTTTTATGGTATCATGTTTATATCAGTGGGTATGAAGTAGATAGTATTAAAAAAATAAAAGATAAGAAGAGGTTAACGTGGAAAATTATATTGTTGAAATGCTTAATATTACAAAAGAGTTCCCGGGTATTATTGCAAATGACAATATTACCTTAAAATTGAAAAAAGGAGAAATCCATGCCCTTCTAGGCGAGAACGGAGCTGGGAAATCCACCTTGATGAGCGTGCTTTTTGGACTGTATCAGGCAGAAAAGGGCGAAATCAGAAAAAATGGCAAAAAGGTGACCATAAACAACCCCAATGATGCAAACGCATTGGGAATAGGAATGGTTCACCAGCATTTTAAGCTGGTTGAGGTTTTTACAGTCCTTGAGAATATAATTCTCGGTGTTGAACCTGTGAAAAATGGTTTCCTGGAAATGGAACAGTCCAAGGACAAGATAATGGAGCTCAGTGAGCAGTATGGACTTAAGATAAGCCCAGACTCCCTCATTGAAGACATTTCTGTGGGAATGCAGCAAAGGGTGGAGATTCTCAAGATGCTATATAGGGACAACGAGATCCTTATTTTTGACGAGCCCACAGCTGTGCTAACTCCCCAGGAGATCAAGGAGCTTCTCCAAATAATGAAGGATCTTGCTGCAGAAGGTAAGTCGATTTTGTTTATTACCCATAAGCTAAATGAAATCATGGAGGTTGCGGACAGGTGCACAGTCCTAAGGAAGGGTAAATACATCGGTACAGTTGACGTTGAAAAAACAACAAAGGAAGAGCTTTCAAGAATGATGGTTGGACGTGATGTAAGCTTTTCTGTAGAAAAGGAAGAGAACAAACCAGGAGATGTAATCCTGTCAATTAAGAATATGACTGTGGCATCAAAAACCCATAAGAACAATGCCGTAAAGGATGTATCATTTGATGTAAGAGCTGGAGAAATTGTATGCCTCGCAGGAATTGACGGAAACGGTCAATCTGAATTTGTGTATGGCCTTACTGGACTTGAAAAGTTGGTTTCTGGAGAGATTACACTTCGTGGAAAGGATATCTCAAAAGCCTCCATAAGAGAAAGGTCTGCATCAGGAATGAGCCATATCCCGGAAGACAGACACAAGCATGGTCTAGTGCTGGACTACAAGCTTGAGGAAAACCTAATACTACAAAGATATTGGCAGCCTAAATTCCAGAAGAATCAATTCATCAAGTTTGATGAAATGAGAAATTATGCGGAGGAACTGATAGAAAGATTTGACATACGGAGCAGTCAGGGTCCAACCACCATGACAAGGAGCATGTCCGGGGGAAACCAACAAAAGGCAATAATAGCCCGTGAAATTGACAAGGAGCATGAGTTGCTTGTAGCGGTACAGCCAACAAGGGGACTTGATGTAGGTGCGATCGAGTATATTCACAGTCAGCTAATTGCAAGCAGGGATGCCGGAAAGGCAGTCCTCTTGGTGTCTTTGGAGCTTGATGAGGTAATGAATGTCAGCGATAGGATCCTTGTGATATACGAAGGTGAAATCGTCGGGGAACTTGATCCCAAGGAAACTACCACACAGGAGCTGGGCCTGTACATGGCTGGAGCCAAGAGAAACACTGAAAAGGAGACTGGACATGCAGGGGAATAATAATAATGATAAACCAAAATACAACTTTAAGAGAATAACATCCCATCCAGGCTTCAAATCTCTAGGAGCAGCATTCATGGCAGTTTTTCTAGGATTGGTAGTTGGATTTATAATAATGCTGATTGCAAGTCCAGGTAACGCAGTAGCAGGATTTAGGTTTGTTCTTTTAGGAGGTATGAGAAGACTTGGAGATGTACTCTACTTTGCAACACCTATACTGATGACTGGTTTGGCTGTTGGATTCGCCTTTAAGATGGGCTTGTTCAACATTGGTGCTTCAGGGCAGTATACAATGGGAATGTTCTTTGCCCTTTATGTTGCTTTCATGTGGGACCTGCCTGGAAGCACCCACTGGATAGTGGCAATTCTTGCAGGCTTTCTAGGGGGTATGATCTGGGGATTCATTCCAGGAATATTCAAGGCACTTCTAAATGTAAACGAGGTAATAACATCAATTATGTTCAACTACATTGGTATGTACCTGGTGGACATGTGGATCCAGAATAATGGTGTAATGTATAACTCTTCGATGACAAGAACCAGATACATCGATTCGGGTGTTCAGATACCAGCGCTTGGAATTGCGGGATCAAACGTCAATTTCGGAATCGTTTTTGGAATTTTAATAGCAATAATTTTATACATTGTCCTTGAAAAGACGACCTTTGGATATGAGTTGAAGGCAACCGGACACAACAAGCATGCTGCAGAGTACGCAGGTATGCAGGGCAAGAGAAACATTATCCTTACCATGGTAATTGCTGGAGGGATGGCAGGTCTTGGCGGGGCTTTTGCAATACTGGCACCATCAGCAATAGCAGGCAGCAGTATGACCTATGAACCCATAAACATAATCGCTACAAATGGCTTTACAGGAATTGCTGTTGCACTTCTTGGTAGCGCCCATCCAATAGGTACCATACTGTCGGCAACCTTCATCTCCTATATACAAAGGGGAGGAACCCTGACAAGTCTTGTTGGATTCAAGCCTGAAATTATTGATATCGTAGTTGCTGTAATAATATACTTCTCAGCCTTTGCGATGATAATGAATACGGCAATTGCTAGATTTATAAAGGCTAGACTTGGTAAGGATGAAAATGAACCACTTTTGGAATTGGGTGAGGAGCCTGTTGAGGAAGTGGAGTCACAGATGGAACAAGATACTGAAAAGGAGGCAGAATAATGGATGTTGTATATTATTTGATTCAAAACATGCTTCCTGTAGGTGTACCACTACTTCTAGTTGCCCTTGGGGGTATGTTCAGTGAAAGAAGTGGTGTAATTAACATTGCTCTTGAAGGAATCATGCTCTTTGGGGCATTTTTCGGGGCGTTATTCGTATTGAATGTCCAGGGCACATCAATGGGTCCCCAGACCATACTTCTTATCGGGATGGTGGTTGCAGGTGTTTCTGGGCTTATCTACTCACTTTTACTATCATTCGCATCCATAAACATGAAGGCAAACCAGGTTATTGTTGGAACTGCATTGAACATGCTGATCCCAGCTATCATACTGCTTTTTTCCAAGATGTTTTTCAACAGTGACGGCATTACCACAAACATGAGGTTTTATATAAGGGAAATACCAGTTTTGAGCAGGATTCCAGTAATTGGTCAGATGTTCTTCCAAAGGACCTACCTTACTGTAATAATTGGTTTTATAATTCTTGCCATAGCAGTGGTTCTGCTATATAAGACCCGGTTTGGTCTCAGGCTTCGAGCCTGCGGTGAGCATCCTCATGCAGCTGATTCCGTAGGTATAAACGTATACAAGATGAGATATGCTGGTGTAAGCCTGTCAGGTATTCTGGCAGGAATAGGAGGCTTCTTCTATGCGGTAGGGGTGACTGATGGGAATGTCAGCGGACACACTGGAGTTGCAGGCTTTGGATTCCTTGCTTTGGCTGTTATGATCTTCGGTCAGTGGAAGCCAATAAGAATAATGTTTGCAGCAATGTTCTTCGCATTCCTCAGAACATTGGCATATTCCGTATCCCTTATACCCTTCCTGTTTGACCTTGGTATAAACCAGACCTACTACAGGATATTACCATATCTTGCAACCATGGTAGTTCTTGCTCTTACCTCGAAGAATTCACGGGCACCCAAGGCGGAAGGTATTCCGTATGATAAATCGCAACGGTGAAGTTCTTCCTACAATAATCATTCGTCCCTGGTGGAAACACCAGGGACATTATTTTGTTTAGTCCTTTTACCATCAAGAAATAGTAATGTATAATAATCATATAATTGATAACAGAAAGGTTGGAGACTATGATATTTATTGCAGGAGTCTATCCAAGACAGAAAAAGCTTGAATATGAAGGTGGTCCTGAGGTATGTAACAGCTGTGGGAGATATGGAAGCTACCAGGTCTATATGGAATACAATACCTTCAGCTTGTTTTTCATACCAATAGTAAAATGGAAGAGAAGGTATTTTGTGGTTACAACCTGCTGTGGTGAAAGATTTCAGTTGGATGCAGAGGTTGGAGAAAGAATTGAACGGGGTGAGAGTATCCGTATAAGGGAAGAGGACCTGACCTACAAAGAAGGCTTTGGAAGTATTAGATACTGCAATGACTGCGGTCAGCCCTTGGATCCAAGCTTTACCTACTGCCCGAACTGTGGTAAAAGGCAGTAATTTCATATTGTGAATTTATTGCTTTACTGATACAATGTGGTAAGAATAATTCTTGGGAGTGATAAAATGGATAGAAGAGAAAGAATTGAAAGTATACTGAAGGACTATGTAGGGACTGTAACCCATACTGGAACAGAGCTTGAAAGGAACAATCAGATATTTTTCAAGAAATGGTTTGAGGAACAGGAATATCTAAGACAGAATCCAGACAATTTCGGATTTCATGATATTGAAGGAGACAATTTTGGAAGGAAGGTTCCCTGGTGTCTATTGAAGGGTGAAGGAAGTGATACAATTATCCTGATTCATCATACGGATATTGTGGATACGGATGCTTACGGTGTTTACAGCGAACTTGCCTACAAGCCTGATGAAATCACACAGCTATTCAGGGAAGGAAAGGTCGAAATTTCCGAAGAGGTAAAGAAGGACCTGGATAGTGGAGATTGGCTGTTTGGAAGAGGCGTTGCTGACATGAAGGGAGGCGCTTCAATTCACCTGGCACTGGTAGAGGAGTACATGAAGGATAAGGACTTCAAGGGAAACATAATACTAATCGGTGTGCCGGATGAAGAAAACCTTTCTGCTGGAATGAGGGGAGCGGTTACGCTTCTTAAAGAGCTTAAGGAAAAGCATACTCTGAATTACGTGCTGCTTCTTGATGTTGAGCCTCATGACAGACACGATCCTCAGGTTCAGACTTTGTATGACGGATCAGTTGGAAAGCTTATGCCTGTAGTTTATGTTAGGGGTGCACTTACACATGTTGGACATATTTTCCAGGGCTTAAACCCAATTAATCTACTGTCTGAAATAGTCAGAAGAACAGAGGTAAACCCGGACTTCCTTGAAAAGGTTGGCAATACTGTAACTCCACCTCCCACTTGGTTATATATGAAGGATGGAAAGAATGTTTATGATGTCAGTCTACCCATGTCAGCTGCAGGATATATGAGTGTCCTGACTCTGGCCAAGCCACCTAAGGACATATTTGAAGCCCTGAGAAAGATATCTGAGGATTCATTTGAGGCTGTGATTGAAGAGCTTAATATGAGCTATTCCAAATATCTCCAGCTGAAAGGTGAAGACCAGAAAAGGCTACCCTGGAAATCAAACGTAAAGCTTTATGGTGAGCTATATGAACAAGCAAGAAGGAATTCAGGAGAAGATTTCCTCAAAGCAATCGAGAAGCATATGGAGGAGACCAAGGAAGGAATCAACAATCAAAGCATAACCCTGATTGATGGTGCCTACGGTATTATAGAAAAGACCATGGAGTATGTAAATGACCTATCTCCAATGATAGTGATTGCACTTGCACCACCATATTATCCAAACGTTAATAATCTGATGATTCCTGAAGGGAAGAGAAGGATTGATTCAGCCTTGGAGGATATGATGAATATGGTTAGGGAAGAATGGAATCAGGATTGCTTCGTTCAGAATTATTTCACTGGTATATCCGACCTATCCTATGGGATGTTTGAGGCTGACAAGGAAAACATTGGTTACATTGAAGATAACATGCTTATGTGGAAGGATGTATACTATATTCCACTTGGCACTATCAAGGAACTTTCCATGCCTGTCCTTAACGTTGGACCATGGGGGAAGGATTACCACAAATATGTTGAGAGGGTATACAAGGTAGATCTTTACGAAAGAACACCTAAGATGGTGGATAAATTAATTAAGTCAATTCTAGTTTAATAGCTACTTGGAGAGCCCTAGGGCTCTTTTTTTGCCCACTAAAATCACATAAAGAAATAATATCTAAAAATAAGTTAAAAAATATTTCAAAAAGGGGTTGACAAATATCACGTAATGAAATATTATGTACTTACAGAAAGAAATTAAACATAACCATATAAAACAAACGAGAAAACAAGGAGGAAGAAAAATGAAAAAGATTATGAGTATCATGTTGGCATTAATGTTGGCAATTAGCATCCCGGTATTCGCAGAAGAAGGAACGATAGTTGATATAGCGGTTGGTTCGGAGGACTTCAGCATCCTGGTAGCGGCACTGCAAGAGGCAGAGCTTGTAGGGGCACTACAGGGAGAGGGACCCTTCACAGTGTTTGCACCTACAGATGCTGCCTTTGCAAAGCTACTTGGTGAACTTGGAATAGAGGCAGGAGACCTTCTGGCACATCCACAGCTTTCAGAGGTGCTTCTATACCATGTGGTATCAGGCAAGGTAATGAGCACTGACCTGTCAGATGGAATGATGGCACCAACCCTCAAGGGAGACAACATTGTTGTAGACCTTGACGGCGGAGTAAGAATCAACAGCTCAAATGTCATAACAGCAGACATTGAAGCAAGCAACGGAGTGATTCATGTAATAGACACAGTACTGGTACCTTCAGACTTTGTTCTATCGGCAGAGGAACCAGCTGAAGAAGCACCTGGAACAATAGTTGACCTCGCAGTGGGCTCAGAGGATTTCAGCATCCTTGTTGCAGCACTGCAAGAGGCAGAGCTTGTGGGAGCGCTTCAGGGAGAGGGACCATTCACAGTATTCGCACCAACAAATGAAGCATTTGCAAAATTGCTTGGTCAATTGGGAATAGAGGCAGGAGACCTTTTGGCACACCCACAGCTTTCAGAAGTACTGCTCTACCATGTGGTATCAGGCAAGGTAATGAGCACAGACCTGTCAGACGGAATGATGGCACCAACCCTTAAGGGAGACAACATAACAGTGGACCTTGACGGGGGAGTAAGGATCAACAGCTCAAACGTAATCTCAGCAGACATTGAAGCAAGCAACGGAGTGATCCATGTAATAGACACAGTACTTGTACCTTCAGACTTTGTACTATCAGCAGAAGCACCAGCTGAAGAAGTGCCAGTTATGACAGCACTTCCAGCGACCGGATCAAATGACATGTCACAATTGACACTCTTTGGTGGAATCGGTATGATAGCAGTAGGGATATTTGTGGCATTCAGAAGAAAAATCACCGGATAGACAGGAGGACTGAGATGAGCAATTTTGGAACCAGGTTAAAGGAAGCCAGAAAAAAAACAGGCATAACACAGAAGGACTTGTCCTCAAAGCTTGGGATTGCTCAATCGACAGTTGCAAATTATGAGAACAATACAAGATTCCCTGGGGAGACAATCCTCAGGGAAATCTCTGAGTATCTAAACACAAGCATAGATTACCTTATGGGAGTTGAGGAGACAAGCTATTCTCAAGAGACTGAAGGCCTGGAGCTGACTGATAGGGTACTGGAGAATTTTATCGCCAACCTGATTCAGGGAAAAGGTGAAGAAGCAAAAAAAATCACAAAAGCCATCCATTCAGGAGGAATGAAACTGACACAAATCATAACGGACCTGTTCATCCCAACCCTGTACAGGCTGGGGCAAATGTGGGAGAGGGACGAGATAACAGTGGCTCAGGAGCATTACTCCACGGGCATAATATCCTCCCTGACCGAGTTTCTCTCGGAGGTCGAACCAACGACCAACACAAAGAGGCATGTGGCCCTTTTCATGACCCCAGGTGATGAGGAACACACCCTGAGTCTAAGGTTTGTATCCCAGTTTTTCAGGGCGGCAGGCTGGAGGATCATATTCATAGGAAGGAGCATTCCCCTGTGGGATTTGAAGCAGGTGATAAAGCAGGGAGAGGTTGATCTTGTGGTCCTTTCAGTATTCTCAACAGGGAGCCTTAACAGTGCTGAATATCTTGTTCAGGCTTTAAGGAATGAAGGTGGAAAACAATCACCAAAGATCCTAATGGGGGGTCGGGGAATAGACACCAGGGAATTGGCTGAAAAGGCTGGAGCTGACATCTATCTTGATAACCTTGAGGACTTGGCGGAAAAGATAATGGAAATTGAAGAGATGATTAAATAGGACAGACTCAAAACTTGAGTCTGTTGTTTCTTTTTTGCTGATTTGCTATTATTGAACTGAAGGTGGTATTTTAGACATCAGAGAAAAGTATGTACAACATATAAAATATCATCTTTTCACATGATGTTCACATGGATATTATAAAATGAACCAAGAGGTGATAATATGTACAGAATCCTTGTTGTTGATGATGAAGAGAAAATCAGAGAGGTCGTCAAGGAATACGGCGAGTTCAATGGCCACAAGGTATATGAGGCTGAGGATGGATTACAGGCTGTGAACATGTGCAGGGAAAATGAGTTCAACATAATAGTAATGGATATAATGATGCCCAGGCTTGATGGGTTTATGGCAGTCAAGGAAATAAGAAAATTTTCCAGCACCCCGGTATTGATGCTTTCTGCAAGAGGAGAGGAATACGACAAGCTATTTGGATTTGAACTTGGGATAGATGATTATGTGATCAAGCCATTTTCCCCGAAGGAGCTGATGGCCAGAATCAACGCCATAATAAGCCGTGACAAGGGAAGAGAAAACAGGGATCTACTACTCTTCAAGGGGATCAAGATAGACCTTGATGGAAGAAATGTACATGTTGATGGCAAGAAGATAGATATGACCCCAAAGGAATATGACCTACTGGTATACATGGCCCAAAACAAGAACAGGGCCTTAACCCGTGAGCAGCTTCTGAGGGACATATGGGGATATGATTTTTATGGTGATGACAGGACCATAGATACGCACATTAAGATGCTTAGAAGCAACCTTGGAGCCTATAGGGACTATGTTGTAACCATAAGGGGATTAGGATACAAATTTGAGCCTGGAAATGAGTGATGGCATGAAAAAAGTATTGGGTGTAAAGTCTCTGAATTTTAAATTATGGACATATTTTATGACCTTTGCCGCAATAATTATGATCATATTGTGGCTACTTCAGATTGTATTCATAAACAGCTTTTACAAGACAATGAAGACTAATGAAATCAAGAAAATTGGGAACCAGCTGGTGGCACTTTACGGGACGGAAGAGTTTGAACAGGAGCTACTGGACAAATCCTTTTCAGAAGGAATAGTCATAAATATCCTTAATCAGGATGGTGGTGTAGTTTACCCGCTGGATATAATGGATTTTATTAGAAGGCCAAGACTTCAGGAGTCTGCATTTTCCCAGTTTCTGAATCAACTTTACATGTCAGAGGACAATTTTACCGTCTACACTAGGAGTCATGAAAGCTTGGATGCTGAGACCATCGTCTATGGTGCTGTTCTTGAAAATAGAGTAGGTCCAAATTATTTTCTATTTATCAATACAATTCTTGAGCCAATTGACTCTACGGTAAATGTATTGAAGAATCAGCTCCTGGTAATAACATTAATTTCGCTTGTTCTTTCAATGGGCCTGTCACTTTTCCTTTCAAATAGACTTTCAGCGCCAATAATAAGCATCACAAGAAGTGCAAAGGGTTTGGGTGAAGGAAGGTATGATGTGGAGTTCAGAAAGGGTGATTATCAGGAGATCGACAATCTTGCCGATACCTTAAGTCAGGCAACCAAGGAGCTTAAGAAAAGTGAAGAGCTGAGGCGGGACTTTATTGCAAATATAACTCATGACCTAAAGACACCTCTTACACTTATAAAATCCTATGGTGAGATGATTAGGGATATATCCGGTGATAATATCCAAAAGAGGGACGAGCATCTGAACACAATAATACAGGAAACGGACAAACTCAGCAGACTAGTTGATGATATGCTGGATCTCACTAAGATCCAATCAGAGCTTAGAGAACTTAAAATGGAGGAGTTTGATCTTCGCAATGAATCCGAACATGTTTTGGAAAGGTTCAGCTATTTTGTGGAGAATGAAGGATTTGAAATTACATTAAGCTCAGAGGGAGAAACTGGACTCATTGGTGATAAGCTGAAGATTTCACAGGCAATCTACAACCTGGTAAACAATGCCATCAATTACTCACTGGATGATAAAAGGATTGAAATTAAAATGGAAGGTAATCTAGATGAGGTGAAATTTTCAATCAAGGATTATGGCCAGGGAATTCATAAGGAGGAGCAGGATTATATCTGGGAAAGGTACTATCGAGGTGGAAAGAGTCACACCAGGCAGAAGACCGGATCTGGTATTGGTCTGTCACTGGTAAAGACAATTGTTCTTGCCCATAAAGGCCATGTAGGGGTAGAAAGCAGCCCTGGGGAAGGAAGCATCTTCTGGTTTATATTACCAAGAAACCTGAAGGAGTGACCAAGGAGTTCTTGTCTTTTGTGAGAAAATTATGTAAAATAAGATAATAGAATAGATTAAAGAAAGAAGGGATTTTGTGTCAGATTACAAACCAACGAGAGAGGAAGCATACGAGCTGCTAACAAAATATGTTGAAAATGACAGTCAGATCAAGCATGCCCTGGCAGTAGAAGCCACAATGGTACATTTTGCCCAGCTGTTTGATGAGGACCCTGAAAAATGGGGCGTGATAGGTCTTATTCACGACCTTGACTATGACAAGTACCCTGAAGAGCACTGCAAGATTACAGAGCAGATCCTCAAGGAGGAAGGCTGGCCTGAGGATTACATCAGGGGAGTGATGAGCCACGGTTGGAAGCTTTGTACAGATGTAGAGCCAAAGGAAAAAATGGAGAAGGTTATCTATACAATAGATGAGCTTACAGGGCTGGTTGCAGCTACAGCCTTGATGAGACCCAGCAAATCAATAATGGACATGGAAGCCAAGTCAGTGAAGAAGAAGTGGGGCCAGAAGTCCTTTGCTGCAGGTGTAAACAGGGATGTAATCGCTGAGGGTGCAGACATGCTTGGGATGGACATAAAGGAAGTGATCCACGAGACCATAATGGGAATGAGAAAAGTGGCTGATGAAATCGGTCTGAATGGAAACCTTTAATCATATTAAACCAGGAGGGGAAAAGATGACAAAGTATTTCGCTGAACCATTTAAAATCAAGATGGTGGAACCAATCAAGATTTTAACAAGAGAAGAGAGAATCGAAAAAATAAAGGAGGCAAATTACAACGTATTTGCCCTGGACTCAGATGATGTTTACATTGACCTTTTAACTGACAGTGGAACAGGTGCCATGAGCGCTGACCAATGGGCGGGAATCATGGTAGGAGATGAGGCTTATTCCGGATCCAGAAGCTACAAGAATCTTATGGAGTCCGCCAAGGATGTATTTGGGTATAAATATTTCCAACCTGTACATCAGGGTAGAGCTGCAGAGAAGGTTGTTATGCCAATTTTTCTTCAAGATGGTAAAGTTGCCATATCAAATATGCATTTTGATACGACGAGAGCACACGTTGAGCTTGCTGGAGCAAGGGCTATTGACTGTGTAATTCCTGAGGCATTGGACACTGTAAACTTCCACCCATTCAAAGGCAACATGGACAATGTTAAGTTAAGGGAACTGATTGAGGAGAATGGTCCGGAAAACGTTGGCATGGTTATAATAACTGTTACCAACAATAGCGCTGGAGGTCAGCCGGTGTCCATGTCAAACATCAGAGAGACTTCAGAAATCGCAAAATCCTACGGCATTCCAGTTTGCATTGATGCTGCAAGATATGCTGAAAACTCTTACTTTATAAAAATGAGGGAAGAGGGCTATCAGGATAAGTCCATAAAGGAGATCGCCCATGAAATGTTCAGCTACGCTGACGTGTTTACAATGAGTGCAAAAAAGGATGCTATCATAAACATGGGAGGACTAATTGGAGTAAAGGAAGATCCTGAGCTGTATGAGATAGTTAAGGCAAGGACAATTCCTTATGAAGGTTTCATCTCATATGGAGGGCTTTCAGGTAGAGATATTGAAGCCATGGCGATAGGACTGCAGGAAGGTACTAGCGATGATTTCTTGAAATACAGAATTGGACAGATGGAGTATCTTGCCGGCAAGCTGGATGAGGAAGGAATACCCTACCAGTCACCTGTTGGGGGACATGCTGTTTTCCTTGATGCCAAGCAATTGCTGCCCCATATACCATACTACCAGTTCCCTGGACAGGCTTTGGCAATAGAGCTTTATATTGAAGCGGGAATAAGAAGCTGTGACATCGGCTCCTATATGATGGGCAATGACCCTGATACAGGAGACCAGATAGAATCACAGTTCGAATTTACAAGACTTGCAGTGCCTAGAAGGGTTTACACACAATCTCACCTGGATGTCATTGTTGAGGCACTAAAAGAAATAAAGGCTAGAAAGGATCAGGTAAAGGGCTATGAAATCACCTGGGAGCCCAAGGTCCTGAGACATTTCACTGCAAAGTTAAAGCCACTTTAGAAATAATGCGACAGGAGGACTAAAGTTTTCCTGTCCTATCTATGTTAGGAGGAAACCTTATGAAGAAGGGACTGGTATTAATTATGATTGCAGCTCTGTCGCTTATGGGAGGATGTGGAGGAAGTGGTCTTCCTGAAGAGGACTATAACCTGGAGGTACCAGAGGGTGAAATCAAGGGAAGTCTGATGCTTCCAGAGGGAGAAGGGCCATTTAAGGTTGCAATAATACATCAGGGCTCAGGCCCGACTGACAGAAATGGCAACAGTGCAATTGCAGGGGACAACAACAGTCTAAAAATGCTGGCGGAAGAGCTTACAGAGTCTGGAATCGCATCAGTTCGCTTTGACAAGAGGGGGATAGCCAAGTCAATGTCCCTGATTGAAAAGGAAGAGGACCTTGTATTTGAGGATTACGTTAACGACATGATCATGTGGATAGACAAGGTTGATGTGGATGAAAGATTCAGTGAGGTTTACCTTATTGGTCACAGCGAAGGAGCATTGATTTCAGCTGCAGCTGCAACAGAAAGGGAGGTTGCTGGCTTTGTATCCCTGGCTGGAGTTGGGGAAAGGGCATCTGACACATTGAGAAGGCAGCTGTCAGGTCAGCCCGAGGAAATTACAAGTATGACCGACCCAATAATTTCAGAGCTTGAGCAGGGAAGGCTGGTTGACAACGTGCCGGATGTCCTGCAATCCCTGTTTAGGGATAGCATTCAGCCATACTTGATATCGTGGTTCAGGTATGATCCCGCTGAAGTCTATGGAAAAATTTCAGCGCCAGTCCTTGTAGTTCAAGGGGATAATGATGTTCAGGTCACCGTAAATGACGCCATGATACTTTCGCAGGCGGCAGGTGTCAAGCCCGTACTTATAACGGGCATGAACCACATACTCAAGGATGCCCCAAGGGATAGGGAAGGTAACCTGGAAACCTACAGCGATCCGGACCTTGAGCTTCATCCCGAGCTGATGCCTGAAATATTACAATTCATAAACCGGTAGAAATGGGATAATGTTAATTTAATGATAATGTTTATCAATAACAGGACTGGGTAGCTATATTAATAGAGAACATTAGATTAATATAGATAAAGGAGAGATTTTATGACTTTCAAACTACCGATTTTAAACTATGGATATGATGCTCTTGAGCCCCATATCGATGCTAGGACAATGGAGATTCACTATACCAAGCATCACCAAGGCTATGTGAATAACCTAAATAAGGCCATCGAAAACGAAAAAGAGCTTCAGAAGATGACAATTGAGGAACTGATGGCATCCCTTGACCAGGTACCTGAGGGTATCCGGACTGCAGTTAGGAATAATGGGGGAGGTCATATGAACCACAGCCTTTTCTGGGAGATAATGTCTCCAAATGGAGGAGGGGAACCTACAGACCAGCTTATGGAAAAAATCAAGGCCGATTTTGGTGGTTTTGAGGAATTCAAGGCTGAATTCAAAAAAGCTGCCACAGGAAGATTCGGCAGTGGATGGGCTTGGCTAGTAATGGATGGAGACAGGCTGAAAATAATGTCTACACCAAATCAGGATAATCCGATTTCAGAGGGGCTTAAGCCCATACTTGGTTTGGATGTGTGGGAGCATGCATATTATCTGAAATACCAGAATCTAAGAGGAGACTACATTGATGCATGGTTCGAAGTGGTTGACTGGAAAAAGGTTGAAGAAAACCTTGGATAAAGAAATATAAATATTTATGATACCAGCTCACTTGAGCTGGTATCATCATTTTGCATCGAATTGTTCAGATTGTGTGTAAATAGGTGCTGTGGTATAATGATAGGGTCAAATACAATCAATGGATATGAAAAGAGATGATATCATGAGGATAAACCCAGGAAGAATACTTGCTGGACTGAGCCGAAAAGCCAAGGAATACTACAATAACCCAGAAAGGCTGAAGGAGCTCTTAAGATCTGCAAATCTGATAATCAGGGATAACGAACAGCTTTCGGACATAATAGATGACATTGGAAAGCTGATATCCCTTGTGAGAGACTATGGGAAAAAAGAATACACAATGGTTTCAAAGGGAACGATAGTTACTGTCATTGCAGGTTTGATTTACCTGGTAAATCCTGTGGATATTATACCTGATTTTCTGCCTGGCGGATTTATTGACGATGCAGCAGTAATAGGCTATATTTTAAGCAGGCTTAAGGGAGAAATCGAAAAATACAATGAATGGAAAAAAATCCGGTAGCATTTGGAGGTAGACATGAAAAAGATTATAGTATGGTTGATGATGGTTCTTCTGTTTTTGCCGTCCATATCGACGGCTCAGGTAGCAAGACCAGGCTCACCTAAACAGTTTTCCGTCGAGCTTGTGGAGGAGGAAAACCCGTATTTTGTACTTAGATGGAAGGACGAAGATGCTACATTGTCACTTTCCAATAGCGAAAGCTACAACAACGACCTGTATGTTCAGGTGAATTTCTACATTAGAAATGAAGATTCAGTGGTGATGAGAGAGATGAATTTCAAATATGGGGATCTGGTTAGGGAACAGGATGGATCTACAAGAATTGATTTGGACCTTTTAAGGCTTGGAATTATTGAGGAACCTGTGAATCCTATGTTCTCATCCTATAATTTCAGGGTTAGGATAGGACTTGCCCAAAGGGATATCCTGGGGAGCTATACCTTGTTTGGTAGCTATAGTCCGCCGGTCTCAAGTGGAAAGATATATCCATACAATTATGCATCACCGTGGGCTCTACCAGAGTTGGATAAAGCTCATGAATATGACCTTATACCTGAAAGCATAAGCAATAATATGAGGGATGTAATTACCAGGGAAGAGTTCGCCCAGGTTATGGTCGCCTATTACGAAAGCAAGACAGGTGAAGCAATAGACCCGTCAGGTCATCACTTTGCCGATACAGACAGTCAAGAGGTTCTTAAGGCTGCTGCCCTTGGCATTATCAAGGGGTATGAGGATGGCACCTATAGACCGGAAAATCCCATAACAAGACAGGACATTGCTGTTGTCATAGGGAGGACTCTCCAGAAGGTCGACCCATCCTTAAGTCTGGCATATTCTCCTATTGCCATAAAGAACGGGATAAGTGCATATGCCTACGACAGTGTAATGTTCCTTGTCCACCACGGGGTCCTTAAGGGTGATGAGAACAACAGTCTGAATCCACTGGACCATACCACTAGGGAACAGGCAGTTCTGCTGACAACAAGAGCATACGAGCATTTTCAGTAATCAATAGGTCTGCCTTCAGGCAGGCCTTTGAATATGTCATATATATGATTGAAAGAGAGGACATTAAATGTTTGAACAAAGTATTGGTGAACTGGCTGCATTAGCAACTGCATTCAGCTGGACTTTAGTTGGAATCTTCTTTGGGAAGGCCAGCAGTAGGATTGGTAGTCTTTCGGTAAACTTCATAAAGCTTGTTTTTGGATTCGCATTTCTTACAGTAACTGCACTGATCACAAGAGGAGTTCCTTTTCCAACGGATGCCTCGGTACATAATTGGACTTGGTTAACTGTTTCAGGGATAATAGGATTTTTCATAGGAGATTTTTTTATGCTTAAGGCATATATTGAAGTAGGAGTGAGGATTTCACTGCTGATGATGGCCACCAGTCCGCCAATGGCAGCTCTTCTGGGATATTTTCTGCTGGGTGAGAGACTTTCCCTGTCTGGAGTAATTGGAATGATGGTAACGATCATGGGAATAGTAATTGTAGTCATGAGCAGGGACCGAGGTGGTCAGGGCGTAAGGATGAAATACTCCCCTAGAGGACTGTTCTTTGCATTCCTAGGTGCGCTGGGTCAGGCAACTGGGTTGATATTCAGCAAAATCGGACTTCTTGACTACAATACATTTGCAGCTACCCAAATAAGAATAATCGCAGGCTTCATAAGCTTTATATTGTTTGTGACCATAATGGGGAGATGGGGGGAACTTAAGCTTGCCATTAAGGACAAAGAGGCAATAAAGTATACACTATTTGGGTCATTCTTTGGACCCTTCCTTGGGGTCAGCATGTCTCTTGTTGCTTTAAGGTATACAACCGCCGGTATTGCATCAACAATTACTTCCATAACTCCAATCACGATAATCCCATTTTCAATATTTCTTTTCAAAGAAAAGGTCAAGCCATCTGAGATATTTGGAGCCTTTGTGTCTGTGGCAGGTGTAGCCATATTGCTCTTGTTGTAGCAAAAAAAGAGAGTTCAAAATGAACTCTCTTAATTGTTTTTTGGTTTTGTGGATTTGATTCCCATCAGTCCTCCGAATATCCCTAGGAGAATGGACAGGAAAAGGGTGTAGAGGATAAGGGTTGACATGTGCTCGGAAAAGCTTGGCAGGACTATGAATGGAAGGCTGCCTGATAGCTGTTTGTATAGATAGCTGGTTGAAAAATATGTCATGACAAGTGATAGCAGACCTGCAAGAAGGGATGTGAGTATCCCATTTACAAGAAACGGTCTGTAAATAAATCCGTCCGGTGCTCCCAAAAGTTTCAGAGTCCCTATAGAATCCCTGTTTAGGTAGACCCCCTGTCTTATAAGGTGTGAGGTTATAACCAGGGTGGCAATGGAAACAGAAAGCAGTATGAAAAGGCCTATGATCCTTATTATCCCTGAAATTTCCTGTAGTTTTTGAAGGACCTCTTTATTGTCCCGCACCTGTTCAACGCCATTAATTGTAGCGGCCATTTCTGAAATCGCATCCACTGACTCCAGCTGAATGGCTACATCCAAGTAAGGGCTGAATGGATTGTGGTCAAACAGGTCTACAATTCTCGATTCACTTCCAAGTATTTGAGTCATCTCTTCCTTTGCAGTCATTTCATCCACAGGAATAACATCAGTGACTCCAGGAATTAAGCGCAAATCTTCAATCAAACTGTCCAAATTTGCATCTTCCGTGTAGTAGATGCTTATTTCAGCCTGTTCTTCAATCTGTGTAATCATGAAGTTTGAAGAGAGACCAAGTGAAAAAACTAGGGCAAGAATGAAGAAAATGAACGCCAGACTTATGACAGATAATAAATTTGAAGAAATATCCCTTTTCACAAGGGTCTTCACTTCCTTAAGGTAGTAACCAATGTTGTTATGAAGAAATCCCATGTGACACCTCCTTAAGGGTCATTTTTCCATCATCAACCTGTATGTGGATGCAATCCTTCTCATCATGTATAAGGTGGGTGGCATGTGTTGTTATTATAACTGTCGTCTCAGGACCACGGAAGGACTTGAGTAGCTCCAGTATAATCAAGGAGTTCTTTTTGTCCAGGTTACCTGTGGGCTCATCGGCTATTATCAGCTTTGGATTCCTGGCAACAGATCTTGCGATTGCAACCCTTTGTCTTTCCCCATAAGAAAGGTTTTCCACCGAGGAATGTACTTTGTGAGAAAGACCCACCTTTTCCAATGATTTAAGGGCCCTTTCATACATTTCTTCCTTCTTTATGGCTAGGAATCGCATGCCAACAAGAACATTCTCATTGACTGTCCTTCCGTCAAGAAGCTTGAAATCCTGAAATACAGGACCAATCTGCTGTCTTAGGTTTCTAAGCTCCTTTTCTGAAATTTTATCCATTGAGTTTCCAAGAACGAAAAGCTCTCCTGAAGAAGGTCTTTCCATTCCAAGCAGAAGCTTTATGAAGCTCGTCTTTCCGGAGCCACTCTGTCCAGTGATATAGACAATTTCTCCAGGTGTGATATTTATGTTCACATCCTCAAGACCATAGGTTCCATCCTTGTATCTGAGGCTTAGGTTCTTTGCGATAATCATGATTATCCTCCTTTAGAATAGAGATGGTCGGATTTGTAGGTCCATATATCCATCCTGAAGATTAATTGAACGTATTGTATTGTTTCCAAGAAGCTTCTCAAACTTAAGATCGAGATAGCCGAAGTTAAAAAGGTCCATTACAGCTGATTTTTCAAGTGCAAGACCCATGTACTCACCATCAGTAATATCGAATCGGAGGGTCTTGTTATCCAAAATGATCAGATTACCCCTAATGATTAGGTTAAGCTTAGGCATCACAAGGCGTACGTGATCATCATGGAACAATAGCTCAGCGGTTGTAGGGTAATCCTTCTTTGATAGTTCCTCATTAAGCTTTTCATCAAAAATCCTGCCTGTTATTCCAGAGAAGCTTATCTTAATATTGAGCATTGATTCAGGAAGTTGACCACTCTGGACAGTATCAGTTATTCCTTGTATGGTCTGGAGGAAAATTGGCTTGACCTGGTCCCATGAATCATTCAGTCCTGCAAGATAGCCCTCATATCTTTCCTTCTCATCCTGCAAGTCTTGAAGGCTCTGCTCAAGGCGTTCTATTGTGGCAGTTTTCTCTTCAATGGTCCTAAGAAGCTGAATCCTTCTTTCATGAATTTCCTTAAGTGCTTCATCCAATTCAAGCTTAATCTGAATCAGCTCATCTTTTTCGCTTTCCAATGTCTCCAGTAGATTGTTGGTATTCCTGGAGAGGTCCCTGATACTGTTAATCCTTTTAATCAGGGATGAAAGGCTATCTGAACTTAGGATAAGCTGAAGATTGGACAGTGGGCCCTTGCGTTGGTAGGAACGTAAAACCTCTTCCATAACATCAAGATTGTTGTCATAGGATCGCTCCAGAAGGACGATGTCACCCTCAATATTATCAATCCTATTGGACAGCTCCTCAATTTCCAATTCTATCCGCACCTGATCATTTTCAAGCTCACGTACCTCCTGCTGTATAAGGAAGAGGGACTCAAGTATCCTAATTTCATCATCATCCAACTGAGAAATCGTAGTATTGATCTCTCCCATTGAATTGCCCGGGGTCAGTGTCTGGCCAAAGGAATATGTAAGTATTGTTGCTGATATTAGCATTATGATAAAAGCGGCTTTTCTCTTCAAAAATTTCACCTCATATCCTTTATACATTTTTGTGACGATTATGTCAATGGATTTGGGCATGGATAAGGCCTGGCTTTTAAACCAGGCCTGTTCTCTAATCCAGTGTATGGACAAATAGTCCACTTCTTAGCTTAGGCTCAAACCATGTGGATTTAGGGGGCATTACCTCTCCTGCATCTGCTATAGCCATAAGGTCATCTATGCTGGTTGGGTACAGGGAGAATGCAACTCTCATTCCATTAAGCACCCTTTCCTCAAGCTCAGCCAAGCCTCTGATTCCTCCCACAAAGTCTATCCTTTCGTCGACCCTTGGATCCATTATTCCAAGTAGAGGGGTCAGGACATTTTTCTGAAGGATTGACACATCAAGTCTGTCAACTGGTGAATCCTCGTCGAAGGAGCCTTCCTTGGCCTTTAGAACATACCAGTTGTCGTCCAGAAACATACCAAATGTATGCTTTTCTGTTGGCTTGTACTGTCCCTCTCCAGTGAATTTTTCCACATTGAACTTTTCCTTCAACAACTCAATGAATTCTGTGGTGGAGTACTCGTTAAGGTCCCTGACAACGCGGTTGTAGTCCATGATATACAGATCCTCATCAGGGAAGAGCACAGAAAGGAAGAAATTGAACTCCTCTGTTCCATCGTAATCTGGAAACTGCTCTCTTCGCTTTAAGCCAACCTTTACGGCTGAAGCTGTCCTGTGATGACCATCCGCAATATAAAGATAGTCAACGGAACCGAACAAGGCTACGAGCTTTTCAATAATTGACTTGTCATCAATCTTCCATATTGTATGAGTTATCTCGTCATCTGAGGTGAAATCATAAATCGGATCTTTTTCCCTCATCCAACCATTGATAATCTCGCTTATATCGTCCTTTTTCCTATAGGTAAGGAAGATAGGTCCAGTGTTTGCGTTTGTATAGTCAACGTGGTTTATTCTGTCCTCTTCTTTGTCGGCTCTGGTAAACTCATGCTTCTTAATTATATCATTAATATAATCGTCAATGGAGGTGGTTCCCACAAGTCCGACCTGTGGTCTGCCGTTCATAATTTGCTTGTAGATGTAGAAGCTGTCTTCCTTATCCTGAATGAACACACCATCCTTTATCATCTGATAAAGATTGTCCCTTGCTTTTTCGTAAACCTTTTGGTCGTGTATATCTATATCCTCCGGTAGGTCAACCTCTGACTTGTCAACATGAAGGAAGGAATGGGGATTTCCCTTCACCACCTCTCTAGCTTCCTGGCTGTTCATAACGTCATAGGGTAGAGCTGCCACCTTTTCTGCTAGCTCCGGTGCTGGTCTATGTGCCTTGAATGGTTTCAATACGGCCATTTACATACCTCCTTAAAGACTCTTAATTACTTCAACTACTTCCTCGCCGATTCTCATCTGTGCTTCACTTGTAGACCCACCAATGTGGGGAGTCACTGAAACCTTAGGGTGCTTTAAAAGATCTGTATTTTGGGCAGGCTCCACCTCAAACACATCAATTCCAGCTCCTGCAAGCTTTCCTGAATTCAGTGCATCAAGAAGGGCTGCTTCATCGACAACTCCACCTCTTGCACAGTTGATCAGGTAGGCTCCATCCTTCATCTGGGCTATCTTTTCGGCATCTATTAGAGCTTTTCCATCTTTCATCGCTGGAGTATGGATTGATACAAAGTCTGCCTTCTTAAGAAGCTCATCCAGCTCCATATAGGTGTACTGAGGATAGTCATCCTTCGGTCCGCTTCGGTTGGTGTATACTATTTGCATTCCCAGGGCGCTGGCTTTTTTTGCAAGCTCATGGGATATCCTTCCAAAGCCAACCAGTCCAAGGGTTTTTCCTGCAAGCTCGATACCCTTGTATTTTTTCTTGTTCCATTCACCATTTCGCATTGTGACGTTCGAAATACCAACAAAACGTGCAAGGGAAAGCATATGGCCAAGTACAAGCTCAGCAACCGATGCACTGCTTGAGTTGGGGGTGTTTCTAACCTTGATTCCCTTTTCCTCAGCATACTTCACATCTATGTTGTCCACTCCCACGCCTGCTCTTATTATCATCTTAAGCCTACCGCCTTCTGCGGCAGCATCTATAATGGGTTCCCTGATCTTTGTGGCGGATCTTACAACCACAACATCGTAATTCTTAAGAGCCTCCTTAAGCTCCTCTGGCTCGTAGAACTGTTCGTGAACCTGGTGACCCAGTGCTTCAAGTTCCTTGACAGCAGATTTATCAAGTCCATCAGTGGCTAGTATATTTAACATTTAATCACCTCTCTAAAGTCCAAGTATATCATCAATGTTTGAAAGAAGATCCTTGACATCATCCATGGTGTAATCTGCCATGTGTGAAATCCTGAAAGTCAGGTTCTTAAGGTCTCCGTAACCGTTTGATATCATAAAGCCTCTATTGGCAAGCTCCTTGTTTAGGTCACCAACGCCTATTTCTCTAGTATTCTTAATGGTAGTAAGTGTTTGAGAAAGATATTTCTCATCCTTTACAAGCAGGTCGAAGTTCTTTCTTGCCCAGGCTCTGACATATTCAGCCATTTCCTTGTGTCTTGCAAATCTGTTTTCAAGCCCTTCGTCGTTTAGGATCCTGTCCAGTTGGTAATCAAGTGCAAACATATGTGATAGGGAAGGGGTGGACGGATACTGATGGTCTTTTTTCTTGACCGTGTCATACAAGGAAACAATGTCCAGGTACAAGCCTCTGTTTGGAACCTGGCGACCTGCTTCAATTGCTCTTTCTGAAACTGAACATATAGCCATCCCTGCAGGTAATCCAAGGGCCTTTTGAGTCGAAGTTATGACAACATCCATGCCCCAGGCATCAGCCTCGATTTTAACTCCGCCCATGGAGCTTACAGTATCCACAAGATACAGAACATCAGGATATTTATCCTTTAGCAATGCTCCGATTTCCTTGGTGGGGTTCATGACACCCGTAGATGTTTCATTGTGAGTTACTGTTATTACATCATACTTGCCTGTGGCAAGGGCCTCATCAACCATTTGGACACTTGTTGGCTCCCCTGGCTCAGACTTGAACAGGTCGGCAGGTACATTGTTGGTAGTTGCCATCTTGTACCATCTGTCGCCGAAAGCTCCAACTGAGAAAACTGCAGCTCTCTTTCTGGTGAAGGATCTTATGGCGCCTTCCATTAGCCCGCTTCCGGAACTTGTTGAGAGTATTATCTGGTTTTCAGTATAAAAGACCTTCTGAAGTTTCTCTGAGATACCTCTTTGAAGGTCTGAAGCCTCCTTGGTTCGGTGGCCTATCTGCGGTGTTGCCATCTTTTCCAGAACCTCAGGTAGAACATCTACAGGTCCCGGTATAAATAATTTTTTGTGCATAGCATTACCTCCTTAATTGGTCTTGTGTTAGTATTACCCTAAAACAACAATAAATATACGCGTAGTGGCAAAAAAATACGTTGACTGTGGGTTTTCACCCATATGGACACTATGATAAGATAGAGGTAGGTTTTAAATAAGAAAAAAGTGGTGAAAAGGATGATACAGTTGGTTGTAGGTGGAGCAAGAAGCGGCAAGAGCTCCTTTGCCGAGAAGCAATTTAGTGACGAGGAGGATGTGGTCTACATCGCTACATCCAGGGTCGAGGATGAAGAAATGCAGGATAGGGTAGATCACCACAAAAGAAGCAGACCCGCTGGGTGGAGAACTTTTGAAGGAAATTATGATCTCCATGAGGCTGTAGGGGAAGAAGAGAAATACCTGCTGGATTGCCTGACAGTCCTTACATCAAACATAATGTTTGATATGACATATGAGTCAGAGAGAACCGTCCCCATTGACTCAAGACTTCAGAAGGAAGTCGAGGACAGGATATTCAAGGAGGTGGCTTCCTTGATCCATGCTGTTGAGAAGAGAGGCTATGATCTAATAATTGTAACCAATGAGGTTGGTTACTCCCTTGTGCCTGAGCACCATGTGGGAAGGGTATTTCGGGACATACAGGGTAGGCTGAATCAAAGGGTGGCAGAGAAGGCTGATCAGGTCTACCTTGTAAGCTGTGGAATACCTGTGAGGATAAAATGATGGATGGATTGATACTTGCCTTGCAGTTTTTCACAAGAATACCAATAAAAAAGGAGGTTTCCTTCCAGGAGGGAAATATCCGCACTAGCCTTTTCTTTCTGCCCTTGATTGGTCTTGCCATGGGAATGCTTGCAGCAGTCCCTCTGATATTTATAAGTGGACAAAGCAAGCCTATTTCAGCCCTGCTTTCAGTTCTTATGATTGCTATTCTGACTGGAGGACTGCACCTTGACGGACTGGCGGATACCTTTGACGGATTCCTGTCCGGCAGAGGTAGGGACCGTGTAATGGAGATAATGAAGGACAGCACTCTGGGAGCCTTTGGAGCAGTAGCTCTGATCTTTATTATAGTTTCAAAGCTTGTGGCAGTCCATGAGCTGCCAGCTGAATACTGGGTGGGGATACCCCTGTCCCTTGCCAATGCAAGGCTTGCGGCAGGCTATGTGATCGCAACAAAGAAAAATGCAAGGGAGGGTGGTTTGGGAGCCTTGTTCAAGTCCTCCGGTGTAGGGAAGAGTGTCCTCTTGTCTGGATTTGTTTTGATTGGGATTATTCTGTTTATCAAACCAATATTTCTCATCCCACTACTTGGCAGCTTCATTGTTGGTGAGATGATTTCAGTTTGGTCATACAGGAAAATAGATGGAATGACAGGAGATGTTTACGGAGCTGTCATTGAGATTTGCGAGGTGGCTTCGCTGATATTATTTTGGGGAGTGACAATATGGATATAATATTCGTTAGACATGGGGAATCCCATGACAATGTTGAAAAAAGGTTCAGCAGGGATTTTATAACCCTTACTGAAAGAGGAATACAGCAAATTAAGGACGCCAGGAAGAACCTAGCAACCTATGAGTTTTCAAAGGTATATGTTAGCCCCTTGAAAAGAACACTTCAGACACTTGGGCATCTTGGTCTTGACGGGGAAGAGGATGACAGGGTCAGGGAGATGAATTTTGGTATCTTTACAGGACTGACCTTCAATGAGTACCAGGAGAAGTATCCTGAAGAAACCAGGCTATGGATGGAGGACTCCTTGAACTATACAATTCCAGAAGGGGAAAGCATAGTGGACACCTACATGAGAGTGGAAAGCTTCATGGAGGACATGCTCCACCGAAATGAAAATGCATTGGTCGTAACCCATGAGGGAATTATCAGGCTGGCTTGCAGCTGGGTGATTGGCAGTGCGGATCACTTCTATCGTTTCAGGGCGGATAATGGCAGCGCAACAGTGATTTCAGCAGATAGGAACTATAGATTCATCAAACAGCTTAATCACAGATAGGGGGAGCACATGAACAGAAGAATCATTAATTGTATAGGTACAATCAAAGAGCTCAACGTCAAAGAGTTGAATGAATCTGGCTGCGGTGTTGAGCTTCAGGATTTTGTGGAGCCAAATCTTTCTGAGGAGAACGTGAAAAGGCTGACTGAGGACTATAAGTACAGGCTGCAAGAACTAAAAGGGATAAAGTCATTGCACGGACCATTTCTGGATCTGAAGCCTGCAAGTCCAGACAAGGAGATCAGAAGGGTGAGTCAGATAAAATACAGAAGGACACTGGAGATTGCCCATGAACTTGATGTCCAGTATGTTATTTTTCACAGCCAGATCAACCCATACCTGAACCAAGCCTTTTTAAGGGAACTAAACAACAAGCAGGCAGCGGCATTCTGGAATGCAATGATGGATGTTACTCCCTACACGGGAGAGGTAGTTATTGAAAACGTATTTGAGGAATCTCCATATATGCTAAGGGAGCTTATTGATGCAATCCACCATGACAGGATATCCATAAACCTTGATATTGGGCACTCAAACCTGGGATATTCATCCTTGAAGGAGTGGATTCACGTACTGGGAGATAGGATCAGCTATATGCATATCCACGGAAACAGCGGCTTTGAAGACCAGCACAAGGTACCGTCTGATGAAAAAATAACCAGTATTCTGGAGATTCTGGATCAGGAGGGGATAGACCCAGTTCTGGCTTTGGAATATAAAATCAATAATATAAAAGAAGAAGCACGAAGATACAGAAGACCAATAACCAAGAGTAAATAGGAAAAACTGTCAATAAAATTTCTGAAGATTGCGATTTAAGCTTTGATTGTCGACAATCATGATGCTATAATGGTTTTAGCGGTCAAATATATCCATGACTATCGAGAGGAGCTTGTTATGAGCGTAACAGTTCAAAATTACATGAAGAGCAGACATAATCTCAGTAAAATTGTTGTTGATTACATCAAGGAATCAATCTTGGCTGGGCTGTACAAGGAAGGTGACCATATCCTGGAAACAGAGGTTGCAAATACCTTGGGTATAAGCAGGGCACCAGTGAGAGAAGCCATTAAGGAGCTTGAGAAGGAAGGAATAGTAATAACACTTCCCAGAAGGGGTACCTTTGTAACGAAATTCAGTCTGGAGGATATAAGGGAAGTATTTGAAATTAGGATGCTCTTGGAAAACAATATTTTTAAGATACTTATCTATGAGGACAAATTATCAGTTGAGGACTACACCAAACTGGAAAATCTGGTTCTTGATATGGAGATTATAGCCAACTCAAGTGCGGATGATAAGGAGAAATCCATAAAGCTGAATCTCAAGGACATGGAATTTCACAGATATCTGTGGGAAAAATCCGGAAGCAAGAGAAGAGTCAAGATTCTGGAGCAGATATTCTTTCAATTAAGGATGGCTATGCTGTATGATACCAATGAAACGGGAGACCTAATAAAAACAGCAACTGATCACTACGAAATAATAAAAGCGTTGAAGGGTAAGGATATTTTTAAATGTAAAGAGGCTTTACAGAAGCATATAACAACCTATAAGGATGCTTTCATTCAGGATTAGATCCACCAATAGAAGGAGGCATCTTTAAAAAGCACAGCAATTGTCGACAATAGACAAAAAATCAAGGAGGGAAGTCATGGAAAAGATACTCGCTTTTTCAGTCAAGGAGTTCAAGCAAAGATTGGAAAAGACAAAAAGAAGCATGGAAGATAAAGGAATTGAGGTTTTGCTTGTAACTGATCCAGCAAACATGAATTACTTGACTGGATTTGATGGATGGTCATTCTACGTTCATCAATGTGTAGTAATAATGATTGACCAGGAGGAGCCCTTCTGGGTGGGTAGAGGTCAGGACTCAAACGCCGCAAGACTGACATCCTATCTAAGTGAGGAGAGCATCTATCCCTACACGGATGACTACGTCCAATCACTGCTTAAGCATCCCATGGATTTTGTTGCAGACATCCTAAAGGAAAAGGGATATGACAAGAAGGTTGTTGGTACGGAGATGGATACATATTACTTTACAGCCAAGTGTCAGGAGAGCCTCCAAAGTAATCTACCAAACTGTAGGTTTATTGATGCAACAAGTTTGGTAAATTGGGTCAAGCTTATTAAGTCGGACATGGAGATTGACTACATCAAGAAGGCAGCAGTGATTGCCGAAAAAACCATGGATGCAGCTTTTAACTCCATAGATATTGGAGTAAGACAGAACGAGGCGGCTGCTAATGTCTACCATGCTCAAATATATGGAACTGAAGAGTATGGCGGAGATTACACTTCAATAGTACCCCTGATGCCTGCAGGTATCAGGACATCTACACCTCATTTAAGCTGGACCGACGAGCCATACAAGGACGGAGATACAGTCCTTGTTGAAATTGCAGGGAATTACAGGAGATACCACTGCCCTCTTTCAAGGACCTTTATTCTCGGCAGAGCACCTCAGAAGGTAAAGGACTTGGCCTCGGTGGTTGTTCAAGGAATAGAGGACACCCTTGCAGTTGTAAAACCGGGAATCACATGTGAAGATATTGAGAGGACTTGGGCTAAAAGTATAGCCAAGAGCGGCTTTATCAAGGATTCAAGAGTAGGTTATTCATTTGGACTTAACTATCCACCTGACTGGGGTGAGCATACAGTAAGCTTAAGGCCAGGTGATAAGACAATCCTTGAGCCAAACATGACACTTCACTTTATGCCTGGAATATGGCTTGATGATTGTGGAGTGGATATAAGTGAGCCTATTAGAATAACTGATAGGGGAGTAGAGCTTCTTACCAACTATCCAAGAAGGCTCCTTGAAAAATAAGGGCTGCCAGAACGGTTGTAGCAAAGTCGGAAATGAAGCAATTAATGGACAGGAGGCGAAAAAATGTACAATAAATTTCCAGATGGTAAAGTATTGAATGTTAACTTGAGTGAAGGAACAATCAATAAGGAAGTCTTGCCAGGAGATGTATACAGACTCTATCCAGGCGGGTCTTCATTGGGTCTGTATCTGGCCATGAAGGATATGAAACCAGGGATTGAACCTTTGGGAGAGAACAATAATCTTGTATTCTCGGTATCAGCCTTGACAGGACTGCCAATAAGCGGGATAAGCAGAGTAAACGTTACCGCAAAAAGTCCCTTGACTGAGGGTATGGGTGACAGTCAGGCAGGAGGCTTCTTCCCTGTACATATGAAGGCAAATGGTCTGGATGCTATTGTCCTTAAGGGGAAATCAGACAAGCCTGTATACCTGTATATTGATGGTGAAGATGTTCAACTCAAGGACGCATCAGCCCTTTGGGGTAAGGTAACAGGAGAGGCTGAAAAGCTAATCAGAGAAGAGCTTGGAAGAGATGATGTTGAAATCGCCCAAATTGGACCTGGAGGAGAAAATCTAGTAAATTATGCATGCATCATCAACATGTGCAATAGGGCCAATGGTAGAAATGGCATGGGAGCAGTTATGGGCTCGAAAAATTTGAAGGCCATTGTAGTTGCCAAGGGCAAGTCCCAAAAGCCAGTAGACAGCGAAGGCTTCTTCAGTCTTGCAAAGAGCGTCATGGCAAGACTGGAGGAGAACGGATCTGTAGCTGGACTTGGAAAATTTGGAACGGATGGAGACCTTGAGGGCTTCAGTGAAGAGGGATTTTTACCCACCAATAACTGGACAACAGGATATTTCCCTGAAGGAGCCAAAAATATAACCGGCGAGACAATGTATGACACAATTCTCAAGGAAAGGGACACCTGCTATTCCTGTGCAGTAAGATGCAAGAGGGTTGTGGAAGTGCCCGGAATGGTTGATCCATTATACGGAGGACCAGAGTATGAGACGGCTGCAACATTCGGTTCATATTGTGGGGTTACAAGCCTTGAATATGTATCCCTGGCCAATCAGATGTGCAACATGTATGGTCTTGACACCATTTCATGCGGAGCAACCATAGCATTTGCAATGGAGGCATATGAGAAGGGCCTTATTGACAGGACTGTGACCGATGGGATAGACCTAAAGTTTGGTAACGGTGAAGCTCTTCCTGTATTGATAGAGAAAATTGCAAACAAGGAGGGTATTGGCAGGCTATTGGCTCTGGGAAGCTATAGGTACGCACAAACTCTTGGTGAAGAAGCCGTTGATCTAACGGTAACAGTAAAAAAACAGGAACTTCCCGCTCACATGCCACAGTACAAGCCGGCAGTTGGTCTTGTGTATGCGGTGAATCCTTTTGGTGCAGACCATCAGTCAAGTGAGCACGATCCTTTCCTTGTGATGCCGGAGGACAGCATGGAAAGAAGAAGACTAGCTCAGTTGGGAATCCAAAAAGGCTATGAGGATCCATTTACTATGGACGATGACAAGGTCAGATTTGCATGGGATACTCAAAAATACTTCTCAACCCTGGATACCCTTTGTCTTTGCCAATTTGTTTGGGGACCTTCCTGGGAACTGTATGGACCGGACGAAATGGTAGAACTTTGTAAAACAGGACTTGGCTGGGAAACATCACTCTACGAACTTATGCAGGTTGGAGAAAGACGGATCAATATGATGAGAGCCTTTAATGCCAAGGAAGGCTTCACCAAGGAAGACGACCTTCTACCCAAGAAGATTTTCACGCCACTTAAGGGTGGACCTACTGATGGTGTTGTTTTGGATAAGGAATCACATGAATATGCCAAGAACCTTTACTATGATTTGGCAGGCTGGGACAAGGAAAAAGGGAGCCCTACAGAATCGACCCTTAAGAGACTATCCTTGCAATGGATGCTTTAATTAGGGATGATTTGTAATGAAAGTCATATGCAATGACAAAACAATGGAAATTGAAGAAAGAACCACATTATCAGAGCTTCTAGCCATGCTTAACTATCGGAAGACTGTAGCGGTCTTCATCAACGGGAAGCAGCTGCTTTCATCTCAATTGGAGGGTTACAGGATTAATGAAGGCGACAAGATTAAGATAATTAGGATACTAGGCGGTGGTTAATATAAGGAGGAAAAAAATGCTAAGAACAACGCAAGAAATTGATAATATGCTGAAAAGGCATGATTCCTACAGGAATGGGTGCTTAAACCTCATTGCATCGGAAAACTTTGCAAGTGAAAAGGTAAGAAGCTATCTGACCAGTGATTTTGGGAACAGATATGGCTGCTACTCAACCATGGATCCAGCTGAAAGGGAGTACACGGGCAACAAGTTCATACACGAGTTTGAAATGGAAACCCATGAGCTGGTAAAGGAGATTTTCAAGGCAAAGTATACAGATCTAAGACCAATAGGTGGACACATGGCCGGAATGTCGGTGGTTTTGGCCCTGCTTGAGCCAGGAGATCTTGTCATAGAAGTGAGCCTGTCAGACTGGGGACATGGTTTGGTTGGACCCATGTGTCAGGTAAGACAATTTGATGAGACAATCAATGTTGAATATATGGCTTTTGATGAAAATAGGGCAGTGGACACAGAAAAGCTCATAGAGCAGGTAAAAAGACTAAAGCCAAAGATGATAATATTCGGTGGATCAGGCACCCTGTTTCCAGAGCCTGTTAGAGAACTTAGGCCACTGGCAGACCAGCAGGGCTTCCATATTGCATATGATGCATCCCATGTG
>Ga0334892_1000728_pt1 | contig 35445 bp, 27 predicted proteins | sample GraSluR3_MG_4_FD_207213 | JGI IMG/M metagenome (GOLD analysis project Ga0334892, IMG submission 207213) | Sludge microbial communities from methane-producing bioreactor in Wageningen University, Netherlands - Granular Sludge_15_04-R3 | ecosystem: Engineered > Bioreactor > Anaerobic >...
AATGCTTCATCTTCAGATTCCATAAAGTGAATTGAAGAGACAGCTATTCCTGAATGATAGTTTTTAATCATCTCCATCAGGGGCAGTGACATTGCATATGCCGAATGTGTTGTTATGTTGTGTTTAAGAGACTTCCTGTCAGCCATGCCTGCAACAGTGAGAGCCTCCTCAAAACGTTTGCCTGCCTTCGATGGATTGATGCCAAAGACTTCCACGAGAGAGATGTAGTCAATAACAGATTTTTCCTTGGCTGTGAAAGAATCGGTTCCGTTGCATATATCGGCGCATGCCACTATTCCTTCCGCAGCCATGAGGCTGTCATATTTGACCGCAAGTCCTTCTGCGTCATAACCTGAAGGATCATAATCCTCCCTGAGGTTCCTTATTGAGTTTATAAACCCGTGAAGTCCTTTTCCGTCAGCTGTCAATCCTTTCATCCATGAAAGTTCCAGGTGAGAATGACAGTTGACGAAGCCAGGTATTATTATGCCGTTATAATACGCAAGTGTTGATTTTTCAGGGAGATTGCCCCCGGTATCAGTCACTGATATAATAGTGCCGTCATCGTGTGTGGCTATCAGTGGCCTTCTTAGCGGAGGTCCTGAAGATGTAAAAACGTATTGGGCAGAAAAGAGTCTCATCACTGTTCAATTGTGTAGTCTTTTCTGGTCAGCATCGGGTTATCAATTCTTGAGTGTTTCTCCCATCTGCCTGGTTTGGGATCGTGATTGAGAAGGCGACCCCTGATGCTGACGAATGATGTGTCGGGCACTGTCGCCGATATCTTGTACTGCCTCAGAATGCCGTCATTAGGAAGGGGTTTCTCCTCCCAGTAGGATATTGTACCTGTTTCAGTAGAGTCAGGCTTCCAGAACCAGACCGTGATACGCGGATTAAGGCTCTGGTCATCATCAAAAACGACTGCCCCCAGCGACAGAGTATATAATCCGGTATCAGTAAGGAAATACTCAAAATCAATCATGTCGGCTATTCCGTCCTGGGGCAGCGAATAGGTGTTCCGGCCGGGCCAAAGGTTGACCACGGCAGGCAGTATTTCTGTTCTGGCCTGCACCTCTGACTGTAATTCATTAAGTTGATTAAGAACCTGGTTATAAATATTCTGAAGTCTTTTTGGCCTGTGAATAAAATAGTACTGAAGTGATTTGTCTACCTCTTCTTTAGTATAGCCATGGTTGTCAAGCACCTCCATGTACGTGATCACTGAGTCCTTGCTTGAATGCTTCATCTGTATATCTGAAAGGCTAAGCAAACCGTCAGCAAGATAGATATCGGTCAGCAGCGTTACCATGTCAGGTTGGGAGATAATATCCTTTTTCTCAGGTTTTGTCTTCCTTCCTGAGCAAGAAATGCTGCCGGCCAGGATAAGCATTACTGCAGCAACTAATACTGTCAGACTCCTCTTCTTTGAAAAGACGGTTTTCATCGCTATTCCTTTTGAAGGTATTTTTTACTCAGATATCTTACCGGGTACCAGGCAGCAATATAACCTATTGTGAGTACGGTAGCAGCGGAGATAATAAAATCCTGCAGCTTCATCACCACGGGGTATGCATCCAGCATCAGAGATTCGCTCTGAAATCTTATGAGGCCGAAAGTCTGCTGTGCCCAGCAAACTATAAATCCAACTGCCAGACCTGCCAGGGCCCCGAAAACAGAGATCATCCAGCCCTCATAGATAAATATCGTGCGTATGAGGTTATCGCCGGCACCGAGGCTGCGTAATATCTTTATGTCCTTCTCCTTTTCTATTATGAGCATTGTTAACGATCCGATGATATTGAATGAGGCAATAATGATAATAAAGGTGAGTATTATAAATATTGCCAGCTTCTCTGCCTTCATTACCCTGTAGAAGAGTTCCTGTTGTTCGAACCTGTCCTGTACAAGAAAGTCACTTCCAAACAAATCCCTCACCTCTCCGGTAGCCTGTTTAAGGTCGGTTCCCTCGGTGAGTTTTATCTCTATGGCTGTAATCTCTTTTTCGTAATCAAGAAGTTCTCTCATCATCTCAAGGGGGATGAAGACATATCTGGAATCAAATTCCTGTTCGATCTCAAAAATACCTGATGGCCATATATACTGCCTGTTGAAAGCTGATTCGGGGTTGTTGATATTTCCTTTGCGGTCTGGCATATAGATAGCCAGCGGGGTGACAAAATTCACTCTAATACCCAGTGTGTTTGCTACACCCAGGCCCACCACTGCATATGGTGTGCCCTTTTCGTCTGCAAGGGTGAACTCTCCATCCCACATCGAATTTCCCAGTCCGGTAATTACAGGATAGTTACTGTCTACGCCTCTTACCGTACCTATAAACTGTCTTTCTCCATATTTGAGCAGAGCATTCTCTTCGAGCACAACCGCATAGTTTTCAACGGAGGGTAGCCCGGCTATCATAACCATCATCGTGCTGTCGGGGACAAATACTTTACCCCGTGATGCAGTTACCCTGATATCAGGGTCGAAGGTGCTGAATATACCGGTAACCATCTTTTCCAGACCGTTGAATACTGACAGTATTATTACCAGGGCCATGGTTCCCACCATTACCCCTGCAACTGACACACCTGAGATTATGTTTATGGCGTTACGCGATTTCTTCGCGAACAGATATCTCTTTGCTATGTATAGGGGTAGTCTCACTTATCTGTTTTTTACAGCCTTGATAATCAGGCCAGTGCCTGACTCGTGGGATATACTGACATCCAGCATGTTAAGCGTCAGCGCAAAAGGCATCACCACTAAATAATATAACGGCAAAATGACCCAGAATATTCCTGAGAGGCTTATTAGTTTTACAGGATATTTCATTGATAGCTTCCAGGCTGCAGACCCGGGTTTGCCGTATGTATATGAAGCACTGACTTCATTGAACCCGGTCTTTTTAAGAGTTTCTGTGAGGGCTTCTCTGTTGTAGCCATCACGAACATGTTCGTCTATGAATGATGTGTCGCCATGGCCGTGAACATCTGAGCCTCCCTTGTCAGAAGGGGTAGATATTACCAGTATACCTCCAGGTTTAAGGGCTTCAAAAAAGTTGCGGAACACAAGGCTGTCTTCTTCAATATGCTCCATCACATCAACAGACAGGATAAGGTCAAACTTGTTTTGCTGATTGAGCTTCACCAGGTCGCCGGCCATTACCTTAACACGACTGGCAAGATTTACAGAGGCAATGAATTTGCTTAGCATTGACACATGGTCGTCATCTATGTCAATGGCTGTTATCTTCCATGACCTGTTCATAACGGCCATCCTGTAGGAATACTGACCAAAGCCGGTGCCTGCATCGAGTACTTCGGCATCCTGTGGAAGGCTTACTGATACCCTGCGGAGGAGGCGCCTGACATGCCATGACCGCAGAAGCAACAGGTCGAGCAGCAGATAAAAGACTCTGCGCAGCATTCTGCTGTTGCCGATGAAGGAACCGAGACTCTTTTTGATAGGGTCGTACTGCATTGTATGTTCAGCTGTTGAGTAATTTGTCGATGTTGTCAATGTAGTCGAGACTGTCATCGGCAAATATTGCAAGTTCCGGAATAATACGCAGCTGGTTGTGCACCTGTTTCCCCAGGTCGTAACGTATTGTCGGTATGTTGTCTCTGACAGTTCCAATAATTTTCTCCTGATCGGTTGAGGGGAATATGCTGAGGTAAACCTTAGCCATTGATATGTCAGGACTGACCCTTACGGTAGTAACGGTAATCATTTTACCCGGGGCAAGCTCTCCGGTACGGCGCCGGAATATCTCTGCGAGTTCCTTCTGTATCAGCCGGGCTATCTTTTTCTGGCGTGTTGATTCCATGTTATGGAGCAATTTGGTGCTGCAAAGGTACAATTTTCAGCTGAATGAACTAACTTTGCGCCTGCCTTGCCGGGAGGCCGGTCAGGACTTCAATATAAAGTTAATTAGATGGAAACAGTAGTAAGCGGAATACGATCAACAGGCAATCTGCACCTGGGAAATTACTTTGGTGCGGTGCAGAATTTTCTTAAAATGCAACATGAAAACAGATGCTTCTTTTTTATAGCCGATTATCATTCACTGACCACTCATCCGAAACCTGACGACCTTCATAACAATATAAGGCAGGTTATGGCCGAATACCTTGCCTGCGGTATTGATCCTGACGTGGCTACTGTTTTTATACAGAGCGACGTGCCTGAGGTTACCGAACTATATCTTTTATTGAACATGAATGCCTACGTGGGAGAACTGGAAAGGACTACCTCATTCAAGGAGAAGATAAGAAAGCAGCCTGACAATATCAATGCGGGACTGTTGACCTACCCGGTGCTGATGGCTGCAGATATAATTATCCACAAGGCCAATAAGGTGCCGGTAGGTAAGGACCAGGAGCAACATCTTGAGATGACCAGGAGATTTGCCAGAAGGTTTAACACCATGTACGGCGTAAATTATTTTCCTGAGCCTGATGCATATAATTTCGGAAAACAACTGGTTAAGATACCCGGTCTCGATGGTACAGGGAAGATGGGAAAGAGCGAGGGTAACGGAATATTTCTGGCAGACCCTCCTGAGGTAATACGGAAGAAAGTGATGAGGGCCGTTACTGATACAGGGCCTGCAGAGAAAGGCCAGAAAATGTCAGAACCGGTGAGGAATCTTTTCACAATAATGGAGATAGTATCGGAGCCTGCGGTTGTAAAGCATTTCCGTGACAGGTATGCTGACTGCACTATACGGTATGGTGATCTTAAAAAGCAACTTGCCGAGGATACTATTAAGTTTACAACACCTATCAGGGAAAGGATAAATGAGATTATTGCCGACAGAAAATATCTGGCAGGGGTTGTGGCTGCGGGTGCAGAGAAAGCACGTGCCAGTGCTGCTGCTACTGTGCGTGATGTACGTGAGATTATAGGATACAGGCCTTTCGCCTGAAAAGGATAAAGCCAGGCTGATTTTCAACCTGGCTGCCCTGATGATTCAAGGATATTTTGGAGATTGCCTGTGAAAATGGTATCGCAAATAGTATGCCAAAGAATTGTTATCACTTTATCTCACCAACCGGCAATCTCATTTTGATATCATCAGATACCTGAATAAAAAATTTACATTATTATTGATTCACTCTCTTTGCTCTTTCGAAGGGTGCATTGCGGTCGAAAAGGTATCTGTATGTTATGTGGGTTTTTGATATTGTGGCTCCTATCTGCTCGAGGAGGTGCATCATCGATGGGTTGAAGTCACCTATCCAGTTGAATTCAAGCTCCTTGTACGGGAATGAGGGCTTCAGGGCAATTTCACCGAATGCTGCGATTATTGCTCCTTCAACGCCCTTTTTCTGATGCTCGGGTACAACACCGAAGATAAGGCCGAAAGCTCTTTTGGCAGTCTTTGCTATATGGCGGTGCCACAGGAACTTTGCTTTTCCGGCCAGGTTCATCTTTCCGTTCAGTTTACTGATGATTGGGTTTATCTCAGGCAGCATAAGGAAAAAGCATACCGGCTCATCCCTGTAATAACCGAACCATAAAAGACGGTTGTCTATCACAGGCTTCATCGACTTGAATATCAGTTTTGCCTGGGCCTCAGTCATGCCTCTCCCTCCCTGAAAACCTGCCCAGGCCTTGTTATAAACCACCAGGAAGTCTGACGGAACCCTGTTAAATGTTGCTTTTGTCGTGTGGCAGAATTTGTAGTCGGGGTTATTGCGTATTCTTTCGGCTTTTTCTGTTATAACCGGGTCGACTCCTTCAGCGGTAACAGGTTTGTGGTAAGTGTACTGTTCGTAATAATTGCGAAAACCATACTCTTCAAACAAATTCCTGTACCATGGGAAATTCCAGGGCATACAATAATTTGGCGGGTCAAAACCGTCTACCAGCAGGCCCCACCACCTGTCACGGTCCCCGAAATTAATCGGGCCGTCCATGGCCTCCATGCCTTTTCCTGCCAGCCAGTCGCGACATTTATCAAAAAGAGCGAAAGCGAGCCCACTGTCGTTTACAGACTCGAAAAATCCCATACCGCCTGTAGGCTGGTTATACCCTCTGCTGGTTTTTTTGTTATAGAAAGCAGCCACCCGGCCTGCGGTATTGCCATTTTCATCAGTTGCAATCCATCTTATGGCATCGCCATGGCGGAAAAGTTTGTTTTTGTTTCTGTCGAATACGCTTTCGATATCATTATCAAGAGGTCGTATCCAGTTTTTTTCGTCTCTGTAAAGTCTTACAGGCAACATCAGGAATTTCCTGATATCATCACTATCTGTTACTTCTTTTATAGTGTATTTACCTGTCATTACCGGCTTAATCATCTATCTGTGCCGACGATGCAAAAATATTACGGGAATTGCCTCCTGCCCACCTTATGACGCTTCTCTCTTTAACGTCGTATACATCTCCCCTTCGCAGCAGGAAGAATTTTCCTCCGTTGGGAATATAAAGTGAATCACCTGGATTATTATTCCAGAGATTCTTATCGTAAATGGCGACAAAGCTTTGACCCAGCACTTCCATACGGTTACCCTGTATCAGAACTGCTGTGTTTTCGTCTATTCCTATTCCCAGCAGGCCGGGATTTTGTTCTATTACCCCCACGAGGTCGTGGTGTCTGTTGCGTACCAGCAGGTGCTGGTCTATTGCTGAATTGGTAAGGTATCCGAATCCTTCGGTATGGTCTCCTATCATTATAGTGTTTGCACGGGTGTCGCCCCGAACCAGAAAACTACCCTGTATGGTAGCTCCTGCCGAGCTGCCACCGATGACACCACCGCGGTTGAGGACCTCTCTCAGTTCCTGTTCGGTTTTGGTTCCGCCATAGGCATCGACGAGCCTCCACTGCCTGCCGCCGCCAAAGAAGACCCCTCCGGCCTGTCGCAGGATTGAGACAAAATCTTCACTGTCTGCTATTTCGCGGTCGTATGTATGAAGAAGCCTGACGTTGGTTGCTCCGGCATTTGTCAGCAATGACACGGTGCGGGTAGTGTCGAAGCGCTCTGATCCTGAGGCTGTTGGAATGAAGACGATAAGTGCGTCGTTACCTCCGGCAAGTGAAATGAACCTGTTTATCACCGAAGTGTCGCGCAAGGCGCCTCCGGCTATTACAAGTGATCCGTTTTCGGGTCCTTCAGTAAGGAAGAACTTCTCATTTTCATTATTTACAGCTACGCATGATGCGATAATGATCATCGCGGCAGCAAGAGCGGTAAAGCTCAGGGAGTGCTTTTTTTTCATCTGGTGATAAGGTTTTGGTCAGGCCGTTAAACTAACTAAAATCGGGCTGATTTCAAAACCTAAATCTACACCACGACCCTCAGCGACAGTATGAAATTTCTGCCGGGTGCCACTATACCTGATGAATAGGGTCTGTAACCGAGGTTGAAGATATTCTCCACTCCGGCATTCAGCATGCCCCAGTTTCCAATATTATATGTCATCTTGAAATTAAGGGTGGCCCATCCCGGTGAGAAGGGATTTCCGTTGTCGTCAGTGGCGTACATATAATCCTTTTCAGCTTCTGAGGGGGCCATCTTCTCAAACGGCTTCCTGCCGTTGTAGTTGGAATAGAGATCGGCTTTAAACCTTAATGTTTCATAGGTAAGATGTGTTGAGCCGAACAATGGTGCCACATGGCGCAGGGGTATATCATCCTGGTCTTTTCCTTCGGTTATGTTGATAGTAGATCTTAGCCTGAAGTCGCGGGCAAGATTTGCCTGCAGGTTGAACTGGACACCGTATACCATTGCGCTGCCTGCGTTTACTACTGCTTCAACCTTACTGGGTATATCGCGATATATTATTGTATCCTCTCCGTTGAATAGAAAATCGCGCCTTACCATTGCATTGTTCAGCAGGGTAAAGAATCCGTTAACCTCCGCATGCATCACTTTACCGAAGTTTTTCATCACTCCTATGTCTATGTTCCAGGCATACTCAGGTTTCAGGCCGGGATTAGGAACAACTACCACCCCGGGAGCAGAATCAAACACTTTTCCTGCATCATCAAGATTAGGGGCCCTGAATCCTGTTGAGGCATTTACTGTCAGCTCAGAGTTCGCGGGCAGTTTCCTTACTATTCCGGCTGAACCTGTCAGTGCACCATTTGCTATTGATATTTCCGTGAATGGGAAGCTGTACCAGCTGTTATCCTCTATTGTTGAATTGAGGGTCACGTAATTGTATCGTAGTCCTGTGTTGATTGTAAGATTCTCTGATGCCGTGTTTTTATACCCTCCGTAAACAGAGTAGCTGTTGAAGATATTCTTACCGTCAGGGTAACGTGTTCCGGCGGGAGTCACAATACCTGTTTCAATATTTTTTACCTGAGCTACCGAGTTTATGTCGTTCAGGACATACTCGGCCCCGTAGTAAATCAGCTGTTTTCCATTGAGAGACTTGTCAATGTCGATATTGAGAGAGAATATCTGCAGTTTTTCAAACTGGCTGTTAAGAGCTGTTTTATCTATGGCCCTGTCATGTCTGCTTTCACGATAGAATTGGTGGGCGGCGATGAGTTTTAGGTTATCATATAATGACGATCCGTTTTTCCATGTTGCTTCTGCTGACGTCATTATCCACTCCTGCGGTCCGTAATACCATTCTCCGAACCGCAGTTTTCCCGACCTGTACACGATAAGTCTGTCATAGCGGGGCACATCGGAGAGTTTTGACCAATGATTGGAAATCACGAGGTTGAAATCATCTGATGCCCGGTACCTTATCTTATTGATGGTATTTATCTGGCTGTATCCTGAATGGTACTGTATACGTGGGTCGTGATTTGTAAACACACTGTCTCTGTTGCCGATGCGTACAACATACTCAGGCCTCAGGTAGGAGTCGTAGACGGGTTTTCCCATTCTGAGATCTCCGAAGTCGGAGTATGTCACTCCTGTCAGCCATGCAATTTTTTTCCCGCCAATATTCAGGTCGAAATGTGCGCTCTTCTCATTGTTTGCTGATGAGAACCTGGTAAAAGCGTCGGCCTTGATGTATATTTCTTCCCCGGTTGACACGAGAGCCCTTTTGGTATGAAAGTCCATTACACCACCGATTGCATCGCTTCCGTAGATAGCGGCACCCGGCCCGAAGATTACTTCTGTACGGTCAATGACTGAAGGATCAAGTGATATTACGTTCTGAATGTTTCCTTCCCGGTAGATGGCATTGTTCATCCTTATACCGTCAACAACAATAAGTATCCTGTTTGTGGCGAATCCCCTTATCATCGGGCTGCCGCCACCAAGCTGGCTCTTCTGGATGAAAACATCTCCCGACAACTGAAGCATGTCGGCTGCCGTCTGAGGATTGTGGAGTTCCACTACCGATTTGAGTACAGGTGTAATTTTATTCGGAACTTCATCGGCATTCTGTTCCCACCTGCTTGCCGAAACTACAAATTCATCCACCACAAAAACCTTTCGGGTCAGACGCACTACGTAATTCATCTCCTTAATCTCCGACAGAGTGAAACACTCATTGTCAAATGCGAAATGCTGAAAACAGATTGCTGATGCCTCATTGAAAGCTGAAATGGCAACCCGCCCTGTTCTTGACGTGTAAGTGAAAGTTATACGGTCTTCATCATAGACTGCAACATCAGGTACAGGTCTGTTTTCTTCATCAACTACCCTTATGTACTGGCTGTATAGAACTGAAGTTGAATAAAATAGAACCAATAAAAGAAAAACAATTCCCCTTTTCATAAAAACAGAATAAAAAATATAATTAGACATCACAGGAATCAAAAAGCATACCAATCGGACTTGCGAAGATATTGTTATTAAGCATAAACTGTTGCCTGCAGATCGCTGTTTAAGGCAATTATTCTTATTTTTGAGGTTGTTTTGGACCAAAACTTTTTTCAGGTGAGCAAAAGGAACGGTATTATTTTGATTATTCTGTTACTTGCCCTGATAGCTGTTGTCTATTTCTTCGCAAGAAGAAGCAGTGTTTCAGCTTTTGGAGATCCCTATAAAGCTATTCCCTCTGATGCGGTAATGGTCATTGAAACACCTGACCTTTCCGGTTTTTTCAATAAACTCTCGGTCCGTTCCGGCCTGTTCAGGGAGATAGCTTCATTAAAGGAACTGAATGAGTTTAATTCGTCGTTTAGTTATCTCGATACTATTTTTGGAACGAAGGAAGTAAAGAGGCTCTTCGGCTTCGGGAATAGCGTGGTTTCGTTTCATATAATGGGTAAGGGCAGGCTTGTTCCCCTCCTGTCATTGAATGTGCCTCCGGAAATGCGCCAGAGGCATGTGAGGGAGATACTGGAAACAACGGGAGGAGAAGAGATAATTGAGACCGAATATCAGGGGGTGGCTGTCTTTGAAATGCCTCTTAAAGGAAGAGGCGATAATTCAGCGGTATATATAGGATTTCGCCAGGGAAGTCTGATGAGCACTACGTCACGGGTTTTACTTGAGAATGCAGTAAGGCAGCTTGATGAGGATTCAGACATCAGAAGCGGGAAGTCATTCAGCAGGGTCTTCCTGTCAGCAGGCAGAAATGAAGACAGGTTGTTTGTGATTTTCAGCAACCTGCCCCGGTTCCTTTCAACCTTAACGGCAGGGAAAGGTGACCGTCTGGCTTCAGAGTCAGGCAAACTTGCCGGAACAGCCGAAGGAGACCTTCTTATCAGGGAGAATGGCCTTATAATGAGTGGTTATATTGAAACAGATGACCCTTCACATTCACTTCACAAATTCAGAAATATCTCTTCAATCTCTTTCGATTCATACAAGATACTGCCATCGTCAACAGCTCTTTTTAATACATCAGCCATGGCTGCCTATAAGAACAGCCGGTCGGTCTCAGGTACCAATAAGGAAGCCATAAGGCTGATTGCGTCGCAAATAATGCCATTTACCGGAGATGAGGTGACAAGGGCCCTGCTTGACATCAGAGAAAATCCGGTTAATGATAACACAATTCTTATCTATGAGATCAGGAACAAGGACCATATTGATAAAACCATAAACTCAATTTTAAAGGATAATAGCGCAGGCAGTGACAATCATCTGCTATGGTTTTCGCCGGATGATCAGACCAGGCTGCCGGTATACCGGGCTCCTGCAGCTGGATTGCATGAACTGATAGTGCCGGGGTTTGCTCCTGGCTTCCGGGATCTCTATTATGCTGTATTAGATAATTTCCTTATTACGGGAAGTTCATTCGTGACTGTAACGAAGGTTATTTATGACAATATTCTCAACCGCACCCTTGCCAATGACTTGGGGTACCGCGATTTTGAATCCACCATGCCGTCAAGACTCTCATATTATTTTTATGCGGTGCCTTCAAGGCTGACAGGATTCCTTTCAGAATACATTCCTGCTGAAGGCATGAAGGTAATTAATGATAATCTACAGTCTGTCAGAAAGATCTCTGCAATAGGGTTTCAGTTTTCGCCTATAAATGAGATGCTCTACCATAGTCTGTCGGTTAGGTTCGTTGCTGAAGTCAGGGAAGAATCAGTCAGTGAGTGGGAGACTCTTCTTGATACGACAGCCTGCATAAAGCCATTTTTCTTTACCAATCACAATACGGGAGGCAGGGAGATATTTGTGCAGGACCTCAATAACAATATCTATCTTATTAATTCAACCGGAAGAGTATTGTGGAAGGCTCCTGTCAGGGAACGGATAAACGGGCCTGTGTATATGATAGACTATTATCGTAACGGGAAGTTTCAGATTCTCTTTGCCGGGCGTGAATACCTTCACCTCATAGACAGAAACGGCAATTACGTTGAGAGGTATCCTGTGAAACTCAGGTCGCCGGCGGCCGGACCGCTCTCAGTCTTCGATTATGACAATAACCGTGATTACAGGCTCTTTATAGCAGGTGACGACAGAAAGATATACGCCTACGATAAATCTGGCGGAGTGGTAAGAGGCTGGAATCAGTACAGAACACAAGGCGTGGTAAAATCGGAGATAAAGTTCTTCAGGGTATCCGGCAAGGATTACATAGTTGCCGGCGATGAGACCGGTCTTTACCTTCTTGACAGAAGGGGTTCTGTCAGGCTAACCACAAAAGAACCCGTACGGAAAGCTGTGAACAGTGAGATAAGACTGACAACCGGGACAGACCCTTCACTGGTATGCAGTTCTCCCGACGGAGTAATACAGATCATATCCTTCACCGGTGCTGTGAAAAAAATTGAGACCATAAAATTTTCACCGGCCCATTCATTTGAATATTTTGACATTGACGGCGACGGAACGGGCGAATTCCTTTTTATTGATAAAGGGAAATTGTACCTTTATGATAGTAATGGCACCAGGAAGTTCACTAAGGATTTTGATACAGGTGACCTGGGTGGGCCGATCGGGTTTATCTTTTCAGGCAACGATCGAGGAATAGGTGTAGTTGACAACACAAACAAGCAGATTTATATTGTAGACAGCGAAGGAGATATTTTCAGGGGATTCCCGCTAAGGGGGGCGTCTCTCTTCTCGATTGGTAAACTGACAGGAACACCGGGTTTTAACCTGATAGTGGGAGGAACCGATAACTTCCTGTATAATTACAGAATAACACGTTAACCTGACAATAGCTTAAGTGTAATGAAAAAAACCGGCTTAATAGCGTTAGTGATCATGTCGGCCTTAATTGGATCCTGCATTAAGGAGACCTATGATATGAACAGGCTTTCGGAAAAGATGCGCATCAGTCCGACATTAGCAGTCTCGGCAGCAACCGGCGAGGTAACCCTGGGTGACATATTGAAGCCAAATGATACTATTGGCTATGACGATGAGAATCTTCTTCGATTGTGGATAAGAAAAGACTCAGTGGCTGAAATCAGCCTTGACTCGCTGATTGACCTGTCTGAGGCCTTCTCCTTCAACGGAAGTTACCCTGTGGGAGATGTGGAAATGGATAATTTCTCCAGCCAGTATCAGATAACTCTTGATCAGCTTTCACAGTTCTTTATTCCATCACTGTGGTCAGAATTTCAGTCTCTCGATGACGGCTCCCCACATCCGTTTCCAGAGTTTCCTCTTACCAATACCGGTACCCACGCTTTTACCTCATTTGCAAACTTTGAATATGCTGTTTTATCCGGAGGCAGGATCTACCTCGATATTACAAATAATCTGACGGCTCCCCTTTCAGGAATATCTGTCACTCTGAGAAACGGGGACGATAATTCACCCATTGGCGGGACTATAACCACAGGAACAATAATTGCCGGAGAGACCTGGTCTACTTTTATTGAGATGAACGAAACCAGGGTATATTCAACTATTGTAGCGGAAATAATATTCAACGGAAGCCCGGGAACAACCGATCCTGTATTAATAAGGATGAGCGATGCGATACTTTTTGAGGTATCAGGTGAAGATCTTAAGGTTTCTGCAGGCAGGTTTGTCGTCCCATTACAGAGGGTCGGAGACAGCGGGTCTGAAGAGATGGTGGATTTTGATCTTGACGATGGGATGGAAATTACGGAATTCAGCCTTAATACGGGAATAATTGATGTGGAGGTTACATCTAACCTGCAGGTTTACTCCGAATTTTCGGTCGTTTTGCCGACAATAACCAGATCAGGATTACCATTCAGTGAGAGCATCAGCGTTAATCCGATGTCGGTTACAACCGGTAATTTCTCTGCCGGTAATCTTCTGGCCCTCCTTAATACAAATCCTGAACAGCCATATAATTCTGCTCCGGCTCAGTATGAGGTATGGATCAGTTCTCAGGGAGCCATGATAGATTTTTCCTCTCTCGACCGCATAGATTTAAATGCAACAATAAGAAATCTCAATGTAGATTACGTAAAGGGATATTTCGGACAACTCGTTGAGACGGTTGAGCCTGACACTATAGACCTTGAAATTGAGGATATTCTGGAAAAAATAAGTGGTGAGTTTTACTTTGCAAACCCGACCCTTACGGTTGAATACTCAAATTCTTTCGGTCTTCCCGTTGAGATAAACCTTGAGGCTACAGGAAGGAACAAGGATAAAGTACAGAACCTTAATCTGAGCCCGTTTGTTCTCGATTACCCGGTATCACCGGAAAGTGACATTGAAAGTACATACAGTATTGACAAGAACAACTCGTCGTTGCCTGCACTGCTTTCACTGCCACCTGCATCAATAGTAATATCTGGCGGAGTCAAAATGAATCCAGCCGGAAATACAGGAGCTCGTGACAACTATGTAATGGGGAACAGCAGATTCGTAGCATCAGTTGAAGCAATGTTGCCGATGGACCTATGGATCAATAATCTTCAGATAGCCGATACTCTGAATAATTTCCTGAGACCTGACCCTGATGATGAAGAAGGATTCTCTCCGAAAGATCTTGAATACATAAGACTGGACCTGATGGTCTCAAATGGATTCCCGCTGGGAGTATCTGTAGAGATTGTATTGCATGATTCCATTTCAGGCGTTAACCTTTACACCCTTGAGGTGCCGGGGATTATTGAACCTGCCGCGATCAATACCTCCACCGGCAGGGTTACATCTCCTGTTGAAAAGACAACACCGGTAGAACTAGACAGAGAATTTTTCGAAGCAGCCGAAGTTGCTGACAAAATGATCCTGGTTTTTAAATTGAATACTACCGGGGCACCCTCGCAGAGCGTTAAAATCTATTCTGATTACTCCATCTCCTTTAGGGCTGGTGTTGTTGTTAAACCAGATATTATCCTGAATTAAACCGGAACAGACATGAAAGTTCAAAGATTTTTAACGGCTGTTTTACTGCTTGCAGCAGGGTCAATGGTTATGACAGGACAACAGGTAAGTACTATGTACTATATGAACCTGCCTCAAAATCATTTTTATAATCCTGCCCTCAGGCCAACCAGCAGAGCCTATATCGGATTGCCTGCGATGTCAGGAGTTAATGTCAATTTCAATACCAATTTTATTGGTTTCTCTGATGTGTTCAGGAAGAGTGAATCAGGCGATTCAGTAATATCAGTCCTTCATCCTGATTTTGATATCGACAACTTCCTTGAAAGGATAAAAAGCCTGAATTATATCAATCCTGATGTGAACCTGCAGCTTTTCGGGTTGGGATTCAGCGCAGGCAAAGATCTCTACATTTTTATTGATGTTAATGAAAAGATATCAGGTGGAGTATCATTGCCGGGTGATTTATTTGAGCTTGCACTGAGGGGTAATGAAGGTTTCGTGGGCAGCATGATTGATTTACAGACGTTGGATATTAATCTGATGTATCACAGGGAAATTGCAGCCGGATTTTCAAAGGACATCACCAGAAGATTAAGAATAGGGGCAAGGGGAAGAGTGCTATTCGGTATTTCAGCTATTAATATGGTGAACCGCAATCTCGGCATTTCGGTTCTTGATGATTATTCGCACAAGATGATTACCGATGTTGACATTAACATATCAGGGCCGGTTGAAGTAGTTCTTAACTCGGAGAATAATATGATTGATTCATTGGTAATTAATGAACAAAGAATTGAGGACCCCTATTTCTGGCTCAACACCTCAAATCCGGGCTTTGGTTTTGACATTGGTGCCGTATATCAGCTAACCCCTAAAATATCTCTTTCTGCTGCTATCAATGGTTTCGGCTATATCAAATGGAACAGCGAAATAACAAATCTAAATGCAGAAAATGAGTTCCTTTTCTCCGGTTTTGACATAAGTGACCTTATTGAGGGAACACGGGAGTTTGATGAGATTGCAGACGAATTACTGGATTCTCTTAAAAACTCATTTACAGTAACCGACCGATCAACACCGTTTACTACCAAAATTCCCGGCTCTGTATCACTGGGGGCTTCATATAACATCAGCGATAATTTATTGCTGGGCCTTGTTTCAAATAACATGATTATTAACGGCAGACTAAGAAGCTCAATGATGATGTCTGCCAATGCAAATCTGGGAAGCAGCTTGTCGTTTGGACTCAGTTACACGGCTATTAACCGAAGCTGGGATAATCTTGGAGCCGGACTATCATTACGAATTGGGGCTTTTCAGTTTTACACAGTAGCTGATAAGATACCTGTTATGTACAATAAAATAGTTCTTCCTGAAAGTGAAGGAAGTTCTGCCTTCAACCTTCTACTGCCTGATAAATGGAATATGCTTACTGTCAGGGCAGGAATGAATCTGGTTTTTGGCAACAGGATAAAGAAGAGGTCAGACAGACCAATGATAATTACAGCGGAGGAAATCTAGAAAGATGGCAGTTTTAATAAGAATATTACTGATCGGGCTTGTTGTGTATCTGGCTATGCGTATTATTGCCTCTTTTGGGGCCAGAACAGCAACAAGCAGCAAGGAGGGACAAAAGTCGGGTAAAAACAAAAAGAAAAACCGAAACGGAATCCCTGACGAGATAGGAGAATATGTTGATTATGAGGATGTAGAAGACAAAAACTGACTGTCAATAAACTTAAATATCACAACGATAGTCCTGCCCTAAATCTCACTGTTATTCTCAGTGTTACTTTTTAGTTGTTTTGCAAGAGAATTTGCAAAAACGAAGTCATTAAGAAGTTTGCAGTCAGAGTTCAGTATATCTTTTCTGGTACCTTCCCAGCACTTAACGCCTTCACTGATGAAGACCACCTTTTCACCGATCTCCATTACTGAGTTCATATCATGTGTGTTTACCAGTGTAGTTATCTGAAACTCTTCGGTTATCTCCTTTATAAGATTGTCAATCAGGATAGCTGTTATCGGGTCGAGGCCTGAGTTCGGTTCATCACAAAACAGGTATTTTGGGTTGAGGGCTATTGCCCTGGCAATGGCAGCCCGCTTTTTCATACCTCCTGACAACTCTGACGGAAACAGCTTGTTTGCTCCGGTAAGATTAACTCTTTCAAGGCAGAAGTCAACCCGTTCAGATTTCTGACGGTAACTCATGTCTGAAAACATATCAAGCGGGAACCTTACATTAGCTTCGACACTGAGGCTGTCAAAGAGGGCACTGCCCTGGAACAGCATACCCATCTCCTGCCTTATTCTCTTCCTGCTTCTGAAATCCAGCTTGCTGAAAAGGATATTTTCAAACCAGATTTCGCCACTGTCAATGTCATGGAGACCCACTATTGCCTTAAGAAGAACCGTTTTGCCTGAACCGCTGCTGCCAATTATAAGGTTCGTTCGTCCCGGCTCAAAAGTAACAGACACGTCGTCGAGTACAACCCTTCCGTCAAATGATTTGGTTACGTTATTTACCTTTATCATGACAGCAACAGTTGGGTCAGTATTACGTTGGTAAGCAGTATCAGGATACTGCTGTATACTACAGCTTTTGTGCTGGCCCTGCCCACTTCAAGTGATCCGCCGCGAACAAAATAGCCATGATATGCTGATACTGTCGTTATGATAAAGGCAAAGAAGACCGTCTTTATAAGAGAGTACACTATATAATATGGTATAAAAGCATACTGAATGCCATAGACATATTGTGAGGATGTAATTACTCCGGCTCCTATCCCCGCTATCCATCCGCCTGCAACACCAACTACGATACTTATGAGGGTAAGGAATGGATTGAATACGACGGTAGCTATTATTTTGGGAAGTATCAGGAATGAAGCTGAGTTTACCCCCATCATTTCCAGTGCGTCAATCTGTTCTGTCACCCTCATTGTACCTATTTCAGAGGTGATGTTTGAGCCAACTTTACCTGCCAGTATAAGGGCCACTACCGTGGAAGAGAATTCCAGGATGATCGAATCCCTTGTTCCAAGTCCTATCAGGTACGCAGGATATATCGGGTTTTCGGTATTATACGCTGTCTGGAGGGTGATTACTGCTCCCATGAATACCGAAATGATAATAACGATACCGGTTGAATTCAGGCCCAGGGTGATGAACTCCCTCATGGTTTGCCTGTAATAAACCCTGTAACTTTCGGGTCTGGAAAAAACCTTTCCTATAAGGATAAGGTAATTTCCAAATTCATGCAGGAATTTCAGCATTATAACGATTTTCTGACCATTAGAAGGCAAATTTAGTAATAATTTGGGGTACCTGAGAGTTCGCCGGTTCAAATTGATAAATAATCATATATTTGCATAAGGCAATCAATTGTTGGAGATAACCACGGAAAATGAAGCACAAGTACGTAGTCATAATGGCCGGCGGAGTTGGCAGCAGGTTCTGGCCGGTAAGCAGGCAGAGTCTGCCGAAGCAGTTTCTTGATATACTGGGAACCGGAGAGACTCTGTTACAGCAGACCTACAAACGCTTTGCAAACCTTTGTCCCCGCGAGAACATTTTTGTTGTTACGAGTGATGAACATGCTCATCTGGTTTCTGAACAGCTTGATATAGATAAGAAGAGGATATTGTCGGAACCTTTCAGACGTAACACTGCACCCTGCGTTGCGTATGCCACATACAGGATACTATCTATTGATCCTGATGCTGTTGTAGCAGTAACTCCGGCAGACCATCTGATTGAGAAACAAGATGTATTTGAGGAAGTTATAGAGGAGGGCTTCAGATATGCCGAAAGCCATGACTCATTGCTTACTATAGGGATTAAGCCCGACAGGCCTGAAACAGGCTATGGATATATCCAGGCTAATGAAAAGGGAAAAATCAGGGGTTACAAGGGATTAAAGCCTGTTAAGACATTTACAGAGAAACCAGACATTGACCTCGCCAGGGTTTTCATAGATAGCGGCGACTTCTACTGGAACTCAGGTATATTTATCTGGAGCATAAGGTCAATCATTGATGCATTTGAGAAGCACATGCCTGATATGTATGCGGCGTTTGATGAAGGCAGGGAAATATACGGAACCGACAGAGAAGCACAGTTTATTGCGAGAACATACACTGAATGCAGCAGTATATCGATTGACTATGGTATAATGGAAAAGGCAGGTAATGTTAATGTAATTTGTACTGACATGGGCTGGTCTGATCTGGGGACCTGGAGTTCGGTGGCAGACCACACACAAGCTGACGGTAACTCCAATACCTTACTTTCGGGAGAGTTTTTTGGCTATTCGGTACACAATTCTATCGTCAGTATACCACAGGGAAAAATAGTCGTTGCGGGGGGGCTCGAGGATTACATAATAGTTGATTCGGGAGACGTGTTGCTGATCGTTCCCAGGAGCGACGAACAATCCATCAAGGAGTATCTTGATGATGTGAAGAAGAAGACAGGAAACAAATTTCTTTAGAGCTTTGAAAAAAGCAAGAGGCGTTGCAATGCAGCGCCTCTGTTATTTTATTCAATAATGTTTCTACTCTAGAATTCCCAAAGATCATGTTCCCAGTTCTGAAGCTGGTTCTTGATTCTGTCAGATTCAAATATTACATCCTTTCCAACCATATAGTCGGCTATTGCCCTGTTGTCGTATACATTTGATTCGGCAAATATTACGCTGCTGAACCGTCTCTGCATAAACAGGTCATCGTAGGAAAGCCTTTGAGCATCATTGAATCTGTTGAATACCTCCTGTTTGGCGAAAGCATCGCGAAACTCGTCATACTTGATCCAGAAAAGCCTTACCCTGTCAAGCCTTCCCGTTGCGGGGTTAGGTACAACACTGATAGGCATCAGTCCTTTTATCCTTACCCCCAGTGTTGAATGTTTCTTATCGAAATACCACTCTTCATATACCATTATCTGCTTTACATCGGCCAGTTTATCATCAATCGGAATATCAATGATCACGGTTCCTATAACATTTCCGTCAAGGTCTGTCTGTGGCATCTCCTTGGGGCCGGCATCAAGCAGTTTCTCAATATCAGCATATGTGACGTTGACATTCATATCTTGTACATCATATGCATTGACTTCACCTTTCTTAATTTCATCGAGCAGAATCCCAAGCAGATTTTTTCTTCCGTCAGCTGTTGGCTGGGTCGGGTAGTAGAGGGTATGGTTCATTTTTTCCCTGAGGTCAATGATTCTCCATATCTCTTTTGACCAATAAACATCTGCTTCTCTCAGGTGTGGATATTCAACCTTTGCATTTTCATGGATAGATTTTTCATACAGATCCTTGAATGCCTGTCCATAGCTCAGGCTGCAAAGCATCAGTGCGAATAGTCCGAATAAAAGTTTCTTGTTCATGGTATCTTCAGTTTCTTATTATCTTATCTTCAGCGCAATAGGCGGCAGGTCGCGGGTTATTTTATCCGGCCCCGTTGCCTTAATGTCCATAAAGAAGAACTCCTGCCCCCTTCTAAGACCGTTTATTGTACTCTGCATCTGCGATGTAAGCCTTGGACCGGTTGCATCGAGATAGGTAGCAAACCCCTGTGAATAGGTTACCATCCTGTAGCTGTTTATCTCGTATCTCAGGTCGAATTCAAAGTTATCAAGAGTAGCTATAATTCCGGGAGCTGCAAGGGCTGCGGCTTTATCAATCTCGCCGGTATTCATCCCTGCAAATTTGGCTACCGGGTCGGGAATTCTGCGGACCCTGAATGTTACAGGAGGGAAATTCTGTGTAGCCCCGTTGACATTTGCCGATACGATAATCTGGGCATCCTTGCCTATTTCATTAGGTTCGGCAATATAGTCGCCTTTAAAATTCTGATACTTGCCTCTGCGGATTGTTCCGTTCGTCATTCTGACCGAGAGTCTGTCTGATCCAACACCGGGTACGGAGATGTCAATCGGATTTTGTACCCCGCGATAAAGTACGTTCATAGCTGTTGGTGATACAACCACATTCGGCGTTGCTACAGAATATGATGATTCAAATGGATAAGCTATATCTGTTCCATCAGGAGCTGTCATCACGATAAGGCCTCCCCATTTCTTGTCTCCTATGGAAGAAGTTCTTACCCTGTACACAGCCTTTCCGCTTTCATCAACAGGCAATGTCTGGTAATCTCCTACCATTTCGTAGGTGGCGGTTCCATCGGGGAGATCAATTTTTCTGTAGTTACCCACCATAGTTCTTGGAGCCTTTGTGGTGTCGGTGGCAGCTATGAAAACTCTGGCCTCAAATTCATTACCTGACATAATGTAATTTGAGTTTGTGGTGACAACAGGATCTATCTTGTTGAATTTGAATGATGCAGCATCGATCTGTCCGTAAAGAAAATTGAGTACTTCCGTTTCAGCATTCCTTACATCGACCTGGAACTTTGATAGAATTGTGATGACTGCGACAAGAGGCAGAGCCTGGAAGTTTGCATTTTCCCATCTCTCGGTAGCTCCCTCCAGGTTCCTGGGATCATCGGTATTCAAACTGCTCTTTATTGATTCCTCGGCAGCAACATTTCTTCCTCCTATTATTTCAAGCAGAAACTCACGGTAGTTAATCAGCTGATCCTTTAGGAAATTTGCCTTACCGTTTTGATCTGAGCCTATAAGTATTTCTGAGGGAACATTGTTCTCGTCTATTTTCTGGATTTTGTGAACATTGATTGTACCATCAGCCAGTACCTCATCGGCATTCTTTTTCTCAGCTGTACGAATAATTTCAACCTTCAGGTCATGTATATAATCATAGATTTCATCGGCCCTGGCCTTAAGCTCGAATGCCTTATCCCTGTAAGGACCGGCCTTTGTTGGGTTTTCGGCATATGCACGTTCGAACTCAAGGTAAGTGCCCTGGTTTTTCCTGATGTAGTTGGCAACAGTCTTGGTAAGCCCCTCATCCACCTTCTTGAATGCTTCGACGGCTTCCTTTGATACGTTAAGAGCAAGCATGGCTGTAAGTACAAGGTACATCATGCCTATCATCTTTTGCCTCGGTGTCTCTTTTCCGTGGGCCATTTTGCGAGAGGTTTAGGTTATATTATTTAACATTCATTGCTGCCAGCATGTTACCGTAAACATTATTAAGGGCTGAAAGGTTGTCATTCAGGGCCACTATCTGTTGACGGTATTTCTTTGCATCTTCTGCAGAATCATTCAGGTCTTTGACCATACCCTGCAATCCTTTGTAAATCGTTTCAGTCTCTTTTATATGCTCGTTGCTGTTACGCAGCTGAAGCTCATAGACTGCATTGAGTGCAGAGAGGTTTTTGTTGAGAGATTCGATCTGTTCCTGGTATGATTTTCCGCTTGATTCGACTATTGCAAGTGAATCGGCTATATTCCGGTATGAGTTATTTGACTCGCGAATCACGTTGGCAGTCTCCTTGTACGATTCATTAAGGTTGCCGAGAGATTCGTTCGCGTTTTTCACCGATTTCACATAGTCGGCTGATACGGATGCGGCTTCGCCCATTCCTGCAAATGCCGAGGCTGCTGTGCTCAGGTTTTTCATGCCGGAACCCAGTTTCTGGAATAAGTCAGGTGTGATATCGGCGTTGACAAGCATCTCGTCGAATTTTGCCAGAGCGGCTGATCCGGCTCCGCCTCCTACTGAGCGGCCGTGTGAAGAGCTGCTCTCTTCATCTCCTATTCCGGCCAGTTCGGGATACACGAGTGTCCAGTCAGGCTCTTCGTGTAAAGGCTCGAAAGCTGAAAAGAAGAAAATGGTTGCTTCTGTAAGGAGACCCACGGTAAGAAGCAGTCCGGCCGCCGGCCAGTGCTGAATCTTAAAAAGTGCTCCAACAATAACCACGGAAGCACCAAGTCCGTACAACTTGGCCATAAATGCTTTCCATCCGCTGCTGTGTACAATGTCTGCTAGGCTCATATAGCTGATTGTTTTTAAAGGTTAAATCTGGGTTCTAATTTATTCCTATGTATGAACGTACGTTCCTGAAACCAATATATGATTTTGTTGAATCCTGGTATTCATAGTCTCTCGAACTTGTCTGCATGAAATAGGCAATATCCTTCCATGATCCTCCTCTGATGACTTTCCTTTTCATAACCTGAGGATCATCAGGCTTGGCATTATATTCGAGATTGGGGTTCAGGTCATGGGTAAAGACATATGCCGACTGGTGGTATGAGGTGATAGTCCATTCTGCCACGTTACCTGCCATATCATATAGTCCGTATTCGTTTGGTTCGTATGATGCAACTCTTGCTGAGTAAACGCTTCCGTCATCAATATAGTTGCCGCGAAGGGGTTTGAAATTGGCCAGGAAGCAACCCTGATAGTTACGGGTATAGGGGCCGCCCCATGGGTACATTGAGAGGTCAAGGCCTCCTCTGGCTGCATATTCCCACTCAGCTTCCATAGGCAGTCGGTAGTCGTGAACACCCGGCAGCCCTTCGGAGCGAAGGTAATCGTTCATATAATTGGTTCTCCAGACACTAAATGCTCTTGCCTGTATCCATGAAACACCTATTACCGGATAATTGTCGTAAGACGGGTGCCAGAAATAAAGAGTTGCCATGGGGTCGTTGTAGGAATATGTGAAATCCCTTATCCAGCACAGGGTGTCAGGATAGATATTCACAACATGGTTCATTATGAAAGAAGACCTGTCAACAACATCAGATTCAACTCCCTCAAGGTTGGTAACCTTTCCCTCATACCTGTTTTCCTGAAAGTTGTATTTTGCTCTGGCTGCCTGCTGGAAGTCAACCCAGAAGTATGAGTAATTCAGGGTCCTTGTGTCAAATTCCTTTCTGAAGCCGAATCTTTCCTGCGGAGGATAATACATTGTTTCAAGAACCATTTGGATATTTTCATCATCGTAGTCGATTCTTTCTTCCCAGTTAAGAATGTTGGGCTCGATCAGGTTCCCTTCCTCGTCGACCTTGAAGAAGTCGTAACCTTCTATTCCCTCTTCTCCCAGCTTTGTCCTGAGTATGCTATCGCGTACCCAATAGACAAACTGCCTGTATTTATTGTTGGTTATCTCGGTCTGGTCCATCCAGAATGCGTCTACAGTTACTGTTTTTGAGAGGGCATTCTGTGCGAAGAACTGGTCTTCATCGCTGGGGCCGGCGATAAAGCTACCTGCAGGTATAAACGCCATCTCAAAAGGTTCAGGTTCAGAGAATGCTTTTCTTCCGGGAACACCTGTAAGTTCTCCGTTGCCGTATGAACTGCAGCCTGAGAGAACAACTGTTACGGTGATAGCAAGCAAGAAAATCTTTTTCATAAGGCTTATTTCAAAAATTTATAATGCAAGTAAGTTATTTTTTTTCTAATATTCATAATAATCTGACACTTTTATATCTCCTTGGGCTGCGCCCCGGGCTGATCTCAAAACAATATTTCACCATGAACTCATGCGACCCTGAAGTGTTTTTCCTGATGTCGGTCATTGAAAAGTCATAGGCATAACCGAGTCTGATACCGTTATAGAGTTCAATACCTGCCATGGCGATGATGGCATCGCCGGCTCTGTATGAAACGCCGCCCCATGCCTTCTTATTGTATGTTACTGTTGAGTTTAGTGTTAACTGAACAACTCTGCCGTCACTGAAAGCATGTATTGACGGGCTCAGCTCGAACGCCGGGTTAGGAAGTATAAAGTTGTATCCTCCAACCAGATAATAGTGTCTGGTCAGATAAGGATTTGCTGTACTGAATTTTATGACGGGCTGGTTAATATGTGTGACTGACAGCCCGGCGTAGTATTTGTCAGAGGAGTAGAAAACTCCAAGCCCTGCATCAAAAGCCACGTAACTCTCTTTGCTGTCTGGTATTAACGGGTCTCCTTCGGCAGGTACATAGATATCACCTGCAGGTATTACCCATGTAGGATCAAGACTTTTGTTAAGCATCCCTGCAGATACTCCTATACCGAGTCTTCCTTGCCCGATGTTGATAAAGTAGGCGTATGAACCTGCCAGGCTGATATCATTGTCGAAACCTGCCTTGTCACTTCTGATCATCAGACCTGCACCCGACAAGCGACGGAATAGAGTAAAGGGGGTATTTACAGTAAACGAGGTAGTTACCGGAGCTCCCTCAAGTCCAACCCATTGTTGCCTGTTGATTGCGGTAGCGCAGACCATACCTGTGCTACCGGCAGCACCCGGATTAAAAGATGGAATGGAGAACATATAGTGCGTAACCAAAGGATCTTGCTGCGCAGAGAGTCCTAGCTGCAACAAAATAAAAAGCGTCGCCGGAAGTATATATCTTTTCACCACTCCTTCAGTCATTAAATGACAGCTCCGTGTTTATTAAGGTAAAATAAGTAAAAATCTAAAAAGCAAGCAAATTTAACTAAATTTCTGTACCACGAGTAAAACGCAGGAACAACAGGTTTTATTATTCTGCAATATTTCTGAGCCTCGATGATGCCTTTATCCACCGCTCAGGAACCTCGTTGTTGTTTGCCTTCTGATAATCTTCATATGAGCATGCGACATAAACCGGGTCACACCCTTCAACAGATAATTCCATCCACCACCTTTCGGTGTAATTGCTTCTGACGAAAATCAGTTCTGTGCTGATGTCCTCAATATTCATATGATACCTTGTGAATCTGCCGTTACCGCCCGTACTGTCGGCAGGATTCTCAAACTGTCTCTGGGCAAAACTTTCAATCACAAACCAGATTATCTGGGCAGAAAGTGCTGTTGTCTGAGAGGCAATATCTCTGTCGGGAACTACATCGGTGACCGCAAAGAATCTGAGGTTTTCAGACACTCCTGCATACCGGGCCAGCAGACATGCCTCCTCGGCATATAATCCATTGGGCGAAGGATTGTACGCGCCGGGGGAGTCAGCCTGCCTTATGGCTTCTATTGCGAACAGTACAACATCAGAATCCCTGATTATTGGTTCTGTAAGATGAATTGCCTGTCTGACATCACCAAGTCTTGTCAATTCGTGCTTTTTTCTTGACAGTCTTGTAATAACCTGAGGGTCATTAAGGTATGTCTGATAGCCGAGATTAATGTATTGAGACAAACCGGCTTCCTGAGTCTGGAAGAGAGGGAACAGTATATTGTAGGGACCGGATTCACTGCTTTCAGGGTTGTACCTTATACGTGAATCAATGTTTGACAATACGTAGTTCCGTCCATTGCGCCTGTAAACCTTGTCAACGGCCTCAACAAGAGAACCTGAACCCCCAAGCAGAATTGTGAGAACCTGTTGAGAGTAAAGGTGGTCGAGGACATCAGCAAGCCCGGCAATAGTGTCATTATATGAGTGCCCCTGCTTAAGGTTGCCGAGATCGGCTATCTTAAGTTTGCCCGGAGTACGGGCCATCTCATAGAGGATCTTTCTGATAGCATCGGGTGCTGATGCAGTTCCTGGTCCGGGCGATTTTCTTCCGTCGGCAACCCCGATTATAGCGACCTTATAATCACTGAACGATTCAAGAGTTTTGTTTTCAGTATGGACGACTATATTGTGAGAAAACCTTGACTGTTCCGCGATGTTCTGATCTTCATTCTTGTCGATACTTACAGGGTCGAGGTAATCGCTAAGTGTAATCATAGGCGAAAAATAACTATTTCTTTTTCTTTTTGCTCTTGCTCTCTTCTATTATCCTCTCGCAATCAGCTGATGTCAGTGAAGCAGGGTCGGTGCCTTTCGGGATTTTATAGTTTTCCTTTCCTGATGAAATGTAGGGCCCGTACCTGCCGTTAAGCACCTTATATTCTCCAAGATCTGATATTACTTTCTGTTTGTCACTCTCCTCCTTTTCACAAATTAGCTCGATCGCCCTTTCTGTTGTTACTGTGTAAGGATCATCAATCCCTTTTTTGAGGGAATAGAATTTTCCGTCATGTCTTACAAACGGACCAAATCTGCCAATGCCAGCAACTATTTCTTTACCACGGAATTCACCGACCTGACGCGGCAGGCTGAACAGGTGCAGAGCCTCTTCCAGAGTAATTGTCTCTATTAGCTGTGTTTTCAGCAGACTCGCATACTTCGGTTTCTTTTCTCCGTTACCTTCACCTATCTGTACAATTGGACCATATCTGCCCATTTTCACAGACACCTGTTCTCCTGTTTCCGGATGAGAGCCAAGTATTCTTTCTCCGGTCTTTTTTTCCCTTTTTGTAAGTGATTCTTCCACTGTAGGATGGAATCCTGAGTAAAACTCTTCCAGCATCCTGTTCCACGATAGTTTGCCGTCAGCGATATCATCAAATTTCTTCTCCAGGTCTGCTGTAAAATGGTAGTCAATAATCTCACTGAAATTTTCGGCAAGAAAATCATTTACTATCATTCCGATATCTTTAGGAAAAAGCTTTGCCTTTTCCCTGCCTGCCATTTCGGTCTTAGCACTGGGTTTGATCCTGCCCTTTTGAAGCACATGTATCCTTATCTCTCTTTTTTCTCCGGGCCGGTCTTCACGTACTACGTAACCACGGTTCTGTATAGTTGATATTGTAGGGGCATATGTTGAAGGTCTGCCAATACCGAGCTCTTCGAGTTTTCTTACCAGGCTTGCCTCATTGTACCTTGGTGGAGGGGTTGTAAACTTTTCCGTGGCAGTGACAGATTCGTACCATAGCTCATCTCCCTGCGATACTCGTGGAATTAAAGTCTTCTCATCTTCTGATCCGTTTTCGTTGTCGGTCGATTCAGAGTATACCCTCAGAAAACCATCGAATTTTATCACTTCCCCGGTTGCTGTAAATTTTGTTTCAGATCCGGATGCATCAATATTTATGGTAGTCTTTTCAATCACGGCATCAGCCATCTGGCTTGCGATGGTTCTCTTCCAGATAAGGTCGTAAAGTCTTTTCTCCTGCTGAGTGCCGGTAATCTCATGTTTGTCGGGATAGGTTGGCCTGATTGCTTCATGAGCCTCCTGAGCACCTCGTGTTCTGGTTTTGTATTGTCTGGTCTTCGAGTATTCTTCACCGAACTCCTTTACTATCTCTTTGTGCGCCAGGCTTAAAGCCAGTTTTGAAAGGTTCGTTGAATCGGTACGCATATAGGTGATCTTTCCGGCTTCATAAAGTCGCTGTGCCACTGACATGGTTTGGGCAACCGAAAAACCGAGCTTACGATATGCTTCCTGCTGAAGTGTCGACGTAGTGAACGGTGGAGCCGGTGATTTTGTTCCTGGTTTTACCGAAATGCCGGCGACCTGGAATATGGCTTCCTTACATACCTCAAGGAATGCCAGGGCTTCTTTTTCACTACGAAAGCGTTTGCCTGCTTCCGCATTTATTATATCAAGGTTGGTTTCCTGATTTGATTGCTGTGTTCTGAAAGAAGCTGTCACCCTGAATGAAGACTCCGGTTTGAAACCTATTATTTCACGTTCACGCTCTACAAGAAGTCTTACGGCGACTGATTGTACCCTGCCGGCTGAGAGTGAGGGTTGCACTTTTTTCCACAAGACAGGGGATATCTCAAAACCCACAAGTCTGTCAAGGATCCTCCTGGCCTGCTGTGCGTTGACAAGGTTCATGTCTACCTGGCGGGGGTGCATTATAGCATTACTGATAGCCTCTTTGGTTATTTCGTGGAAGACTATTCTTTTTGTTTTCTCAGGGTCAAGGCCGAGCACAACTGACAAGTGCCATGCTATGGCTTCACCCTCGCGGTCCTCATCAGATGCAATCCATACTTCGTTTGATCCGGAGACAGCTTTCTTAAGTGCGGCTACGACTTTCTGCTTCTCTGCCGGAACCTCGTACTCAGGGGTAAAGCCTTTATCGATATTAATTCCAAGGTTTTTCTTTGAAAGATCGCGTATATGGCCAAAACTTGAAACAACACTAAAATCCTTCCCCAGCAACTTCTCTATTGTCCTGGCTTTTGCAGGGGACTCAACAATAACAAGATTACTACTCATATGAGACATCAGCTTTAAAAAAACAGGACAAAGTAAATCATAATGGGAGCTAACTTCAAAATAAAAAAAGAATATTCTTCATAAATTACTATTTTTGGCCAAATGAATTTCCGGAATGAATATGGGATTAAACAGCAATAAAAAGTATCTTATCTGGTTCTGGGCATTGTTTGCATCCCCCTTCATCATTTTATTGACAATCTTCATTTTGATATCAATGAATGTGATGGGCCCGATACCAACATTCGAAGACCTTGAGAATCCTGATAACGAACTTGCCGCCGAAGTCTATTCGGAAGACGGTGTACTTCTGGGCAAGTTTTTTATACAGAACCGTACATGGACAAACTACGAAGAGATTTCTCCATATTTGATAGATGCTCTTATAGCAACAGAGGATATAAGATTTCACAGACATTCAGGTATTGATGTCAGAGGACTGGGAAGGGTTTTTGTGAAATCACTTCTTCTCAGACAGGAGGGAGCTGGTGGTGGCAGTACCATTACCCAGCAGCTTGCCAAAAACCTTTTTGTAGCAAGGGGTGACATTTCGGGCTATTCCAAACTTGGAAGAACCATACGCCTGGTGTTCAGCAAGTTCAAGGAGTGGTACACTGCGGTGAAGCTTGAAAGGAGTTACACAAAGGATGAGATCATGACGATGTATCTCAATGTCTTTGATTTTGTCAACAATGCGGTAGGAATTACTTCGGCGGCACAGGTATATTTCAATACCACTCCTGATTCATTGAACCTTGAGCAGTCTGCCATGCTTGTAGGCATGCTCAAGAACTCTGCATATTTCAATCCGGTAAGAAGACCGGAAGTAACTATGCAAAGACGTAACGTAGTTATTTCCCAAATGGTTAAGTACGGCTTTCTGGAGAAGGCTGTTGCCGATTCAGTGAAGTTGATGCCTATAGAGCTCAATTTCAGGGAGGCAAGCCATACGGCCGGGCTGGCCACCTATTTCAGGGAGTACATCCGTACCACTATGATTGCGTATCATCCTGACAGTATAAGCTGGGGTACCGATGAGGCATACAGCGATGCAGTCTACCAGTGGGAGAATAATCCTCTCTACGGATGGTGCCGCAAGAATCATAAGCCTGACGGCAGTAACTATAATCTTTACAAGGACGGGCTGAAAATTTATACTACCATAAATTCAAAGATGCAGCAGTATGCCGAGGAGGCCCTTGTAAGTCATCTGGCAGAGATTATACAGCCTGCTTTCTATGAAGCTTCAGCAAGATTCCGGAATCCTCCCTTCTCCAATGACGTGTCGCAGGATATCATCGACGGTCTGATGGAAGACAGCAAGAGAAGGACGGAACGTTTCTGGAAGATGAGAAATGCAGGTATAAGCCGCGATTCTATTGACAGAGCTTTCAACACCCCTGTACCAATGAGGCTGTTCAGCTACAAGGGCATGATAGATACCATAATGAGTCCCATGGATTCAATCAGATACTACAAGTTTTTTGTAAGATCTTCATTTATGGCCATGGATCCTCACACAGGCGGAGTGAAGGCTTATGTAGGGGGGCCTAATTTTAATTACATAAAATTTGACGCCGTTACTGCCCAGAGAAAACAGGTTGGCAGTACCATTAAGCCTTTCCTGTATACCCTTGCAATGCAGAACGGAATCTCTCCCTGCCATGAGGTCGACAACATACCCTATACGTTTGAAGTAGCTGACAGTACATGGACGCCAAGAAGCAGCGGCCCTGTAGATATGCATGGTAAAAGGGTGACGCTCAAATGGGGCCTTGCCCAATCGGAAAATTACATATCGGCATGGCTTATGAAACAGTTTTCTCCCGGTGCTGTGTCTGACCTGATGCAACGGATGGGTATAAGAAGCTATATCCCGCCGGTTTATTCCATATTCCTTGGTACTGCCGATCTCACGCTGGAGGAGATGGTTGGAGCCTATGGTACCTACTCCAACAAGGGAGTTTATACACAACCGATTTATGTAACCCGTATAGAGGATCGTAACGGCAATGTGGTTTCCAGGTTCACCCCCGGGATAGAAGAAGTACTTACAGAGGAGCAGGCATATCTGATGGCCAATCTCCTGATGGGGGTTGTGCAATCGGGATCGGGCATCAGGATAAGGGCTACATATCAGCTTATGAACCAGATAGGAGGCAAGACGGGAACAACCCAGAATCATGCCAATGGATGGTTTATGGGTATTACGCCCAACCTGGTTGCAGGCGTATGGTCAGGATGGGAAGATCAGGCTATTCATTTTGAGGATCTTAGAACAGGGCAGGGTGCCAATATGGCTCTCCCGGTATTTGCTGAGTTCCTTAAAAAGGTCTACGCCGATCCTGAGTTCAGTTATATGGAAGAGGATATTTTCGAACCGCCTCCGGGGTTCAACCTCGAACTGGATTGCGACAAGCTTAAAGCACAATCTCCGGGAGGGACGATAAGGATAAGATATTGATAGGGAAGAGGGTCAGGAAAATATCATTTTCACCAGAGTCTCAATCTTGCCTATCCTGGAAATCTCCGGACCTCCATCCGGCGTTTTCATGTTCCGGTGATATTTTGAGATGACTATCTTGCTAAACCCAAGTTTCTCACACTCCCTGATTCTCTGTTCTATTCTCGGCACAGGTCTTATCTCTCCTGAAAGGCCTACCTCACCTGCAAAACAGATGTTACCAGGTACGGCAATGTCAAGATTGGATGAGAGTACGGCCGTAATAACTGCCAGATCAATAGCAGGATCTGTCACTCTCAGGCCTCCGGCTATATTAAGAAAGACATCCCTTGTTCCCAGTCTGAAGCCCGCTCTTTTTTCCAGCACTGCCAGAAGCATATTTAGTCTCCTGGTATCAAATCCGGTTGAACTTCTCTGAGGGGTACCATATACAGCTGTACTTACCAGCGACTGTGTCTCTATCATGAAGGGTCTTATTCCGTCAATAGTTGCAGCTATGGTTATCCCGCTCAGCAACTCGTCATGCCGGTTGATGAATAGTTCGGACGGATTTGTAACCTCCCGTAAGCCTGATTCCATCATTTCAAATATACCAAGTTCAGATGTGGAACCGAACCTGTTCTTAACCGGCCTCAGTAATCGGTATATATAGTTACTGTCTCCTTCAAAAAGCAGAACTACATCGACAATATGTTCAAGCACTTTCGGACCTGCAAGAGTGCCGTCCTTGGTAATGTGTCCTATCAGAACCACCGGAACACCTGTACTCTTGGCATATTTTAGCAACATCGCCGAGCACTCTCTTACCTGGGTTACTGACCCTGCTGCAGATTCAAGCTGGCTGGTTGTCAGGGTCTGTATCGAGTCGATGACAATCATGTCGGGATTCAGGGCAGTAGCATGATTAAGGATGCTGTCCAGGTCTGTTTCGCTGAGAATATAGCAGAGACTGTTACTTCCCGGCAATCTCTCGGCTCTCATCTTTATCTGCTGTTCGCTCTCTTCACCGGAAATATAGAGTACTGACCTGTTCCCGAGCTTCATTGCCATCTGAAGTGCCAGTGTTGATTTTCCGATACCCGGTTCTCCGCCAAGAAGAATCACAGAACCCTTTACAATACCTCCGCCCAGCAGCCTGTCAAGTTCCACAGTACCTGTCATTATCCTCTTTTCAGGGTATGCGGTTATATCTGCTATTAGGGCTGGTTTGCTCTTTTTACTTAAGTCTGATACCTGATTCCCGGATGTCGAACGGGTAACAACCTCTTCGATATAGGTATTCCATTCATGGCATGACGGGCAGCGGCCTATCCATTTAGGGGATTCGGCTCCGCAGTTGCGGCATACAAAGACGGTTTTGGTTTTTGACATATCGGAGGGATATTATGAATCTGACAGTTGTTTTTTCTTCCCTGCTGTTCCATGCAGTATAATTCCGAGTGAAATAAAACCGGCTGCTGCAATCAGTATCATCTGTGAAGTATGTGATACCAGAGCATATGCCAGACCGTCTGCCAGCGGGATGCCATACACCAGATGCAGTCCTCTGGAGATGATCCAGTGGAATGCTCCAAGACCGCTCTGTACGGGAGCTACCATGCCGAACCCTCCTATCACCAGCAGAAAGACACCATCGACAAACCCCAGATGGCTGGTTGACGGCAGGACAAAAACAATAAACCAGGTCATCAGTATGTAGCAGAACCAGATAAAGAGAGAATGAAAAAGAAATTCCCATTTGTGTTCTATAGTCCTGAACGATCTGAATCCATGGATAATCCCCTTGATAAACTCTTTTATCCTGGGATAGAGTGTTTTGCCGAATATCCTCCTTCTGAATGCAAAGAACAGGGCGGTGATAATAATAAACAGAGCAACTGTTGCGAACCTTGCAGTATCAGTACTACCCAGCAGACCTGATATCTTCTCCCACACCGGGTCAGCGATATCATTCAGCAGGAATGAGCCGGTCGTTCTGAAGCTTACCGCAAGCAAAATTATCATTATGATCAGAAGGGTTACAAAATCAATCACTCTCTCGAGGATTACCGTTCCAAGCAGTTTGTCTACCGGGATCTTCTCTTTTCTGCCGAGCAGCATGCACCGGGTGATTTCTCCCATCCGGGGCAGGGCCATATTAGCCAGGTAGCCTGTCATAAGGGCATGAAAGACATTCCTCTGTCTTGGCTTATAACCCATTGGCCTTATCAGAAGATACCATCTTCTTGCTCTGCTGAAGTAGGCTGCTGCGGAAAACAGCAGCGATAGACCTACCCATCTGTAGTCAGCATGGATCAGGGAATCTTTTAGCTCATCACCTTTTATATTACGGAAGGCAAGATAGAGAAGCAACAGTCCTAGTATCAGGAATGCAATTATCCTGAGCGTCTTTAAGGCTGCCTTTTTCAACTCAGATAAGTTTATTGGTGGCGGTATCAGGGAATATTATTGCAGGCGTAAATTTTTTGGCCTCTTCAAATTCCATGGATGCATATGATATGATAATAATTACATCTCCTACCACCACCTTTCTTGCAGCAGGTCCGTTCAGGCATATTTCGCCGGAACCCCTGCGTCCCTTTATTACATATGTATCGAGCCGTTCGCCATTGTTTACATTCAGCACCTGCACTTTTTCATTGACGATGAGGTTAGCTGCATCCATAAGATCCTCATCAATGGCTATGCTCCCGACATAATTCAGATTTGCCTCGGTTACCGAGGCCATATGTATTTTCGATTTTACGACTTCAATCAGCATTGTCAAAATGTATGAAGATTATCATGTTACAAAGGTAAGCAACCTTTTCGTTCACTCCAATGAAATTTTAATATTATCGATAAGCCGTATCTCTCCTGCATAAACTGCTGTACATATATGATAATTCCTTCCGCTGACAAAATCGCCTGGGTTTGACACTGCTGTGAGGTTTATGTCATCGGCTACTTCATAATACTGCATTCTGAATCCTCCTGCTGACTCCACCCCTGAGCGGAAGAATTCACGAGCAGCATCTATTCCTTCTTTCCTGAACACCTCTTCTGATTGTCTGAGCGATCGATAAATTATTCCTGCTGCTATTCTGTGCTCGGGTGACAGAAGCATATTCCTGCTGCTCATTGCCAGACCGTCGGGTTCCCTGACTGTGGGGCAACCCGATATTTGCACCCTGCTTCCTGTAATCGTTACCAGTTTTTTGATGACTACCAGTTGCTGAAAGTCCTTTTCACCAAAATATGCTATATCCGGTTCCACAATGTCGAACAGCCTTGACACAACCTGTGCCACCCCTTTGAAATGCCCGGGACGGTGAGCTCCTTCCATCACCTTGTCGATGTCTCCGAAGTCGAATGTCCGTGTATCTTCCTCAGGGTATACCTCATGCACCGGAGGAATAAAGACAGCATCGCTCTCTCTGAGTACTTCTGAAAGAAGGGCGAGATCTTTCTCAGGAGTCCTTGGATATTTTGCGAGATCACGGCTGTCGTTAAACTGGCTGGGGTTTACAAATATGCTTACTGTCACCACGGGGCACTGACTGATTGCCTTTGATACCAGTGAAACATGGCCCTGATGCAGTGCACCCATGGTAGGAACAAATCCTTTTGTCAATCCATCGTGTGCCTTCAGATGGGCTTTGAGGCCGGCTACTGTGTCGAATGTTTTCATCGTAGTTAAATGAATCAGAATGCAAACCTATATTATTTTTATTCATTCAGAGATGAGGTTGTCGTAATTTGTAGATTAGTCAAGGTTAATGCCGTCAGTTTATGAGGTTTAAATTGACGCAGGTATTGCGTTTTTTAAATATGTGATTATTTTTTACTATCTTTGCGTGCTGTAACGCGATTGATATATCGGGGCAAATAGATGGAAAGCAAGAAGGTATTGTTCGTTTCGCAGGAGATTACGCCCTATTTGAGCGAGACAAAGTTATCTAAGATTGCCAGGTATTTACCACAGGGAATCCAGGAAAGAGGAAAGGAGATCAGGACTTTCATGCCGAAGTATGGTTCCATTAATGAAAGGAGGAACCAGCTGCATGAGGTAATTCGTTTGTCGGGGATGAACCTGATAATCGATGACACCGATCACCCCCTGATAATAAAGGTGGCATCAATACAATCTGCCAGGATGCAGGTATATTTCATCGACAATGATGATTACTTTCATCGCAAGCAGATTACTGCTGATTCGAGCGGGAAGGAGTTTGAGGATAATGACGAAAGGGCAATATTCTTCGCCCGGGGGGTAATAGAGACTGTTAAGAAGCTCAGGTGGGCACCTGACCTTGTTCACTGTCACGGATGGATAACCTCGCTTGTACCTGCATATCTCAGGCAGGTATACAATGATGACCCGATCTTCCATAATTTCAAGGTTGTATTTTCACTGTACAATAATGAGTTCAAAACT
>Ga0334892_1000729_pt1 | contig 35416 bp, 30 predicted proteins | sample GraSluR3_MG_4_FD_207213 | JGI IMG/M metagenome (GOLD analysis project Ga0334892, IMG submission 207213) | Sludge microbial communities from methane-producing bioreactor in Wageningen University, Netherlands - Granular Sludge_15_04-R3 | ecosystem: Engineered > Bioreactor > Anaerobic >...
GCGGTGTGGATGCTTTTTTGCGGGGCGAATAATTCAGATCAGTAATCAACAAGAAAATTTTAACTTGCACGTTTCATTTAAATGGTTCGAACAAGCTGAAAAATGAAACGTACATTAATATTTACCCTTTTATTTGCGATTGCTTTAACTGCAGTTTCCCAGCCAAAAACAAGGGGAAGAGTAAAACGCAAATACCGGAATGTGGAACAGGTGAGTCAAAACCTGCCACAGGTGGTATTTCGCGGATTGGTACGCGATGCGGCAAGGGTTCCCATTGCTGGTGCCAGCATAGAGATTGAAGGGTTGACCAAGCTGGTGCATTCCAACGAATTTGGCCAGTTTATGTTGTCTGGCCTGCCCACCGAACGGTTGCGCATCAGGGTTTCATGCCTTGGGTATCAAACCCGGACAATCGATTACATGATGCGGCCCGGTTTCAATGATCACTATTTTACCCTCGAGCGCGGACCTGTTCCGCTTGAAACGGAAATAGCAACTGCCCAAAACCGCGAACAGCAGATTTCAGATATACCTGCTGCTGTTTCTGTTGTAAATAAATCATTTGCAGAATCTTTGGGTATTTCTGATTTGGAAGAACTGGCTGTTTCCGAACCGGGATTTAGTTTTGAGAAACTGGGTGCCGGCAACTCCGGTTTTTTCATTCATGGTGCAAACGGCAATTCCGGTTTTCCTGGAATATCGCCGTCAGTGGCAGTTTTTGCCGACCAGGTTCCGGTAAGCCAGCCCGGTGGATTTTCCTCTGAACTATACGATATGGAACGGGTCGAGATTTTAAAAGGCCCGCAGAATGTGCTCTTCGGAAGAGATGCTTTGAACGGGGCTGTTCATTTTGTCAGCAAAAAACCTGAAAATGAGTTTGGCGGTTATGTGACGACGGGGGTTGGAAATTACTGGAACAAAGAAGTTATGGCTGCCGTGAATTATCCCGTGGTGAAGGAGATGCTGTTTGTAAGGGCAGCCGGCATTTTTCGCGACAGGAACGGTTACGTGGAAAATTCAGCCGGAGGAACACTCAATGGTAAAAATTTGTTTGGTGGAAGGTTTTCGGTGCGGTTTTTACCAGCCTGGAACCACAAAATCGATTTGCAATTAAACTACCAAAAGAGCGATGAGCCTGGTACTGCGTTTATGAACCGTTGGATTCCTACTGAAAATGGAGAAACCGAATTGTTTCATTACCGGGCATCGCTAAACAGAGGTGATGAACTAGGTTCGGAAGCAGAGTGGATGGATGCGAATTTAACCTACCGCTTTTTCAGGGACGAACACAACTACTGGACTTCCGTAACATCTTTCCGAAAAGCCAATTCTGCTGCCTGCTGGGATGCCGATGGAACTTCTTATCCGGCACTTGAAATGGACAATGATTCTGAAACTGAGCTTTTCTTCCAGGAAATCCGGTACAATTTTATGCGCGGGAGTTTTACCAACGGCTCTTTTGGGGTGAATTATTTTCATAAAAACGGAAATTTGTCTCAATCAACCTTTTCAAACGATGATTTGATTTCGCAGATTTTATCTTCTCCCGGCAGTATTGTAATGTCGGGGCAGAACCGTTTCCCAACGCAACCACTCATTTCAAATCCGATGGCAGAATTTCCGGTTGACGAAAACCACAGCGAGGCATTCTTTAACCAAAGAAAAACACAATCGGCGCAGGCATTTCTGCATTATACCTACCAATGGAGAAGGAGGTTGTTTTTAACATTTGGCGCCAGTGCCATTTACGACCGGCTTCAATTGAATCACGAATCGGAGTTTACAGGCGGAGAAGCTTCATCTATCAGACAATTTTCTGGTTCAGCGCCCAATTTGCTTTATAGTCCGGTATTGCCGCAGGAGCTGAAAAAAAACAGCCTTTCGTTTACTGGTCAGGCCGGATTAACCTGGCGCTGGAACGAAAATTTCAATTTTTACCTGAATGCAGCGCGGGGACGGAGGCCACAGGTTTTGCAGTTTTCATGGGATGGGAATCCACTGATTACCGGTGCCGAAACTGTTTACAGCGGAGAAGGCGGCTGGAAAACCATTATCAAAAAGCGGGTTTTTTGGGATGTGAACGGATTTTACCGGCGCCATTTGAATGTACAAACTTTACAATGGCAAGGGGAGCCCGGAACCGGAATGCTGGTTGCCAACGGGAAAGCCACTTCGTATGGTGCCGAAACAGGACTGAAAGCAGCAGTCATTCCGGGACTGGATGTGTTTGGAAATTATGCCTGGATGCAGTCGGCTTTCGATTCTCCCAGCGTGGCTGAAAAAGATTTCCTCTATGCCGGAAACAGTTTTGCACATGCGCCCGAACACAGTTTTTCAGCCGGATTCTCGGCCAAAGCGCGCATTGTGCAAAAAATGTGGGTTTTTGCTACCCCCTGGTATGCCTGGAAATCGCATTTCTGGTTCACCGAAGCAAACATCCCCGGAATTGACCAACCAGCTTATGGCATCCTGAACATCAACTTCGGGCTCGAAATGGCTGACCCAAATTTGGTACTGAGTATTTACGGAACCAACCTGCTGGAAGAAAAGTGCATTTCCAGCGCCGGCCACTGGGGCGGACAGTTTGGTTTGCCCACTTTTGTTCCGGGTGCGCCGCGAATGTTGGGCGTGAAAGTGATGTGGAAGTTTTAATCTGTTGAAGAATAATTCACATGGAGAATTTTGGATTCCCGAAGAACATTTTTTAGCTGATTGAGTTGCATCTCAGTGACTCCGGATTCTGCTGTGATGTTTGCGATAATATCGTATTGATACCCTAACTTATTGTACTTTTCCTTTGTGAATGATACTACTTCCATTATTTTTTTTTCAAAAGCTTCAAATGAGTGATATTCATAATTTCCAACATAAATTTGTCCATTACTTTTTAATGAAATAGAAATCGGTGGAGGAGGTGGAGGTGGTTTCATGGTTTTTGGTTCCTCATACGAGAACCAAATCGGAATAAGTTCAATGATAGCTTCCTGCTTTTCCTTTTCAAGTTTGAAATAATCTGTTCCAAAATGATGCCTGGCTTTTTCCTGTCGTGTTTCAAGATAGGCCTCTCCAATTACTTTTAAAGTGTAATTTACCATTTCTTTTGATGAGTTTGAATCGTGCTGGTACATGATAAAACCCTGAGAAACATTTTCATTTCCCAGAAAACGAATTTCTTTTCTAATGAAATCCGGACCTTTTCCACCGCCGGGATTTATACCCTGTAAAAAGTTTTTTATTAGCAGTCTTAAATCCTCTTTTTCTGTGCGTTGGTTTTCAATTAAATACTGGTCTTTTCGATTCATAAGAATCACCAAAACATTATTTTGCTTTTTTGGCGAATCAGCAGCATTCATTTCTGGCTGAAATATTCCATCTCCAATGTTTTGCATCGTCCATTTTTCCAGCCATTTTTCAGAATTATTTTCCTGAAATTTTACAGGAATAAACTCCTCTGACTTTGAAATTAATTCAGGTCTTGCGAAAGCCTGCAACAGTAAAAGCAGAATTGGGGCAAACAGCAATAACTTTATATGTGTCCATCGGTTTTTTTTCTTTTTCATCATTTTAATACGTTTTAGAATTGGTTTTTGAGAAAAATGGTGGGCCAGGGCAAAACGTCTTTCGCCCACAGCCTTTTGCAATACCAGCAACTGGTATTTCTGTGCATCGATGCCATTGTTCAGAACGGCCTGGTCGGCCTGGTACTCGTGGATCAGTTTTAAATCGCGCCGCAACAACCATATCAACGGGTTGAAAAAATGCAGCAGCGTAAAAACCTCACAAACCGCCAAATCAATTGCATGCAACTGTTTGATGTGGGCCTGTTCGTGAGCCACTATTATTTTTTTGTTTTCATTTAAATCTTTTTCGGAGAGCACCACATGATTTAGAAATGCGAAGGGTTGAATCATCTCTTTTACCACCGCCAAAACGATATTTTTCAGTTTTTGCTTTTCAGCATGGCGAATAAGTTGTAAAACCTTTCCGACAGATACAAACAGCCTGATAATCAAAATAAACATGGCTGCACCATAAATCAACATCCAGTAATTTATTTCACTTTTTACTGGTTGTGAAACAGAAGGCTCTGCAACCGGAGTTTCTGCTGAAATAAATATTGGTACCGACATAAGTTCCCGGATAAATTCTACTTGTTTTACAGGAACTTCGGTTTGAAAGAATTGAAAATTTAACAACGGAATAATCGCTGAGAAAAGAAGAATTCCAAGCAGCAAAAACCGGTTTAACTGCAGTGTTTTGTCGTTTTGCATAAAAGCCTTGAACAACAGATACAGCAGCGATAAACTGATGGTGGATTTTATTAGGTATTCGAAAAACGGGTTCATTTTGAGTCGGTTTTGGTGTTTTCAATCTCAGTAATCAGCTTCTTCAATTCTTCCAGCGAAATGTTTTCTTCTTTCACCAGCAGCGAAACCACATTTTTGTAGGAATTATCGAAGTACTTTTTCACCACATTCCCGAGCGTTTTCTTTTTATACTCCTCTTTGGAAAACGCCGGAAAATAGCGGTGCGTATTTCCAAATTGTTCATGGTCGATAAACCCTTTATCTTCCAAAGCACGAACCATGGTGGAAAGGGTGTTGTAATGCAATTTCTGGTCGGAAAATTCTTTTTTCAGTACTTTCACGAACATCGGGCCCTTCTCCCAAAAGATATTCATGATTTCTTCTTCTTTTTGTGTCAGCTTTTTCATTTCGTTGAATAATTAATTATCAAGTCATGCTGAATTTATTTCAGCAACTGATTTAGAGATCCTGAAACAAGTTCAGGATGACTAATGTAAAAACAACAAAACAAATATAACTATAATTTTTAGTTTTATAACTATATTGTATAGTTATTTTACTAAAAACTTTAGTTTGGAAAATATTTTTAGCAATTATGAGTACTTAAAAAACTGATTAATTGAAAGATAGATTAATACTTAGTTACGGGGGATTTATATTTATTTTTCAAAATTTTTTAATTCAAGAGTGTAATTTACCTGTTATCTATATTAAGAATTGAATTTCTTCATAAGCTTCAACAATATCTGATGCAGCCAGAAAATTTTTCATTATTTCGCTGTCATTCGGTGTTGAATCATTCACCTCATTAATTTGGGATTCAACAACTAAATTTGCTTTTACATATTCTTCGTGTGTTATCATATCAATTTTTTTGTGCATGGATTAAAACTTTAATCTATGATTTTCTAATCTTATCAGACCGGAGAATTTGTTTGAGTTGCATCACAAAGATGGTATCCTAAATAAAAACCATTCGACGGTTCGGAAACCACCACACCCGAAAAAGCCCGGCAAAACCGGGCTCTTTCTAACATCTCATATCTTGGTAATCAATACTTATTTGTTCCAAACCGGCAATCGTCCCGGTGTCCATGGAGCATTCATTTTGTTGAGTTCGGATTCCATAGCCGGAATGTCTTGTTCAACAATTCGTTGGAGCACATTCAGTACCGGAGGAAATTCGTCTTCCAGAATTTTGTACCCTTCAGTTTGAGTGGTGGTTAGTCCGCTGGTTGAGCTGGCCGTAGCTCGCGTTATATGACCCAGCCGGTCGTAAAGCGGAACCTGCGCTGGCGGCACTTCTTCGCCACTGGCTTTAGCCGGAACGCCGTTCATTTTGAAGTTTAGCTCCTCCAGTTCTTTGCCCAACTCACGAACCTTGTCCATTAGTTGATTACTGGCGCCGGGAGTAGCGTAAATGGCTTCCTTGAAATGTTCCACTTTCGAAATCAGCTCATCGATGAGGCGGTTGCTGCCCACCATGGCAATGGCCAGTTTGCCGGCCTTTTCGTTGAATTCCACGTTTTCGCTGTAATTTTCAGCAGGCAGGGTTGCAATTTTCAGTTTTTCAACATTGAAATTTACCGGACCAGCCAAATCGGTAAGTTCGCCTTCGTGCCACAGTTTCATATCCACCGAATATTTTCCGGGCAGTACGAGGATTCCGTTGCCGCGGTTACCTCCCGCAGTTGGGTTGAAGCTGTTGTTTACCCGCACTGCTGTGGGCATAGAGTAGCGCAAATCCCAGTTTATGCGGTTTATTCCTTTCGAAGGCGATTGCGTAAGCTGGCGCACTATGTTTCCACCGGCGTCGTAAATGGTAAATATAAGGTGCGATGGCTCTGTCTTCTCTTCCAGTTGCAATTCTCTCCAGGTAGGTTGAGGAATGGGCTCGCCTTTTTCAAACAGCTCTTTTTCTTTTTCCCTGCGCAATTGTTTTTGTGTTTTCGCAACCTCTTTCATGTAGTATGTAAATGTTGCTCCAAATGGCGGATTGGGCGCTTTGTAGTAGGTGTCGCCCTGGTTGTCCTTGTTGCTGGTCTGAATGAACATCAATGCATCTTTTATATTGAAAAGATGAGCATCATTTTCCACCATTTCGTGGCTGAGTTCGCGCAGCGGACTGTAATCGTCGAGCACATAAAATCCCCGTCCGAAAGTGGCCAGCACCAGGTCGTTTTCGCGTTCCTGAATGGCGATGTCATACACGGCAACCGTAGGAACACCCGATTTCAACTGCACCCAGTTTTCGCCGTTGTCGATGGTGAAAAAAGCGCCAAATTCAGTTCCAACAAAAAAGAGTTCGGGTCGAACATGGTCCTGAATAATCGTATGCACCGTACCGTTTTCGGGCAGATTACCGCTGATGCTTTGCCAGCTTTGTCCTTTGTTGGTACTTTTAAAAACATAGGGTTTGAAATCGTCACGTTTCAGGTTGTTGAATGTGGCATAAACCACATTTTCATCGAATCGGTCGGGCCAAATGTCGCTTACATAGGTGTATTCAGGTAATCCCGGGAATGATTTAACCTGCGTCCAGGTTTCACCACCGTTTTCAGTTACCGAAATTACACCATCATCAGTGCCGGCAAAGAGCAATCCTTCTTTTAAAGGCGATTCAGCAAGTGAAACGATAGTTCCCCATTGCGAGGTGGATACATCTTTTACAACCGCATCTGCCGGCCAGTATTTTCCCATCACAGGGAAACTGTTGCGGTCAACCTGTGCGGTAAGGTCGTCGCTAATCACTTCCCATGTATCACCACGGTCCTCGCTTCTGAAAACTTTGTTGGCAGCATGGTAAATGCGTGTTCCTTTGTGCGGACTTACAAACATAGGTGCATTCCAGTTCCATTTGTACGTGAGTTCCCCTTTGCGTTCGCGGGGTTTAATATTCACAGTTTGTCCGCTTTTTTTATCGTAGCGGAAAAGGTTTCCATACTGGTATTCGGTGTAAACAATGTCCGGATTTTCGGGGTCGGTAGCAATAAAGAACCCGTCGCCGCCCATGGTAACAAACCACTCATCGTTAATTACACCATCGCGGGTGAGGTTGCGCGACGGGCCGCCCATGGTGTTGTTGTCCTGCGTTCCGCCGTAAATGTTGTAAAACGGTTCGGCATTGTCAACATGCACCCGGTAAAACTGGGTTACCGGCAGGTTTTCTTTGAAATCGAATGTAGAACCTGCATCCCAGGTTTCATAAATGCCGCCATCGCCGCCAATAATCAGGTGATCGGTGTCTGCCGGATCAATCCAAAGTGCATGGTCATCAACATGGCGGTTTCTCAGGTTCAATCGAGTCCATGTTTTGCCGCCGTCGGTGGTAAAATGGGTGTATGTTTCAACAGAATACACTTTATTTACATCCACCGGGTCGCAAAAAATTTCGTTGTAGTACTGGCCGCTTGAATGATGGTTGCTCATTTTCTCCCAGCTTTCGCCTTTGTCGGTCGATCGGAAGAAGCCGCCTTTGTCTTCTGCGGCTTCCATAATTAGATATACATAATTAGGATTCACCGGTGAAACATCGATGCCCATTCCGCCAATGTGTACCGAAGGCAATCCCTTCATGATTTTCCGCCAGGTTTCGCCGTTATCGGTCGATTTGTAAACAGTCGATTCCGGTCCTCCACCAATTTTGGTGAAGTGGGTACGACGACGTTGTTCCGAGGTGGCGTACAGAATATCCGGATTCGACGGGTCCATCACCACATTGTTTACTCCGGTGTTTTCACTGATTTCCAAAATTTTGTTCCAGGTTTCGCCACCGTCGGTCGATTTGTAAAGCCCCCGGTCGCCGCCCGGTCCCCAGGCCGAACCTTCGGCTGCCACAAAAACCACATCAGAATTACGCGGATCGATAACGATTCCCCCAATCTGGCGACTTTCCTTCAATCCCATGTTTTTGAACGACTTGCCGCCGTCAAGCGATTTGTAAACTCCATCGCCGTAACCCAATGCCCGCTGGTGGTTGTTTTCTCCGGTACCTACCCAAATTACATTGTGGTTGTTTGGATCCAATTTTACCACACCAATGGAATAGGCGCCATAATTATCGAAAATGGGCGACCAGGTGGTGCCGTTGTTGGTGGTTTTCCAAACATTTCCGCTGGCTACCGCCACATAGTATTCCTTTGGATTGTCAGGATTTACCGCAAAATCGCCAATTCTGCCGCTGGCCCAGGCGGGTCCAATACTCCGGAATTTAAGCCCGTTCAACAGGCTGCTGGTAATCAGTGTGTCACCTTTTTCCTGATTGTTCGATTTTCTTTGTGCCTGTACAAGTGTGCCTGTTAACAGCAACCAGGCAAGCAAGAGGATAGAGTTTTTCATATACGAAATTTTTATTGGTTTTAATTTTTGATTTTATCATGCAAAAGAAGTAAAAAATTTGTTTTGCTGTTCCTCGGTTTCAAATCAGTCGGGTATATGAGTTTCTATTTTAGAATGAATATATATTAAGGAAGGATGTTGAATAACATTTTTTGTTGTAAGTAATTGTATCTCAAAAAAATGTAAACTTGTTTGCTGGCAATGACAGCATTAGTGAAATATTTCAACATTGGCATATCTATATAATTGGATATTTTTGTGTGACGACTGTAATTCGGTAAAAGATTTTTAAAAGTTGTTTTAAAATTTTCATTCATGAAGAGAGTAATTGCAGGAATTATAGTATTTTCAGTTTTTCTTCTGGTTCTAATCCATTTGTTTAACACCGAAGATGAGTACTATAACCTAAAACTTGAAGCGTTGAAGCAGGAGTATGCCATCAAGCCTATTCCATCCATCGACCACCGGAAATTGCCTGACCTACAGCGCGAATTTTCCTCACCCCAGGAAGTAACCGAGGCCTGCATTGCCTGTCATACCGAACGGCACAAGGAAGTAATGGCATCGGCACACTGGAACTGGGAGCGGGTGTCGTATGTGGAGGGTCGCGGGTTGGCAGCTGCCGGCAAAAAAAATGTCCTGAACAATTTTTGTCTGGGAGCCCAGTCGAATGAATTAGCCTGTGCAAAATGCCACATTGGCTTTGGGATGACCAATGATCATTTCGATTTTAACAACGCCCGGAATGTGGATTGCATGGTTTGTCATGATAACAGCGAACTTTACCTGAAAGGTTCATCGACGGCCGGTTACCCCGACCGGGAGGTGAATCTCACTGAAGTTGCTCAGGGTGTGGGACGTCCGGAAAAAATCAACTGCGGAAGTTGTCATTTTTACAGCGGCGGAGGCAACAATGTAAAACACGGTGACCTGGAAGCTGCCCAACTGGCCTGCGACCGTGAAGTGGATGTGCACATGGCTGTCAACGGTTTGGATATGTCGTGTGTGGATTGCCATACCGCTGAAAATCACCAGATAAAAGGACGATTGTACTCGGTTTCTTCCACCAATTCAAACCGGGCCACCTGCGAACAGTGCCATACCACAACTCCTCATTTCGACGATATTTTAAACCGCCACAATGCCAAAGTAGCCTGCCAGACCTGCCACATCCCAACCTACGCCAAAGTTAATCCCACCAAAATGTCATGGTATTGGTCCGATGCCGGAAAGCTCCGGAACGGAGAACCCTATCAGGAATTTAACAGCGATAGTACCCGGGAGTACCAGTCAATTAAAGGATCTTTTACATGGGCAAAAAATGTAAAACCCGATTATGTATGGTTCAACGGAACAGCCGACCATTATCTGTTGGGCGATACTATTAAGTCGGTGCCGGTTCAAATGAACACACTGTTTGGTTCGCACGATGATTTAGAATCGAAAATTTACCCGGTAAAAATTCATTATGGCGATCAGATTTACGACAAAAAATACAATATCCTGATTCAGCCCAAAGTTTTTGCGGAAAATGAAGGCGACAGTGCATATTGGAAAGATTTCGACTGGGAAACCGCCTCCATTGCAGGCATGGAACGGGTTGGCCTGCCTTTCAGCGGAGAGTACGGTTTTGTTGAAACTGAAATGTACTGGCCGGTAAATCACATGGTAGCTCCGAAAGATCAGACTGTTGGCTGTGCCGAATGTCATACAAGGAGTGAGGACGGACGGCTTGCGTCACTCACCGGTTTTTACCTGCCCGGGCGCGACCACAGCAAAACACTCGACAGGTTAGGTACACTGCTGTTTTTGGGTGCATTGGGTGCCGTGTTTTTACATGCCTTTTTTCGGGTGTTGATGTCACTTCGGAAAAGGGAATACAACATGGACATTATTGATTATAAAGATAACGAACCGGTTTAATGACAAACAATATGAGAAGGGTTTATGTGTATAAGGGATTTGAACGTTTTTGGCACTGGACACAGGCCTCCCTGATTATTTTTCTGGCACTTACAGGATTTGAAGTGCACGGAACTTTCCATATCTGGGGATTTGAACACGCTGCCCGTTTCCACCGGGTGGCTTCATGGATGCTCATCGGGTTAATTGTTTTTGCCGTTTTTTGGCATTTTGTTACCGGCGAGTGGAAACAATACCTGCCCACCACCAAAAAACTGGTGGAGCAGATTCGCTTTTACAGCATCGGGATGTTTAAAGGAGAAATGCATCCCACAAAAAAAACCGAAGTGAAAAAACTGAACCCGTTGCAGCGGCTGGTTTATCTGGGATTTAAGCTGGTACTGGTGCCGGTTACCGTAATTTCAGGTATTTTATACATGTTTCATAAAACCATCGACCGAAACGATATTGTGGTAGTCAGCGATATCTCTCTCCAAAGTATTGCTCTGTGGCATACGCTGGGAGCCATACTGCTGATGGTTTTTCTGGTGGTGCATGTGTATATGACAACCACAGGGCACACCCCAACTTCCAATATTCAGGCTATGATTACCGGTTATGAAGATTTGGAGGACGAGGAGGATGGAATTGATTTTCAGGTTACAGGGAAAAAACAGTGATAAACAGTAAAAACAACAACATGAATAAAAGTGTATTGGTAAAACCGAAAGCGTATATGAATCCGTACCTCGCAGGTTTTCTGCTGGGTTTGGTTTTGCTGGCCACCATTTACATTACCGGACGTGGCCTTGGCGCCAGTGGTGCATTCAAAAGTGTGGTTGTTGCCTCGGTGGAAACCGTTGCTCCCACACATGCAGAGAACACAGCTTTTTATACCGATTTCAGGAATGAAAACCCCGGGGGCCCCTGGAAAAACTTTTTGGTTTTTGAAGTGCTGGGCGTACTTGTTGGCGCTTTCTTTTCGGGCGTGCTTTCCAACCGGGTTGGGCTGAAGCTGGAAAAAGGTCCGCGGGTTACCAATGCCGTTCGCATTGGTGGCGCCATTCTTGGCGGTGCATTGTTTGGTTACGGTTCACAACTGGGCAGAGGATGTACCAGCGGATCGGCCCTCAGTGGAATGGCAGTGCTTTCCCTCGGGGGAATCCTCACTATGATGGCCATTTTTGGTGCAGCGTATATGTTGGCTTACTTTTTCAGAAAACTTTGGTTAAAATAACAGAAAATGGGACCATTAGTACCTTTTATAATAAGTGAAGAATTTAGCCTGGTTATTGCCTTTTTTCTCGGCATAGCCTTCGGTTTTATTCTCGAGCAGGCCGGTTTTTCTTCTACCAAAAAACTGGTAGGATTGTTTTACGGATACGATTTCACCGTGTTGAGGGTGTTTTTTACTGCCGGAATAACAGCTATGGCCGGTGTGCTTTTAATGGGGCATTACGGACTACTCGATCTGAATGTGATTTACGTCAATCCAACTTTCCTGAATTCGGCACTCATCGGCGGTGCCATCATGGGGGTTGGCTTTATTATCGGTGGTTTTTGCCCCGGAACAAGTGTGTGTGCGCTGGCCATTGGTAAACTCGATGCCCTTGCCTTCGTGATTGGCTCAATTCTTGGCGTCTGGGGTTTTATCGAATCCTTTCCGATGATAGAAAACCTTTACAATGCCAACAACATGGGCATGGTTCGCATTTCTGATTACCTTGGAATGTCGAACGTGGCTTTTGGCTTTTTACTGGCGGTTATTGCCATTGGAGCTTTTGTTGCCACGTGGTTTATCGAAAACCTGGTAAATAAACGTCCCCACAAAATTGTCCCGGAAAAAAGAAATCGTTACGTTTGGGCAGCAGCTTCCGTTTTTGTGGTACTGGCCGTGGTGGCTTTTGTTCCGGGAAAGCAGGACATCATCAATATGCGGATTGCACAAACACAAAGGCAGCAAACCTGCGTTTTTAAAGAGATTCCGGCAGATAAACTCGCTTACGAAATTGTCAACAATTATTATTCGCTGAACATCATCGATGTGCGTTCGCCCGAAGAGTTTGAAGCGTTTCACCTTCCCATGGCAATCAATATTCCGTTCGATCAAATTATGGAAAGGCAATACGAACCGGTTTTCAGGCAACGCATTAAAACCAATGTATTTTATGCCGACAGCGATACCCTTGTGCGTATGGCATGTTTGAAAGCAAAGCACATCGGGAAGTCGGAAAACCTGATTATGAAGGAAAGCGCAATGGAGTTCAGGCAAATGTTTTATGAACTGGAAGAGCCGATGCCCGGTTCCCTCAAAACCGACCTGCAAACCTATCATTTCAGAAGTACCACGGCACAAAAAATGGACGACCTGGTGAGCTCTTTGAAAAATACCGGTGCACCTGTTAAACGCGAGGTGGTAACCGTAAGAGGCGGTTGTTGAGTGAGTTAAAAGAATCCCTGCGAACTGCCCGAAAGGTTTGATCCTTTCGGGCAGCTTTTATTAATCCTTTTTGGGTATTTTTGCTTTTCAGAAAAGAAAATGAGTATGTCAAAAATTCTTGTTATAGACGATGAACGGAGTATTCGGAACACGTTAAAAGATATTCTGGAATACGAAAAATATGAAGTGGACCTTGCCGAAGACGGTAAGAAAGGACTTGAAATGGTGAAACAAACCGAATATGATATTGTTCTGTGCGATATTAAAATGCCAGGCATGGATGGCATTGAAGTGCTTGAAAAAATGATTCCGGTAGCTCCCGATACTCCGGTAGTGATGATTTCGGGACACGGAAACATCGATACCGCGGTGGAGTCGATTAAAAAAGGTGCCTACGATTTTATTGAAAAGCCACTCGATTTGAACCGGTTGCTGATTACCATCCGCAATGCCATGGATAAATCCACTCTGGTGAATGAAACCAGGATTCTTAAGAAGAAAGTCAGCAAAAAATTTGAAATAATTGGCGAATCGCCGGCAATTAAAAAGGTAATTGAAATGGCCGACCGGGTGGCGCCAACCGATGCGCGCGTGCTTATTACCGGCGCCAACGGTACAGGAAAGGAGCTTGTTGCCCGTCGCATTCACGATCAAAGCAACCGATCCAACGGTCCGTTTGTGGAAGTAAATTGCGCCGCTATTCCTTCCGAATTAATTGAAAGCGAGCTGTTTGGTCATGAAAAGGGGTCGTTTACATCGGCAGTAAAACAGCGAAAAGGAAAATTTGAACAGGCAAACGGGGGAACCCTTTTTCTCGACGAGATTGGCGACATGAGTCTTTCGGCCCAGGCAAAAGTGTTGCGTGCGTTACAGGAAAATGTGATCTCGCGTGTGGGTGGCGACAAGCACATAAAAGTGGATGTGCGGGTGGTGGCAGCTACCAATAAAAACATTTCGAAAGAAATTGATACCGGACGCTTTCGTGAAGATTTGTATCACCGGCTGAGTGTAATTTTAATCCATGTGCCTACGTTGAACGAACGCCTCGATGATATTCCGCTTTTGGCCAGCCATTTTGTGAGCCTGATATGCAACGAATACGGAATGCCGGAGAAAACCATTACCGATGATGCCATCACCGAGCTGCAAAAAATTACCTGGACCGGTAACATACGCGAGTTTCGCAATGTGATTGAGCGCCTGATAATTTTGTGCGATAAGCAAATTACCGGCGATGATGTACGTAAATTTGCTGCGCCCCTGAAGTAACAATCCCAGAAAACGCGCTACTGCGGCGTTTCCCATTCATCGTTTTCCTTGTCCTGGATGTAGGTTTCGATGTGGCGATCGTATTTAACTTCGTAAATATCCTTGATGGTAACAATAATACCGGTTTCCAAAACCCCTCCAAATTTTTCGTTCATTGCAGTGCCAAAGGTTTTCATGCTCGGCGAAAGGTTCATGTAAGCATTTATCAGTGGCGGAACATTCTCACCAAAATGCCGTACCGACTGAACCAGAATCCGGTAATCTTCTTTATAATCTGTGCCGGTAAAAATGGATTTCATTTCGTTTTCATCGTATCCAAATTCAACAGGTTTTTTCGGGTAAACAAGATTTTCCCTGTCGCGGAAATATTTTTTAAAGAAATACTGAATCAGGTTTCGGGCTTCGTTATGAAAATGCTGGTACATGGTTACTTTGCCAAAGAAATATTCAATTTCCGAATGATCGACAGTGAGTGCCCCCAGACCGTCCCACAGGTTGTCGAGTGCAAACAAAGCTTTTGCCCCGGCTTTGCTCGACTGATACGCCGGCTGCACAAACGAGCGCCCCAGTTCCAGTGTGTGCGGCAGAAATTCTTTTATGAATCTTTCCGACAGGTGAAACAGCCGCGAAGTAGCCATCAGCACTTCACCGTTTTCGTCGAAAGGTGCTTCCGCGCAGTTTATATAACGGTAACCTCCCAGAATTTCCCGGGCATCCGGGTCCCAAACAATCAACTGTTTGTATGGGTAGTCGGCAATATCGTAATTGTCAATATCGGTTTCCTTTCCTGTACCGCCTCCTGCGTCCCTGAATGTAATTTCACGCAAGCGTCCAATTTCGTGCATCAGGGCAGGAGAATCGAGATGCGTAATTACGTAAATCTCATTTCCCCCTTTGTTGGTTTTACGCAGCAACTTGTCGGGCGTCAGCTCGGCAATGATCTGTTCCTTCGGAAGTGGTGCTACTATTTCTTTCATTAGTTGTAATTTAAATGAAAACGGTGTGCAAAATTAACAAAATACGCGTACCATGATCCTGCACCCCGTTTAAATTTTAACTCCATTGGTCGCCGGGTAACCGGTAAACCTGTTGTTTTATCCATTCAGCCCATTGCTGGTGTGTTTTAGAACTATCTATTGCTGTGTGAGGAATGGGTTTTCCAAAGTAAATATGTACTTCGGTATTTTTATGCCGCATGGTTTCGTCGGGTAAAAAGAACATTTCCAGGTTCCACTTAATGCGAAAGAATTTTCTGAATTTCGCCAGTCGGTAGAATCGGTTTGTATTCCGTCCGCTAACAAAAACAGGAATAATATCGCGTTTCGACTGAATGGCCTTGCTAATGAAATGTTTTTTCCATTCCAAATCCATTATCGTTCCTTTTATTTTTCTCGACGCCAGACCCGAGGGGAATATCAGAATTTGTGCATCGGAGCTGTAAGCTTCTTTTAAGAGCCTGGCCGCCTCCCGGCTGTGCCCGCCGTGCTTGTTTACCGGCACAAAAACGTCCCGAAGCTGTGGAATATTCAGCAAAATGTCGTTGGACAGGAACTTCGGATCTCCCAGCTTTTCGTCAACAATTTTCAGCAACAACATTCCGTCGAAACCACCCAGCGGATGGTTGCTGGCAAAAATATACCGCCCTTCGGTTGGAATGTTTTCCAGATGGTGATGATAAACCCTGACATTGAATTCCTTCACTACCTGATCGACAAAGGCTGTTCCCCTCAGGTGCCCGTTTCTCCGAAGCAGGTCGTTTACAAAATCAATGTGCAATATCCGGTTGAGGTACCGGTATAGAAAACCAGGCATGAGCCGGGCAAGCGCCGGGTTTTTCGAAGCAAACACCTCGCGGATATTTATGGGTTTGAATGTGGTTGTTGTTTCTTCTTCCACCTGCTCTTTTTTTGCAATTAACTAAAAATCTGGTACAAAGTAAAACGAATCGAAAATCAAATGCATCAGTCAACCCCATTTTTTTTCCTCTCAGCCCTCAAATTAACCTTCAAGTAATTCTTTTTAACCATTTTCTGAAACGCTTTTGTGAGTTATTAACGACTGTTGAAAAAATATTTTCTGATAGTAATTTGTTGATTTTGTGAAAATTGTTCATTAAGTCGGGCTCGTTGTTCTTGTTTTTTCAACACTTCATCAACAATTTTTCAACAATTGATGCAGTTGTAATGAGGTGGAATAAAGTGGAATAAAGTGGAATGTTATGGAATAAATTCTTACTTTTACCGGTACTTAAAAAGAGCTTTCCAAAAGTGATGACAGAATTTACAGGAACATATAACGCAACCATCGACGACAAAGGGCGCATTGTGCTACCGTCGGCCTTCAAAAAGGAGATGGGCGATATGACACTGGAACCGCTTGTAATTGAGCGGAATCTGTTTAAGGATTGCCTCGATATTTATCCCGAGCGCTTCTGGAAAGACCGTGTGACTGCCTTTAAAAGCACACTCGATCCGTTTGATGAGGAGGATGATGCTTTTTTGCAGTTTTTCTACGAAAACTTCATAAAAGTAGGCATGGCTGCCAACGGACGCATCAACATCCCAACGGATTATCTGGGTTACGGAAAACTGAAAAAAAATGCCCGTCTCATTGGTATGGGACTTTCCATCCGAATGTGGGATGTAGAGGTTTACGAAAGTCAGCGTATGGACAAATCGACTTTTGCGCGGCGGTTTAAGGAAAAGAGAAAACAAAAAAACGGTGAATAGATGACAGTTCCTTACCACATACCGGTTATGCCTGCAGAAAGCATTCAGGGACTGAACCTGTTTCCCGGGGCCGACGTGGTTGACGCCACTTTTGGAGGGGGAGGCCACTCGCGGCTCATATTGAATGAACTGGGCAACGGAAGGCTCTTTGCCTTCGACCAGGACGACGATGCTGCCGGGAATGTGATAAACGATGACCGGCTTTTTTTTATCCGGCACAACTTCAGGTTCCTCAAAAACTTTCTCCGGTATTATGGCGCTGAAAAGGTAGATGCCGTATTTGCCGATCTCGGTGTTTCGTCGCATGAATTTGATGAACCCGATCGCGGGTTTTCCTACCGGTTCGATGAAAAACTGGACATGCGCATGAACCGCATGGCAACGCAGGATGCCGCACAGGTATTGAATTCATACAGCGAAGAGCAGTTGCTTTTTGTCTTCAGAATGTATGGAGAAATTAAAAATGCCCGCCGGCTGGTTGCTGAAATCATCAGAGAACGAAGTTTGCAGCCGGTTGAAACCACCGGACAGCTGAAAAACATCGCTGCCCGCCTTGCCCCACGTGCCACCGAGAATAAATTTCTTTCCCAGGTTTTTCAGGCTTTGCGCATTGAGGTGAACGACGAAATGGAAGCGCTGAAAGAATTCCTCGAATCAGCGCTGGATGTACTGAAACCAGCAGGGCGTTTGGTGGTAATTACCTACCACAGTCTGGAAGACAGGCTCTGTAAGAATTTTATGAAAGCCGGAAATTTTGAAGGGCAAGTTAAAAAGGATTTTTACGGCAATATACAAAGCCCGTTCAGGATGATTACCCGGAAAGTGATTGTTCCGCAAAACGAAGAAATTGAGAACAATGTGAGGGCACGCAGTGCCAAATTAAGGATAGCTGAAAAAACTGAAAATGACAGGAACTTCGAAAAATAGCAAAAGAAAACCCGGCGTAAAATCGTTTTTGGGAGGCACCGTCCTTACCGATGATCGGTTTACACGGCATCTGCCGTTTTTAGGCCTGCTCGCGTTTTTTGCCCTGGTGCTCATTACCAACCGTAACTGGTCGGAGAGTACCATCAGGCAAATCGAGGAGGTTCAGGATACACTCGATGAATTACGTTCTGAGTCGATAACCCTTTCGGCCCGCCTGATGGATGCCAGCAGGCCGTCGGAAGTGATTGAGAAAGTGGAAGCGTCGGGGCTTGGATTGGAAGAACCGGTCCGTCCGCCGCAGAAAATTGTAATAGAAAAAAAGAAACGCAAGTGGACATTCGGAAGTCGATAGTATCACGCATAGCCATTATTTACTTTTTCCTCCTGCTGTTTGGGCTGGTGGTAATTTTCAAAATGGTTTCCGTTCAGCAAATTAAAAATGAACGCTGGGAACAAATTGCCCGAAACCTGAAGAACCACACGATAACAGTGGACCCAATAAGAGGGAATATTTGTGCCGACGATGGCAGTGTGCTGTCAACATCGGTGCCGGGTTACTTTGTGCGCATCGACCTGGCTGCCGAAGGCGTTAAGCGGGTTTACAGCAAAGAAAGTGATTCGCTGGCATGGCATCTTTCCAACTTTTTCAGAAACGCTTCGCGGGAGGAATACAACCAAAGGCTGAATGCCGCCTACCGCAACGGGAACCGTGGTTTTATGCTTACTCCCCGCAAAGTGGACTACCAGGAGTTACAGCAGATTAAGAAATTTCCAATCCTTCGCCGGGGCAGGTTTGGCGGCGGTATGATAATAGAACAGGAGAATCACCGGGTTACACCACTGGGAACGCTGGCATTGAGGACCATAGGCGATTTGAATAAAGGAGCTTATGGCGGCGTGCACGGAAACATTGGCTACACCGGGCTTGAAGGCGCCTACGAACAATTTCTGAAAGGCAAGGAGGGAATCAGTTACCGCGAAAACCTGTCGGGCCGTTGGGTAACACGCACCGAAATTGAACCGCAGGATGGTATGGACCTCATTACAACCATCAATATAAAGCTCCAGGATATTACAGAAAGCGCCCTGCGGAGAAACCTCGAAAAACATTCTGCCGACTGGGGTACAGCCATTCTAATGGAGGTGGAAACCGGGGAGATTAAAGCCATTGCCAATCTTGGAAAAGAAAGCAATGGTTATACCGAGAATTACAATTATGCTCTTGGAAACCAGGGATGTTATGAACCCGGCTCAACATTCAAACTGGTATCATTAATGGCGGCCATGGAAGACGGACTGGTGGATACCTGCGATGTTTTCGATACCGGTAGCGGTGTGTGGAAATACCGCGATCGTACCATATACGACAGCGATTACAGGTATGGAGGCCATGGGGAAATGACTGTGAAACAGATTTTTGAGAAATCATCCAATGTGGGAGTGGCTAAAATCATTACTTCGGCCTACGAGAAAAATCCGAGAAGTTTTGTTGACCGCGTTTATGGTTTTGGATTGAATAAACCCCTTGGGCTCGAAATTAAAGGAGAAGGAATACCCTTTTTTAAATACCCGGGCGATTCCGACTGGTGGGGAACAACCCTTGCCTGGATGTCGTACGGTTACGAATCGAAAATGACCCCGCTGCAGGTTCTTACATTTTACAATGCCGTTGCCAACAACGGGCGAATGGTAAAACCCCGGCTGGTGAAAGAAATAAGGGACAACGGTGTGTTGGTGAGGCAGTTTAAAACCGAGGTGATTAACCCGATGATTGCCACCCGCGAAACCATTGGTAAAGCACAAAAAATGCTGGAAGGAGTTTGCGAGCTTGGCACCGGGCGTTCGCTGCAAAATCCCTGGTTTAAAATTGCCGGTAAAACAGGTACGGCGCAGGTTGCCACGGGTACCGGCGGTTATCAGAAAGGGATGTATCTGGCCTCTTTTGCCGGATATTTTCCTGCCGACAATCCCAAATATTCACTCATCGTTACCATAAATAATCCCCGGCAGGGAGTATTTTACGGTGGTTCGGTGGCAGGCCCGGTTTTCAAAGAAATTGCCGAGCGTGTTTATGCGGTGCAAAACCTTTTTGAAGAGGACATAGAAGAGCCCGAAAAGCCTGAAAAACAGGTACTGCCCGATATTAAAAAAGGACCGACCGAAAATATTCTTCGCATTGCAGAGGAGCTGAAAATAGAGAACCTCACCGGACAACCAGCTACTGCTCTGGCAAGCATAACAAAAACAGACGATCGGTTGGTGCTCAACGACATGGAAATTCCTGCCGGCAGGGTTCCCGACGTGAGAGGAATGGGGGCAACCGATGCCATTTTTATTCTTGAAAATGCCGGCTTGCTGGTGAAAATAAAGGGCATAGGGAAAGTTAAAGAACAGTCGCTGTCACCGGGCTCGGTCTATACTCGAGGGGCGTATGTTTACCTAACATTGAATTGAAATGAAATTAAAAAAACTGCTGAAGCATATTGAATATTCCGAAATCAGGGGCTCAGAAAACCCTGAGATTACAGCCATCGAATTCGACTCGCGAAAGGTGCAGCAAGGCTCAGCTTTCGTAGCCCAAAGAGGCCTTCACACCGATGGTCACCGGTTTATTTCAAAAGTTGTTGAAAGCGGTTCCACTGCTGTTTTTTGTGAAGAGTTTCCGGAAGTTTTACCGGATGGCGTTACGTTTATTAAAGTGGCTGATTCAGTAAAAGTTACCGGTTTGCTGGCTTCTGCTTTTTATGGTTTCCCATCGAAAGAAATGAAAGTGGTGGGCATTACCGGAACCAACGGCAAAACCAGCATTGCCACTTTGCTGTACCGCCTTTTCAGACAACTGGGCTATAAAACCGGACTGATTTCCACCATTTCCTATTTTGTAAATGATGCAGAGGAACCTGCTTCTCATACCACTCCCGATGCATTGAAAATTCAGCAGTTGCTGGCGCAGATGGCTGATGTGGGATGCGAATTCTGCTTCATGGAGGTGAGTTCGCATGCGATTCAGCAGCAACGTATTGCTGGAATTGAATTTGCAGGTGGGGTTTTCACCAACATTACCCACGACCACCTCGATTACCACGAAACATTTGCTGCCTATATCCGCGCCAAACAACAGTTTTTCGATCAACTGCCTGCAACGGCATTTGCCATCACCAACATCGACGATAAAAACGGAATGGTGATGGTGCAAAACACCAAAGCCCGGAAAATAACCTACTCGAACCGTGCCATGGCCGACTATCGTTGTAAAGTGATTGAAACTCATTTTAACGGGATGCTGCTTCAAATGGACGGGCAGGAGGTTTGGACCCGGTTTGTGGGAAAATTCAATGCCTCCAACCTGCTGGCAGTGTATGCGGTTGCAGTTAATTTGGGGCAGGAACCCGGCGAAGTGCTTACCTGCATAAGCAACATGGAGCCGGTAAAAGGCCGGTTTGAGACTGTACGCAGTATGGACGGAAAACTGGCCATTGTGGATTATGCACATACGCCCGATGCACTGAAAAATGTGCTCACCGCCATCGAGGGTATTCGCACCCGAAACGAACAGGTGATTACCGTGGTTGGCGCCGGTGGCGACCGCGACAAAACCAAACGGCCCGAAATGGCAAGAGAAGCCATATTGGGCAGCGATAAGGTGATACTTACTTCGGATAACCCGAGAACGGAAAATCCGGCACAAATCATTCGCGATATGGAAGCCGGTGTGGAACCTCAGTGGAAGAAAAAGGTAGTTTCCATCGAAAACCGGAGGGAGGCCATTAAAACAGCGGCAATGCTGGCTCAGGCGGGCGATATCATTCTCATTGCCGGTAAAGGACACGAAAACTACCAGGAGGTAAATGGTGTCAGGCATCATTTTGACGACCTGGAAGAGATAAAAAAATGTTTTGGAATTGAAGAATAAAAAAAGATATGCTTTATTATTTATACCAATGGCTTGCTGATACAAACATCCCGGGGGTTGGAATGTTTCAGTACATTTCGTTTCGCTCGGGGGCTGCCATTATTTTGTCGCTTTTTATAACCACAGCGTTCGGTAAAAAAATGATTCGCTTTTTGCAGCGAAAGCAAATTGGCGAAGAGGTACGCGATTTGGGACTCGAAGGTCAAATGCAGAAAAAAGGGACTCCTACCATGGGCGGGCTTATTATTCTGTTTGCCATCATAATTCCCACTTTGCTTTTTGCCCGCCTCGATAATATTTATATTCTTCTGATGCTCATCACCACTGCCTTTTTGGGGCTCATCGGATTTATCGATGATTACATTAAGGTTTTCATGAAAAACAAAAAGGGGCTGGCTGCCAGGTTTAAAATTCTGGGGCAGGTTGCGCTGGGCATTTTTGTGGCTGCCACACTTTTTATGAGCGACGATGTTATTGTGAGGGAACACGTACAAACTTCTGCCGGGGCCGACCTGCGTCAAATTGTGGTGGATCCGGAAAGTGGTGAACAGGAGGTTAAATTTGTTACTGAAGATGTAAAATCGACCAGAACCACCATCCCGTTTGTGAAACGGAATGAATTTGATTATGCCTGGTTGGTGGCTTTTGCAGGAGATGCCGCCTCGTGGCTGAAATGGGTGGTGTATGCGCTGGCCATCATTTTAATTATTACAGCTGTTTCAAATGCAGCCAACCTTACCGATGGGCTCGACGGACTGGCAACGGGCACTTCGGCCATTAGTGGGGCCACGCTGGGAGTGCTGGCTTATGTTAGCGGTAACATCATTTATGCCGATTACCTGAACATCATGTACATTCCAAACGCCGGCGAACTTACTGTTTTTGTTGCTGCTTTTATCGGGGCAACAGTAGGTTTCCTGTGGTACAATTCATATCCGGCCCAGGTTTTTATGGGCGATACCGGAAGCCTCGCACTGGGTGGAATCCTGGCTGTGTTTTCAGTCATCATTCGCAAAGAAATTTTAATTCCACTGCTGTGCGGAATTTTTCTCATCGAAAATTTATCTGTGGTCATTCAGGTGGTTTGGTTTAAATATACAAAACGAAAATACGGCGAAGGACGGAGGGTTTTCCTGATGAGTCCTATTCACCACCACTACCAGAAAAAGGGGTTGCACGAAGCAAAAATTGTTGCGCGGTTCTGGATTGTGGGAATTATTCTGGCTGTGTTAACGGTGGTAACCTTAAAAGTGAGATAAGTTGAAAAGGAATATGGTCATACTGGGAGCAGGCGAAAGCGGGGTTGGGTCAGCTATTCTGGCACAGAAGAAGGGGTATGGCGTATTCGTATCTGACTTTGGGAAAATAAAAGAAAAATATAAAAACGTTCTTTTGAAATACAACATCGGTTTCGAGGAAGGAAAGCATTCGGAGGAAAGCATTCTTCAGGCCGAAACCGTGGTGAAGAGTCCGGGCATTCCCGATTCGGCGCCTTTGGTTTTAAAGTTGAAAGAACAGGGAATTCCGGTTATTTCCGAGATAGAATTTGCCGGACGGTTTACCAAAGCCAAAACCGTATGTATTACCGGCAGTAACGGAAAAACCACTACCACTTTGCTTACATACCACATTCTGAAAAATGCCGGGTTGGATGTGGGTCTGGCTGGCAATGTGGGAAAAAGTTTTGCCTGGCAGGTGGCCGTAGAACCCCATGATATTTATGTGATTGAGCTGAGCAGTTTTCAGCTCGACGGAATGTACAACTTCAGGGCCGATGTGGCTGTGCTGCTGAACATTACTCCCGATCACCTTGACCGTTATGGTTACAACATGCAGAATTACACCGATTCCAAGTTCCGGATTCTGCAAAACCAAACCGAATATGATTATTTCATCTGTTGCGCCGACGATGAAATCATTCAGAAAGAAATAACAAAGAGAGAGATAAAACCGACCCTGATTCCTTTCAGTTTGAAGGAACCCGTTTCACCGGGGGCAGGTATATCCAACGAAAAATTGATTATAAATTTTAACCAAAAACAATTCAGCATGTCTATTCTGGATTTATCATTGCAAGGAAAACATAACACCTACAACTCCATGGCTGCAGGAATTGCGAGCATGGTTTTCGAGATTCGCAACGAACAGCTCCGCGAGAGTCTGGCCGGGTTTAAAGGTGTTGAACACCGGTTGGAGCACTTTTTGAAAGTGCATGGAATTGAGTTCGTAAACGACTCAAAAGCCACCAACGTCAATTCCACCTGGTATGCACTGGAAAGTATTCATAAACCTATTGTGTGGATTGCCGGAGGAATTGACAAGGGAAATGACTACACCATGCTGAAGCACCTGGTAAAAGAGAAAGTAAAAGCCATTGTTTGTCTTGGAAAAGACAACTCGAAGCTTCATGCCGCTTTCGACAGTGTGCATAAAAATGTGGTGGATGCATCGAATATGGAGGAAGCGGTAAAAGCAGCTTATTATCTTGCCCGAAACGGCGATACCGTGTTGCTTTCTCCTGCCTGCGCCAGTTTCGATCTGTTTGAAAATTACGAAGACCGTGGAAATCAGTTTAAAGAACAAGTAAGAAATTTGTAAATGACGTTGTTTGAATCGAAAATATTCAGGGGCGACAAGGTAATCTGGATTGTATTGCTGCTGCTTTCGCTGCTCTCGCTGTTAATTGTTTACAGCTCTACGGGGGCGTTGGCATACCGGCAGGCCTCGGGCAATACCATGCATTTCCTTATCCGGCAGATTTTTTTCCTTGGCGCCGGATTGGGACTTATGCTCATGATGGTCAATTTCCTTTCGGTTAAAATTTATTCCATTCTGGCCAATTTCCTCATTTACCTCAGTATAGGTTTACTTATAGTGTCGGTTGCCATGCAGTTTTCAGGCATGTCGCGCGGCAGCGGACGAACGCTCGATATTGGTTTTATCTCGTTTCAGCCGGCCGAGCTGGCAAAGATTGCACTTATCATGTTTACTGCCAAAGTGCTGGCCAAAAACCAGAAAACCCGGGGTGAGCTGAAAAGGGCTTTTTATATCGTAATCGCACATACCGTAGTGGTTTGCGGGTTAATTTTCTTTTCCAATTTTTCTACCGCTGCCCTGCTTTTTGCAACCATTCTCACCATGTTGTTTGTGGGAAGGGTTCCGTTTAAACATTTGTTTGTGGTGGTAGCCATTGGCGTGGGCATTGTGGCGGCAACCTATTTTCTGGCCGATAGGTTTCCATCGGCACCAACCCGGATGCATACCGTTAAGGGGCGTATAGAGCGGTTTTTCAATGGTGATCCCAACGCTGAAAAAGGAATTACACAGGCCGATTACGCCAAACTGGCCATTTACGAAGGGGGAATATTGGGTAAAGGACCGGGCCGATCGGATGTAAGTAACTACATGGCTGCTGCTTACAATGATTTCATTTTCGCCATTATTGTGGAAGAATACGGGTTGGCAGCAGGAATTCTTGTGATGTTCCTGTACCTCATTTTCTTTTTCAGGGCGGTGGTTATTGTGCGAAGGGCAACCCGAACGTTCCCCGCATTTCTGGTTACGGGGCTGGCCATGGTGCTGGTGTTTCAGGCCATGATCAACATCGGGGTCTCTTCGGGCGTATTGCCTGTAACCGGACAGCCGCTTCCCTGGGTGAGTCTTGGCGGTACTTCACTGTTGTTTACCTCGGTGGCCTTCGGTTGCATTCTAAGCGTGAGCTATCAGAACCAGGTGAACAGGGAAATTCAGAAACCGCCGGTACAGGTAAATGTGCCCGATGAAGATTATGAAATGAGTTATGAAAAAAGTACTGAAAAGAAATAAATGAAGCTGAAGAAAGTTATCATAAGCGGAGGAGGAACAGGGGGGCATATATTCCCGGCACTGGCCATTGCTAACGAAGTTGGCAGAAGGTATCCCGATGCCGAAATTTTGTTTGTGGGCGCATTGGGCCGCATGGAGATGGAAAAGGTGCCGGCAGCCGGCTATAAAATCATTGGTCTGCCTGTAACCGGGTTTCCGCGCAGGCCGGGAATGAAAATGATAACCTTTGTAGTTCGCCTGCTAAAAAGCAACAAGCTGGCAAAAAAAATAATCAATCAGTTCAATCCGCAGATTGCCATCGGCGTGGGGGGCTTTGCCAGCGGCCCTCTGCTCCGGGCGACTGCCCGGAAAGGAATCCCCACACTCATTCAGGAGCAAAACTCGTATGCCGGCATTACCAATAAACTGCTGGCCAAAAAAGCGCACACCATTTGTGTGGCTTACGACAACATGGAAAGATATTTCCCTGCCGAAAAAATTGTGCTTACAGGAAATCCCATACGTGAAAATTTATTGAGCGGGTTGAAAAACAACCGGGAGGCTTTTGAATATTTCGGCCTGAAAAATGCCGGAAACGTGATTTTGATTGTGGGTGGAAGTTTGGGCGCTCGTTCCATCAACAATGCAGTGCTGAAAAATATTTCGCTGATTGCCGGTTCCGGTGTGGAAGTAATCTGGCAAACAGGTTCCATCTACTACCGGGAAATTCTTGAAAAAATGAAGGATGCAACACCGCCCAACCTGTATATCCACGAATTTTTAGCGCGCATGGATTTGGCGTATGCTGCTGCCGGTGTGGTTATTTCACGGGCAGGTGCCGGCACCATTTCCGAGTTGTGCCTGGTGGGCAAACCTTCCATTCTGGTACCGTCGCCTAATGTGGCCGAAGACCACCAGACCAAAAACGCCCGGGCGCTGGCCGACAAGGGGGCTGCCATTTTGGTTCCCGACACTGAAATTGACGAAAAATTGCTGCCCGAAGCCATTCGTCTCATTCAGAATGAAACCGAATGTAAACAACTTTCAGAAAATATAAAATTGCTGGCGCGGCCCAACGCCACCCGGCAAATTGTTGATGAAGCAGAAAAATTAGTGAGTGAATGAACAACCTTCAAAATATTAAAAATGTGTATTTCCTCGGAATCGGGGGAATTGGAATGAGTGCGCTGGCCCGGTATTTTAAATATACCGGGCGCAATGTGGCTGGTTACGACCGCACCCCAACAGCGCTTACCGATGCTTTACAGTCGGAAGGAATCGATGTGCATTTTGAAGATGATGTACGTCACATTCCATCCAAATGGAACCCCACCGATACTCTGGCGGTTTTTACACCCGCCCTGCCCGACGAACACAAGGAACTTTCGTGGTTCAGGGAAAAACCCATCGGGTTGCTCAAACGGGCCAAGGTTTTAGGTATGGTGTGCAACGAGAAAAATTGCATAGCCGTATCGGGAACCCATGGAAAAACCACCGTGAGCACCATGACGGCTACCATTCTGAAAGAAACAAAAAATGGATGCGGTGCTTTTTTGGGCGGAATTTCCAAAAATTTTGGGAGCAACCTGTTGCTGCCTCCCGAAGAATCGGACTGGATTGTTGCCGAAGCCGACGAATTCGATCGGTCGTTCCTGCACCTCTATCCCCGGCTGGCTCTGGTAACCTCGCTCGATGCCGACCACCTCGATATTTACGGCGATAAAACAAAAATTGTGGAGTCGTTCATCAAATTTATCTCCCAGATAAAACCGGAAGGTACGCTGGTAGTAAAAAAAGGGGTTGATTTGGATGTTCAGCATACCAAAGCACAGGTTTTAACCTATTCGCTTAACGGACCGGCTGATTTTTATGCGATAAACCTCCGGTTGAGCGGTGAAGGCGGCGCCTATTTCTTCGATATTAAAACCCCTGACGGAAATATTGCCAATTGCCGGCTCAATTATCCGGGACTTATTAATGTTGAAAACGCAATTGCTGCAACTGCTCTGGCTTCTCTTGCTGGAGCTTCTGTCAGTGAAATAAAAAACGGGCTGGAAAAATATCAGGGTGTGGTTCGACGTTTCGATGTAAGGTATAAGAGTGAGAAACAGATTTATATCGACGATTACGCGCACCATCCGGCGGAGTTGAAGGCGGCCATTCAATCGGTAAAGGCACTTTATCCCAACCGGCAGGTGACCGGAATTTTTCAACCCCACCTCTACTCGCGCACACGCGATTTTGCAGGCGAATTTGCCGCCAGCCTCGATTTGCTCGACGAGGCCGTGCTGGTGCCTGTTTATCCTGCACGTGAAGAACCCATCAAAGGGGTTTCTTCGGAATTGATTTTTGAAAAAATGAAAAACGAGCGAAAGTTTTTGGTTGAAAAAAACGATGTGCCCGCGTTGCTGAAAGAACGCCATACCGATGTGGTTATAACTATGGGAGCCGGAGATATCGACAGCATTTCGGGTGAAATCACGGATGTTTTAAAACAAAAAGGCTGATGTTGAAAAAAGTATTGAAATTGGTGGGCTATCTGTTGTTGATCGTGTTTCTGGCGGTCACGCTGGCTTTTTCATCGCGCGAAAGCCGCCATGTTACCTGCAGCAGCATTCAAATCGATTTCAATGAAGATGAGCTCATAAAAATCAGCCGTGAGGAGATTGCCCGGCTGGTAAGAGCTGCCGATAATCAGCTGATAGGGAAAGAGCTGAAACAGATAAATGCAGAGTTGATCGAACAGGAGGTGGAAAAACACCAGACCATACTCAATGCCGAAGTTTACAAGGTGATAGCCCGGGACAGTACTGCTTACAAGGGGATTCTCGGAATCAGGGTAAGTCATCGTGTGCCGGCGGTGAGGGTAATGTCTTCCACGGGAAGTTACTACCTTGATAAAACCGGCGAGCAGATTCCCGTTTCGGCAAATTATGCTGCACGGGTTTTGGTAACAACCGGCTATTTTTCAGAAGAGTTTGCCCGCGATGAACTGCTGCCGTTTGTGCTGTTTCTCGATGAAAATCCTTTCTGGAAAGCACAGATTGAACAGGTGCATGTGGAACAAAACGGCAATGTTATAGTTACTCCACTGGTGGGCGACCATGTGATTGAGCTGGGTTCCCTGAATAATTTTCAGGTGAAGCTGCGCAATATGAGAGCATTTTACGAACAGGTGCTGGCCCGCAACCAGTGGGATAAATATGAACAAATAAGTGTAAAGTATAAAAATCAGGTAATAGCGAAAAAAAGATAAACATGGCTTCAAAATCAAATTTTTCGGTAGTTATTGATGTAGGTACATCGAAGCTGGCAGCCATTGCCGGACAGAAAAACGAGGACGGGAAACTGGAGATTATTGGAATGGCGAAAGTACCTGCCCGGGGAATTAAGCGGGGAGTGGTGCTGAACATCGAGGAGGCGGCAGATGCTGTTGATCAGCTGCTTGGCGAATTGCAACAGCAAACCGGAAAGACCGTGTCGAAAGTGGATATAGCTTATGCCGGACAGCCCGTGAAGATTCTGAATCATAAAGGGTACAGGCTAACTTCCGGCGACGGGGTTGTCAGCCAGGCCGATGTGAATGAACTTTGGGCTGAGGTTGAAAACCTGCAAACTGAGGAAGGGTATAAAATCCTGCACATCATTCCGCAACAATACACGGTTGATGAGGAAATAACCGATTTAAACCCGGTTGGCATAACCGGAAGAAAAATTGAAGCCACTTACAAGGTTATTGTGGTGCCTGAGGTCCACCTTTTTAACTTCAGGCGGGTTTTCGACAAAAACAGGGTGGAAATAAATGATATTGTTTTCGCCCCGCTGGCTGCTTCAGAGGCCGTATTGACAGGTGATGAAAAGGAAATGGGCGCCATTTTGCTCGATATGGGAGCCGGCACTACCAAACTGGCTGTTTATCACGAGGGAATTATGATTCATACTGCCGTTATTCCTTTCGGAGGAAATGTGGTTACAAACGATATCAGAGAAGGATGTTGTATTTTACCCAAGTGGGCCGAGCAGCTGAAAGTACAGTACGGGCAGGCACTAGGCGATTTTGCCGATGAGAGTAAAGTGGTCACCATACCTGGTCACAACGGTTGGGAACCCAAGGAAATCTCCTTTAAAAGCCTGGCTTTTATTATTCAGGCCCGTATGGAAGAGATCATCGACAGCGTAAATTTTCAAATTGAAAAATCGGGCATTGCCGATCAGCTTGGCTCAGGTGTTGTTCTTTCGGGCGGAACAGCCGGGTTGAACAACCTGATTTCGCTGGTCAAGTTTCGCACGGGTATGGATGCCCGGCTGGCATTTCCCGTCATCAGGCCAGTGCAGAAAACTCCGGGACTGAACGATTTTGGATATTTAACAGCACTTGGACTTTTAAAACTTGCCCTCGACAAAGTGGATCCCGCTCCCAAAAAGAAAGAGAAAAAACCCAGGAAGAAACGGGAAAGCCGTTTTTCTCCGTGGCTGAAAGGGGTTGTACAGGGCGTACTCGATTATGTGGACGACGACGATGATGTTGCACTCAACTAAAAATGAATGATATGACCGAATTAGTAAATTTTCAATTTCCACGGGCTTCATCTTCCATTATTAAAGTAATTGGCGTAGGTGGAGGTGGCTGCAACGCGGTCAGTCATATGTGCGAAGAGGGAATTGCAGGCGTTGATTTTATCATCTGCAATACCGATTCGCAGGCCATGGAAAACAGCAATGTGCCGGTGAAAATCCAGCTGGGGGTAACCCTTACCGAAGGCCGTGGCGCAGGAAATATGCCGCAAATGGGCGAAGATGCTGCCCGGGAAAATTACGAAGACCTGAAAAATGTACTGAAGGAGAATACCAAAATGCTCTTCATTGCTGCCGGCATGGGAGGAGGCACAGGTACAGGTGCTGCCCCGGTAATTGCCAGTCTGGCCCGCGAACTCGACATACTGACCATTGCCGTAGTTACCGTTCCCTCGCCTGCCGAAGGGAAAAAACGCTTTGGGCAGGCTATGGATGGCATCAAAAAACTGGCAGAATATGTGGACAGTATGCTGGTGGTAAGCAACCAGCGCCTGCACAACATTTTTGGCGACCTGCCTGCACGTCAGGCATTTAAAATGGCCGATAATATTGTGGCAACCGCTGTGAAAGGGGTGGCCGAAATAATTACCCTTCACGGAAATATAAACATCGACTTTGCCGATGTTTATACCGTAATGCACAACAGCAGGGTGTTTATAATGGGAACCGGTTTCTCATCGGGCGAGGGACGCGCAATGAAAGCAGTGAACGAAGCGCTGGAATCGCCTCTGCTCGACAGCAATGATATTTTTGGAACCAAAAGCATCCTGCTAAATATTATTTCAGGAAAGGACGAAGTTACCATCGGTGAAATCGGTGAAATTATTGAAGCCCTTCAGGAAAAAGCAGGCCAGGAGGCAGACATTATTTGGGGGAACGGTTATGATGAGAGCCTCGGCGATAAAATGAGTGTGACCATTCTTGCCACCGGCTTTAAAACCAACCCCAACCAGTTGCTTCAACCCCGCATGGAACCCGAGAAATTTGAGCTTGGAAAACAAGATGCAGTGGAAAGTGAGAAGGAATTTGAAGAAACTCAGGAAGCAGATAACACTGAACCGGAAGATGTGCTTTTGGAAACTGAAGCCAGGGATATGAGTTCAGCCAGGTATTTTGGAACCGGTTTTTCAGCACCTGTTGAGGAAAAGAAGAATAAAAAAAGCATTTTCTCCGAAAAACGGAAAGAGAAAAAGAAAAAAGCAAAAGATAAAAGCCGGGAGCCGGTGAAACAGGGAAGCATCGACAACTGGTTTTATAAAAATTTTGGACTGAACAAGTTATTCGACGATGAAGATCAGTCGCTGGAAGAGTAAGAGAGTTTAACCTGAAAAAACAACGAAATGACAGAAGATATTACAAATTTTGAGAATCAGCAACATGCAGAAGCAGCCATCAAAGTTGTCGGAGTAGGCGGTGGCGGAGGCAATGCACTTAACTTCATGTTCAAACAGGGAATTCGCGATGTGGATTTTGTGGTATGCAATACCGATTCGCAGGCGCTCAACGCCAGTCCGGTGCCCGTAAAAGTACAGCTGGGATCGGCGTTAACCGAAGGGCGCGGCGCCGGAAACCGCCCCGAGGTGGGGAAACAGGCTGCCCTTGAGAACATCGAGGAAGTAAAAAATGCCCTTTCAAATAAAACAAAAATGGTTTTTATCACTGCCGGAATGGGCGGGGGTACAGGAACAGGCGGAGCTCCGGTGATTGCAGAGGCATGCAGCTCGCAGGGATACCTTACCGTAGGAATTGTAACCATACCTTTTCGCAACGAAGGGAAAAGACGTATTAAGCAGGCCATCGACGGGATTGCCGAACTGGAAGGACACGTAGATGCATTGCTGGTTATTAATAACGAACGCATTCGCGAAATGTACGGCGATTTCGGCATTTCGGAGGCCTTTTCAAAAGCCGATAATGTGCTGGCTACTGCCGCCAAAGGCATTGCCGAAATTATTACAGTTCCGGGGTACATTAATGTAGATTTTGCCGATGTGGAAACCGTGATGCGGAAAAGCGGTCTGGCTTTGATGGGGACTGGTGTTGCCAGCGGAAAAGACCGGGCCACCGAGGCCGTGGAACAGGCACTGAATTCGCCGCTGCTGAATAATAACGACATTCGCGGGGCCAAAAATATTCTGCTCAACATTACCTCGGGAATACAGGAGGTTACTATGGACGAAGTGGGCCGCATTACCGACTACCTCCAAAACAAGGCAGGTTTTGAAGCCGATTTGATTTGGGGAAATGGAAAAGATGACAGCCTTGGCGAAGAAATTTCGGTTACGCTTATTGCCACCGGTTTTGGAAAAAGTTCCATTGCCGAATTAACCGGCGAGCGGAAAGTGGAAAAAGAGACGCACTCTTTAAACGTCGATTCTGTGGATGACAATAAACCGAAACCGGAAAAAATCAGCCCTGACAAAAAACAGGATGAATCCGGGCAGGCAACCCTGAGTTTTCAAAACAACGAAGAGGATACCGGCGATTTGGAGTTTGAAGTGTTGTATCCCAAAACCACAAAAGAGCGGAAAAACCGATCGGACAAAACCCGGATAGACTTTGCCCAGGCATCGGATGAAGATTTGGATGAAATGGAAAACATACCTGCTTACGAAAGGAGACAACTGCGCATGAACGATCCGAAATACAAAAAGAAATTTTCAAACTATTCGGTTACCAGCGAAAACAAACTCACCGATAAAAATTCGTACCTTCACGGGCAGGTTGATTAACAACAAAAAAAGAAAATAATGTCACTTTTTGAAAAAATTAACGATGAATTGAAGGCGGCAATGAAAGCCCGCGACAAAGTGAAGCTGGAAGCGTTGCGAAACATCAAGAAAGTAATGATTGAAGCCCGGGCTGCCAAAGGGGCAGGCTCGGAACTTACCGATGACGAATCGTTGAAAATTATAGCCAGACTGGCCAAGCAGGGAACCGATTCGGCTGCCATTTACAAAGAACAGAACCGGAATGAACTGGTTGAGGAGGAGATGGCACAAGTGGCAGTGTACGAAACATTTCTGCCAAAAAAATTGTCGGGCGATGAATTACTGAAGGCAGTGAAAACCATCGTTGAAAAAACCGGCGCCACTTCCATGAAAGATATGGGAAAGGTGATGGGTATCGCTTCAAAAGAGCTTGCAGGTAAAGCTGAAGGTGCCGATATTGCTGCCAGGGTTAAAGAATTGCTTTCGTAGGAAGGGAATGTTTGGCTGTTGCAGGGTGATCATTAATCATCATCCAGGTTGCTGTCATCGTCATCATCGTCGGCTATCTGGTCGGCCACGTGATCCAAATCGGCGTATTTGTCTTCAAATTCCTGTTTAACCTCGTCTTTCAGAAATCCGTCGTCATCGAAATCCTCGTCTTCATCAACAATCTGGATGGCTTCGTTTTCCGTCATGCGGAGCATGTAATATTTGTCTTCGGTTTCAAAAGGCAGTGCTGTTACCTTTATGCCGTTCTTGTCGAAGAAATGAATCAGATGATCGGCAAAACCATCGGAGTAAACAAATTTTATCTGTTCCTGTAAATCTTTGTCGAGCTTGTTGTAATCTTTAATAACCCTTGGTTTGTTAGGCGTCATAATTCAAATATTTTAATCTGTTTTTTTGCAGATTCAATTTTAACTTCAAAAACATGCATTTATTAGTACTTATGGTTGTTCGTTTTTCAGAACATTAACCATAGCAAATAAATAGTATCCTTTCGATATTTGCAACACTTCACAAATTTTTTTTGGTTTTTTTTCGGCGCCTGATTTTTCCGTAGATGCATTGGCGGTCGTTACACCAGTTACACTGATAGCCTTTTTGCTGACAACCTGTTCCAATTCCTGTGATGCCGCTAACCGATTTTATGGGGTGCATAAGCGATGAATCAGAAAGTGAAATGCCGCAAAAACCAGTTGGCAACAGGGAAAAAAGCTTGTGCTGCTCGGCTACATTCCAGTTGCAATAGCCCGGCGAAAAGGCATCGGTAATGTCCAGGCCTTCTGTTGCGGCTTCTTTCCGAATTTTTTCCTGCAACGCTGCGGCTGCTTTTTCAACGGTTACCGTGCCGGTAACATCCAGCACATAGGCCAGCATTTCGTTCCCTTCGGCTGCTTTTTTCGCAGCCAGGTTGGAAATGCCTTCGCCGGCTGTGCAAACAAAAACAGCGGCTTTGGTGGCTTCTTTCCATTGGGTTACAACGATTTTCCCCGGATGAAATTCCTGGTTTTCTATTTGAATGGTTTTGTTTTCAGGATGTACACAAACATTGCCGAAAATCTGAAAGCCTCCCGAGATGCTGCAAAATTCCGGAGCAAGTTCAAGGGCCTGTTTAATCAAACCGGGAAACGGCTCGGGCGATTGTCCCGGTTCAAAGCCCATCAATTCTTCTATTTCTGAAGCAGAAATACTGAGTTCTGAAAAAGAGAAATTTTGTATTCTCATTTGCAGCTCTTTTAAGAATTGGCTATCCCTCAAAAATTTCAATTTTTTCAATCACGTCTCCGGCGCGAATGGCATCTATTACTTCAAGCCCATCCACCACTTTTCCAAAGCAGGTATGGTGTCCGTCGAGGTGTTTGGTGTTTTCGCGGTTGTGGCAAATAAAAAATTGCGAACCACCGGTGTTTCTTCCGGCATGGGCCATTGACAGAACCCCGCAGTCGTGGTACTGATTATTTCCGCCGGTTTCACATGGGATGTTGTAACCTGGTCCGCCGGCGCCGGTGCCGTCGGGGCAACCGCCCTGAATCACAAAGTTGGGAATCACGCGGTGAAACGTCAGTCCGTTATAAAAACCTTCTTTCGCGAGTTTTACAAAGTTTGCAACGGTTCCGGGTGCGTCGGTGTCGTAAAAATCAATCTTCATTTCTCCTTTTGCGGTATGGATGGTTGCTTTTGTAGTCTGTGCCATTTTGTTTTTTTTAATTACGGCGCAAAAGTAAAAAATTCCGGGAGATATTCGGTGGTTTTGGTTTTTGCCATTCCGGTAGAATGTTCATATTCCGAAAGAACTTTGTAATTACCTCCCAGAGAGGACAACTAAAGCACAAAATTTGTAATATTGCATTCTGTTGATTTGCCTCTTTAGCTCAGTTGGCAGAGCAGCTCATTCGTAATGAGCAGGTCGCGGGTTCGAGTCCCGTGAGAGGCTCAACCCTCGAACGGGACGAGAAGTTTATCCCGATTTTTATCGGGAAGTCCCGTGAGAGGCTCAA
>Ga0334892_1000734_pt1 | contig 35282 bp, 34 predicted proteins | sample GraSluR3_MG_4_FD_207213 | JGI IMG/M metagenome (GOLD analysis project Ga0334892, IMG submission 207213) | Sludge microbial communities from methane-producing bioreactor in Wageningen University, Netherlands - Granular Sludge_15_04-R3 | ecosystem: Engineered > Bioreactor > Anaerobic >...
ATAAATTTCACATACATTATGCAACTGTCATAGCTCTGGATGTTATGTTTACAAATATAACTATTTGAAAACATATGCAGCAAACCCACGACCTGGTGGAGGCCCGGCGAAAGCCAATAACAGAAAATTGCCTATTTCTCCCACTTCACCGATACAATAACCTCATTCCTTCTGTTTATAAACTGGTAGGGCGGATTGTATCCAAGATAACGGAAGTTGCCATAGTATTCTATATTGTTTTCTATCAGCAATTTACGGAGCTTTTCTGACTGCTTCCTTATTGCATCATCAGATGCGTAACCTGAAAACCTTATTACCGCTACATACTCATCACGACTATCCTCTATAATCACTCTTGAGTTGTCTGGCTTCGGAAGGTTCTCTGTGTTGTATGATGAAGGCATTACAAAACTCATCGCAGAGCGGTCTCCGGAAATATTCATGTGAACCGGTGAAGTCATGGATATTTTTGTTTCACTCTCATTGCCACCAAAAATATAGCCTGCAAGTGCCCTGAATCCCGGACCGGAAAGTTCCCTGTAGGAGGTTGCTGTAGAATATACCGTAGCCAAAGTGGCTGACGGATAGAACCTTATTTCAAACTCTTTGTTTGAAGAAACAACGGTATACTTCTGCTCTTCTGTCTTTCCTGATGCCATAGCCGTGGTGCTTATTAATAATGTTGTCAGTAATATTCGGTATTTGTTAATGTACTTTTTCATAATGACTAATATATGTTCTTAAATAATGAACAATATTACAAGCAAAATGTTTAATACAATATATAAAATGTTAGACAAACATAAAAAACAAACATTATGAAAAAGTTATTCGCTATTATGATTGCCTCGGTGTTCACGATGAGTGCTTTCGGCCAGGATAAAGATGTTGTTGATATAGCTGTTGGATCGGCAGATCATACAACTTTGGTAGCTGCGGTTAAGGCAGCTGATTTGGTAGCCACACTTAAGAGTGAAGGGCCATTTACCGTTTTTGCTCCGACAAATGCAGCATTTGCAAAACTTCCTGAAGGAACTGTTGAGGGTCTTCTTAAGCCCGAGAACAAGTCACAGTTGGCAAAGATCCTTACCTATCATGTGGTAAGTGGTAATCTTGATGCTGCTGCTGTTATTGCTGCAGTAAATGCAGGAAACGGAAAGGCTGTTGTCACTACCGTCAGCGGAGGTAAGCTTACGGTTACTCTCGATATGGGCAAGGTTAAACTTACTGACGAATCAGGCAACTCGGCTTACGTTGTTGCAGCAGACCTGAAAGGTTCAAATGGTGTAATACATGTTATTGATTCAGTAGTACTTCCCAGGTAAATTCCCGGTGTACTAATCTTAAAAAGCTCCCTGGTTTATTCAGGGAGTTTTTTTTGATACTTATATACCCCGTGGGGGGTCATCCGTAAAGCTTTTTTTATTGTTGACAGCATTATTTTTGTATGGTAACCTGCTATTTTATCTCCTCGAACCCTTTACCATAGACCCCCATTACGTTGGCAACTGTGATAAAGGCATCTCTGTCGATGTTCTTTACTATCCTGTACAGGTCACTCGCCTCCTGTTTTCTTACAAGTGTTACAATTACTTTTTGTTTTTCGCGGGTATACCATCCCGTACCTTCAATAACGGTAACTCCTCGTCTTATTTTTGTGGTTATCTGGTCAGCGATCTGTTCGTATAGCTGTGAGAAAATAAAAATCTGAACCGATTGTCTGTTGCCAGATAGCACAGCATCAATGGTATATGCCTGTATTGCCATGGTCACAAAGCCGTAGACCATGGTCTCAATCCGCTGTGCGGTTTCCAGGTGAGTAAGGATAACATACGAAGAGCTTATTATCACCACGTCACATAAAAGTATCACCCTGCCCGGACTGATATTTCGGTATTTTGTTACTATCATGGCTATGATGTCCGTTCCCCCGGCGCTGCCGCCCTGGGTAAAAATTATTCCCACGCCAACTCCGCATAAACTACCCCCTATAATTGCCGACATAAACTTTTCGCCTACCACCTGATCAGGAATTAGCGGTTGTAATACCGACAACATTGCTGCCCCCAGGGCAATACCGTATATGGTCTTAATGCCGAAGCCGGTACCGAGAATCTTCATAGCCACAGCCAGGAATATGGCATTGATGGCGAAATAAGTGTAACCCATTGGTATTCCCGTGGCGTAGTAGACTATAGCTCCGATACCTGAGACGCCGCTGCCCGAAATCTGATGTGGCAGCAGGAAGGCAGTCCAGGCAATAGAAAATACCAATAGCCCGAAGGCAATTGTCAGATAAGGCCTGGCAGTGTCAATAATCGTCTTTGCAGTCATGATTCAGAAGTTTCCTGCAAAAATATAACAGCAGACCATGTAAAACAATCAATGTTTATAATAGAATAGGGCGCGAACCCGCTGCATCGCGCCCAAGGTTCACACCACGGTTCTTGACATGCTTATTGCTTTCCTTTGTTTTGACGTAAGAAAAAGGACAATTTGCGAGCGGCTGCTTCTATGGCTAAACCTTTATAATTGGAGCTGATTAGTGAAACTATCTTGTCATCGTAATCTTTCTTATCACATCGTTGGTAAAAAGATCCCGATATATGGTTTCACACATTTTGGTAACACCGCTCTTAAATACATAATGAGCCTGGCCGATTACAGACATCTGATCATCACTATGTATTGTCGAATCTGCATCAGAGAGCTTTTCGCCGTTGTAAAACAGGCTGGTTTCATATTGAAAGGCCGCAGCGATTAAGGCTTTTGTTGTGGAATAGACGTTATCCCCTGTGCCTTGAGTCGAAGACGACCGGCTGTTAATAAACCAAAATGGTCTGACACGGTATATGACCAGAACTAATCCGTTATCCGGTTTTTTATCCGCAATAATGACATTGTCAAAATTCCTGCCTACGGTGTTCTCAATACTTACAGCTACAGAGCGCCTGAAATCGCTGACATCCATTGACTTTACTCCAACACCCCATACGGTAAGGCTGTCTTTGACATCGTCCATTAAGACGATTGTGATTGGAACTTCAATTTTTGTGTCAAGGGGCTTTGCATAGGGATCTACCTGAAAGTAACCCAGTTGCTTTATCGTTGTGCATCCGGTAATGCTAATTGCCAGGACTGCAATTGATATTAAGGTTTTAAATGCTTTCATAACTCTTATTTTTTGACTTTATACAAGTATTAATTGAAACACTCCCTGAGAATTCAAAATACATTTAGTTAAACTTCATGAGTTTTATTGTTTAACACATTGAATTATGCATCCTCAGATGCTTATGGGCCCTTCATTGTCGGGTAAACAATTCTTGTGCCATGTTGGCATCACAAAACTGTATTCAGAATATGTTCCACAACACCCGCGACCCTTTACTCCCGACCTTCGGTACGGTACTACGCTTCGCTTCGCCTGCGCTGCGAATTGGTACCGATTACCGATCACCGATTACCCTTTTGCCACATGCACCCCTTTTCCCGTTCCCAGTTCTCCTTTACCCGATACCTGAACCGAGACCGGCCTGACGGTCGAGCTCGCGACCGAGTGGGAGCATCCCCGTTACCTTTTTTTTCCTATCTTTGTCCCGCTAACACTTTTGGATGTTTATTAACGTTTCGGATCTTGTAATGTAAGCAACCCGTGGCCAGGCTACAGGTTGTATCCCGCCAGGGCCCGGCAATACCGCCGGAGCCTTTTAGTTACTTATATACCATAATAATTTAATAATAAACATCATGAACGACGAAACTAAATCAATACACGAATTCGATTTTTCTCTTATCTGCGAATATTTCTCAATGCTTGAACGACAGGGCCCTGGCAGCCGCGAATCAACTCTTCGGGCGCTGAGCTTCATTGACAACCTCTCTGAAAAGTCAAGCATAGCCGACATTGGCTGCGGAACCGGGGGTCAGACGATGGTGCTGGCACAGAACGCACCCGGACAAATAACCGGGGTCGACCTCTTTCCCGATTTTATAAAAATCTTCAACCGGAACGCTGAGCAACTGGGTCTTGGCGACAGGGTTAAGGGTATTACAGGCGACATGGCGAAGCTAACATTCGACAATGAGTCGCTCGACCTTATCTGGTCAGAGGGGGCCATCTACAACATCGGCTTTGAGCGCGGACTTACAGAATGGCGGCGTTTTCTGAAACCCGGTGGTTACATCGCCGTCTCAGAGGCTTCATGGTTTACTGATGAGAGGCCAAAGGAGGCAGAGGATTTCTGGAATTCGGAGTACCCTGATATCGATACAGTTCCTAATCAGATGGCAAAACTGCAGCATTGCGGATATATTCCGGTTGCTGCATTTATTCTGCCACCGGAGTGCTGGAGCGAAGAGTACTTCGCACCACAGCCGCCTGTACAGGAACGGTTCCTGGCAAAACATCATGGCAATAAGACAGCTGAGGATTTCATTGCCAACATGCGCCACGAGGCAGACTTGTTCTCGCGGTACGGTGAACACTACGGCTACACCTTCTTTATAGGAAGGAAGCGTTGAGCCCGGTGCCCTGAGGCATCCGCGTAGAGCAGCATGGCAGAATCATAGAATTCGGGTTTGTTAACAATTTTCTAAAGGAGAAAATCCCTGAAATTCATTCTGTTAACAACACCTATATTAGCATTATACGTATTGGTAAAGGTCTTTGGAATCTTGATTTTTCGTTTTTCATTATGTTTTATTTCATAAGCTGCCAGCTGACCGTTATACTCTTCAATGTAATCAACTTCTTGTTGTTGTGTGGTTCTCCAGAAGAACGTATTGGCAAAATGAAGCTGGTAAGCATTCCGTTTTTTTCGTTCACAGATGATGAAATTCTCCCATAATGCACCTGTATCCTGCCTGACAGATAAAGGCTGAAACTGACCAATTACAGCATTCCGTATTCCATTGTCGTAGAAGTAGATTTTTCTGCCTGTCCTGATTTCGTTTCTAAGATTCCGGCTGAATGAGCCTAACCGAAAAACGATGAAGGCCTTTTCCAATATACTGATGTATCGCTCTGTAGTTTTAGGATCAAGACCGGTAATCTGGCCCAGTTCACTATATGAAACTTCATTGCCGACCTGAAAAGCAATAGCTTGCAACAGATTCCTTATTTCATCAGGTTTCTTCAGATTTCCATAAAGCAGTACATCCTTGTACAGATAGCTGTCGGCGATTTCCCGTAGAACAACCTCCTGTTGTTCAGGATTGTTAAGCACATCGGGATACATGCCGAATACCAGCCTGTTTTCCAGATCCTGCTCTGCCCTGACAAACCCTGTATGATTTTGCCATTCCATCCACGAAACCGGAAACATAAAGAAGGTTCGTTTTCTGCCTGTAAGTGGCTCCTGCGTCGCGGAGGCAAGATCGAAAGAGGAAGAGCCGCTCAAAATCAGTTGAACTCCACTGAAGGTGTCAACCAATAACTTTGCCGTTTTGCCTATCGAGTTAATCTGTTGAGCCTCATCAACAAATACAATCTTATAGCCTCCGATAATCTGACGTAGTTGCTGAGTATTTGGTGTATCCAAAATCCGTCTGACAGTAGGATCATCAGCATTCAAAAGGAGCGATGAGTCAGGATAATCTTTCAACAACTCACGGATTATTGTGGTTTTTCCAGTCTGGCGAGGCCCAAACAACAGAATAACCTTGCCCTTGAATAAAGCTTCCGAAATTTGACTTAACAGAACTCTTTCTATCATTATTGTGTAGTATTTTTACAAATATAGCAATTATAAGGAACTAAATCCCGAAATATTATAATATTATAGGAATGAAATCCCCAGTGCCCTGCCCAAACATCAGCTTTCGACCGGCAGGGAGATAATCAACGCGAAGATGATATCGGAAATCTGCTTTACTCTTCGCCACAAAGCCAAGCGAGTGCCTCTACAGCCCGAAGACGTCGTTAATTGCTGCTATCCGGAATCCCTGCTTAAGCACATGGCTGTACTCCTTGCTGCTGCTGTCGAGAACCGGATTGGTATGGTTGAAATGGATGAAGTATACTTTTTTCCTCTCTTCCATGTTGAGCTCACTGAATAACTCCAGGCTCTCAACAATAAAAGGGTGGGGTATCTGCGAAATATCAGAACGGTTGATCTCCTCTCCGCTGTAGAAGGTTGCATCAAGAAATGCATAGTCAACCTTGCGTATTTCATCAATTATGCTCCTGTCCCAATGGTGCCATTTATCTATGTCGGTAATGAAAAGCACCTTCTTGCGGGGGCCTTCTATTATAAAACCGACCGTCTCTGAAAGTTCATCCCTGTGGGGAACCAGGAACGGCGTTACTGTCAGGCTGTCGGAGAGCCTGAGCGGAACATCTTCCTCAAGCATAACCTGACTGATATTGCCGTTTTTGACAAGCTCGCTCCAGGGTGCATTGGCCTCCAGAAAACCGTGCATGCCCGGCATGGCGAACACAGGCACGCCGCGTGAGTTAATCGCCTCCTTGCCCAGGTACATCAGTCCTGTATAATGACCGATATGGGCATGGGTAATAAAGATGCCATCAGCCAGCTCGTTATTGGTACCACTCCCGCTCTCCGCTGCGAACCGTTTCAGCGCCTTCATCTGTTCAGGCATATCGGGGGTCGCTTCAAAGAGGTATTTTTTCCCTGTTTTCGCATCATACACACCGAGGGATACTACCCTGCGTCCCGGATCGGGATTCTCAAAGAGATCGGCACAACACTCCTTGCTGCAGCCTATATGAGGCGATCCGGCATCCTGGATAGTTCCCAGTACAATAAGCGAAGTGCCCGATAAGCTGACCTTCTTCCCCTTTCCTTCAGCAGCGTCAGTCTGCACTGACTTGTCACCAACATTGCATGACACCACTATTGCAGCAACAATCAAACTAACAATGGAACCCCATTTTGTCATAAATCTGTTCTTTTAACATTATTGACATACAAAAGAACAAAATATAGCGATACCATTGCCCCCAATCAGACTGACAAAGTGCTGAACCCTTCCATCCCAACATCCAATTCGCTTCTCTTTAGTAAGTGTCAAAAAATACAATATTTTGACACTTGTTGGGTTTTCTGTCAAATCATAGATATATTGCAATAAGGTGTCAGAATTGTGCAAAAATTGATAGAAATTGATTATAAGTGTCAAATAATAGCTATATTTGACAAAAGTTATTTTAAATGTCAAAACCACCATACGATCGTAACCGACCTTACAATGAGCTACCTCTTCTTCCTCCTCCGGACGGGAAGGTAATGACTGTAGAGATTCTTAATGCAGCCATTACTGCAAACAGGGCTTTGGCAGAGCTAAAAGGCCTGGCTAAAACACTACCAAATCAATCGATGCTTGTCAATACAATTAGCCTTAGGGAAGCCAAGGCGAGTACAGGTATCGAAAATATTTTCACTACAGATGATGAGCTATATAAGGCCCTTTCTGGTGAGGAAAATGAATTAAAGGGTAATGCAAAGGAAGTATTAAGATATCGGCAGGCGCTGTGGTCAGGCTTCAACGAGGTAAAATCAACCAGAGATTTCAATATAGATCTGTTTGTCACAATATATCAGAATATTATAGATGTTAGAGATGGCATACGCCCCCCCCATACAGAAACCGTAATAAAGAAGAGAGGTAGTGGGATTCTTGGAGGAACTGTGGTTTATACCCCTCCTCGTGGTGAGACTGTGATTCAGGACAAGCTGATCAATCTCGTCTCCTATATAAATGATGATTCAAAGTTCTCTTATGACCCATTGATAAAACTGGCAGTTTCCCATTACCAGTTTGAGGCAATTCATCCATTCAGGGATGGCAATGGCAGAGCAGGAAGGATATTGAGCCTGCTGCTCCTGATTCAAAAGAACCTGCTGGATTTGCCTATACTATACTTAAGTGCCTACATTATTGAGAATAAGGACGACTATTATTATCTGCTGAATAATGTAACAACTTTGGGAAGATGGAGAGAGTGGATTCTTTACATGTTGAAGGCTGTAGAGGAGACATCAATCTACACAATTAAAAGAGTCACAGAAATAGATAATTTGTTTAACAGGACTTGTGATCTGGTCAGGAAGAAATTGCCACATATTAGTAAGGAGACAGTTGAAAAAATATTCGAACAGCCCTATATAAGCCCTAAAAAGCTAATAGGTTATGATATTAAGAGCCTTAACACAGCAAAGAAATACATGGGTCAAATGGAAGCCATTGGAATTCTGACATCCCAGAAGATTGGTAAGGAGATAGTCTACCTGAATATCGACCTGTTTAATCTTCTGTCTGAGACATAGAGTTCACCCAGCGCTCTGTGCGGCATGAGCGAAGCGAGTGCCTCTACAATCCGAATACCTCATTTATTCCGGCCAGCCTGAACCCCAGCTCCAGTACATGCTTTGCCTCCTTACTCAGGTACATCAATCCGGTGTAATGACCAATATGGGCATGTGTAATAAAAATACCGTCGGCCAGCTCGTTATTGGTACCACTCCCGCTCTCTGCACCGAACCGTTTCAGCGCCTTCATCTGTTCAGGCTTATCGGGGGTCGCTTCAAAGAGATATTTCTTTCCTGTCAGAGCATCGTACACACCGAGGGATACTACCCTGCGTCCCGCATCGGGATTCTCAAACAGATCCCTGCAGCAATCCTTGTCACAACCTATATGAGGCGATCCGGCATCCTGGATAGTTCCCAGTACAATAAGCGATGTACCCGAAGAACGTGGCTCGCTCTCTTTTGCTTCTCCTTCAAGTTTCTGCACAGAATTGTCACCAACATTGCATGACACCACTATTGCAGCCAGTAGTAAACCTGAAAAATAATTAGTTATCGTCATCTATCTGTTCATCCACTTCCTGAAATCTGACGACCGGTCGATACTCACAATTGTATCATATTCATCGTCAGCTTTTGGCTTCAGCTCAAGCTTTATACGGCTTCGAGACCATAAAACCATGTTCGAAATAGCACTCATGTTAACAAGATACCTGCGGTTGATTCTGAAAAACTGTGCCGGATCAACAAGTGATTCCAGCTTGTCCAGTGAGAATTCAACCGGGTAGTCATTGCCCTGGAATGTGCGCAGGTAACATCCTTTTTCGAAGATGTGAAAATAGGCGATGTCAGAGACTTCTATCTTCCTCATCTTCTCACCGATCTGAATCAGAAACCTCTTCTTGTATTCAGGTTGTCTGCCCTGTATCTGTGACAGCAATGCTTCAAAGTCAATGGCGAAAGCCGATTTGAGGTTTCGCAGTTTAAGCAGGCTCTCTGCAAGGTCGTTTTTTCTGACAGGCTTGAGAAGATAGGCAATGCTGTTTACCTGGAAGGCCTTTATGGCATATTGGTCGTAGGCTGTTGTCAGAATGACGGGAGTTGATACCGATACCTGTTCGAATATGCTGAAACTGATACCGTCTGAAAGCTGAATATCAAGGAAAATCAAATCGGCCTGATACTGCATCAGCCACTTTACTGCTTCCCGCACCGAGCCAGGCTTGGCAACTACCTTTATGGTCGGATCGACATCCTCAAGCAGAATCTCAAGTCTCTCGGCTGCCAGGGGTTCATCTTCAATTATCAGCGCGTTCATCTATTTCGACATTTAACAGTGGAAGTTGAACAATATACTGGTCATTTACTACCTTGAAAGATGGGACTTTTTCTGAAATCATAGCATACCGCTTTATCATATTTTGCTGGCCCAGACCGGTAGTTTTTCCCATCGAAATCTTCGGCTGCAGATTATTGCTGACCCTGAGACAATCATCTTCATGAAAAATATTTATGTGCAGAGGCTGACTCTCATTAACAATATTATGCTTGATTGCATTTTCAAGAACCACCTGCAGTGAGAGAGGAGGCATGTAACGTTTCAGCAGGTCAGAGACCAGGTTCACTGCAAAAGTCAGATTCTCGCCATACCTTATTTGCTGAAGGAATATGTATGAACGGACAAAACCCAGCTCCATGCCCAAGGTTACCACAGGCTTTTCGATTGTCTCAAGCACATACCTGTATATCTGTGAGAACTCATCGATAAATAATTGCGCTTTCAGTGGGTCTTTTTCTATAAGGCCTGACAAAACATTAAGACTGTTGAACAGGAAATGAGGATTAACCTGTTGCTTAAGTACCTCAAACTGCGATTGCAGATTCTCCTTCTGCATCTGGAGCAGCCGGGTGTTCGCCTCGGTTAGCTGCCTGGTGCGTTCGTCAACTATCTGTTCGAGGCTGTTGTTAATCCGTTCCAACTCCTCATTAGCGCTGATTATCTTCAATTCCTGCTTCTTTCTCTCCGAAATGTCAATTATTATCCCGCGGCGACCCACAACCTCATTGCTGGCTATTATGGGGGAACCGTAAATTAGCACCGGACAAAGAGACCCGTCAGGCCTCTTAACATGATACTCATTTGGCGGGGTGTTGAATCCCTGGTTCGATTGCTTCAGGTTCTCAATAACCCTGGGAACATCCTCATCGGCCATATACTTAAGCGCGGAGACCTTTTCACGTGGATCTTCAGGTATGGTAATACCTAAAAACTCTTTTCCCGCCTTATTGATCAGAAGAATGTGGCCCATAATATCAAGCTCAAAAATTGGCTGTGGCAGGAAGTCCATAAGCTCCCTGTACCTTCTTTCGCTCTCTGCCACCGACAACTCTGCCTTGTTAAGAAGCTCCTGCTGAAGCCTTTCTGTTTCAGACCTCGACCTGGCATTCTCTTCGAAATATATCAACCCCTCAAGTATCAGCATCAGGAAGAGATTCATTAGCACCAGGTAATAGGCATTGTTGAGTATCAGCTCGGGATTGATTTCAAGGCCAAATATCAGACTAGCGGGCAACAGTATTACCGGAGTTATAAGAACACCTGCCAGCACCGTCAAAGGAAACTGCAAAAGAAACCTTTTTCCCGCATTGCCTTTCCATGGCAACCTGTTGTTCAATACTCTTATGAAATATATGCAGGGATATACCAGAAAAAGACCGGCAGAGAATGTCAGAATAAAACCCCTGAAGAGGCGTATCACAACCTGTGTCAGGTCGCCGAAAATATCGGGCCTGAAGAAGTACATCTGTGAAATCACTATAAGCTGCAAGCCCAGTGAAAGGAATATAAGGACCTTCACTGCTTTCGAAAAAGGAAATTCAATTACGGCCGGTCTGTCTCTCATCACTCTTCTCCTGTCTTTCTGTCGTCTTCAAATATAATTCATTTTTATCGCCCTTCCGGCCTTTCCAATAGACTGCTCAAAGCATCGCACTATATCATTGGCGCACATCAAACAGCGCAGATTATGTTTTCTGTTTTCCGGTGGCAAGGTGCAGCTTAAGAGTTCCGGTTCCTTCATTACTATTGTACCTAAGCTTCCAATTCCCCGGGGCAGCTTGATAAGATTCATCTATATGAATGCTGGCTGGTGATTTCAGGCTGCGGGTGAAGATGGGTTCGTCGCCCGGCCCGGTTAGCTCGACAGAGACCTCGCCACTGGTTAAGACAATGTCTCCTTTCAGTGTGATTGTGCTTACGCTGCTGCTGACATTCATTATTGAGACGCCTTGCGAATTCTTACCGAAGAGAGTGTCGAATCCAAACCTGATGTCAGGATCTTTGAAACATGAGCCTGATAAAAGTAGTACTCCCACAGTAATCAGAAATAGTGTTTTATTCATGACTATTCATTTAATAGGAATTTGTGATTGTTGATTCTGTCTCCAAAACTATGGTGGTACGGAAACCTTCCCAAATTATAATTGCCGGATCTGTTGTTTCATCCGCTGAAAGCGATAAAAGGGTTGCTCAATACGAAATGACCGTTTTTCTCTCAAATATCAGGGTATTCTTGCATTTGGATGACCAGGCCACCCGGTCAGCATCCAGATCATCGCCTTCATACAGATAAAGTTTCCTTCCCGTGACAACAACGATACCTTCGTTCCATCAAACACTTAAACCACTTAAAAACAATTAGACATGAAAACGCGACTATTATTTGTATCAGCAGTTATGACATTTCTTTCCTTTTCATCCAGCGCTCAGGATACCGGTAAAAGATTCGGATTCGAAATCAGCGCGGGTCCCTCAATTGCAACACGCAATTTTGTTGACGGACTGAAGACCGGTTTCGGGTATGATGGAGCTTTTCATCTGAGGGTATTGCCCCGCACCGGAATCTATGGTGGATGGGGATATAACTGGTTCAGCACATCTACAGGGTCATCAGTAACCGACCGGGACTATGAAGAAACCGGTTATGTGCTTGGCCTGCAGTACAAGCATCTGTTCTACCGATCAGCCAACAGCTGGTTTCTCAGGGGAGGTGCAATCTGGAACCATATAGAGGTTGAAAATGATAATGGAGAAATACTGGCTGACAGCGGCCATGGTTTCGGCTTTCAGTTCGCAGCAGGTATCGATGTCGACCTGGGAAGGTCATGGAGTCTCACCCCGGTTGTCAAATACAATAACCTCTCAAGATATCTCGATGAAGCCGGCGAAGGCATGAACCTGAATTACAACTACCTCTCAGTCAGGATCGGTATTCTGAAGAATTTCTGATAATAAGCTAATTGTATCAGATGGAAGGCCCGGACTGAAAAGCCCGGGCTTTCTCCTCACCTGACACCGCATACCCCACACCGCCCATTTAAACCATACCCCCCATTCAACTGTTATACTGTATATTTGTAAAAAACCCAGATCCTATGAAAGCATACTTTTCAATGGCTTATGGCGGACCCGACAAATCACTCCTCGGCGACCTGCCCGACCCTGTTCCCGGAAAGAACCAGCTTCTCGTTGAAGTCAGGGCAGCATCAATCAACCCTGTCGACTACAAGGTTAAGCGGGGCGACCTGAAATTCCTGTCCGGATCGAAGTTCCCGAAAATCGTTGGATCAGACTTCGCCGGCATAGTAAAATCTGTACCTGAGGGCGTTGTTCACCTTGCCCCGGGAGACAGGGTGTACGGTGTGGTAAGTGTTCTCTTCGGTAAACAGGGAACCCTGGCCGGACTGGTGGCCGTTGAAGCAAACAGGGTGAGCAAGATCCCTGACGGTCTCTCCTTCAGTGAGGCGGCTTCTCTGCCCGTCGCCGCTCTTACCGCACTTAACGGCATCAGAAGGTGCAGGGTTAAGGCAGGAACCCCGGTTTTGATAAATGGTTCAACAGGTGGGGTAGGGCATTTCGCAGTTCAGATTGCCAGAGCCAGGGACGCTGTGGTCACTGCAACCTGCAGGCCTGAAAACAACGATTTTGTCAGGAACCTTGGAGCAGATGAAACAGCAGGGTACGGTGAAGCACTACTATCAGGCCCTACACAAAAATTTGATGCAATATTTGATGCATACGGTACAATGCCCCTGGGAACCATAAGGAGACTCCTGCGAAGAGGGGGTGTTTATGCTTCCACGATTCCTTCGCCCGCACGGTTCTTCATGTCATTGCCGATGCGGTTGCTATTTGGTATTAAACTCACTTCAGCAAATATGCGCGCTATGCCTGAAGATTTCGCAGAGCTCGAAAGCCTGATTGCCAATGGAAAGCTCACCCCCGTAATCGAATACCCTTTCACATTCGATTCAGTGCGCTCAGCATTCGCCCTGGCTGAAAAAGGAGGCTTCCGCGGAAAGATTGTGGTTACAATGGAGTGACCAAATCAGCCTTTTGAATCTAATGCTGCACTTCAGACACGGTACCCGAACCAACCCGTGAGCATAATATGATCATCTTATTTCCTTAGTGGCTGAACTCTCATATAAGTCAGGCTTCGCCATAACCATTCAAAGAGTCCGAACTGAAAACGGTTCAGCCACCAGCGGCTGAAGACTATCTGTAATGCGAAAATCACAAATGTCAGAACAATACCATGCCATATCTCCAACTCTCCGTATAAACCAAAACCATACGAATGGAAAAGCAGAGCACAAATGATTGATTGCATCAGATAATTCGTAAGAGCCATCCGCCCTACCGGAGCCAGGTTCCTTGTCAGCCAGCCTGATCGTCCCTTAATGAAGAGAATAACAATACCCGATATGTAACATAACCCGAGTGAAAGGCCACCGAAAGTGTGCATGGTTGAAGATAAAAGCGACCATCCGCCCGGAACGCTCATAACAGCATTACGGTAAGCGATGGCATAAAGCGCATTTGTAACAACACCTGCTGCCAGGCTCCACCAGAACAACCTTCGAAAAAGATCCAGGTTCTCCATGTACCTTTTTACAATTCCGGTACGTGCAATAAGAAACCCTGCCAGGAACATCGCCAGGATAACCGGACTGAAGAACAACAGGCTTCCGCTAATCAGCGTCAGATACTCTTCGGTCCTTACCGAAATAATCTCACCGAAACTACCGGTTGAATAGGCCAGTGCAGCCCTTTCTATTAAGTCAGTGATAACATCGGCATTTCCCTGCATCTGTGCATCAATTGCTTCTTTAGCCTCAGGTACCCGTGAAGCCAGTGACATAAATACAAACATTACTGAAGTCAGTATTGTTGGTATTAATGCCATGACCACAGCCCACCTCACAATCCTGCGGTCTGAACTCTTTCTGAACAGTATCAGTAAAAACCCGATAAGGGCATATAAAAGCAGTATATCACCGGCCCAGAGGAGAGCAATATGCGCTATTCCGAATAGAAGCAGAAAGAAAAGGCGTCTCCTGAAAAGCGGCAGGGGAGAAGCCTCGTTATCAGCGCTTTTATTCATGAACAGCCAGAATCCGAAACCAAACAGCATTGAGAAGATCACATAGAATTTCCCCTCAAAAAAGAACTTAATGAATGATTCCGCAATAATTTGAGCTGCAGAAGTATCTGGCTTTGCTCCAATCATTACCTGCGACATCGGTTCATACATATATGGCAGATTCACCATCAGGATACCGAATAACGCAAATCCTCTCAGAGAATCAATAATCTCAATCCTCTCTGTCTGCTTAACAGGACTGTATTTTACACTATCAGTTTTTGTCATCATTTCGCAAAAATTTTATATACCTGCACCCCATGCCCCATGCCCCATGCTTTGTCAGCCGTAGCCATCAGCGAAGGCTGGCCCCATGCCCTGAGTCCTTTCTCATCCCTTCTTCACAACTCTTACCTTTCTCATGACATCCCCCTGAGTTACTCGCAAGAAGTAAACCCCCGCCGGATGCTTTGAAATGTCTATAGTAACCCGGCCTGAAACCACCGTTCGCGATGCGACATGAGTACCGGATGCATTGAAGACATCAATTGTCACACTGCCAGCCATGTCGTCAATACCCGGAATCGTTACCTGTCCTGTAGTCGGATTCGGATAAACCCTTAGCTCATCCCCGGCTGTCTCATTATGTAAATCAAGCGTGGTCACAGAATAGCATGCCGATGTGTCGGCACATGCACCCCGGGTCACTACCACGGCGTAACTCCCGTTCGAGGTCGCCGTGAAGCTCTGCCCCGTCTCACCCTCAAGTGCCATTCCGGTATTGCAGTTAATCCACTGGTATGTGGCATTACTCTCATTTGCCGTAAATACCGGATTGTTATCGGTGACTGTGTTATCGGGCATCGTTGAAATCTTAATATTTACCGTCAGAGTGCTGTCACACCCCCTCACACTGGTGAATAGCTCTGAATAGATACCCTCCTCAGTGATACTCTGGGTTCCGAATATAAACGGCACCTCTGTCTGACATACCTGATGATCAGGAATGCCATACAACTTTACGTCGTCAAACCACATCTTAACCGTCCCTCCGTTGCCTGCAGAAACAATTGCCTGTCTCGGTTTTACCGTGGCATGCATCGGGAACCGTGCAGTAGTGGTCGATGAGTAGGTACCTGACATCGGCAGGCCGTTTATGTGAACCATGAAGGTTTTCGATACATTGTCGGCTATGATCTTTATATGATACCATTCACCGGCGGTGAAAGGCATTATGTCATACACTGAACCTCCTGTACAGCTTGCCTCAATACGGCCGTTCCGGAAATCGACTGACGCACACAGGGTTCCCCAGGTGCCAACACTCATATCACCCAGCAATATACGACCGCTATAACCTGTCAGCACCAGTTCGGGACGAACCCACGATTCAAAAACAACCTGCGATGGCATTGATGCGGGTGTTTTGGTGATGGTGGCCGACCATCCCGACTGACCCGATGTCTCAAACGACTTGGTTCCATTCCTGGCCACCTGATCGGTAACCTTCTGATCGGCAGTGGCAGTGCCGTTGTGTTTTATGACCCATCCCTCCGGTAACTGACCCACAACCCCTTCTTCAAAATCATCGTTGATAAGAAAAGTAAGATCACTCTCCTTTACCCCGTATATACCATTGTAAGTGCTGCAGTTACCCTCAGTGTAGAGAGCTGTGACCTCTGCCTGACTGAGCTCCCGGCTGTAAATTCTGATGTCGTCGATAGCCCCTTTAAAGTATTCCGATCCGTAGCTGGCATAACCGAAGGTAAGCGGATTGGTTATCTGGCCGTAGGGACCAGAAGAAGACTCATCCTCAATGTCGGGAACTCCGTTTATGTATATCTTCTTGCCGGTGCCCGGTCCGGCTGCTGTGACGGTAACGTGGTACCATGCAGTTGTGGTAATCGCTGTGTTATTATTCTCTGTGTAGCCGTTATACTCCCACTGAAAATAGCCATTGGGGCGTGCCCGTACAAGAAAATTGGTTTTGTTAATATAGTTCGATTTGCCCAGTATCATCCTGTTTCCCGAGGTCTGTAACTCGTCGGGTTTAACCCAGAAGGAAATGGTCAGAGCACCGTCCATATCAAGAGAACTGTGATGCGGCACCGTGATATTGTCGTTACCGTCAAAGTAATAGGCAGAGCCCGGTCTGCCATGCCTGTCGGCAACCAGTGTTGCTCCGTTTACCGTACCGTCGTTTGACCCCGGGCCGGCATCATTGGCGTTGCCCGAAAAAGGCCAGAAACTTACGAGACCTGAAGTGGGGATTTGAGTTGTTGCCGGCAGGGAAAGAGCCAGCAAAAGAGCAGTAACATACAGAATCTTGTTCATGAAAAAAATTAGGTTAGGTAATAAGCAAATATAGAAAAAAGACCAAAATCCGCAACCCCATGCCCCATGCCCCATGCTTTGTCAGCCGTAGCCATCAGCGAAGGCTGGCCCCATGCCCATGCCCATGCCTTGAGCCCATCACCTTTTCCGTTTACCTCATTTACCATTTACCGATTACCTTTTGCCATACCCCATACCCCATGCTCCATGCCCCATGCTCCATGCTCCATGCGGGCATCAGGCCCATCACCACCTCCCTGAACCGCTCCGGTTCCTCGAATAGCGGACTATGTGCCGAGTTCTCGAACAGGAAGAAGCGCTTTACCGGTGCCTTCAATTTGTCGTAGTACTCCCTCGTTAACGCGGTATTTACAGTCAGGTCGTGCCGTCCGCAAACAAAATATACCGGAATCTCCACCTCAGGATACTCCTCAGCAAAGTCGGCAAACAGTGTCTCCTGCCTCAGGTTTGTCTTTGGCAGGAACCCCATCTTCGCCCTCCAGAGATTTATCTTCTCGCGAAAAGTATACGCCCTGCACTTCCAGGACTCCACAAAGATATCTTTGAATACCGACCGCATGGTGCGCATGGTCCCGATACCCAATTCATGCATCGTCATGTCACGTAGTCCGGAATTGTAAAAGGCGAGAACATCCTCGTCGCTCTCGAGCCCTCTGTATTTTACCAGCCTTTTTACCATACGGCGGTCATCCCTCTCATGATACAACTCCAGCATATAGTCATAGGCTATCTTTTCCGACTCCTGCTGCCTGGTCAGCTGCGCCATGGCAATGTAGGCATGGTAAAGCTCCGGAGCCTGTGTAACTGCCGGCAGCGCAATAGTGGTTCCACCGGAATGAGCCAGTATGTAAATTTTCTCCTTCTTAAATCGCTGGCGCAGGTAGTTGGTCACCTCAATGGCATCGGCCGTAAGCTTTTCAAGGGTTATGCTCTCAGGGGTCATGCCGGGCGACCAGGAGAGGCCTCCGCACCGCTGCTCCCAGTAGCAAACCGTGAAATGCTCCTCGAGGCCGGGATTGTACTTTTCAACAAGGAAATATGTAGGGAACCCCGGGCCCCCATGTACAAAAAGCAGCACCGGATTATTTATATCCCTGGTGCGGATTATCATCCCCTGATCGACTCCTCCTATGGGCACGAGTATCTTCTCAGCTATGCTTCCCGGGGCAACGCTGCCGTCAGCATCGCGGTAAAAAGCTGGCTTCCCCTTTCCGCAGGCAGTAATACAGGCCAGTGTAACTGTCAGTGTGATTATCATAAGAGTCAGTTTCATTCGGCAAAACTACCCATGGGAAGAACACCCTGAAAGAAAAAGTCGACGAATGTGTGCTTTTGGCAAGCGAATGACGAAAAATTTGGAAGAAATAACCCAATGTATAACTTTGGGGCTGTTTATATAAGCATATGAAAAGGGCAATGATCGTAGCCGCATCATCAGGTATATCAGGTTCAATTTACAAAAGGATTTAATGTTATGAAGGAACAAAAAGTACAGGAAAAGATCGAATCGGTCTTCAGGAAAAAGGTCCGCAATGACAAGAATGTCAGGAATGCATACCTGCTGGTAAGCTCCGATAAACTCAATATTCACATGAATATTGCCGAAGGAATGACAGGAGACGTGCAGGCAACAACCAGTCAGGCCAATCACCTTGCAAGTGTCGGCAAGCTGTTCACCGCAACCATAACAGGCATGCTCCATGAAGCCGGAAAACTCAGTTTCAATGATGCCATCTGCCGGTATCTCGACGATGAGCTAATCGATGGCCTGCATCTTTTCAAGGGTACAGACTACTCGCGTGAAATTACCATAAGGCACCTGCTGATGCAGACATCCGGACTGAATGACGTGTTCTATCTTCTGTGGGAGAAAATGCTGGCAGACCCGTCATTCGCCATAACACCGCGGGAGGCTGTCCTCTGGTGTAAGGAGAACCTTAAACCTGTTGCCGAACCGGGCAGAAAACTCTTCTACACAGACACGAACTACTACCTCCTGGGTCTGATTATCGAAAAGGTTACCGGTAAGCCTTTCCACCAGGTAATGCATGAGATGATCTTCGAACCTCTGGGAATGAATAATGCATATATGTTCGGATTCTCAGAGCCAAAAAACAGGCCATCGGTACCACCAGCAGGTCTTTATATAAAAGATGTTGACCTGACAAAAATGCCCGGCGTGCATCAGATTGACTATTCCGGGGGAAGTATAACCGCACCGCTCGATGAATTCCTTCTCTTCATGAAGGCCCTGACCTCACATCGCCTCGTCAGCAGCGAAGCCCTCAATCTTATGATAAATGATGATATCGATATGGGCTTTCCGACCATCGGCTTCAGATATGGTTATTCAATATGGAAACCCAAACAGATTCCGCTGCTTATGCCCGCATCCCTCAACAGCTGGGGTTGTGTCGGGGTAACCGGAGCCTTCATGTTTTATCATCCCGGAACCGAGGCCTTTATTATCGGAACATTCAATGACTTCTCATACCGCGGCAAAGCCCTGCAGTTCATGTTCAGGAGTATAATCGGCCCACTGCTGAAACTCGTTTAACCATGCCCCCCACACCAACCAAAATCCTCTCCGCCCGCGACATCCTCACCCTCATCACCATGAAGGAGGCCATCGACGTAATCGCCAAAGCCTTCGAAGAGCTATCCCGCGGCCTCTACGTCATGCCCCTGCGAACCGTCAACGACATCGGCCCCGGAGAAATCTCCTCATTCTATAAACCCTGCTGGCTCCCTTCCGGACAGACCCTCAGCGTAAAACTCCTCAGCCAGCTCAAAAAGAGCCACCCAAAGCATATCCCAACCATCAGCGGCCTGATAATCCTCACCGATATAGAAACCAACAGCATCAAAGCCATCCTCGACGGCACAACCCTCACGGCTATCCGCACAGGCGCCGCCTCAGGCGTCGCAACAAGGCTCCTGGCCCGCGAAGACTCCTCAGTCCTTGCTCTCTTTGGTGCGGGAACACAAGGCTATACTCAGTTCGAAGCCGTCTGCAGCGTAAGAGAGATCACAGAAGCATATATTTTCGACAGGACACGCGACAACGCCGAACGCCTCGCCAGGCACTTCAAAGGCAAATTCTCTTGCAATATCACCGTCGCCGAAGATCTCTCATTCCTGCCCCGTGCCGATATCATCTGCACCGCCACACCCTCTGGCAAACCTCTCTTCACAACAGAATCGCTGAAAACAGGAGTCCATATCAACGCCGTCGGATCATACAATCCACAGATGCAGGAACTGCCCGACGACCTGTTCACAAGCGCATTGCTGTTTGTCGACCACGAGGAGTCGTGCTTCAGCGAAAGCGGTGATATTATCAATCCCCTGAAGAAAGGCGTGCTGAATATGGATAACTACCGTGGAGAAATCGGCAACCTGCTGGCCGCAGAAACCATCGGCCGCACTTCCCCACACGAAATCACCCTCTTCAAAACTGTAGGTACCGCCGTGCAGGATCATGCAATTGCTGAGTTTGTCTACGCCAAAGCCACAGAGCTTAATTATGGTAACGATTTTCAATTTTAAGGAACCATGAACACTCCTGTCAGTATCTTTAACGACGTGCTTGGTCCGGTTATGCGGGGACCATCAAGCTCGCACACCGCAGCAGCATACCGCATCAGCTCGATCGCCTCACAGCTTGCCGGTGAAAAAATTGCAGCCTTCACGGTCGATTTCAGTACCGACGGGTCGCTGGCTACGACGTGGGACGGACAGGGATCAGGTATAGGAATCGCCGGTGGTATTCTTGGCTGTGACATGGAATCTGACACTATAATTGACTCAATAAGTATGGTCAGGGAAAAGGGTGTCGACCTCCGGTTCCGTATTACCGACTATGAAAACGATCACCCCAATACCTACAGGATATCAGTAACCTCTGTCACCGGAGCAACAACAGAAATAGTGGCTGTCTCCACCGGCGGTGGAATGATACGGCTGAAGGAACTGAATGGCTTTCGGATTAACGTTTTTGGAGGATACTACGAATACTTCTTCTACGCCGGTAAACTTTACGAAGGGGATACGGCCAAAACGAAAGAATTTATCCTCAGGGAATACTCTAAATGCAATATCGAACTGATTGATATCGCCTCAACAGGTGAATCTTTTCTCATCAACATAAAAGCTTCAGAAGCCATCGACAGCAATCTCCTCAGCCAGATGTCTGCTTCTCTAAATGCACACAAAACCCAGGCTGCCGGACCTGTCGTGCCTGTCCTGTCGCGCGCTGACTGTGTGGTTCCTTTTACAAGTGCTTCTGATCTGATTAAAAGCCTTCCTGATGCGCAGACCCAACTCTGGGAAATGGCTCTGTTGTATGAGTCGCAACGGGGAAATATCAGCAAGGATGAGGTGTGGGCACTGGCCTCAGATATTCTTAAGGTTATGCGTGCCTCGCTGGTAACCGGACTGGCAGGTACTTCCTACAGCGACAGGATTCTCGGAAGGCAGAGCCATCTTATCGATCAGGCTGTCGAAAACCGGAAGATCCTTGACTCTCCCCTGGTGAATACCGTCATTCGCAATACAGCCGCTGTCATGGAGTCGAAGAGCTCCTTTCAACCAATTGTGGCAGCACCCACGGCCGGCTCTTGTGCCGTCATTCCGGGCACTCTGCTCAGTTGTGCCGACTTGTATGGATTTAGCGAAGAGGAGAGCATCAAAGCCCTTCTGGCCGCCGGTATCACAGGTGTCTTCATTGCTACCCGCAGCACCTTCTCCGCTGAGGTTGCAGGATGCCAGGCAGAATGTGGTGCTGCCAGCGCCATGGCCGCTTCCGGGGTAGTGCAATTGCTCGGGGGTACCGCTCAGGAAGCATTGAATGCAGCCTCCTTTGCCCTGCAAAATCTGCTCGGACTGGTCTGCGATCCTGTTGCCTGCAGGGTTGAGGTTCCCTGCCTTGGCAAGAATATCCTCGGCTCCACCAATGCCATTACTGCTGCCAATATTACGATGGCCGGATTTGACACCCTTATACCCCTCGACGAGGTAATCGGTGCGATGGACAGTATCGGCCACGCGCTCTGCGATGAACTATGCTGCACCGGCAAAGTCGGCCTCTCACTCACCCCCGCAGCAAAACAGATCGAAGCAAACCTGAAAATGAATACCTGAGCCCTGAGCCCTCCTCCCTCTTGTAAAACTAATATTCCAGAAGGTTTTTCGAAATTTCACATCATTATCTTCCGGTTCTAAGGCCACAGCGCCAACCAATGCACCCCATAATTTTTCTTCTGCTTGAATGACTTACCAATCTGTTGTCTATCTGTTTTCTTTCTTTGTTGGTTTGCTTCTTGATTTTTATACATGTAACAAATTCGTTACAAACAAAAAAGTTACATTGATAACCAACCTAACTCACTATATCCTGCGGTTCCATCAGTAAAAATTCCTGCCATGGAATTCCTGCATCGCCAACCAGAATAGTTTTGGAATCGGGATATAGTTTTCTGAACCTGTCAAACCCCTTTTTTCTGATGGTTGGCCCCGATTTGATCTCAACAGCGGCAATGACGTTCCTGTTTTGTATAATGAAGTCTACCTCATCGTTCCCTTCACGCCAGTACCATACCCTGCAGTCATTCTCCCTGCATCTGTTAACCAGGTGTGCTCCAATGGCCGATTCAACAACTCTTCCCCATAACTCCGGCCTGTTCCTTATCTGTTCGAATCCCTCCTGGAATGATGATGAGAGCAGCGCTGTGTTCCTTACCATCAGTTTCGGACTAGAGAGCTTCTGTCTGACTGTGCTGCCCGAGTATTTCTCAATGCCTGTCAGCAATCCTGCACTGTCTAGAAGATTGAGATACCCGGCCAGGGTTACGGTATTACCGGCATCCTGCAACTGCCCCAGCATCTTATTGTATGAGAGTATCTGGCCTGAATAGGAGCACCCGAGATTGAATAGCTGTCTCAATAAGACAGGTTTGTCAATGCGGGTCATCATAAGAATGTCTTTTGCTATCGTTGGCTCAATAAGAGAATCTCTTACATACTGCTTCCACCTTTGTTCATTACCTACAAGGATTGCCGACCCGGGGTAACCCCCGAACCATGTATACTGTTCTGCTGACCATCCGAAAGCTTCATGCATTTCAGCAAGACTCCAGTGGCTGAGGGTTGTAATCTCGTAGCGCCCGGCAAGTGACTCGGTAAGTCCTTCCGCTATCAGCAGATTTGATGACCCGGAAATAATAACCTTTAATTCACTTCCACTGAAAGTATCCTCATCCCACAGCTTTTTTACCGTGGTACTCCAATCGGGAATTCTCTGAATCTCATCTATTGCAAGTATGTGAGAAGCATTTCTTTGCCGTGACAATATTCTGGCAGCCTCCCAGTGCTTTTCTATCCAGTTGCTGCCGGAACCTTCGTACGAATCTGCCGAAACATAACTGCTTGAATCAACTCTGTTTTCCAGGAGTTGCCTTATAAGTGTTGTCTTGCCAACCTGCCTCGGACCGGCAATCACCTGTATAAAGTTCCTCTTTTCCGCGAGCCGCGATTTAAGATTACTGTAGTGAGGTCTTCTGTACTCTTTCATGTTATTACTCAGTGTGCTGAGCAAAATTACTCAATACAGCTATCAAAAACAATTATTGTGGTAAGAAATTGCCCGTCACCTCCTACTTAACCAGCAACCCCTTGCCCCTTGCTCCATGCCCCATGCCCTGTCAGCCGAAGCCTCGGCGTAGGCTGGCCCCATGCCCTGTCAGCCGAAGCTCCCCGAGGACCGTAGCCCTGGCGAAGGTCCTTGGCGTAGGCTGGCCCCATGCCCTTCGTAGCAATCCCGCTCCAGGCCCAGCGACCCCTCGACCGAAGGGGAGCAACCGAGCCGCAGCCGGGCTCGCGACCAGCGGGAGCACATCTGATTTCAGATATCTGACATCCTCCCCCCGCCTTCCTGCATAAAAAGATCAATATTGGTTAACGCATTAACCAAAAAAATACTATATTTGGTCAGTCCATAAATCACTTTGCAATGAACGCCATATTTGAAACATCTGCAAGATCTGTCGAAATGGTTAGCGAAACACATATTCGTCCGCAGATCGAATGGCTTAAACAGAAAGAAAGACTGATCGGTATTAAGGGAAGCAGAGGTGTTGGGAAAACCACATTGCTGCTGCAGTACGCGAAGACAATCTTAAAAAATCAGCAATATGTATATGTAAGCCTTGACAATCTTTACTTCTCTGAGAATAGTCTCCTCTCATTTGCCGATTCATTTTCCAAGAATGGCGGTAAATATTTACTCATCGATGAGGTGCATCATTATCCGCGATGGTCGCAGGAACTGAAGAATATTTACGATTCAATGCCTGACCTTAAGGTTGTCTATACCGGCTCTTCGCTATTGCATCTGACAGCGGGCAGGGCTGACTTGTCGAGAAGGAGTGTAACATATGACCTTCCGGGTCTGTCGCTCAGGGAATTTATCAATATTGCCGATAACAAAAATTTTCCGGTAGTTACTCTTGAAGCTATTCTGGGCTCACATCAGACAATTGCCCCGGACATCTGGAAAGAGATAAAGCCGATAAAGTGGCTGAACCTCTATCTTGAACATGGATATTATCCTTTTTTTCTTGAGGGAACCGACAACTATCACAGGAAACTGAATGAGGTGATCCTGTCTGTCCTGGAAAACGATCTGCCCTTCACAGCCGGTATCAGTATGTCGAATATTCATAAGATAAAGCAGTTGCTGTACATAATCTCCGGAAGCGCCCCCTTTACCCCTAATATTGATAAGCTGAGCGAAAGAATTGGTATTGCCAGGAATACCCTGAAAGATTATCTCCGTTATATGGGTGAAGCAAATCTTATAAGTCTGCTCTATTCTGACAGCAAGGGTATAGGATTGCTTACCAAGCCTGATAAGATTTATCTTCAGAATCCGAATCTCATGTATACCCTTGCAGGAACCAGGCCGGACAAGGGAAATCTTAGGGAGACATTCTTCCTGAGTCAGCTTGTACCATATAACTCAGTTCACTATCCAAAACAGGGAGATTTCCTGGTTAATAACCGCTACATCTTTGAGGTTGGAGGAAGAAGCAAGACCAGAAAACAGATTGCGGGAATCCCCGATTCCTTCCTGGTTGTTGACGGGATTGAAACCGGTTACAGCAATGAAATCCCACTCTGGCTGTTTGGATTCCTTTACTAATCAGGCAAAGACGGACTACACCCCCTTCTTTGTCAGCCGAAGCTCTCCGAGGACCGTAGCCCTGGCGAAGGTCCTTGGCGAAGGCTGGCCCCATGCCCTTTGCCCTGCGCAGCAATTGCTGCCTTTGGCTGTTATAACATGCCCCGTTCTGTATTCATAATTTTGTATTTTTGGGTTTGATTCAGTTAACGGAATACACGGGTATAATTATAGTGATCCTCCTTGCATTCCTTCTGAATTATGAAACTTCGAATATGCCGGCGACTTACAAATCTCTTATCAGATACAAAACCATTAACTCCAGCCTGTATGGAGGCAAAAGGGGCTGCAGTATTAATGAACTGGCAGATAAGTGCACAGCGGCACTGTCAGCATCCGCCGGTAGTAGCAGAAGAGTATCCGAAAGAACCCTTCAAAATGATATCAGAATAATGCGTAGTGACATTCTGGGCTTTTACGCACCTGTCAGCCGTAGGGACGGACTATATTATTATGATGATCCGGAGTTCTCCATTGCCACAATTGGCCTTACCGACCCGACCATTATTGAGCGCATTCTTAAAATACTTCTAAACCTGAGAAAGAAGATTACCAAGCCTGAACTGGAATCATTACTGCTTCAAATGCTTCCCCTTACAGGACCGGAATTCATTAAAAAATTCGACTTGAAGGGTACCCTGCCTCAGCAGCCGGACAGAACCATGCCCAGGCAGAATTATAATTATTACCATGTTAATTGGCGTTTGTCTGGCCATTTTGAAGATTACCTTGAGGATATAAACCCGGAAAATGATTCTTATAAACAAGATGACGGCCAGCCCGGATCAGTCATTACCTGGGGCAGAGTCTTGGATCTGATATCATAAACCGAAGCCTTGGCTGACCACTCGACCGAATGAGAGCACAACGCAAATCTGAAATCTGAAATCCCCCGCAACCCGCAACCCTTTCCCAAAACCCCATGCCCCATGCCGTTATGTCAATATGACATTACGCCGCTATGCCGCTATGCCCCTTACCCATGCACCAAGCCCCATGCCATTATGTCAATATGACATTACGCCGCTATGCCCTTTACCCTTACACCCCTACATCTTAATCACCCTGTGAACGGAGATGCTTCCATCGGCTTGTTTTACAACTATAAAGTAAATACCAGCTGCGACAGAACTTAAATTGAGTGAAACCCTGTTGCTGTGTGCCTGAACTATTGTAACAAGTTGTCCCGCTAAATTACGAACCTCTACCTCCTCTATTTCGCTTTCTGAATCTATTTGCAAAATATCGGTAAACGGATTCGGGTATAGATTAACCCTGGCTATGGGTGATATCTCCACAGACGTGGGAACGCAATTTTCGCCTACCCTGTAGGTCAGATAGCTGGTAACGGCCATCCCCCCTGCAAAGGCAAACTTGCAGGCTACTTCAATGGTCTCGTTCAACGCCAGTCCGGTTAAGGTTGTCGTAAATACCTTACCGCCAATGTTTGTCATGCTCTTTTCCCAGAAAGGGTCCTTGTTCCACAGATACGCTATAACCCCTGCCTTGTCGTCGAGCAGCTCAAGGGTGATGACAACGTCAGTGCCAATAGTTTCGAATGAGTAGTTGTAGCCCAGTGTAAATGAGCCGTTTATGGCGCCTGTTGAGGTGCCTGTACATCTTTGCACCGGCATTATGGTGACGTTAACGGATTGTGAAGTACTTTCAGCGCCCTGATTGTCGGTAGCTACGGCAGTCAGGGCATAGCTGCCTGCCGATGGAGTCCAGACAGCGCTGTATGGAGCCTCATTGTCAGAATAGATAAGCTGCCCGTCTCTGTAGAAATCCACTTTCTGGATGGTTCCGTCAAAGTCGCTTGCGCTGGCGGTGATTGTAATCTCTGTTCCTTCAGGATAGACCGAATTATCGGCCGGCTCCATCAGAGTCACCATGGGCGACAGATTCTCGGTGCTGCTTACAATTACTAAAAGATCGTCGGTGGAGGTTCGCAGGTCGCTGTTGGTAACGGTGAGCCTGAAGCTGTACACACCTTCAACAAGGTTGCTGATGACAGGATTTACCACTGATGTTTCGGTGAATTGAGCCACAGAAGGTCCGTTGATTTGTGTCCAGGAATATGTCAATGGCTGACCGGTCGATTCTGTACTTGCCGAGCCATCAAGCTGCGCCGTGCTGGCCGGTAGAACAACTTTCACAAACTGGCCGGCATTCGCTGTGGGGTAGCTGAACGGTATGTCTCCGGTGCGTGCAAAGGTCATCCTGCCCAGGTTGAATTCACCACCCTCAAAGTAGACACGCAACACATGAGTACCGGGTGTAAGTGGTATGTCGGTGACTGTTTTCGTCGCCCATACATCCCAATTATTTATTGCTGTCGATGGCACAGCTATAGGTCCCGAAACCTGGCTACCGTCCAGTTCAAGATGGAAGGGCCCTCCTCCGGCAGGATTACCCGATGCATAGCGGAAAGCAAATGAATACAATCCGGCCTGGGTGACGTTAACAGTGTATTCGAGCCATTCACCGGCCGATATCCACCCAACATAGGCTCCTTCGGCCACCGAGGTTACAGCGTCAACATATTCATCCGTCCTGAAATCGCCCTCATTGTTGACGGATAGATCCAGATAAGCGATGTTCTGGCCTCTGCCTCCTTCAAACAGATCGTATTTTCCGGCTTCAATAATGCCGGGAACCGGCCAGGGTGTTCCTCCATAAGGCACCTGGCTGCCAACCAGCACCTTAACGATATTGGACGTATTGAATCTTTCACCATCGAACACCCTGGCGTAGAAGTTATGCCTGCCGGGTGTCAGACTGGTGGCTTTCCAGACAAATGGTGACGTGGTGACGGTTCCAAGCGAAATGGTTCCATCCATAAACTCCACTTTGGTTGGTGTTCCCCCATCTGCTGTGAGGGTAAGCTCGACGCTTCCGCCGGGATAGGCACTGCTGAATGATGAAGAAAGAACCCCGGAAATGTCAATGTCCCTGCTTGTGCGCATGGTGCGGGCTGGTACCGCAAGCTCATAGCCGGTGGAGAAGGTAACCGTTACAGGCGTATCTGAATAGTTGTGTGCTACGTAGGTAATGGTTCCGTCTGAATTAAATGCTGTGGCAATGGGATAGTTTGCCGTGATGGTGGCATCTACCCGTCCGAGGGCATTCATGGCATGCAGCCAGTGGTAGGTCTGCGCATCTGAAATACCAAACTTGAGCGACCTGTCGGGATAGGAGTCATACAATGCGATGGCCGCAGGAGGGTCAGTAAAGGCCAGGTACGACCACATCACATCGTGCCACAGGTTGACGTTGGCCTCGTTGCTCATAATGCCTGTATTGGCCTTTATTTCGTTCCAGAGTTTGGTTGCATAGGCCGTGTTGTGACCCAGATAAAGTGAGCCTCCATGTATGGGATAGAGTTCAATGCCGTAGGAAGCAGCAATATCGTTGGTCCAGAAGGTGCCGTTGTCGTAACTGTTGCCCCATACACGCGACACCAGGCTGTATTGCTGCGTGGGGAGAAAGTTGCGGTCGTACATGTCAAACCAGTACTCTTCAATGGCGGTTTGCTCGGTGGTGTACAGGTAAATACCCAGATCGCGGATCTCATCGTTGCCGGTGATGGTTCCCCAATGGATGAGAGACGAATTGAACTGCATACTTTCCGAGGTCGATTCCTGGTCGTTGCCCTGTGGGAAGGTTGCAAAGCCGTTGGCCCAGCAATGGCCGGCATAGGGACTGAAATTTCTCAGCCAGGGAAACAGCAGGTCTCCGCGGTCAGGACTGGCGGCATCGCGCACCAGGAGGTTCACCATATCACCCCAGCCTGCAGCCCATCCGGGTTCAAACTGCTCCAGGAAAGCTGCAGCATGAATAAAATAACCCCAGTGGAAGTGGTGATCGTTCAGGTTGCTGTCCTGACCGTGACCCGCAGGGTAGCCGATCATGGCTGACCATGTGGTGTTGTAATAGAAGAGGAAGGCCACCTCGCCGAGGGTGGCGGTGAGCCAGTTTTCTAGCCGGTCCTTAATGGTTGCCAGCATCTTGTCACGGGCAGTGGTATTACCCATTTCGTGGGCTATGCGGGCTGTCTGAACGAGGCGGTTCATCACCTGCCCCTCGTTGTATGAGTCTGTCCATAGTGCCAGCACATCGTTTTCGATGTTTTCGATTTTCTCTGCCAGCGCGGTGGGGGTAAAGCCGTCGCTGTAGTTATCTAAATTGGGCAGGGTAGGCAGGATACCGTGAAAGGTGTTTTCGACGCTGAAGCTGTTGCCCTCCATCGTTTTTATTTCGCCGCGGACTGAAGCGTAGCTGTATTTATCGGGTACCGGCGAGTCGGTTGCCAGGTTCGCCCACTGGTGCGGAAGCAATCCAATCAGCATGTTAGTCCCGGTTCCCTCCTTAATATCTGTAATAACTGTAAAATCGGTTCTCACCACAGAGGTGCTTTCATTGTAATTCCACGACGTGGTTGTATTGGCGGGGAAAACGTAGGCATACTTCTTATACTCGTTGGCCACGGTGGTGACGTTGGCAGCGGTGAGGGGGATAAAAGCCAGCGACCAGTAATTTTTGCCGTTGAGGGTAGAGGTGTAGGTGTTGCCATTCTGGACCCAGGTGCTTCCCACGGGGGCGTACACGGCAAAATCGGCTCCGTTTATGGCATTGGTGATGATAAGCATTTCAGCCGATATTGTTACTGTTCCTGAGGCAACTGTGATTTGTGCCACATCTGACGAACCCTTTGTAAAATAGAGAAATGGCATGGCGATGCCGGCGGTGGTTTCGAAATTGCGCACCCCATCGTTCCAGTTCATTGTGACTGTCCAGTCAGAGTAGTCGGAGACGGTGGCTTGTGAGGTGTTAAGACCGGTAACTCCTACGGTGACAGGAATCAGGTCGCTTATCACACCCCAGGGAATGTAGCTGACCACCAGGCCATTGTTCATGGTGCGCATGGTGAAGGGATAGTTGAAAAGGTTGGAGGCATGGTCCTCCTTGATAAGTTTCGACCACCAGTCATTTGTGGGAACCGGCTTGCCCACAGCGTTGCCGCTAAGTTGCGGCGTACCCGAAGGATAGGAGTTTCTGCCCGCGGCATCGGTGCCGGGAAACGCTGTGGTATAACTGCCACTTCCGGCCTCAACTATCTGAGCGTTTAATGCTGTGGCCATTGCAAGGCTGAGGCTGGTGATGGCTGCGAATATGATGTACCCGGATTTTCTCATCGGTAGATATATTTTTAAATGATAACAGAAGCGAACACAGAAAGTTGCGCTGGCGAGGTTATTTAAACTTACAATATAAGATTATTTTGGGAGAGGGGAAAAGAGGGGGGGACTTTCGGCCGACTTATTTGTCTGCGAAAATATTAGCAAAAGTAAATTGGTGGACAAGTAATAGAGCTGCCCGTTAATGCAGCGCCGGTGAGTACCCCTGGTTCAGCAGATGTATTTTGGCTCCTCCCTCGAATACCACAACAACATATAACCGGTCATAGACTGTCTCATCCATAGGTGGTAGTTCTTTCCCGGCCAGCAGGCCGGCCAGCACACTTGTCGTATTGCTGTGACCGACAACCAGGGCATCCTCCTTGCGCGATAGCAACAGTGAACAAAACATATCAAGATCACGCGCATTATATATTTCTGGTTCAATCGACTTACTTTCCGCAACAGGAGTCGCAGTTGATATTGTTCGCACATAGTTGGTGCTGTAAATACGCTTAATATCTGTCTCTTTAAGAATTACCGACAGTTTTTCACTCCTCAGTATTCCAGCCTCTGAGAGCCCCGGATCGGACGTTTTAGCACCCACATCATCCCTCTCGGCATGCCTTACCAGATATATGGTAAAAACATCATTCTGTTCCTGTGATACCAGCGGCATAATAAACAGGAAGATGATGCAGGTCAACAATGGTAGTTTTTTTGACAGCATTATTCAATGAGTTATTGATAATAGCAAATATAGTAAAATAGGATATTCCATTTTCCATACCCCATGCTTTGTCAGCCGGAGCCTCGGCGAAGGCTGGCCCCATGCTTCATCAATTCACCTGCTCTTCTACTGAAGCCTGAACTGCCATCTTCAGCACCGCCTGGTAGATCTGACAATTTGCACGTGCATTATCACTGAATGTCCATCCGCCAAAGCGACTCCGCTGAGCATAGATACAGCCATCCGCATCAGTTATTACCTCGTTGTTGCCGAGTAAATCATCGTCTTCTGCCTCCTGGGCTACACAGTTGAAAAAATCACCCCATAATAACTGGTCAGCCAGCACACCGCAAAGATGAAATAATCTGATATTATCCTTTTTCATGTCCGTAAGAGTTTAAATCCACCTATTAATGACAGAAAAGGGCATTTAATAGAACCAAAACTTGAAATACTTTTAAAATATTTTTTTACTCATACCTAATGCCCTGGCAAATTATATCTAAAAGCATATAAAATAATAAAATGTACTAAAAATATATCTAATTACATATAAATGATTATATTTGCTCATAATTATATTTAAAGGCATATAATGAGACGATTGGCGGAATTTGTTAAGGAACGCAGAAAAGAAGCAGGACTCACACAGGAGCAATTTGCTGAACGGACTGGTGTCGCCTTAACGGTGGTACGAAAAATAGAGCAGGGACAGACGAACCTCAATCTGGATAAAGTCAATCTGGTGCTGAAGATGTTCGGACACGAGTTGGCCCCGGTTAACAGTAAGGAACTTGACAAATGAGACAGGCGAAAGTATATTATAACGAGCACCTTGCCGGGTTACTTATTGAAACCAATGAGGGTGAGTATGTCTTTCAGTACGACGCAAAGTATGCAGAAGAAAATCCAGACGACTTCATAACGTTTACTATGCCGGTTACCTCAGAACCGTACACCGATAAACGTTTATTCCCCTTTTTTGAAGGGTTGATACCCGAAGGATGGCTGCTGGATATAGCATCAGAAACCTGGAAGATTAGTAAGAATGACCGTATGGGATTGCTTCTGGCTTGCTGCCGGAATTGCATCGGAGCGGTAAGTGTTGTACCAATTCACGAAAACGATGTCGGATAGGTGTTTATATTGTTATGAACCTCTTAACGGCGAAAATGATCTGCATAAGAGATGTTCGCAGGCTTTCTTTGGAACCGCAATACCTCCAGTAATTCCATATTCGATCGATCAGATGTCAGAGCTGGCAAGGGATGTAGTTGAACGCAGTGTTACAATTCCGGGGGTACAGGCCAAATTATCAATGTCGTTGGTTAAAGCAGCTATGAATAATTCCGGACCACGATTAACTGTGGTCGGAGCTCTGGGTGGTAACTATATATTAAAACCCCCTACTGAAAGATATCCCGAAGTCCCGCAAAATGAGCATTTAACCATGCGCATAGCAGAAGCATTCAATATTTCTGTTGTCCCTTCGAGTCTGATAAGACTGGCTTCAGGTGAATTGTCATACATAGCAAAACGTGTTGACAGAACCGAAACGGGCTACAAAATTCATATGCTTGATATGTTCCAGACCACTGAAGCCTTCGATAAGTACAGAAGCTCACTGGAAAAGGTGGGAAAGGCTTTACACAGCTATTCAGAGAATACGCTGCTTGATAAGATCCTCTATTTCGAGTTGGTGTTGTTCTGTTTCTTAACGGGCAATAACGATATGCATCTTAAGAATTTCTCGATGATCAGGGGCAGCTCCGGATGGGTTCTGGCTCCGGCTTACGATTTATTAAACGTCGCAATAGTATTACCCGAAGATACTGAAGAGACAGCCCTTACACTCGATGGTAAGAAGATAAAGCTCACCCGGAAAAACTTTGTCAGCCTGGCACAGAATCTTGATCTGACCGACAGGCAGACTGATGGTGTCTTCAAAAGGCTGGTAGCAAACAAACCAAAAGCTTTTGAGTGGATTGAAAAATCTTTCTTGTCCGACGAAATGAAATCTGGATACATAAAAATACTGGAATCCAGATACATGCAACTCAACTTAGTATAACACCAAACTGAATGACCCCTGTTTTCTTTGCAGATCAAAATGAGTTCAGAAAGTGGCTGGAAGCGAACCACAAGACCAAACCCGCACCCCATGCTTTATCAATTCACCTGCTCTTCTACTGAAGCCTGAACGGCAATCTTCAGTACCGCCTGATAGGTATGGCAATTTGAACACGCTTTTTCGTTGAATGTCCATCCGCCAAAGCGAAACCGTCGAGCGTAGAAACAGCCATCCTCATCAGCAATAACCTCAGTGTTACCAAAGCTGTCTTTTGTTTCCGGCATCTTGCTTATAAAGGGGTAAAGTTCAACCCATAATAACTGATCGGCCAGTTCTCCGGATAGAAGAAACAATCTGATAGTATCCTTTTTCATGTATGTAATAGTTTATATCTACCTATTAAAGGCAGAAAAGGATATTTTATAGAGGCAAAATTCGAAATTTTATTAAAATATTTTTTACTGCACAACGGAACAGGCAGACAGTCATGTGGTTAGGCTATGTAAAAAAATCCATATTTTTTTCTTTATGGATTTCAAAAACAACTTTAATAGTATCTCTTTTCAGGTAGCGCGTTTTTGCCATACTAACTGCCTTTGGTTGTTATAAGCTGGCCCCTTCTGTATTCATATTTTTGTATTTTTGGGTTTGTTACAGACAAAGTAATACCCTGGTGCAATTTTGTGGACCCCTTTGCAGTCCTCCTGTACCATGAAACTTCAATTATGCCGGCAACTTACAATTCTCTTATCAGGTACAAAACCATTGACACCTGCCTTTATGGAGGAAGAAGGGGCTACAGTATTAATGAACTGATCGATGAGTGCACAGCAGCATTGTCAGCAGCAACTGACAGAAGCGGAAAGGTTTCTGAAAGAACCCTTCAAAATGATATCAGAATAATGAGGAGTGACATTCTGGGCTTTAACGCACCCATAAGTCGTAGGTCCGGACTGTACTATTATGATGATCCGGAGTATTCCATAGCTACCCTTAGCCTTACCGACTCTGCAATTATTGAACGCATTATTGAGATACTTCTGGGCCTGAGAAAGAATATTTCAAATCCTGAACTGGAATCCCTGCTTCTTCAGATGCTCCCCCTGGCAGGACCGGAATTCATTCAAAAATTCGATTTGAAGGGTACCCTGCCTCAGCAGCCGGACAGAACCATTTCCAGGCAGAATTACAATTATAACCATATTAACTGGCGTCTGTCAAGCCATTTTGAAGATTACCTTGAGGATATTTTCCGGGAGAATGACCTTTCTAACCAGAATGCCGCCACGCCGGAATCAGTAATTATCTGGGAGAGGATACTGAATTTGCTGCCGGGTAGCCCTGTGATTTGAAAGAACTCCAATGCAATCTTCCGAAAGCAGAAACCGGCATATTAATGAATAGAGCCACTATTTTCCGGTTACGACAGCTAAACTGGACTCAACTGTCTTACAAACGGCAGCTCAGGCAATATGATTACCAATTCACTATTGGTATCCGTATTTCGCCAGTAAACCAGAAAGTTGACACTGTCGGCAACCGGATAACAATCCTCTTCTATAATCTGAGTTATCTTCCCTCGCCCAACCGCAGGAAGATCATACCGGTCAGATCATAAATCCTCCTCCTCCCTCTTCTTCTCCTCCGCCCTCTTCTCCTCCTCATCTTCTCTTGCAATCTCCTTCAGCTTCTCCTCAACACGTCTTTGATTAAGTTTGTCTAAGTGCTCCTTTCTTTCCTCCGGCGTTTTACTTTCCCAGTGCCGCAGTATTTTGGCAAAAGCACTTTCGGCCTGCCCATCAGGCTCCTGCCTGCCCTCAGCATCATTCATCTCATCATCACTTTTTTCCATAGCATTGATTTTCAAGGAATGACTAAAGATAAACAAAAACTAGTCTAAACGCTGAACGCTGAACCTTTATACCTTTGTCCCCATGCTCCATGCCCCATGCTCCATGCTCCATTGCCGTTCACCGATTACCTCTTTTACCGTTTACCGATTACCCTTTTTC